>VFQM010000091.1_pt1 | contig 111440 bp, 104 predicted proteins | sample 3512391 | NCBI WGS metagenome assembly VFQM01 (sample SAMN10412369, study PRJNA504923) | tailings metagenome | isolation source: Replicate 1 from Balatoc abandoned mine | place: Philippines | reverse complement strand
TGCGATGCTTGTGATGGGAGTGCGGTTGCGTATCCGGTCAAGGGGCTTTGGAGGAAAGGCTGCTGGAATGTTTACCATCAGCGTCAGAACTTGCTCTTGATTGCGAACCCATAACAAACAGACAGTTATGAGACGACATCCGGTGCTACGCGCCTTCGAGCAAGCTGAATATGCAGCTTTCAAGGTGTATATTTCACGTTAGGCTTCTTAAACCCACGAACCCAATTTCTTACGGAAGTAGGTGCACATGAGCCAGCCATCAAACGAAGAACTACAAAAAGCATTCGCTTCATTTCTGATCTGCCTTGGATCAACCCTTCCGAAAGAACTTGCCGAAAGAATCGCCTCAAGAATGGAGGGCTTATCGCAGGCCCAGGAACATAACAGCGAGACCAATGTTTCCAAGCTGACCAAATCTTTTTCTGAAGCTCTGCTTCAGATGCATCAGTTGCAATAGCCAGCCAGTTCTTTAGTTCCGGTGCCATGTCGTACTCTTTCGCCATGCCTAACCCCTCAGTCAAGTTCGTTCCGACCTTCGGCCTCCATGGGACGCGCCGCAAGCGGCGCGCCCCTTACCTCAAACGTTGGGCGGCACAGTGATCCCGTTCCTCTCGGCCATATTTCAACGTCACCTTCACGAAGGAGATCGCGTTCACCTTTATGGCGGCTACGACATGGAACCTCGTTGGCTAAATGGTAGGGAGAGCCGTATGGGAAAGTGCATCACGTTCATTAAAGGGCAGAACAAACAACCCGCCGCCGTGGTTGAACTCGACGAAGCAATCTCGTTCGAGAACATCAGCGGGAAGATCATCGTTCTTGAACTCAGGTATGCCGGCGCCTCGTGTACTAAAAACGAGGTAGTGCATGTTGAACTCTGCAACTTCATGCCGGAAGACAAGCCATGGAAAGATCGGGCGCAAGGCGTTTGGGTCGAGTCACACGCTAGCTATGCAATTCTTTAACGAAGTGCCACCCAACCCGGCAGTCGAGCGGACCTGCGCGAAAAGCCGCGCAGGCCGGTTACCTTCACGTTAGCCATCTATGGACGAAGACGACTTCTACCTGAAGGTTGCGCATGCTTTGTCGGGCTGCCAGCTCGTTGAGCAGCAACTGAAGCTCTACATTACCGAAGCTCTTGAACTGGCCAAGAAGTGCATAGGGGAAAAAATGCCCTTCAAAATTTCTGGTGAAGACTATGCGGACTCATCGTTGGAACGACTCGTCGAGATATTCAGAAAATTGACTGACAACGAATCGCTGGTGGCCGACCTCAGACAATTCAAGACTGAAAGAAATTTCCTCAGTCACAAGGGCATAGCGCATTGCCTCGATTATGAAGGTGGGCTGTTTGACCCGACTGCACTCGAGTTCAAGAATCGACTGGCTGCCATTCAAGATGAGGCCCAGCGCCTATATATCGCCATTCATGAAGAGGCGAATAAATTTCGGGGGCATCTATGGTTCGATGACCTTACAGAAACAGACAACAAAACGGAGCGCCCGGAGCCGAGATGACACGATCCAAAAAAACACTGTTGATTGCCGTGGTTGGCGCTTTCTTGGCTTGGCTGGCAGGTATCTCCCTTGTCGGAATCGCCGACGAACATTGGTACACGGCAACAGGGACAGTGAATATGCTGGACCCTATAGCAATTGATCGCGCCCTTCGAGACCCGACGTTCACCGCCTCCTTGTCATGGGGAGAGTTTTCGCTTGTCGGTAAACATTGGGCTTTCCTGTTGCCGGTTACCTTTGCGGTGGGGGCATTCGTCCTCGTGCTCGTAATTGGCCGACTTCTGGCGCGACAGTTGTGAAGACGCGCCGTCCTGTCAGCGCCGACTTTCGCCGCGAACCGATGGCTAACACTGCGCTCCAGGGGACGCGCCGCAAGCGGCGCGCCCCTGAGCTTGGACGTTGGGCTTCTTGCCACACTGAATACCGACGTTGCCACAGAGAGAGTCAATATGCCATACGTAAATATCCAAATCACCAGGGGAGCCACAAGAGAACAGAAGGCTCAACTAGTTGAGGACGTAACCAATTCACTTGTTCGCGTACTCGGAAAAAAACCGGAACACACACATGTCGTTATTCAGGAAATAAATGAGGAGGACTGGGGGTTCTCAGGCCTATTGACGGACGAATGGAAAAAACTAAAGTAGTCACCTTCCGCACATCGATGAAGCCTAACCCTACGCTCAAGCGGGACTTCGCAAAAGCGCGCAGCCCCTTAACTCCACGTTACCAACCTGCAGCATCGAGAAAAGCGGGAGTCGCTTTCGGCGCTGTCTCGTGGGGGTACGCAACAATTGAATCCCTCAGAAATCACTCGCCTGAGGAGGAGTTCGATTGTGTTTCAGCGCTCAAGAAGATTGCCTGACAACCCATTCCACCGGACCTGCACAAGAGACTGTTCAGGCCGTTAAATTCAAATGTCAGACGGCAAATAGAAAATTCGAGAAACTTTTCCAATGAAAACCCAGTATTACGTGGCCTCAACTCTGGACGGATTCATCGCAACCGAAAACGATTCGTTGGATTGGTTATTTCCGCTTGGCAGCGTTGAGGAATCCAGCTATCCAGAGTTCATTGAAGGAGTCGGCGCTCTGGCTATGGGGGCAGCTACGTACGAATGGATTTTAGGGAATGCAGCGGCGGTTGCCGCAGAGACTGGGGCTCCATGGCCATATACGCAGCCGGTATGGGTCTTTACGCATCGTGTTCTACCGATTGTTCCGGGAGCTGATGTCAGATTCGTTAAGGATAATGTGAGCGTTGTGCATCACGAAATGCGCTCTGCAGCCAAGGGAAAGAACATATGGATCGTCGGTGGCGGCGACTTGGCAGGACAGTTCTACGACGCAGCACTACTTGATGAATTGATCGTCCAGATTGGCTCGACAACATTGGGGAGCGGCAAGCCCCTATTTCCGCGCCGGGTCCTGAGCCCAACTTTGCGACTGATGTCAGTTAATCAAATGGGTACAGGAATGGTTGAGCTTCGCTATGAAATCAACAGAAAGGGCGGCGTTGTCAGCTAACCCTTCATGGCTATACTCAGACCTGTTATGACAGGCGCGGCCGAGTGGCCGTGCGACACGGCATCGAAACCAATCCATGAAGCGCATAAAAATTGCATTTTGGGCGGTCCTGCTTCTGCTGACCGCGCTGTGGCTGGCTGCGGATACGCTGGCGCCTGAGCCGTTCAGCTACTTTTCGTTCCGCACCGTGTTCATGCAGTACAGCGGGGTGATCGGCATCGGCGTGATGAGTCTCGCCATGCTGCTGGCGCTGCGCCCGAAATGGCCGGAGCGCTATCTGGACGGGCTGGACAAGATGTACCGTCTGCACAAGTGGCTGGGCATTACCGCGCTGGCGGTCGCCATCATTCACTGGTGGTGGGCGCAGGGCACCAAATGGATGGTCGGCTGGGGCTGGCTGACAAGGCCCGTGCGCAGGCGCGCAGGCGGCGAGCCGCCCGGCGGCTTCGAGGGCTGGCTGCTCGGCCAGCGGGAACTGGCCGAATCGGTCGGCGAATGGGCGTTCTATGCCGCCGTCGCGCTGATCGTGCTCGCGCTGGTCAAGCGCTTCCCCTACCACTGGTTCGTCAAGACTCACAAGCTGCTCGCGCTCGCCTACCTTGCCCTGGCCTACCATTCCGCGGTGCTCGCCAAGGCGGAATACTGGACGCAGCCGGTTGGCTGGCTGCTGGCGGCATTGCTGCTGGGCGGCAGCGTGGCGGCAGTGCTGACGCTGACGGGACGGATCGGCGCCGGCCGCAAGACCCGGGGCACGATCGATGAACTGACCTACTTCCCGGCGCTGCGCGTGCTCGAAACTTCAGTCGTGCTGGAAGAAGGCTGGCGCGGGCATGCCGCCGGCCAGTTTGCCTTCGTCACCTCGGACCGGAACGAAGGCGCGCACCCTTACACCATCGCCTCGGCCTGGAACCCCGATGACCGCCGCATCGTCTTCATCACCAAGGCGCTGGGCGACCACACCGGCCGGCTGCGCGAGCGTCTGAAGGTCGGCATGGCGGTGACGGTGGAAGGCCCTTACGGCTGTTTCGACTTCAATGATGCGCAGCCGCGCCAGATCTGGGTGGGCGCGGGCATCGGCATCACGCCCTTCGTCGCCCGCCTCAAGCATCTGGCCGCCGCGCCGGAAGCCAGGGAAATCGACCTCTTTCATCCGACGGGCGAGTTCGACGAGGAAGCCATCGGCCGCCTCACCGCGGACGCCAGGGCTGCGGGCGTGTGCCTGCACCTGCTCGTCAGCCCGCAGGATGGACGGCTGAACGGCGAGCGCATCCGCGCCGCCGTGCCCGAATGGCAGTCGGCCAGCATCTGGTTCTGCGGCCCGCCCGGGTTCGGCCAGGCGCTGCGCGAGGATTTCCTCGCCCACGGCCTGTCGCCTGCACGCTTCCATCAGGAGCTGTTTCAGATGCGCTGATGGATTCACGCCGGGTGACCCCTTGCACCAAACCCGGGATAATTGATCGGCAGTGAGGACGACCTCACTGCTCCACCCTTCATCGGGGACGACCCCGGCATCTCGTGAACGAGGAGTACGCATGGCGTGGACCATACTTGTGATTGCCGGGCTGTTCGAGGTCGCCTGGGCGATCGGACTGAAATACACCGAAGGTTTCACCCGGCTGTGGCCCACCGTGGGCACGGTGGCGGCGATGGTCGTCAGCCTCTGGCTGCTGGGGCTTGCCATGAAGTCCCTTCCCGTCGGCACTGCCTACGCCGTGTGGGTGGGAGTGGGCGCGGCGGGCACCGTGTTGCTGGGCATCGTGCTGCTGGACGAGCCGGCGAACGCCGGCCGCATGATCAGCGTGGCGCTGATCATTGCCGGCATCGTCGGGCTCAAGCTCGCCTCGCCGGCCTGAGCCGCCAACCCGGCATGAAGCCCCGCATCTCCCTCATCACGCTCGGCGTCGAAGATCTCGAACGCGCGGTGCAGTTCTATGCCGAAGGGCTGGGCCTTGCGACCGAAGGCATCGTCGGGCGCGAGTTCGAGCACGGGGCGGTGGCCTTCTTCGAGTTCGAGTCGGGCCTGCGGCTGGCGCTGTGGCCGCGCGCGAGCCTGGCCCGCGATGCCGGACTGCCGCTCGGCCCGGCGGGTTCCTGCGGGTTCGCACTGGCGCACAACGTCGCCTCGCGCGCCGAGGTGGACGCGGTGATGGCGCAGGCCGCGGCAGCCGGCGCCGCCATCACCAGGCCGGCACAGGACACCTTCTGGGGCGGCTATGCCGGCTATTTCATGGATCCGGACGGGCACCTCTGGGAGGTGGCATGGAATCCGCAATGGTCGCTGGACGAGTAGCCCTGCGCGGACTTTGTCTCTGCCTGCTGCTGGCTCCGCTGCCGGTATTCGCCGGGCAGCCGGCCTGGCATGTATTCGCGCGCGACGACGGCTGCGTCGAGCTGGCGCAGCTGGCCCGGGCGGAAGGGCTGCCGCGTGTGCCGGCTTCGCCGGAAGACTACGCGCGCATGCTGCGCGAGCGCGGCGAGCGGATTGTCGTGGGTCCGCCGCCGGGCTTTCCGCCGGAACTGGCCGGCAAGGCGGTACAGGTGAAGTCGGGCGACGGCAAGGCGCCGGTGTTCGTCACCGACGAGCTCTGCCGCAACGCAGACACGAACAGACGCTGAATGCGGGCCGCATCCGGGCCGCGTCAAACTTCCAGCAGCAGTCTTTCCGGCGTTTCCAGCACGGCCTTGACCGCGACCAGGAACTGCACCGCTTCCTTGCCGTCGATCAGGCGGTGGTCGTAGGACAGCGCGAGATACATCATCGGACGGATGACGACCTGGCCGTGCTCGGCCACGGGCCGCTCCTGGATCTTGTGCATGCCGAGAATGCCGGACTGCGGCGGGTTGAGGATGGGCGTGGACAAGAGCGAGCCGAATACCCCGCCGTTGGTGATGGAGAAGGTGCCGCCGGTGAGTTCGTCGATGGACAGCGCGCCGGTCTGCGCGCGCGCGGCGAAATCGGCGATGCCCTGTTCGATCTCGGCGAAGGACAGCCGCTCGGCGTCGCGCAGGATGGGCACCACGAGGCCGCGCGGCGTCGACACGGCGATGCCGATGTCGTAGTAGTCGTGATAGACGATGTCCTCGCCGTCGATGGAGGCGTTCATGGCAGGGAACTGCTTGAGCGCGTCGCACACCGCGCGCACGAAGAAGGACATGTAGCCCAGCTTGATCCCGTGGCGCGCCTCGAACTCCGCCTTGAAGCGCTGGCGCAGTTCGTTGACCGGCTGCATGTTGACTTCGTTGAAGGTGGTGAGGATGGCGGCGGTGTGCTGGGCCGACACCAGGCGCTCGGCGATGCGCTGGCGCAGGCGCGACATCGGCACGCGCCGCTCCCGGCCTTGCTTCTCCGCCACCGGCAACTTCTGGCGGTGCGGTCCGCTGTCGGGCACGGGTTTGGCGGGGCGGGTCTCGGACTTGGGCGGGCTGGATTTCGTCTGCGGCGCGGGTTTCGCCGCCGCTGCGGGCCTGGGTGCCGGTGCGGATGCCTTTCCGGCCTGTTTGGCCTTTGGCGCGGCGCCTGCGGCCGCTGCCTCGGTTTCGATCACCGCCAGCACCTCGCCGGCTGTTACCGTGTCGCCTTCGGCATGGCGCTGCTCGATGAGCACGCCGTCGGCGGGCGCGGCCACTTCGAGGATGACCTTGTCGGTTTCCAGGTCGATGAGGGTTTCGTCGCGCACGACTTTCTCGCCCGGCTGCTTGCGCCAGGACAGGAGCGTGCCGGTGGTGACGGATTCGGAAAGTTCGGGGGCCCTGATTTCAATTTTCATCGGATTTTCCCAGTGCCTCGTTGATGAGACCGGCCTGCTCCGCCTTGTGGCGCGAGGGATAGCCGGATGCCGGGGCGGCAGCGGCGTCGCGGCCGGCATAGTCGAAGTGGGCGCCGTTCGATACGCAATGGTTGAGGTGGTGCCAGATGGCATACCAGGCGCCCTGGTTCATCGGTTCTTCCTGCGCCCACACGAAGGACCGGGCCTGCGGGTAGGCCGCGAGCATTTCGCGCAAGTCGCGCTCGGGGAAAGGATAAGGCTGTTCGAGGCGCAGCAGCGCGACGTCGCGACGCTCGCCGCGCGCGGCGTTGAGTTCGTAGTAGAGCTTGCCCGAGCACAGCACGATGCGCTTCGCCTCGCGCGGCGCGGCCGGGTCGTCGATTACGGCCCGGAAGCCGCCGTGCGCCAGGTCCTGCAGCGCGGACACCGCCTGCGGATGCCTGAGCAGGCTCTTCGGCGTGAACACCACCAGGGGCTTTCTCGCCGGGCGCACGATCTGGCGCCTGAGCAGGTGGAATATCTGCGAGGGCAGCGTGGGCACGCACACCTGCCAGTTGTTCTGCGCGGAGAGCTGCATGAAGCGCTCGATGCGGCCGGAGGAATGCTCGGGACCCTGCCCTTCGTAGCCGTGCGGCAGCAGCAGCGTCAGCCCGCACAGCCGGCCCCACTTGGCCTCGCCGCTGGAAATGAACTGGTCGATCACCACCTGCGCGCCGTTGGCGAAATCGCCGAACTGCGCCTCCCACAGCACCAGGGTGTCAGGCTCGGCGGTGGCATAGCCGTATTCGAAGGCGAGCACGGCCTCTTCCGACAGCAACGAGTCGATCACGGTGAAGATGCCCTGGCGCTCGTGCAGGTGTTCGAGCGGGATGTAGACGCCTTCCGTGCGCAGCTTGCGGTTCTGGTCGTGCCACACCGCATGGCGATGGAAGAAGGTGCCGCGCCGCGAATCCTGGCCCGTGAGCCGCACGCTGGTGCCCTTGTCGAGCAGGCTGGCATAGGCGAGGTTCTCGGCCATGCCCCAGTCGAGCGGCTGCTCGCCGGCAACCATTTTCCGGCGGTCGGCCACCACCCTGGCCAGGCGGTCGTGCAGGGTAAACCCCTCCGGCACCTGGGTGAGCCGCTCGCCCAGGCGCTGCAGTTCTGCCAGCGGTACGCTGGTGTCGGCCGGCATGTCGAGACTGCCGCCGCGAAAGCGGCCCCAATCGATGGCGAACACCTGCTTGAAGTCGGAGGCGGCCGGCGGGCTCAGGCTCTCGCCGCGCTCCAGCTTCTCGCGGCTGACGGCGATCATGGCCTCGTCCTCGCCGGCGCGCAGCACGCCTTCCTCGGCCAGGCGCCGGGCATATTTCGCGCGCGTGCCCGGATGCTCCCTGACTTTCCGGTACATGAGCGGCTGCGTCACCAGCGGCTCGTCCTGCTCGTTGTGGCCGTGGCGGCGGAAGCAGACCAGGTCGATGAACACGTTCTTGTGGAAGGTGTAGCGGTAGTCGGCGGCAAGCTGCGCCACCCAGGCCACCGCGTCGACATCGTCGGCGTTGACGTGGAACACCGGCGATTCGACCATCTTGGCGACGTCGGTGCAGTACAGGCTGGAGCGCACATCGCGCGGGTCCGAGGTGGTGAAGCCGATCTGGTTGTTGATGACGACGTGGATGGCGCCGCCATTGCGGAAGCCGCGCGTCTGCGACATGTTGAGGCTTTCCATCACCACCCCCTGGCCGGAAAGCGCGGCATCGCCGTGCAGGATCATCGGCACCACCTCGACCCCGGTGGCGTCGGCGCGGCGATCCTGGCGCGCGCGCACCGAGCCGCGCACCACCGGATGCACGATTTCCAGATGCGAGGGGTTGAAGGCGAGCGCCAGGTGGATCGGGCCGTAGGGCGTATCGACGTCGTTGGAAAAACCCTGGTGATACTTCACGTCGCCCGACAGCGGACCGTGCGGGTCACCGTTCTCCGGCTCCTCGAACAGGCTCTCCAGCGAGCGGCCCAGCAGGGTGTTGAGCACGTTGATGCGGCCGCGGTGGGCCATGCCCATCACCACCTCGCGCGCGCCATGCAGGGAAACGCGGCTGATGAGGGTGTCGAGCAGCGGAATCAGGCTTTCGGCGCCTTCGAGCGAAAAGCGCTTCTGCCCCGGATAGCGCGTGTGGAGAAATTTTTCCAGGGTTTCGGCATCGGTCAGCCTGGAAAGCAGGTGCCTGCGGCTTTCGGGCGCGTGATGGAAATAGCCGTCCGCGCTTTCCATGCGCTCCTGTATCCAGCGCTTGCGCGCCACGTCGGAGAGGTACATGTACTCGACGCCGACCGTGCTGCAATAGATGCGCTTGAGGCGCGCGACGGTGTCGGCCAGTTTCGCGCGTTTCGGCCCGATCAGGGTGCCGGTGTCGAATTCTTGCTCGAGGTCGGCGGGGCCGATGCCGTAGTACTCGGGCGTCAGTTCGGCCATGCCTTCATGCTCGAAGCGGGCGAGCGGATCGAGGTCGGCCTGGCGCGCGCCGAGATAGCGATAGGCGTTGATGATGCGCAGCGCACCGACCTGCCTGGATTCGAACAGGCTTTCGGCCAGCGCTTCGGGCGTGCCGGCAACCGTCACCGGCAACGGGCGATCGAGCCACGCGGCGGGCACCAGTTCGGGATGCTCTTCGAGGAACGCCGCGTTGGCGGGGTCGAACGCGCTGCTGTCGATCCAGTCCTTGAGGCTCATGCCGGCACAGACCTCGCTGTCACGTCCGGGCTCAGCCGGTGCGCTTTTCGAGCGGCACGTACTCGCGCATCTTCTCGCCGATGTAGCGCTGGCGCGGACGGCCGATCTTGTGCCCGGGGCTGGACAGCATCTCGCTCCACTGCGCCACCCAGCCGGCGGTACGCGCCAGCGCGAACAGCGGCGTGAACATGGAAGACGGGATGCCGAGCGCGCGGAACACGATGCCCGAATAGAAATCGACGTTGGGGTAGAGCTTCTTCTCGATGAAGTACTCATCCTCCAGCGCGATGCGTTCCAGTTCCAGCGCGACCTTGAACAGCGGGTCGTCGTTCATGTCGAGCTCGTTCAGCACCTCGTGCGCGGTCTCGCGGAGAACCTTGGCGCGCGGATCGAAGTTCTTGTAGATGCGATGGCCGAAGCCCATCAGCCGGAAGGGATTGGTCTTGTCCTTGGCGCGCTCGATGATTTCCGGGATCTTCGACACATCGCCGATTTCCTCCAGCATCTTCAGCACTGCCTCGTTGGCGCCGCCATGCAACGGCCCCCACAGCGAAGCCATGCCGGCGGCGATGCAGGCGAAAGGCGTGGCGCCGGTGGAGCCGGCGAGGCGCACGGTCGAGGTCGACGCGTTCTGCTCGTGGTCGGCATGCAGGATGAAGATGCGCTCGAGCGCACGCGCCAGCACCGGGTTGACCTCGTAGCTCTCGCACGGCGTGGCATGCATCATGTACAGGAAATTCGCCGCATAGCCCAAGCGATGCTGCGGATACATGAAGGGCTCGCCCAGATTGTACTTGTGCGCCCAGGCCGCCACCGTCGGCACCTTGGCCAGCAGGCGGTGTGCGGCGAGGTCGCGCACGGCGGGATCGAACACGTCGTGCGCGTCCGGGTAGAACGCCGACATGGCGCCGGTGACGCCGATCATCAGGGCCATCGGGTGCGCATCGCGGCGGAAGCCGCGGAACACGTTGACCACCTGGTCGTGCACCATGCTGTGGTGGCGGATGCTGCTTTCGAAAGCGTGCTTCTGCGCCGCGGTCGGCAGTTCGCCGTAGAGCAGCAGATAGCAGACCTCGATGAAGTCCGACTTGTAGGCCAGGTCCTCGATGTCGTAGCCGCGATGCGACAGCAGTCCTTCGTCGCCATCGATGAAAGTGATGCCGGATTCGCAGCTGGCCGTGGAGGTAAAACCGGCGTCGAGAGTATAGATACCGTGCGCCGCCAGCATGCGGATGTCGATGACGGGATTGCCCATGCTGCTGTCCAGAACGGGCAGCTCGATCGGTTCACGTCCGTCGCTGAAATTGAGGGTGACAGTATTGTTGCTCATCGGCTTGAAACCTTTGTAATTCCTGCCCGATTGTAGCGCGCCAGCGTGAAATCACCCAACCGTGCGGATCAATCCCAGCATGTGCACATGGTCTTCGGGTGCGGTCGCGCGCCCTTCGAGCCAGGCCAGCAGATCGGCATCGGCCTCTTCCAGCAGCGCCTCGAAGTTGCCGTATTCCTCATCGGACAAGCTCTCCAGCCCGTTGTCGGCGAAGCGCGCAAGCCACAGGTCCAGTTCCAGCAGTCCGCGACGGCAGCGCCAGCGCAGGCGGCGCAGGCGGTCTGCTTCACACCCTTCCCCCTTCACCATTCCCCCTTCCCTTCTAAACCTTGCGCTTGACCAGCAGCTCGCGAATCTTGCCGATGGCCTCGGTGGGATTGAGGCCCTTGGGGCAGGCTTCCACGCAGTTCATGACGCCGCGGCAGCGGTACAGGCGGTAGGCATCCTCGAGGTTGTCGAGGCGTTCCTCGGTGGCCTGGTCGCGGCTGTCGGCGATGAAGCGCCAGGCCTGCAAGAGGCCGGAGGGGCCGACGAACTTGTCCGGATGCCACCAGAACGAGGGGCAGGAACTGGTGCAGGCGCCGCACAGGATGCATTCGTAGGCGCCTTCCAGCTCGGCGCGCTCTTCCGGCGTCTGCAGGCGTTCGCGCTCGGGCTCGGGCTCGTCGTTGACGAGCCAGGGCTTGATCGAGCGGTACTGGCGATAGAACGGTTCCATGTCGACGACGAAGTCGCGGATCACCGGCAGGCCCGGCAGCGGGCGGATTTCGATGGGTTCCTTCAGGCTGGACAGTGGCGTGACGCAGGCCAGCACGTTGCGGCCGTTGGCGTTGACGGCGTCCGAGCCGCACACGCCTTCGCGGCAGGAGCGCCGGAAAGCGAGGGTGTCGTCGCCGGCCTTGAGTTCGAGCAGGGCGTCGAGCAGCATCTTGCCGGCCGGATCGATGTCGAGCTCGACTTCCTGCATGAAGGGCTTCTTGCCGCTTTCGGGGTCAAAACGATGCAGGCGGAATTTCATCAGTAGTTCCGCGCCATGGGCCTGAAGCTGTCCACCGTGAGCGGCTTGAGACGCACCGGCTTGGTGTCGAGCTGGTCGTTTTCCAGGTGGTAGAGCGTGTGCTTCAGCCAGCGGTCGTCGTCGCGCTGCGGAAAGTCCTCGCGGCTGTGCGCGCCGCGGCTTTCCTCGCGCGCCAGGGCCGAGACGATGGTGGCGCGCGCGACCAGCAAAAGATTTTCCAGTTCCAGCGCCTCGATACGCGCGGTGTTGAACACGCGGCTCTGGTCGCCGAGCGTGATCTTGCCTGCCCGCTCCTGCAATCCGGTGAGTTCGCCCAGGCCCTCTTCCAGCACGGCGCGCTTGCGGTAGACGCCGCAGTGCTTCTGCATCAGCTGGCGCAGTTCGCGCGTGATGCCGTCGACGGTTTCGTCGCCGTGCGTCTCTGACCAGCGCGCCAGGCGCTTGAGCCCGAATTGCACCGCCGCGTCCGGCAGCTCGCGCGGATAGGGATTTTCAGTGAGATATTCGATCATGTGGCGGCCGGCGGCGCGGCCGAACACCACCAGATCGAGCAGCGAATTGCCGCCCAGGCGGTTGGCGCCGTGCACCGAGACGCAGGCGCATTCGCCGACGGCATAGAGCCCCGGCACCGGCTCCTCGGGGCCGTAGCGTGCCGGCGCCACCACCTGGCCGTTGAGGTTGGTCGGGATGCCGCCCATCATGTAGTGCGCGGTGGGCGCGACCGGGATCGGCCCGTTCACCGGGTCGACGCCGGCGAAGCGGATGGAAAGTTCGCGAATGCCGGGCAGGCGCTCGGCGATGACCTGCTCGCCCAGGTGTTCAAGCTTTAAAAGGACGTGATCAGCGTGCGGGCCGCAGCCGCGGCCTTCGTGGATTTCGGTGGCGATGGCGCGGCTCACCACGTCGCGCGAAGCGAGATCTTTCGCGTGCGGGGCATAGCGTTCCATGAAGCGCTCGCCGTGCTTGTTGACGAGATAGCCGCCCTCGCCGCGCACTCCTTCGGTGATGAGGCTGCCCACCCCCGCGATGCCGGTAGGGTGGAACTGCCAGAACTCCATGTCTTCCAGCGGCAGGCCGGCTCTGAGCACCATGCCGAGGCCGTCGCCGGTGTTGATCATGGCGTTGCTGGTATTCCAGAACACGCGCCCCGCACCGCCGGTGGCGAGCAGGGTGGCACGCGCCTCGATCAGGATGGGCTCGCCGGTCTCGATGCTCATCGCCGTCAAGCCGAGGCAGTAGCCTTCCGCATCACGCACCAGATCGAGCGCGTAGTACTCGTCGAAGAACTGCGTGCGCGCCGCGATGTTGCGCTGATAGAGCGTGTGCAGCAGCGCATGGCCGGTTCTGTCGGCGCAGGCGCAGGTGCGCACCGCCTGCTCGCCGCCGAAGTTCTGCGATTGCCCGCCGAAGGCGCGCTGGTAGATCTTGCCGTTGTCGAGACGCGAGAACGGCAGGCCCATGTGCTCGAGCTCGTACACCGCGCTCGCCGCCTCGCGGCACATGAACTCGATGGCATCCTGGTCGCCGAGGTAGTCCGAGCCCTTGACGGTGTCGAACATGTGCCAGTGCCAGTTGTCCTCGGTCACGTTGCCGAGCGCGGCGGTGATGCCGCCCTGCGCCGACACGGTGTGCGAGCGGGTCGGAAACACCTTGGACACCACCGCGACCTTGAAGCCGGAATTGGCGAGCTGCAGCGCGGCGCGCAGGCCGGAGCCGCCGCCGCCCAGAATCACCGCATCGAATACGCGTTTATCCATGCGCGCCCCAGAGAATCGCCGTCGTCCACACCGTGCACAGCACCAGCACGAGGGTAACAAGCAGGCCGAGCGCAAGCCTGAGCGACACCGGCTTCACGTAGTCCATCAGCACGTCGCGCAGGCCCACCCAGGCATGCAGGCACAGGCTCGCCACCAGCAGCCATACCAGCAGGCGGATCGAGTCGGCCCGGAACAGCGCGCTCAAGGTGGCATGATCGAGCGCCGGCACCTGCAGGTAGCCGAGCCACAGGATCAGCCCGGACAGCAGCAGCACCACGGCGGAAAAGCGCTGCACCAGCCACCAGACGGTGCCGCTGTGGCTGCCGGTGACCGGCTTTCTCATGCGAACAGCCTCCACGCGGTGACGAGCGCCACCAGGCCGCCGCCGAGCGCCACGGCCAGCGCGGAACGGCGCGCCGTGGCGAGGCTCACGCCGAAATGCAGGTCCATGAGCAGGTGGCGGATACCGGCAAACAGATGATGCGCCAGCGCCCATGTCGCCGCGAGCACCAGCAGGCGCGCAAGTGGATGCTGCAGCGTGCGGCGCACTTCGTCGAAAGCCTCCGGCCCGCTCAAGGCACGGTCGAGCGCAAGCAGCGCGAGCGGCAGGCAGAGGAACAGCAGCACGCCCGAGACCCGGTGCAGGAACGAGACCCAGCCGGCCAGCGGCAGGCGCAGGCTCAGCAGGGGCAATGTCACCGGGCGGTCGGGGCGCGCTTTGTACATGATGACGCCGCCTCGCTTACTTGCCCTTCTTCACCGCCTTGATGATGGCCGCGGGAATGCGCTCGATCAGGCGCGGATCGAAGGGCTTGGGCAGGATGTAGTCGGGGCCGAATTCCATTTTCTTGGCCTTGTAGGCCTTGAGCACCGAGGCGGGCACCTTCTCGCGCGCGAGTTCGGCGAGCGCCTTCGCCGCGGCGATGAGCATGTCCTGGGTGATGGCCCTGGCGCGCGCATCGAGCGCGCCGCGGAAGATGTAGGGGAAGCCCAGCACGTTGTTGACCTGGTTGGGGTAGTCCGAGCGGCCGGTCGCCATGATCAGGTCCTTGCGCGCCTTGTGCGCCTTCTCGGGGGTGATTTCCGGATCGGGGTTGGCGAGCGCGAACACCACGGGCTTGGCCGCCATGCTCTTGACCATGGCCGGGCTCACCAGATTGGGACCGGACACGCCGATGAAAACGTCGGCGCCGTCCATGGCGTCGGCCAGGGTCTTCAGTTCGGTCGTGCGCGCCCAGGGCTTCTTGTACTTGTTGAGGTCGGTGCGCGACTTGCTCACCACGCCCTTCGAATCGACCAGGGTGATGTTGGCCTTCTTCGCGCCCATGGCCACCAGCAGGTTCATCGACGACAAGCCCGCGGCGCCCGCGCCCAGACAGACGATCTTCGCATCGGCCAGCTTCTTGCCCTGGAGCTGCAGGGCGTTGAGGAGGCCGGCGCAGATGATGACGGCGGTGCCGTGCTGGTCGTCATGGAACACCGGGATGTCGAGCTTCTTCTTCAACTGCGCCTCGATCTCGAAGCATTCCGGCGCGGCGATGTCCTCGAGGTTGATGCCGCCGAAGGTCGGCGCAATGGCCTCGACCACGCGGACCACGTCCTTCACCGTCGTGGCATTGATTTCGATGTCGTACACGTCGACACCGGCAAAGCGCTTGAACAGCACGCCCTTGCCCTCCATCACCGGCTTGGAGGCGAGCGGCCCGAGATTGCCGAGGCCGAGGATGGCGGTGCCGTTGGACACCACGGCAACGAGGTTGCCCTTGTTGGTGTAGTCGTAGGCGGTTTTCGGATTCCTGGCGATCTCGCGCACCGGGTCGGCCACGCCGGGCGAATAGGCAAGCGACAGTTCGCTTTGCGTGGCACAGGGCTTGGAAGACTCGACCGAAAGCTTGCCCGGCTTGGGCAGACGGTGGTAGTCGAGGGCTTGTTTCTTGAGGTCGGCTTTGCTCATGGCGGAATTCAGAGAGGCGGCAAAAACGCTAGAATAGCGGTTTTCCTGACAATTTCCGACAGCTACGCCATGTCCACTACGCCGTTCGATACCCTGAAGAGCTTTCCCGCCGGTAAATACCACTCCCTGCCCGCACTGGAGGCGGCCGGAATCGGCAAGATTTCCCGCCTGCCCGTTTCCATCCGCATCGTGCTGGAATCGGTGCTGCGCAACTGCGACGGCGTGAAAGTGACCGAGGAACATGTCAGGCAGCTCGCCAGCTGGCAGCCCAATGCGGATAGAACCGAGGAAATCCCCTTCACCGTGGCGCGCGTGATCCTGCAGGACTTCACCGGCGTGCCGCTGCTGGCCGACCTCGCCGCCATGCGCTCCGCCGCCGCGCGCGCCGGCAAGGACCCTTCGAGGATCGAGCCGCTGGTGCCGGTGGACATGGTGGTGGACCACTCCATCCAGGTCGACAAGTTCGGCAGCCCGGACGCGCTCGACCTCAACATGAAGATCGAGTTCGAACGCAACCGTGAAAGGTACCAGTTCCTCAAGTGGGGCATGCAGGCCTTCGATACTTTCAAGGTGGTTCCGCCCGGCGTCGGCATTGTGCACCAGGTCAACATGGAATACCTCGCGCGCGGCGTGATGGAAAAGGACGGCGTGGTCTTCCCCGACACCCTCGTGGGTACGGATTCCCACACCACCATGATCAACGGCCTCGGCATCGTCGCCTGGGGCGTGGGTGGCATCGAGGCCGAAGCCGCCATGCTGGGGCAGCCGGTGTACTTCCTGACGCCCGATGTCGTCGGCGTGAACCTTACCGGCCATGCCAAGCCCGGCGTCACCGCCACCGACGTGGTGCTGACCATCACTGAAATGCTGCGCAAGGCGAAGGTGGTCGGCAAGTTCGTCGAGTTCTTCGGCGAAGGCGCCGCCGCTCTGCCCGTCACCGACCGCGCCACCATCGCCAACATGGCGCCGGAATACGGCGCGACCATGGGCTTCTTCCCGGTCGACGAGGCGACCTGCCAGTACTTCGCCGCGACCGGCCGCAACGCCGCGCAGGTCGACCTGATCCGCGCCTACTACCAGGCGCAGGATCTCTTCGGCATCCCCAAGGCAGGCGAGATCGACTACTCGCAGACGCTCGACCTCGACCTCTCCACGGTCGAGCCTTCGATCGCCGGCCCCAAGCGGCCGCAGGACCGCATCGCGCTGTCCGCGATCGAGACGACGTTCGACACGCTGATGCAAAAACCGCGGGAAGACGGCGGCTACGGCAAGACCGCGGAAGACCTGCGCCGCACCTACACGGTCGAAGGCGGCGGCGAACTGCGCCACGGCAGCGTGGTCATCGCGGCGATCACCTCCTGCACCAACACCTCCAACCCCGGCGTGATGATCGCCGCCGGCCTGTTGGCGAAGAAGGCGGTCGAGCTCGGCCTCTATACGCCATCCCACGTCAAGACCAGCATGGGCCCCGGTTCGCGCGCGGTGACCGAATATCTGAAGGCCGCCGGCCTCTTGACCTATCTCGAACAGCTGGGCTTCTCGGTCGTCGGCTACGGCTGCACCACCTGCATCGGCAACTCCGGCCCGCTGCCGGAAGCGATCGAGAAGACCGTGCTCGACAATGACCTGGTCGCCTGTTCGGTGCTCTCGGGCAACCGCAACTTCGAGGCGCGCGTGCACCAGAACGTCAAGGCCAACTTCCTCATGAGCCCGCCGCTGGTCGTCGCCTTCGCGCTCGCCGGCCGCGTGCCGTTCAACGTCGACAAGGAACCCATCGGCGCCGGCAAGGACGGTCCGGTCTACCTCAAGGACATCTGGCCGAGCAACGAGGAAGTCGCGGCGCTGCTGCACTACTCCACCGATGCCAGCGCGTACAAGAGCTATGCGGATGTCGGCGCCGACAATCCGCTGTGGGATGCCGTGCCGGCCCCGGCCGGCGCAGTGTACGAGTGGGACGGTGAGTCCACCTACATCCAGGAGCCGCCTTTCTTCGTCAACGGCAATGCCGCCAGCGCTTCCATCAAGGGGGCGCGCGCGCTCGCCATCTTCGGCGATTCCGTCACCACCGACCACATCAGCCCGGCCGGCGGCATCAAGCCGACCTCGCCGGCCGGCCTCTACCTCACCGAACACGGCGTCGAGAAGGCCGACTTCAACAGCTACGGCGCGCGCCGCGGCAACCACGAAGTCATGATGCGCGGCACCTTCGCCAACGTGCGCATCAAGAACCTGATGATCCCCGGCTCCGAAGGCGGCATCACCCTCAAGGGCGGCGCGCAGAAAGCCATCTACGACGCCGCCATGGAATACCAGCGTGAGGGCATGCCGCTGATGATCTTCGCCGGCGAAGAGTACGGCACCGGCTCTTCGCGCGACTGGGCCGCCAAGGGCACCACGCTGCTGGGCGTGAAGGCGGTGGTCGCCAAGAGCTTCGAACGCATCCACCGCGCCAACCTCGCCGGCATGGGCGTGCTTCCCTGCCAGTTCAAGGACGGCGTCGACGCCGCCAGCCTGAAACTGGACGGGTCGGAAACCTTCGACCTCGAAGGCATCGAGAACGGCATCACGCCGCAGCAGGACGTCACCCTGGTGATCCACCGCGCGGATGGGAAAAGCGAACGTGTCGCCGTCAAGCTGCGCATCGACACGCCGATCGAAGTCGAGTACTACAACAAGGGGGGCATCCTGCCCTTCGTGCTGGAGCAGCTGCTGGGCTAAAGCAAACCCGGGCGGTTGAGGCCATGCCTCATCCGCACCGAGCCAGCGGGCATTGACACCGCGCCTGCGAGCATTGACGCAGCGAACTAAGATGAGAGCGCCCCCCTCTCTCAAAGGAGCCCGCCATGGACAAGTCCCAGGAAAAATTCATCCTCGACATGCTGCGGCGCCACAAGAGCATGACCCTTGCCACGCAGCGGCCGGACGGTTTCCCGCAGGCGACGACGGTGACCTACGCCCACGAGGGCTTCGAGCTCTATTTCTGCTGCGACACGGCCAGCCAGAAGGCGAAGAACATCCGCAAGAACGACAAGGTGTCCGCCGCCATCGACCGCGACCCGCGCGACTGGAACAGCACCAAAGGCATCTCGCTGGGCGGGCACGCTCAGGTGCTGAAAGGCAGGCGCGAGCGCGAACACGCCCTTGCCCTGCTGGCCAAGAAATTCCCCGAAATGGGCGAGGTTTCCCTGGACGAGCCGGGCCTGGCCTTCGTGCGGGTGCGTCCCAGCGTGATGTCCCTGATCGATTACACCCAGGGCTTCGGCCATACCGAACTCGTGAAGCTGCCCCCTGTCTGAGCGGCCCGTGCAGGGCGAAAAATCGCGAAACCGCGCTCCGGGGCGCGAATCGGGGCGCGGCTCAAGTAAAATAGCGCCTTTCAGCAATTCGCCTCCTGCAAATGCCGCGCAAGCTCCTCGTCACTTCCGCCCTGCCCTACGCCAACGGCGACATCCACCTGGGCCATCTGGTCGAGTACATCCAGACCGACATCTGGGTGCGCTTCCAGAAAATGCAGGGCCACGAGGCGCATTACGTGTGCGCCGACGACACCCACGGCACCGCCATCATGCTGCGCGCGGACAAGGAAGGCATCACGCCGGAGCAACTGATCGACCGGGTCTGGCACGCGCACAAGCGCGACTTCGACGGCTTCCACATCGACTTCGACAACTACTACTCCACGCATTCGGAAGAGAACCGCGAACTCGCCGGCAGCATCTACAAGAAGCTGCGTGCGGCTGGCTTGATCGAGGTGCGCGCCATCGAGCAGTACTTCGACCCGGTGAAGGAAATGTTCCTGCCCGACCGCTTCATCAAGGGCACCTGCCCGAAGTGCGGCGCCACCGACCAGTACGGCGATAACTGCGAGGCCTGTGGCACGACATATTCGCCCACCGACCTGAAAGATCCCTATTCGGCGGTATCCGGCGCCAAGCCCATCCGCAAGACCTCGGATCACTACTTCTTCAAGCTCGGCAAGCAGGAAGATTTCCTCAAGCAGTGGACCCAGTCCGGCACGCTGCAGAACGAGGCCGCCAACAAGATGGCCGAGTGGTTCGCCGCCGGCTTGGCCGACTGGGACATCTCGCGCGACGCGCCCTATTTCGGCTTCGAGATTCCCGATGCGCCGGGCAAGTATTTCTACGTTTGGCTGGACGCGCCGGTGGGCTACATGGCCAGCTTCAAGAAGTATTGCGCCGACAACCATCTGGACTTCGACGCCTGGTGGCAGGCCGAGTCGGACACCGAGCTCTACCACTTCATCGGCAAGGACATCCTCTACTTCCACGCCCTGTTCTGGCCCGCCATGCTGGAAGCCGCCGGCTACCGCACGCCGACCAAGATCTTCGCCCACGGCTTCCTCACCGTGAACGGCCAGAAGATGAGCAAGTCGCGCGGCACCTTCATCACCGCGCAAAGCTACCTCGACACCGGGCTCAATCCCGAGTGGCTGCGCTACTATTTCGCCGCCAAGCTGTCCGACGACATGAGTGACATCGATCTCAACCTCGATGATTTCGCTGCGCGCGTGAACTCCGACCTGGTCGGCAAGTTCGTCAACATCGCCAGCCGCTCTGCCGGCTTCATCAGCAAGCGCTTCGACGGCAAGCTCGCCGCCTGCCCGGCCAATCCCGCGATTCAGGCGCTGCAGGACAAGGCCGCCGAGATTGCCGGCTATTTCGACGGCCGCGAATACAGCAAGGCGGTGCGCGAGATCATGGCGCTGGCCGACATCGCCAACCAGTATGTCAACGACGAGAAGCCCTGGGAGATCGCCAAGCAGGAAGGCCAGGAAGCCAGGCTGCACGAAGCCTGCACCGTGGCCCTCAACCTGTTCCGCCTGCTGGCACTGTATCTGAAGCCGGTGCTGCCGAAGCTCTCGCAAAGCGTGGAAGGTTTCCTCAACATTGCGCCGCTGGCCTGGATCGACAGCCAGTCACTCCTGCCTGCCGGCCACGCCATCCAGCCCTATTCCCATCTCATGACCCGCGTGGACATGAAGCAGATCGACGCGCTGGTGGAAGCCAATAAGCAATCCCTCGAAGCCCCGCCTGCCCCGGCACGCCATGCCGAAGCGCAGGTTCACCAGGAAAACAAGGCCGTGACCGAAGAAGCCAAGGAAACCAATTTCATCAATATCGACGATTTCGGCAAGATCGACCTGCGCATCGCCAGGATCGCCAATGCGGAGCATGTGGAAGGCGCCGACAAGCTGCTCAGGCTCACCCTCGACCTCGGTGCGCTTGGCACGAGGCAGGTGTTCGCCGGCATCAAGTCGGCCTATGCGCCGGAGGCTTTGGTCGGGCGCCTGACCGTCATGGTCGCCAACCTCGCGCCGCGCAAGATGAAGTTCGGCATGAGCGAAGGCATGGTGCTGGCCGCCTCCGACCCCGAAAGCCAGACTGCCGGGCTATTCATCCTGTCGCCCGACTCCGGGGCCACGCCGGGCATGAAAGTGAAATAGCAGGATGCCCTGCCTGCACCTGCTCATTTCCGGACGCGTGCAGGGCGTGTGGTTTCGGGAGTCCATGCGCCAGCAGGCACTCAAACTGGACGTCACTGGCTGGGTACGCAACCTCGCTGACGGACGCGTCGAGGCCACGGTCTGCGGCGATGACGCTGCCCTGGAAAGAATGCTGGAATGGGCCAGGCGTGGCCCGCCCCTGGCCAGGGTTACAGGGGTGGAACAGGGGGAAGCGCCCGAAATGCGCTTCGACGGATTCGAGAAAAAGTCTTGAAAGAATATTCAAGACTTTGAATTGATAATAAAAAAAGCCCGGCAAGGGGTTGCCGGGCTAAAAATCCACCAAAGGAGGAGGATGGAGGAGACAACACAGCACATCAGGGGATGACGCACCGTGTTATTAGTATTTTCTAATATTATTAGAAATAAAGCAAGCCCCATTTGCAAGAATGTCCCCGAATGGGGCTAGGCACTTCGTACCAGACAACAGGAGCCGCGCCAAAGACAGGCAAAGTCACGCGCTCGCGACAAAAAACTCGCTGGAAAAGACCGCATGAAGAGGCTGGAAGTTCCTAATAACGGACCTGGACGCAGGCTGGCTCCAGCCACTGACCCAGGGTTTCGATCAGGCGGTCATGCAGTTGCACCTGCCAGGCGCCGCCCAGGCTGACCTCGCAGGCCGCCTTGCCGTTGTGGTAGGCAATGGCGACCGGGCAGCCGCCCTCTTCGATGCGATAGGGCGCTAGGATTTCCCTGAGCTTGGCGGTGCCGGACTGGCCGTTGCAGGTGAGGCGCAGTTGCCTGGCAAAACGATTGCGGGCGTGCGCCAGGTCGTAAACCTTGTCGGCCGTGACCCGCAGGCCGCCCGAATAGGCATCATCACTGACCTTGCCCTCCACGATCAGCAACTCGTCTTCCTTGATCCAGTCGCGGTAGGCATCGAAAGTCTCTGAAAAGACCACCACTTCCATGGGCGTGGTGGCATCGTCCAGCAGCACCACGGCCATTTTCCCGCGTCGGGTCATCTGGGTGCGAACCGAAACGATGACGCCCGCCATCAACTGCGGTTCGCGCGAGGGCTGCAGTTCGTTGAGCCGCTGCCTGACGAACTTGGCGAGTTCTTCCGCACACGCGTTGAACGGATGTCCGCTGAGATAAAACCCCAGCGCGGACTTTTCCTGCAAGAGCTTCTCCTTGTCCGGCCAGGGCGGCGTCTCGACACAGGGCTCGCCGACATCAAGCGAAACTTCCTCACCGAACAGCCCCCCCTGCCCGCCACCGCGCGCCGCCCTGTCTGCCACCTCCATGGCCGAAGCGATGCTCGCCATCAGGCTGGCGCGATTGGGATGGATGCCATCGAAGGCGCCGCCCTTGATCAAGGCTTCCAGCACCCTGCGATTGAGATAGCGCTTGTCCACGCGTCGGCACAAGTCGAACAGGCCAGTGAACGCTCCGCCCCCCACGCGTGCAGCAACGATTGCGCCGATCGCCGCCTCACCGGTGCCCTTGATGGCGCCGAGACCGTAGCGGATCTGCTTGTCCCCCACGGGCTCGAAGCGGTAGCCAGACTGGTTGAGGTCGGGCGGCAGCATTTCGATGCCGTTGGCTTTCGCATCCTCGTAGAAAATACGCACCTTGTCGGTATCGGTCATTTCTGACGACATGGTCGCGGCCATGAACTCGGCCGGATAATGCGCCTTCAGCCAGGCGGTGTGGTAGGCGATGAGCGCGTAGGCAGCCGAGTGCGATTTGTTGAAGCCGTACTCGGCGAATTTTTCCATCAGGTCGAACAAGCGGCCGGCAACCTTGTCGTCGACACCGCGCTTCTTCGCGCCAGTGAGGAAAATCTCGCGCTGCTCGGCCATTTCCTCGGCCTTCTTCTTGCCCATGGCGCGGCGCAGGAGGTCGGCGCCGCCCAGCGAATAGCCCGCCAGAATCTGCGCCACCAGCATCACCTGCTCCTGGTAGACGATGATGCCATAGGTCGATTTCAGCACCGGTTCGAGGTCAGGGTGGAAATACTCCGGCTTCTGCCGCCCCTGCTTGCGCGCGATGAAGTCGTCCACCATGCCCGAACCCAGGGGACCCGGCCGGTTCAGCGCCATCAGCGCGATGATGTCCTCGAAGCAGTCGCCCTTGAGCTTTTTTTCCAGGTCCTTGGCCGAACGCGATTCGGACTGGAACACCGCCGTGGTATTGCCGTCGGCGAAGAGTTTGTACACCGCGGGGTCGTCGAGCGTCAGGTCTTCGAGGCGGAAGTTCTCCATGCCTTCGCGGCGGCGCACGAAGCGCACGGCTTCGTCGAGGATGGTCAGCGTGCGCAGGCCGAGGAAGTCGAACTTCACGAGGCCGATGGCCTCGACGTCGTCCTTGTCGAACTGCGATACGAAGCTGTCCGAACCTTCCTGGCGGTAGAGCGGGCAGAAATCAGTGAGCCTGCCGGGCGCAATCAGCACGCCGCCGGCGTGCATGCCGACGTTGCGCGTAAGATCTTCCAGCTTGCCGGCAAGGCTGAACAGTTCCTGCACCTCCTCCTCTTCGTCATGGCGTTCCTTGAGCTGCGGCTCCATTTCCAGCGCCTTGGCCAGCGATACCGGCTTCACACCCTCGATCGGCACCAGTTTGGACAGCTTGTCGCAGTAGTTGTAGGGCATGTCGAGCACGCGCCCGACGTCGCGGATCACCGACTTGGAGCCCAGCGTGCCGAAGGTGGCGATCTGCGACACCGCCTCGTGGCCGTACTTGTCCTTGACGTACTGGATCACGCGCTCGCGGTTGTCCTGGCAGAAATCCACGTCGAAGTCGGGCATGGACACGCGCTCGGGGTTGAGGAAGCGTTCGAACAGCAGGTCGTAGCGCAGGGGATCGAGGTCGGTGATGCCCAGGCAGTAGGCCACCAGCGAACCCGCACCTGAACCGCGCCCCGGGCCTACCGGCACGCCATTGTTCTTGCCCCAGTTGATGAAGTCGGCCACGATCAGGAAGTAGCCGGGAAAGCCCATCTGGATAATCGTGCCAAGCTCGAAATCCAGGCGCTGCTGGTATTCCGGATATTTCGCCGCGCGCACGGTCTCGTCCGGATACAGATGCGCCATGCGTTCCGCCAGGCCCTCTTCGGCGCGGATGCGGATGTAGTCGTCGAGACTCTCGTTGTTGGGGGTGGGAAACTGCGGCAGCTTGCTCTTGCCCAGTTCCAGTTCCAGGTTGCAGCGCTGGGCAATGGCCACGCTGTTGGCCAAGGTTTCAGGCAGGTCGGCGAACAGCTCGGCCATTTCCTGCTGGGATTTGAAATACTGCTCGGCGGTGAAAGCCTTCGGCCGCCGCCGGTCGGCCAGCAGGTAGCCCTCGGCGATGCACACGCGCGCCTCGTGTGCCTTGAAGTCGTCCGGATTGAGGAACTGGATGGGATGCGTGGCGACTGAAGGAATGCCGAATTCGGCGCCGATTTCCAGCAAGCCGTCGATGAGCGCCTCGGTGTCAGGCAAGCCGTAACGCTGCAGTTCCAGGTAATATCGGCCAGGAAAGGCCTTGTGCCAGAATTCCGCCTGTTTTTTCGCCTGTATCTCGTTGCCGGTCAGCAGCGCCTGCGTGACGCCGGACTGGAATCCGCCCGACAGCGCGAGCAGGCCATCGGTGCCTTCGAGGAACCAGGCAGGATCGATTTCGGGACGGCCGCGATGCAGGTTGTCGCGGTATGCGCGGGTCAGCAGCTCACACAGCCTGCGGTAGCCCTCGCGGTGCTGTACCAGCAAAAGCGCCCGGGAAGAGCGGTTGCGATCGGCCTCGTTGCTGATCCAGACATCGCAGCCAAATACCGGCTTGATGCCCTTGCTGCGCGCGCCACGGTACATCTTGACCCAGCCGAAGACGTTGGACAGGTCGGAAAACCCCAGCGCTGGCATGCCGAACTCCTTCGCCCTCGCCACTGCCTCGTTGACGCGCACCAGGCCGTCGGTGATGGAGTATTCGGTATGCAGGCGAAGATGAATGAAGCTCGGGGCGGGCATGGGTGAATTTTACCTTCGCGGACTTCCTTCGCACAGGGAAAAGCGTGCCCGGTGCAGAACCGCGCTTGAATCCCGCAAATCCTCACGCAGCGAAGAAGCCACGTTCCCAAGATGTCCCCAACACGGTGATTTCAAGCAAATCAACGGCCAGAGAAAGAGACAACAGCATCATCTTGAATGGGAAAAAACAGGCAATGCCTTGGTGGCGCGGCAGATTGCCGCAATCTTCGCTCCCTGTGCGCCAGTCCGTCAGCGGCAACCAAACCTTTGGCGCATCCTTACCGCTACTCCAGCCTCACCTGCCTTCATCCCAATGCCCTGGCCATGTCGAATCGTCTGCACGCCTCCGCAACGGCCACTTCCTTGTTCACGAATACGTTCTCGGGCCCGAGTTGATGGAGCAGTCCGGAGCGCCTGAATACGGTCGCCACAGGCCCCTTCAGGCTGCTGAACATTAGCGCCACGTTCTGCTGGCCGAGTCGCTTGGCCAGTTCCCTTACTTTATCTTCGCCTGAGGCATCGATCTCGTTGATGCCCGAACCGACCACCAGAATGCCACGCGCATTGGGATAGCGTGCGAGAACCTCGAGCACCGTGTCCTCGAATGCCGCCACGTTAAGGTAATTCAGGGATTGATCAAAGCGCATTGCGACGAAATTCTGACCTGTCGGCTCCAGCTTGGCCGTATCGATGCCCGCCATGGTACCGTCTTCCCGGCGGCCGAGTACCGGCGCGCGCGGCTTCATGGAGCGCAAGAGCAACAAGATCGCAGTGAGCGCCATGCCGACGAGAATGCCATTGGCGATATCCGGCGCAAACATCAGGGTCGCGACAAAAGTCGCCAGGCCGGCAAAAACATCGCTACGCTGAACTTTCCAGGCATGTATCAGCGGACGCACGCGTATCAGCCCGAGCACCGCCATCATCACGATCATGGCCAGCACCGACTGCGGAAGATGGTAGAGATAAGGCGTAAGAAACAGCAGGACAAGCAGCACGACCGCCGCACTGACCACCGCGAACAACCCGGTCTTCGCACCCGCCCTGCCTGCGACCGCGGAGCGCGAGAATGAGCCGCTCACGGTGTAGCTCTGGAAAAAGGCGCCGACAATATTGGCCAAGCCCTGTCCGATCAACTCCTTGTTGGTGTCAATGCGCTGGTGAGTCTTGGCTGCCAGCGCCTTGGATATCGCGGTGGCCTCCATGAAGCCGATCAGCGCCATCACGAACGCAGCCGGCAACAACGAAAGCATCGCGGCCCAGTCCAGCGTCGGCGCCTTGAAAGCAGGCAGGCCCTCGGGAATCCTGCCCACGACGTCGCCGCCCGCCGCCAGGGTGACCGTGCCCTCCTGGATGCCCTGAAAGCGCCAGGCGCCGGCTTCATGGGCGGCGTTTTCGGGCGCCTGTTGTGCGCGGTAGAGCACGGTGCCATTCGCCTCCCGGACAAGCGCCAGCGGCACGGCATGAATCTCCATCCGACGCGCGCTATTCTCCTTCTTCAAGGTGTCAATGCGCACTTCGAGTATGTGGATCTCGGCACGCAGGGCCTCGAGCGTCGTCCGAGGCGTGCGCGTTGACTCCGCTTCACGCAGCGCGGCGCGCTTCACGGCTATTTCATCATTCAGCGTCTTGATCTGCCCGTTCGCATCGACGAAGGCATCGATCAGGCCGCGCACCTCGGCATCTGCGATACGCGAGGCCGGCAACTGTTTCAACTGCTCGTAATCAATGGCGGCACTGAGCACCGTGCCCACAACAACCGCCGCCAGCACGGCCGGCAACTTCGGCAACCAGCGCGCAAGCAGCCACATCATGATCGCGGTGCCTGCCGCGAAGACCACTGCCGGCAGGTAGGCCTGCCCGGCATGCGACAGGAGCATGCTGACGTCGCCGACCAGGCTGCCCGTTCCCGGGTTGGGCATGTTCATGATGAAACGCAGCTGAGACAAGCCGATGATGAGCGCAGCCGCGTTCGTGAAGCCAATCATTACCGGATGGGAAACCAGATTGACGATGGCGCCCAGTTTCAGGGCGCCCATGACAAGACGCAGGACACCCACCATCAGCGCCAGCATGACCGACAACTGGACAAACTCCTCGGATCCACTGATTGCCAGGGGCGCGATGGCAGCGGCGGACATCAGCGACAACATGACCACCGGCCCCGTATGCAGGAGATTGAAATTGCCCCACAACGCTCCGATCACCACAGGCAACAGCGCTGCATACAGCCCGTAAACGACCGGCAGGCCGGCAAGCAAGGCATAGGCCATGCTTTGCGGCACCAGGATCAGCGCTACGGTGATCCCAGCCAGGATATCCGCGCGCGCTGTCGCCGCAGACATGGGAAACCAGCGCAAAAACGGCAGCCAGTCATGCAAAGAACGATTCATCGACACATCCCCATGCGAATTCAAGATGGGCTGACGCCATCAACGGCTGCAGTCTAAAGGGCTTATTGTCTAGATAAAAATCAATTGTTATGATCGTTTATATAGATATTTAACTATTTTAAAAATATGCGTCAGCCTACCGTGCGCCAACTCCAGGTATTCGAGCGGATCGCCCGCAGCCAGAATTTCAGCCAGGCTGCGCGCGAATTGCATCTCACACAACCGACCGTATCAATGCAAATGGCGCAATTGCAGGAATTGGTCGGCAGCCCCCTGTTCTATCCGCTCGGCAAGCGGATGCACCTGACCGAGGCCGGTGAGGTGGTATTGCATACTGCGCGCACGGTGCTCGACAGCCTCGAGGCGATGCACGCACGCCTGCAGGCGCTGAATGGGCTGGAAGGGGGGCGGCTGCGTCTCGGTGTGGTCACCTCGGCCAAGTTCTTTGTCCCGCGCATCCTGGGATATTTTTTGAAACAGCACCCGGCGATCGAGCCCTCCCTCACCGTGACCCAGCGCGAGGTTATGCTGCAGCGCATGCGCGACAATCTCGACGACCTGTATATCTTTAGCGTGCCGCCGCATGGCCCGGACATTGCGGTCGAGGCATTCCTGCCCAATGAGCTGGTGGCCATCGCGGCACGCACTCACCCGCTGGCAACACGAAAGCGGAAGATCAGCCTCGAAGAGCTATGCGAGTACCCGTTCCTGCAAAGGGAAAGCGGCTCGGGCACGCGCACGACGATCGAACGGCATTTGCAGCAGCAGGGAATCCGGCTGCGGCCGCGAATGGAACTCGGCAGCAATTTTGCCATCGAGCAGGCAGTTGCAACCGGGATCGGGGTGTCCATCGTCTCGCGCACGATGCTGCAAACTTCGCACTTCGGCGACGAGATCCGGGTGCTGAATGTAAGAGGACTGCCGATCAGAGGCCACTGGTATTTGGTCTACCTGAAGCCGAAAGCCGAGCTACCCGTAATCCGGCAGTTTCGAGAGTTTCTGCGGGAGTTCGGCCCAGCGCTGCTGGAGGCGAAGCACCCAAGCAGCAGTGCCGCCATGCGTGGGGACAAATGAATCAGCCGCCGCGAGTCCCCTGCCGCACAAGAACGCAATGCCTGCCGCGCATTGCAGGATGTTTCGCCGCGCTCCGTCCGGCGAATTCTCTCGCCAAGATTCGAGGATGGATAGGCAAATCCGGCTCGTACGAAGTAGACGGCCTCAACTGGCGGTGATCCTGGATATTCGACAATGCGGCCGCCTATGATGCGCTCTGCCGAGCCCGGTCAAGAGCAATGGGAATGGGTATTCCGCACATCCCGCCTGACTGATTTGATTGCATGAATGCTGCCTTGCGAAGCCGCCCGCACACTTGTTTCGTGTGGATACAGCAATTCCACTCGAAAAATGTGCATCAGGAAGCCGGCTTATCCGTCTTGTTCTCGTTGGCCTTGTTCTCGGCGTCGATACGATCAAGCTCGGCTTCCATTTCCTCGTAGGTCAAGGGCTTGTAGTCCGAGGGATAGGTCGGATAAGGCGCATGCTTCTGGGTTGGCTGGCCTGCTTCCTGCGCTGGCGCCTGCTCTGCCGACGCCTCCTCCGTTGTTTGCATATCTCGCTGCAGCGGTTTGACCTTGCGCATGAATGCGCCGAGTATGATGCCGAGTTCATACAGCAGCCACAGCGGGACGGCCAGCATGATCTGCGAAATCACATCGGGAGGCGTGAAGATTGCGCCGATCACGAAAGCGCCGACAATGACGTAGGGGCGCGCTTCCCTCAGTTTCTGCACCGACACCAGGTTGGTCAGCACCAGCAGAATCACCACCACCGGCACTTCGAAAGTGACGCCGAAGGCGAGGAACAGCGTCATCACGAAATCGAGGTAGGCGCCGATGTCAGGCGCGAAATTCACGCCCTCCGGCGTAGTGCCGGCCAGAAAGCCGAACACCACCGGGAACACCAGGAAGTAGGCGAACGACATGCCGATGAAGAACAGTGCCACGCTGGCCACAAGCAGCGGCAATCCAAGCTTGCGCTCATGCAGGTACAGCCCGGGCGCGACGAAAGCCCACACCTGGTATAGCACGTAGGGCAGTGCGATGAGGAAGGCTGTCATCATCGCGACCTTGAGCGGAATGAAGAAGGTGGTGACCACCCCCGTGGCGATCATCTGGCTGCCCTGCGGCAGCTTGCCGATCAGGGGCTGGGCCAGGGCGGTGTAGAGGTCATTGGCCCACGGGAACAGGACAATGAAAATCAGCGCAACTGCCACTACCGCACGCATCAGCCGGTTGCGCAGTTCAATCAGGTGGGAGATGAAGCTCTCCTCCTTGCTCGATGTGTCGCTCATGGCTTGCCGTCCGGCGCACCTGCGGAGCGGGCGGCCGCCTGGTCGTGCGAATCGCCGGCCTGGCTGGCGGCTTTCTTCGCCTCGCCATCGAACAGGTCAGGCTGGGAAACAGCGCTGGCGGCCTCCTCGATCGGACTGACGACTTCATCGCGCATGCTGTATTCGGCTTCCTTGACGCCGGACTCCACGCCGCGCGCAGCCTGTTCGATCGATTCCTTGAAGCTCTGCCCCGCCTTGCGCAACTCATCGATTTCCATTTCCCGCCCGATGTCCGCCTTGACGGTGGTGACGTAACGCTGGAAGCGGCCGAACAGGTGGCCTGCCGTGCGCGCGACCTTGGGCAGGCGCTCGGGGCCGACAACCAGCAGGGCCACGACGCCAATGACGAGAAGCTCGGTGAAACCGATGTCGAACATGGTTCTGGTACAAGATACAAGTTACAAGTCACAAGGAAATCCCTTGCAACTTGGCGCTTGCAACTTGAATCTCAGCTTTGCTGTTTGTCCTTCACTTCTGCATCGATGGTGGCGCCGCTTTCGCTCTTCTCGCTTTTGTCGGCGAGCTTGGCGTTTTCGTCCTTCACGGCATCCTTGAAGTTTTTCACCGCGCCACCCAGGTCAGAACCCATGTTGCGCAGCTTCTTGGTGCCGAACACCAGCAGCACGATCAAAAGAACAATCAGCCAATGCCAAATGCTGAAACTACCCATGTCAGTCTCCTTGAATAATCATTTGACGGCAGGACCGCCGCCGAACACATGCACGTGCAGGTGGAACACTTCCTGGCCGCCGCCACGCCCGGTGTTGATCAGGGTCTTGAAACCGCTGTCCAGACCCTGCTCTTTCGCCAGCCGGGGCGCAAGCAGCATTATTTTACCCAGAAGCGCCTGGTGTTCAGGGGCGGCATCGGCCAGCGAAGCAATATGCGGCTTGGGAATAAGCATGAAATGCACACGTGCCATGGGATTGATGTCATGGAAAGCCAGGACATCGTCGTCCTCATATACTTTGGTCGCGGGAATTTCGCCCGCGATGATCTTGCAAAATATGCAGTTGCTCATTTCCTTGACGCCTTTTCATCAATACCCGACACGCCTTCACGCCGCGCCAGTTCATTCAGTACGTCCTGGGCCGTCAAGCCCTTGTGCGACAGCAGCACGAGAGTATGAAACCACAGATCGGCCACTTCGTAGATGATCTTTTCGTTCTGGCCGTCCTTGGCCGCCATCACCGTCTCGGTAGCTTCCTCGCCGATCTTCTTGAGGATGGCATCCAGTCCCTTGGCATGCAGCCTGGCCACGTAGGAAGAGTCCGGCGATGCGGTCTTGCGCGCTGCCAGCGTATCGGTCAGGCGTTTCAGGATGTCTTCGCTCATTTTTTGTAGATCTCGCTCGGGTCCTTCAGCACCGGGTCCACAGCCTGCCACGCCCCATCCTTGAGCACGCGGTAGAAACAGCTTTCGCGCCCGGTATGGCAGGCGATGCCGCCCTGCTGCTCCACCTGCAGCACGATGACGTCCTCGTCGCAGTCGAGGCGGATTTCCTTCACCTTCTGCACATGGCCGGACTCCTCGCCCTTGTGCCACAGCTTGTTGCGCGAACGCGACCAGTAGATGGCTTCGCCCTTCTCGGCGGTGAGCGCGAGCGACTCGCGGTTCATCCAGGCCACCATGAGTATGCGCCCGGTTTGGGCATCCTGGGCAATGGCCGGGGCCAGGCCCTTGTCGTCCCAGCGGATTTCGTCGAGCCAGCTCACAGCCGCACCTCGATGCCGTGCTGCTTCATGTAGCGCTTGGCCTCGTCCACGGTGTATTCGCCGAAGTGGAAAATGCTCGCCGCCAGCACGGCATCGGCATGACCCTGCTTCACGCCGTCGACCAGATGCTGCAGATTGCCCACCCCGCCGCTGGCGATGATGGGGATATCGACCGCATCGGAAATGCGCCGCGTCAGCTCCAGGTCGAAGCCGCTCTTGGTGCCGTCGCGATCCATGGAGGTCAGCAGCAGTTCGCCGGCGCCCAGGCTTTGCATTTTTCTCGCCCAGTCGATGGCGTCCAGCTCCGTAGCCTTGCGTCCGCCATGGGTGAAGACCTCCCAGTGGTCGCCCACGCGCTTGGAATCGATGGCGACGACGATGCACTGCGAGCCGAAGAAGCCGGAGGCCTCGGCCACCAGCTCGGGATTGGTCACGGCCGACGTGTTGATGCTGACCTTGTCGGCGCCTGCATTGAGCAGGCGGCGGATGTCGTCGACCTTGCGCACGCCACCGCCGACGGTCAGGGGAATGAACACCTGTTCGGCCACGGCTTCAATAATATGAAGAATGATGTCGCGCTCGTCGGAACTGGCGGTGATGTCGAGAAAGGTCAGCTCGTCCGCGCCGGCGTCGTTGTAGCGCTTGGCGATCTCGACCGGGTCGCCCGCGTCCTTCAGTTCGACGAAGTTGACGCCCTTGACCACGCGCCCGGCGGTCACGTCGAGACAGGGAATGATGCGTTTGGCGAGCATTATTCCCCGTAAATTTTTCCGGCCAGCTCGTCCGCCAGCTTCTGCGCGGTGGCAAAGTCGAGCGTGCCCTGGTAGATGGCGCGGCCGGTGATGGCGCCCATGATGCCCTCGGCAGCGACCGCGGAAAGGTTCTTCACGTCGTCGAGATTGGTGATGCCGCCGCTGGCAATGACGGGAATGTGCAGGGCCTGGGCCAGCTTGACCGTGGCATCGATGTTGACGCCGGTGAGCATGCCGTCGCGGCCGATGTCAGTGTAGATCACAGCCTCCACGCCGTAGTCCTGGAAGCGCTGGGCGAGGTCGACGACATCGTGGTCGGTGACCTTGGACCAGCCGTCCACCGCCACCTTGCCGTCCCTGGCGTCCAGGCCGACGATGATGTGGCCGGGGAAGGCATCGCAGGCCTCGTGCAGGAAGCCGGGATTCTTCACTGCCGCGGTACCGATGATGACGTAGCGGATGCCGTCGTCGAGATAGCGCTCGATGGTGTCGAGGTCGCGGATGCCGCCGCCCAACTGCACGGGAATCTCGTCGCCCATTTCCTGGACGATGGTCTTGATCGCTTCCTCGTTCACCGGCTTGCCGGCAAAGGCGCCGTTGAGGTCGACCAGATGCAGGCGGCGGGCACCCTGCTTCACCCAATGGCGGGCCATGGCAGCGGGGTCTTCGGAAAACACGGTGGCGCGGTCCATTTCGCCCTGTTCGAGTCGGACGCAGTGTCCGTCCTTGAGATCGATGGCAGGAATAATCAGCATGATGCGGTTAAATCGGTTTAGGCACAGGTGCCGGCCATGTCGCAGGCCGATGGTTGAGCGTTGAAAGGGTCCCAAGTGATGAAATTGCCCAGCAGCGTCAGTCCCGCCTGGGCGCTCTTCTCCGGATGGAACTGCACAGCAAAGATATTACCCGAGGCCACCGCCGAGGTGAACGGAAACGGATAGTGCGAAAAACCCGCCACGTTCTCGGGCGTGGTCGGCTGCACGAAATAGCTGTGCACGTAATAGAAGCGGCTGCCGTCCTCGATGCCGGCCCACAAGGGGTGTCCCATGGCCTGGTGCACGTTGTTCCAGCCCATGTGCGGGACCTTGAGCTTCTCGCCCTTGTCGTCGTGCATGGCTTCCCTGGGGAAGCGCATGACCTCGCCCCTGAAAACGCCGAGACAGGGCGTATCGCCCTCCTCGCTGTGCTCGAACAACACCTGCAGGCCCATGCAGATGCCGAGGAAGGGTTTGGTCTGCGCCGCCTCCTTGATGACCTCGCGCAGGCCGCGCGCATCGATTTCGCGCATGCAGTCACGCGCCGCGCCCTGCCCCGGGAATACCACGCGGGCTGCTGAGAGAATTTCGTCAGGACTGGACGTCACCTTGACCCTCGCCCTGGGCGACACGTATTCCAGTGCCTTGTCCACCGAGCGCAGATTGCCCATGCCATAGTCGATCACGGCAATGTCCAGCTGTTCCATCAAAGCGAGCCCTTGGTCGAGGGCATCTGCCCGCCCATGCGATCGTCAGGCTCCACTGCCATGCGCAAGGCGCGGCCGAAGGCCTTGAAAATGGTCTCGGCCTGGTGGTGGGCATTGATGCCACGCAGGTTGTCGACGTGCAGCGTCACCGCGGCGTGGTTGATGAAACCGCGGAAGAATTCCAGCAGCAGGTCGACGTCAAACTCGCCGATGCGCGCACGGGTGTAATCGACGTGGTACTCAAGTCCGGGGCGGCCGGAAAGGTCAACGACCACGCGCGACAGGGCCTCGTCCAGCGGCACGTAGGCGTGGCCGTAGCGGCGGATACCCTTCTTGTCGCCCACGGCCTTGGCGAAAGCCTGGCCAAGAGTGATGCCGACGTCCTCGACGGTATGGTGCGCATCGATGTGCAAATCGCCCTCGGCCTGGATATCGAGGTCGATCAGGCCGTGACGCGCGATCTGGTCGAGCATGTGATCAAAGAAAGGCACGCCGGTGTTGAGCGTGGCCTTGCCCGTGCCATCGAGGTTTAGCCTGACGGCAATCCGGGTTTCCAGTGTGTTACGGCTGACTTCTGCACTGCGCATGATATTCGGCAAATAAACGCTAAAGCCCGATTCTATCAGGCCAGGAGCTCTCTCAGCGCGGTCATCAGCATCCGGCACTGTTCGTCGGTGCCCACGGTGATGCGCAGGAAGGGTTCTATGCGTGCCGGCTTGTTGAAATGACGCACGATGATGCTGCGTTCGCGCAAGGCTTGCGCCAGATCGGCACCAGCCTTTCGGGGATGGCGCGCGAACACGAAATTCGCCGCCGAGGGCAGCACCTCGAAGTCCAGGGCAGTCAGGTCGGCAACCAGCCTTTCGCGCGTGGCCATGACCTTGTGGCGGGTTTCGTCGAAATAAGCGCGGTCCTGCATGCTGGCAATGGCGCCAGCCTGGGCGAAGCGGTCGAGCGGGTAGGAGTTGAAGCTGTCCTTCACACGCACCAGCGCCTGGATCAATTCCTCCTGGCCGATGGCATAGCCCACGCGCAGGCCGGCGAGCGAATGCGACTTCGACAGCGTGTGCACCACCAGCAGCTGCGGATATTTTTTGACGAGGCCGACCGCGGATTCACCGCCGAAGTCGATGTAGGCCTCGTCCACCACCACCACCGATTCGGTGTTCCTGGCAAGCAGGCGTTCGACTTCGCCCAGGGCCAGCAGGCGCGCAGTCGGCGCATTCGGATTGGGGAAGATGATGCCGCCGTTGGGCACAAAATAGTCGTCGACCCGAATCTCGAAGGCATCCGTCAGCGGGACTTCCTGGTATTCGATTTCATACAGCCCGCAGTACACCGGATAGAAGCTGTAGCTGATGTCCGGGAACAGGATGGGGGTGTCGTGCTTGAGCAGCGCAAGAAAGGCGTGCGCCAGCACCTCGTCCGAGCCATTGCCGACGAAGACCTCATTGGCCTGCACGCCGTGGAAAGCGGCAATCGCCTCGCGCAGCTTGTCCGAACCGGGATCGGGATACAGGCGCAGGCTGTCGGCGGCCTCGGCGCGCAGGGCTTCCAGCACCCTGGGGCTGGGCCCGTAGGGGTTCTCGTTGGTGTTGAGCTTGACCAGCCTGGCCAGCTTGGGCTGCTCGCCGGGCACATACGGCGTCAGCCTGCGCACCACTTCGCTCCAGTAACGGCTCACGGTGTTCCCTTAGCGGTGCAGCCGGTATTCGGCAGAACGAGCGTGCGCCTGCAGGCCTTCGCCATAGGCGAGCGTCGCGGCGATGCGGCCCAGGGTCTGGGCGCCGGCTTCCGACACCATGATCAGGCTGGAGCGTTTCTGGAAGTCGTACACCCCGAGCGGCGAGGAGAAGCGCGCGGTGCGCGAAGTCGGCAACACGTGGTTGGGGCCGGCGCAGTAGTCGCCCAGCGCCTCGCAGGTGTTGCGGCCCATGAAGATGGCTCCGGCGTGGCGGATTTTTTGGGTCATGGCGACGGGGTCTTCGACCGATAATTCCAGGTGCTCGGGCGCGATGCGGTTGCTGATCTCGGCCGCTTCGTCGAGGTCGCGCGTGACGATGATGGCGCCGCGGTTGCTGATCGAGGTGGTGATGACTTCATTGCGCGGCATTTCGCCCACCAGCTTCTTGATCGAGGCTTCGACCTGATCAGCGAACGCTGCGTCCGGGGTCAGCAGGATGGATTGCGCCAGCTCGTCGTGCTCGGCCTGGGAGAATAGGTCCATGGCAATCCAGTCCGGATTGGTCTTGCCGTCACAGATCACCAGGATCTCGGACGGCCCGGCGATCATGTCGATGCCGACGGTGCCGAACACGCGGCGCTTGGCTTCGGCCACATAGGCGTTGCCGGGGCCGACGATCTTGTCCACCTGCGGCACGCTCCCGGTGCCGTAGGCCATGGCCGCCACGGCCTGGGCGCCGCCAATGGTGAAGACGCGGTCCACGCCGGCAATCGCCGCCGCCGCCAGCACCAGTTCGTTCTGTTCGCCGCCCGGGGTGGGTACGACCATGATGAGTTCCTTGACCCCCGCCACCTTGGCCGGAATCGCGTTCATCAGGACGGAAGACGGGTAAGCCGCCTTGCCGCCGGGGACATAGAGGCCGACACGATCGAGCGCGGTGACCTGCTGGCCGAGCAGGGTGCCGTCCTCTTCCGTATAGGTCCAGGACGCCTGCAACTGCTTTTCGTGGTAGCGGCGCACGCGTTCGGCGGCGGCTTCCAGGGCCTGGCGGCGTTCCGGTTCGAGTCCTGCCAGTGCCTCGTCCAGTCGCGACTTGGGCAACGAAAGCGCGGCCATGGAGGTCGCGCTCATGCGGTCAAACTTGTTGGTATATTCCAGCACCGCCGCGTCGCCGCGCGCCCTCACGTCGGCCAGAATCGCGGCCACGGTCTGCTCGATGGAAGCATCGGTGGCGGCGTCGAACTGCAGCAGCTTGTCCAGCCGGGGCAGAAAATCCGGCTGGCCGGAAGAAAGGCGGGTAATCGAAATCACGGCGAAAAAGACTCGTTAAAGCTTGGATTATAAGGGAATTCCCATGCGCCCCCTATTGCATTCATGCAACGCGGCAGCCGGGCCTGAAACCATAGCATGTCCGGGAGTTAGACAGAGTCCAAATCCTAGATTATCATTAAATCGTTATTTGTCCGTCACGAACGCATGCTCCAGTACAGCCGCGACAACATGGCCGAGCTCCTCCGGGCTCACGACATCAATCCGACACACCAGCGGATCGAGATCGCCTATGCGCTGTTCTCGCGCCAGGAGCATCTGTCGGCGGACCAGGTCATGACCATCGTCAACGACCGCCATGCCGAGACTTCCAAGGCCACGGTGTACAACACCCTCAACCTGTTCCTGGAAAAAGGCCTGATCCGCGAAGTGATCGTCGATCCGTCCAAGGTGTTCTACGATCCCAACACCGGGCCGCATCACCACCTCTACGAAGTCGATTCCGGCCAGCTCACAGACATCGATGCCGATGATGTGCGCATCGAAGGCCTGCCCGCCCTGCCCAAGGGCATGGAAACCGTGGGCATCGATCTCATCGTGCGCGTCAAGCGCACCGCCTAGCGGATAACCGCGGAGTTCGCGGAAGCCGCGGAGTTTCTAAAAAAGCCATAAACACAGAGGAAGCAGAGGTAACAGAGGTAACAGAGAAAGTCGGTGTATAGATGGGACTCTGGATGGTTTCCTCAACTCCCTCTGTGTAATCGGTTTTCTTCTGCGTCCACAGCAAACTCCGCGGCAAACGCCTAGCGCCAGCCCTTGCGGTGCGCGGCATTGATGGTCTTCAACAGATCGCGGAAGGGAATATCGCGTTCGAAGCGATTGACGATTTTCATGAACGACAAATCACCGCCCATACCGGCGCCGGAATAATTTCCGGAAATGATGTCGTCGTAGAGTTGCCGGAGCGAGGCGTCGAGCGCATCGATGAACGGCGCATAGCGCTCCATGTCGTAGTCTTCCTCGTCTTCCATGCAGGCGCGCAGTTCGTCCACTTCGTAAACGGCCTGGTGCACCAGGTCGACGAACTCTTCGTATTTTTCGACGTTTCTCATTGCAAACCTCAAAAATAAAACAGGGGCTGTGTAAGCCCCCGTTTTTTACCACAAATTGCAGCCGGCTTACTTGGCGATCGCTTCCAGCTTGGGCGCGCGGATCACCTGTCCGTCGAGGCCGGCTTCCTTTGCGCTGCCGCCGTAGGCGATGGTCATCAACTGGCTGTAGTACAGCACCGGGATGTTGAACTTGGTGCCGTACTTCTTGTTGATGTGACCCTGGTAGATTTCCACGTTGGCCTGGCACAGCGGGCACGGCGTCACGATCATCTCGGCGCCGCCATCGTAGGCCGCCTCGATGATGTCCTTGATCTGGGCCTGCGCCTTGTCGGGTTCGGAGAAGGCCAGCGCACCGCCGCAGCAGGTCACTTTCTGGTCGTAGGGTACGGCTTCGCCACCCATGGTCTCGACGATCTTGTCGAGGTACATGGGGTTCTCGAAGTTCTCGCCGGCAATGCCGAACGGACGGTTGGTCTGGCAGCCGACGTAGCCGGCGAACTTGAGGCCCTTGAGCGGGTTCTTCACGTGCCTGCCCAGTTCCTCGAAGCCGAAGTCCTCCACCAGCACTTCGGCCATGTGGCGGATTTCAGGCATGACCTTGATCTGCAGGCCGGCCTCTTTCAGCGCTTCCTGGGTATCGGCCATCAGCTGCGAGCTGTGCTCGATACGCTCCTTGGACTCCTTGGCGCCCAGCCAGCAGGCGGCACAGGTGGCAACGATGTCCTGTCCCGGCAGGTTGGTCTCGGCCAGGGCGAAGTTGCGTGCGTTCATCACGTGGCGCGGCAGTTCGCCGGCTTCACCGTAACCGATGGACGCGCCGCAGCAGTTCCAGTCGGGGATCTCGGTCAACTGGATGTCCAGGGTCTTGCACATGGACTCGACCGAAGTCAGGTAGTTGGATGCGGATGCGCCCTTTTGCGAGGAGCAGCCGGGGTAGAAGGCGTATTGTCTCTTTGCCATTTTCTCGTATCTCCTTAGGCCTCGATCAGCGCGACGCGCCGGACTGAGGCAACGCCTTGCGCTTGTCTTCCAGTTCGCGCGCCTTCTTCAGCATGGCGGCAATGCCTTTCTGGTCCTTGCACTTGTGGCCGCCGAAGATTTCGAAGGGGTTGAGGCGCCTGGCCTTGAGCAGCCCCAGCGCGACGTCCTTCATGGCCAGGCCCTTCTTGATGCCTTCGCCGATGTTGATCTTGCCTTCGGCATCCTTGAAGTACAGGCCCATAGACAGCTTGAGCTCGTTGACGCGGCCGGTAGCGATGGCATTGCTCCAGAACAGCGTGGAAAACGCACGCGTGGGCTGGTTCTTCGGTGCCACGCCGAGGCGGTGCGCGTAGTTGGCAAGGCCGTGCATGATGTGGGTAATCGGCAGCTTGCGCGGGCAGCGCACGATGCAGTTGTAGCAGGACGTGCACATCCACATCGAGGGGCTGGTCAGCACCTCTTCGCGCTTGCCGGCGCGGATCATCATGAAGATTTCCTGCGGCGGATGCTCCCAGCCGGGGTGGAAATTGGTCGGGCAGGAGCCGGAGCACACGCCGCACTGCATGCACATCTTGACCCATTCACCCATTTCCACCTGGTCTTCAACTTCCTTGAGGAAGCTGTTCTTGTACTTGGCGGCCATTTCTTGGTTTGCGCTCATGTTCTTTCCTCCGCCTTAGAAGCCCTTGAACGGGCTCATGCCCATGTCCACGATCTGCTGCGCGTATTCGTTGATGATGCGCGGCAGATTGTCGATGTCGGTGATGGCCACTTCCAGGTCCTTCACACGGTCGGTTTCCAGGTTCATGTTCTTCAGCGTGTCGCCAACCTTGGAAAGACGGTAGCGGCCAAGCTCGGAACCCTTGACGAAGTGGCACTGGTAATCTTCACCGTGCTTGCAGCCCATCAGCATGACGCCGTCATAGCCTGCGTTAAGCGCATCGGTGATCCAGATGGTGTTGACCGAACCCAGGCAGCGCACCGGCACCACGCGCACGAAGGCGGAGTACTCGTTGCGCTTCATGGCCGCCATGTCGAGCGCCGGGTAGGCGTCGTTCTCGCAGGCCAGGATCAGGATGCGCGGCTTCTCGGAAAACTCGTCGGGGATGTCGACGGCCTTGATCTGCGAGCCCACGGTATCCACCGAGTAGTTCTCGAACGAGATCACGCGCACCGGGCAGGCGCCCATGCAGGTGCCGCAGCGGCGGCAGCGCGACTCGTTGAACAGCGGGAAGCGCTTTTCGTCCTCGTCGATGGCGCCGAACGGGCACTCCACCGTGCAGCGCTTGCACTGGGTGCAGCCTTCAAGGCGCACTTTCGGAAACGACAGGTCGCCCGAACGCGGATGCGCGGCACGGCCGAGCTGGGCGTTTTCCAGCGCCTGGATCGCCTTCAGCGCAGCGCCGGTGGCGTCCTCGCGCGCCTGCACCATGTCCATGGGACGGCGCACCGGGCCGGCGGTGTAGATGCCGGTGCGGCGGGTCTCGTAGGGGAAGCAGATGAAGTGCGAGTCGGTGAAGCCGTATTTGAACTGCGGGATGTCCGGACCCTGGCGATAAGTCAGATTCAGCACGGACACCTTCTTGGAGAACTGCACCGGCTCTGCGCCGCTGGCAGTGGCTTCGGCGGCGGCCGCTTCGGCGGCAGCCTCATCGGCCTTTTCCTCGGCGCTCATGTCGATGTTCACGCCGGAGTTCGGCACCTGGCCGGTGGCCAGCACCACCAGGTCGGCCTCGATCTGCGCGTTCTGGTCGTCGAGGATCAGGTCGTGGAAATTCACCATGCAGGAACCGCCATTGGGGGCGACGGTCGCGACCTTGCCCTTGGTGAAGATCACACCCTTTTCCTGCGCGCTGCGGTAGAAATCCTCGCCGTTGCCGGGCGTGCGCAGGTCGGTATAGATCACCGTGGTGTCGATGGCCGGATTGCTGTCCTTGAAGTACATCGCCTGCTTGATGCTGGTATTGCAGCAGTAGCCCGAGCAGTATGGCAGATGCTCGCCGGAAGCGTCGCGCTGGCCGGCGCACTGGACGAAGGCCACGGACTGAACCGGCTTGCCGTCGGAAGGACGCAGGATCGGGCCGCCGTTGGCCGCCTTGGCCAGCGCTTCCAGCCCGGCCTGGTCGACCACGTTGGGCGACTTGCCGAAGCCCAGGTGCGGCAACTTGTTGGCATCGTACAGCTCGAAGCCGGTGGCCTGGATGATGGAACCGATGTCCTCGGTGCTGACCGCGCCGGACTCGGTGGCGATCTGCACCACGAAACGGCCCGGAGCGCCATCGGTCTTGGCAATGGTCGAGTTGAGATAGACCTTGATGTTGGGGTCGGCGGCGATCTGCGCCACCATGTCGGCAACGCCGGTATCGGCCGGGGCCTTGAACGGCTCATGCACGGGAATGCGCTTCCACAGTCTGGCTGCCCAGCCGCCGAGGGCGCCGGATTTTTCCACCAGCACCACCGGATAGCCGGTCTTGGAGGCTTCCAGCGCGGCAGTCATGCCGGTCAGGCCGCCACCGACCACCAGCAGGGTACGGTTGGAGCCGGTGTTGACGTTGCCGCCGGGCGCAGTCATCGCCTTCACTTCGGCGCAGCCCATGCGCACGTAGTCTTCCGCCATGTCCTGGGTGGTCTCGCGCGCCTCTTCGGTATCGGGGCGGATCCAGATCACGCCCTCGCGCAGGTTGGCGCGCGCCACGGCGTTGTTGGGGAAATAGAAGGCCTCGGTCTTGGCGCGGCGCGAACAGGCCGCGATCATGATGTGGGTCACACCTTCATTGGCGACGTCGTTCTTGATCATCGCAACACCGTCGGCATTGCACAGGAAGTCGTGCTGCCTGACGACCTGCATCTTGCCTTCCTTCTGCGCAATACCTGCCAGCTTGTCGGCATCCAGGCGCTCGCCCAGGCCACAGCCCTTGCAGATATACGCGGCGAATTTTTTCTCTTCAGCCATTTCTCTCGATCTCCTGCTTATACTTCGGCGCGCGCCACTTTATTGACCACCTGGATGGCACGCAGCGCCGCCGCCGTGGCGGACTGCACCGCACGGTTCACGTCCAGCGCATTGCTTGCGCAACCGGCGCCGAACACCCCGCCGTTGGCAGGGTCGGCCTCGATGAAGCCGCTGGAATCGAACACGACGTTGGCGGGGATCGCCACGCCCTTGACGGAGGGCTCCATGCCGACGGCCAGGACAACCAGGTCATGCGGGTTGGAGTAGCGCTTGTAGCCTTCGGTGTTGACGCCCCAGCACACGGGATTGCCGTTCTCGTCTTCGGAGATGCGGGCAACCTTGGATTTCACGAAGGTGACGCTGGGATCGGCCTGGACCTTCTGATAGAAGTCCTCGAAACGGTCGATGGCGCGGATGTCGATGTAGTAGATGGTGGACTTGCCGTCCTCCGGATGCTGCTCGCGCACGTAGTGGGTCTGCTTCAGCGAAGCCATGCAGCAGATGCGCGAACAGTGGCGCAGGTGGTTCTCGTCACGCGATCCGGCGCACTGGATGAAGGCGATGTTCTTGGCTTCCTTGCCGTCGGAAGGACGCAGGATCCTGCCGCCGGTGGGGCCGTGCGGGTCGGCCAGGCGCTCGAACTCGACGCTGGTGATGACGTTCTTGTAGCGGCCATAGCCGTAGGGCTGGATTTTGGCGGCATCATACGGCTGCCAGCCGGTGGCCCAGACCACGGCGCCGGCCTTGATCTCGATGGTCTCTTCCTTCTGGTCGAGATCGATGGCGCCGTACTTGCAGGCCGCTTTCGCCGCCTCGGCATCAGCTGTGCCGATGATGGACGGGTGCAGCACGTAGCGCTGGGGATAGGCCATGGCGGACGGGATGTAGGCCGCCTTCATCTTGCCCAGATTGTAGTTGAACGGATTGTCGACCTCGGTCTTCACCGCATCGGCACAGGCGCCGCAGGCGGTGCAGTTCTCGTTCACATAGCGCGGCGCGAGCTTGACCGTGGCAGTGTAGTCGCCGGCGGAACCGGTGATGCCGGTCACCTCCGCCTGGGTCAGCACGCGCACGCGCGGGTTGGCCTTGAGGCGGCGCAGGTTGATTTCCAGGCCACAGGTCGGGTGGCACATTTTGGGGAAATAGCGGTAGAGCTGGGAAGTGCGGCCGCCCAGGGCGGGGTTCTTCTCCAGCAGCACGACCTGCTTTCCGGTTTCTGCAGCCTCAAGTGCCGCGGTCATGCCGGAAATGCCGCCGCCGACGACGAGAATGGTCTCGTTGGTTGCTACTACGTCCGTCATCAGGTCCTCCATCGCAACGGATGCGGGGTGTCGAAACGATTGAAAAATGCGCCACAACCCCACGGCGCAACTCAATATTTGGGTGTTTGGATGTTACTCTGATGAGGCTCTCGTAGCCACAGAATAAGTCCGTGTTTTTGATCGAACTTACTTATGCAGGAATAGAGGGGATTTAAAGAATCCCCCTACGCGCCGAGGGGTATGCCGCTCACACATGCGGCGTGACGCGCGGCTGTTCGCTCGGCACGGTCGCCGGTACCGGCACCGGCAGAGTTTCGAAATGCATTCCATCCAGGTCGGCCATCACGTAGGTCGGCGCATGACCCACCCCCCCGACGGTACCGGGATTCACCAGCCACGTCTGCCCGCCCTTCACATTGGCAAGCTGCAGGAGTTCCGGCTTGTGCTCATGACCGCAGCAGACCAGGTCATAGTCGCCGGTGCAGGCCATGGCCTTGGCGTAATGCGGGTAGTGCACGATGAAGATGTGGCGCCCGCCCAGAGTGATGCCCGCGTCCTGCCCATGATAGCGCACCACGCTGCCCGGCTCTGCCGCCAGCCGCGTCATGCTGTACATGTCGCCGGTGTTGTTGCCGTGGATGACATGCACCGGCAGTTCGAATTTCTGCAGGATGCGCAGCGTGGTCGGCGCCACCACATCGCCGCAATGCAGCACGGCTTCGGCGCCGCGCGTCTTGGCGTCGGCCACTGCCGCGGCCATCAGCTGGCGGTTGTCGTGGGAATCGGAAAGGATGCAGATTTTCATTTCGGGCATCTAGTTAACAGGGGGACGGAGAGGAAGGAGAGGAAGTCTTCTTGATTTTCCCCCTTAACCTCCATTACATCCCTGTAAATGTTTTTGATCCAGGCGGTCAGAAAGCCGGCTTGTGTTCCGCGTTGCGGTAGCGCTCCACCCCGGCCATGATTTCGGCACGGGCGTCGTCCGCCCCCGTCCAGCCTTCGATCTTGACCCACTTGCCCTCCTCCAGGTCCTTGTAGTGCTCGAAGAAGTGCGATATCTGCTTGAGCGCCAGCGGCGGCAAGTCTTCAGGGCGCTGCACCAGTTTGTACATGCTGCACAGCTTGTCGATGGGCACGGCGACCAGCTTGGCGTCGACACCGGCCTCGTCTGTCATCATCAGCATGCCGATGGGCCTGCAGCGCACCACCACGCCGGTGATCAGCGGGATCGGGGTGATCACCAGCACGTCGACCGGATCGCCGTCTTCCGACAGGGTGTGGGGAATATAGCCGTAATTGCAGGGATAGTGCATGGACGTGGACATGAAACGGTCCACGAACATCGCCCCGGTCTCCTTGTCCACCTCGTACTTGATGGGCTCGCCGTGGGCAGGGATTTCAATGATGACGTTGAAATCGTCCGGCAGCTTTTTGCCGGAACTGACGCGATCGAGATTCATTGCTGGCTGGCCAAAATGCGGAAAGGGCGGATTATACCGCCCCTTCATGACTTACCTCAGGCTGTCCTTCAGCATAATCCGCGATGCCAGGCTTTCCGACGGGCTGCTGGGCAGGTTATGCCATGGCGTTCCTTTCTTGCCTCACCGAAAAACCCGGATGTGCATTCAGGATAATCGCTGCTTGCCTAAACCCTAAACAGGAAAGCCGGCTTGCGCCGGCTTTCCTGATACCGCATTCGATCAGGCTATCAGCGGCACGATGAGCAGCGCCACGATGTTGATGATCTTGATCAGGGGGTTGACGGCCGGGCCGGCAGTGTCCTTGTAGGGATCGCCCACGGTATCGCCGGTCACGGCGGCCTTGTGCGCTTCACTGCCCTTGCCGCCGTGGTTGCCTTCCTCGATGTACTTCTTGGCATTGTCCCAGGCACCGCCGCCGGTGGTCATGGAAATGGCCACGAAGATGCCGGTGATGATGGTGCCGAGCAACACGCCGCCCAGCGCCTTGGGACCGAGGATCAGGCCGACCAGCACCGGCACCAGTACCGGCAGCAGCGACGGGATCATCATTTCCTTGATCGCGGCCTTGGTCAGCATGTCCACGCAAGTGCCGTATTCGGGCTTGGCCTTGCCTTCCATGATGCCAGGGATTTCGCGGAACTGGCGGCGCACTTCCACCACCACCGAACCGGCGGCGCGGCCCACCGCCTCCATGCCCATGGCACCGAAGAGGTACGGCACCATGCCGCCGATGAACAGGCCGATGATGACCATGTGGTCGGACAGGTCGAACAGCGTGACGCCCCCGACCCTGGCTTCCAGCGCATGGGTGTAGTCGGCGAACAGTACCAGCGCGGCGAGGCCGGCCGAGCCGATGGCGTAGCCCTTGGTCACTGCCTTGGTGGTGTTGCCGACGGCATCGAGCGGATCGGTGATGTTGCGGATGTCGTCCGGCATCTCGGCCATCTCGGCAATGCCGCCGGCGTTGTCGGTAATCGGGCCGTAGGCGTCGAGCGCGACGATGATGCCGGTCATGGACAGCATGGAAGTAGCGGCGATGGCAATGCCGTACAGGCCGGCCAGTTCATAGGAACCCCAGATCGCCAGGCACACGGCCAGCACCGGCGCAGCAGTGGACCTCATCGACACGCCGAGGCCGGCGATGATGTTGGTGCCGTGGCCGGTGGTGGAGGCCTGGGCGATATGCCGCACCGGAGCGTATTCGGTGGCGGTGTAGTACTCGGTGATCACCACCATGGCGGCAGTGAGCGCAAGGCCGATCAGCGAGGCCCAGAACAGGCTCATGCTCGACACCATCTCGTCGCCGATCATGATGCCTTCGCCGAACATCTGCGTGGTCACCACATAGAAGGCTGGCACCGCCAGCACGCCGGCGACAATCAGGCCCCGGTACAGCGCGTTCATGATCTTGCCGCCCTCGCGCGCCTTGACGAAGAAGGTGCCGATGATGGAAGCGATGATGGAGACGCCGCCCAGCACCAGCGGGTAGACCACGGCGTTGGCCGCGCTCTCGCCTGCCACCATCAGGCCGCCCAGCAGCATCGTGGCGATGATGGTCACGGCATAGGTCTCGAACAGGTCGGCGGCCATGCCTGCACAATCGCCGACGTTGTCGCCGACGTTGTCGGCGATCACCGCCGGGTTGCGCGGGTCATCCTCGGGAATGCCGGCTTCGACCTTGCCCACCAGGTCGGCGCCGACGTCGGCGCCCTTGGTGAAGATGCCGCCGCCCAGACGCGCGAAGATGGAGATCAGCGAGCCGCCGAAGCCGAGGCCCACCAGAGCGTGCACGGCATCCGTGGTGCTGGCGCCGCCAGCAGTGAGGATGGCGTAGTAGCCCGCCACGCCCAGGAGGCCGAGGCCCACCACCAGCATGCCGGTGATGGCGCCGCCCTTGAAGGCGATGTTGAGCGCGGCATTGAGGCCGTTGTGCGCGGCCTGTGCGGTGCGCACGTTGGCACGCACCGACACGTTCATGCCGATGAAGCCGGCAGCACCGGACAGCACGGCACCGATGGCAAAGCCGATCGCCGTGGGCATGGAGAGGAAAACAGCCAGGAGGACGAACAGCACCACGCCGACGATGCCGATGCTGGTGTACTGGCGTTTGAGATAGGCCTGCGCCCCCTCTTGCACCGCAGCGGAAATCGCCTGCATGCGTTCGTTGCCGGCTGGCTGCGCCAGTATCCAGCGGCTGGAAATGATCCCATACAGAATCGCCACGCCCGCACACAACAGGGCCAGCATGATTGCACTGCTCATTGTCTTCCCCTTTCGTTCTCAGTTAAACCAACAATGAAAAAACGGCAGCCAGGGCTGCCGTTGATTCACTACTGCTTGCCAACCACCAGGCCGCCCTCGAATCGGGTGCCGGGCTCGAAACCGAAAATCCGTTGCAGCTCGAGCTCGCGAATCAGGCTGTCCACCGACTCCTGTCCGTGCTCCTTCTGCACTTCGGACAGGATCAGCTTGGCGGAATTGGCGTTGTAGAACCCGCCAAAGTCCGCCTGAACCTTCAACAGCTGTCTTGCCCGATCGAGTGTCATCTCTTTAGGGGTCAGGGGCCGGGGTTCGGGGGTCGGGGAAAGCGCAGACATGGTCCGCCCCCCGACTTCATGCGCGGCGCAGCCGCTCACTCCCTGACTCATGGCCCCTGATTCCTGACTCCTTTAAAGTTTGAATTCCGGCAGCTTCTTCGCCACCGCCACGTTCTTCAGCGTCACATACACCGGCAGGCCGTCCTTGCCGTATTTCGGGTAATCCTCCCCCTGGATCAGCGGCGTGAGGTAGCGCTTGCACTTTTCGGTAATGCCATAGCCATCCTTGCTGATGAAATCGCGCGGCATGAACTTCTCGACGTTGGCGACCTTCGACAAGGGCGCCATGCCGATCTTGTACTTGTAGGGGCTGTCGGAAATGCGGTCGACCGTCGGCATCACCGAATTGTGGCCCTTGATCGCCAGCTCGACCGCCTTCTTGCCAAGCTCGTAGGCCTGCTTGACGTCGGTCTTGGAAGCAATGTGGCGCGCGGCGCGCTGGAGGTAGTCGGCCACCGCCCAGTGGAACTTGTGGCCGAGGGCATCCTTGATCATGTTGGCAACCACAGGTGCGGCGCCGCCCAGCTGGGCATGGCCGAAGGCGTCGCGCGTGCCCTGCTCGGCGAGGAAACGTCCGTCCGGGTAATGGCAGCCCTCGGAAACGACCACGGTGCAGTAACCAAACTCCTTGACCTTCTTGTCCACCGCGGCAAGGAATTTCTTCTGGTCGAATTCAATCTCCGGGAACAGGATCACCACCGGAATGCCCTGGTCCGCGACCAGGCCGCCGGCCGCAGCGATCCAGCCGGCGTGGCGGCCCATCACCTCGACCACGAAGATCTTGGTCGATGTCTTGGCCATGGAACGCACGTCATAGCTCGCTTCCAGGGTGGAAACCGCGATGTACTTGGCGACCGAGCCGAAGCCGGGGCAGCAGTCGGTGATGGGCAGGTCGTTGTCCACGGTCTTGGGCACGTGGATGGCCTGCACCGGATAGCCCATCTTCTCCGACAGTTGCGACACCTTGAAGCAGGTGTCGGCGGAGTCGCCGCCGCCGTTGTAGAAGAAGTAGCCGATGTTGTGCGCCTTGAACACCTCGATCAGGCGCTCGTACTCGCGCTTGTTGGCTTCCAGGCTCTTCAGCTTGAAACGGCAGGAGCCGAAGGCGCCGGACGGCGTGCTGCGCAGCGCGGCGATGGCGGATGCGGATTCCTTGGTGGTGTCGATGAGGTCTTCGGTCAGCGCGCCGATGATGCCGTTGCGGCCGGCATAGACCTTGCCGATCTTGTCCTTGTGCTTGCGCGCGGTCTCGATGACGCCGCAGGCAGAGGCGTTGATGACCGCGGTCACCCCGCCCGATTGTGCGTAAAAGGCGTTCATTTTCTTCGCCATGTTGGTATTCTCCAGTCCAATCAAAAACAAAACGCCAGGCTCGGCCTGGCGCGAAAATCAAATCAATACGGTGCGTCCTTGCCCTCGCCAGTGGAGGCATGGTCTGCCTGCACCCGCAGCAGGCTGACGATGCAATCGCCCAGATTGTCGTACTCTTCCTTGCCGGTACTGTAGCGACGCAGCACGCGGTAGAAGAACATGCAGCGGTAGCGCGACTCGCCGGTTTTCGACACGATGAAGTGGCAGCCATCGCTGTCTTCCCAGTAGATCCCGGGGCACACAGTCAGTTCGCGATCATCCGTGAACAGTCGGATCTCGGTTTCCACGTCCTGGGTCTCGACATCCTTCCCGTAACGCTCCTTCAGTGCGCTGGCAACCACCCAGCGTTCGGAGTCGGTAAAATCAGGAACACTGCTCATATCACTGCATCAACCTCGAATGCGGCATAGGCACCGATTGTGCCGCTTACGCGCCCAGCCCCTTGAAAACGGCGTCGCGGATTTCATCGACCTTGCCGACGCCAGGAACCTTCACATATTTTGGCGCGCCAGCTTCGCCGCGCGCGGCCCAATCGCCATAGTACTTCACCAGCGGCTCGGTCTGGGCATGATAGACCTCGAGGCGCTTCTTCACGGTCTCTTCCTTGTCATCCTCGCGCTGGATCAGGTCCTCGCCGGTGACGTCGTCCTTGCCGGCCACCTTGGGCGGGTTGAACACGACATGGTAGGTGCGGCCGGAGGCCACATGGACGCGGCGGCCGGACATGCGCTTGATGATCTCCTCATCGGCCACGTCGATCTCGACCACGAAGTCGATGGGCACGCCGGCGGCCTTCATGGCCTCGGCCTGAGGGATGGTACGCGGGAAACCGTCGAACAGGTAGCCCTTCTGGCAGTCAGCTTCCTTGAGGCGCTCCTTCACCATGCCGATGATGATGTCGTCCGACACCAGGCCGCCCGACTCCATGATCGCCTTCGCACGCACGCCCAGTTCGGTGCCCGCCTTGACGTGGGCGCGCAACATGTCGCCGGTGGAGATCTGCGGAATGCCGAATTTTTCCTTGATGTAGTTGGCTTGAGTGCCCTTGCCGGCGCCAGGGCCGCCGAGAAGAATCAGACGCATGGTTTTCCCCTTAAAAGATGTTGAAGCCTGAAAACACGCAAGCTTATTTCATGCGGGCTTGGCGCCGAACTTAATTTTTTTTATTACCGGATAACCGGGGTGGATAAAGGCGCAGAAATCCGGCAACAGGGAGGTATGGGAGGTTAAGAGAGATACAGAGATTGCTCCCATGCCTCCCTTAAACCTCCATGTGAATGTTTTTGATTGCCTGAATTGTTATTCGAACAACCTGCGTACCCGCTCCAGGTCCTCGGGCGTGTCGACGCCCGCGCCAGGCGCTTCGGGCGTGACCGCCACCGCGATGCGGTAGCCGTGCCACAGCGCGCGCAGCTGCTCGAGCATTTCGAAGCGTTCGAGCGGCGCCGGCGCGAGGCCGGCGAATTCGCGCAGGAAGCTGGCGCGGTAGGCATACAGTCCGATATGCCGCAGCACCGGCAAACCCTCGGGGATAGACGGCTCGGCAGCGGCCTCGGCAAAGGCGTCGCGCGGCCAGGGGATCATGGCGCGCGAGAAATACAGGGCGTAGCCCTGCTGGTCGGTCACCACCTTGACCACGTTGGGATTGCGGAACTCCTCGGCGCTGAACAGCGGATGCGCCAGCGTGGCGATCGCCGCCGCCTCGTGCGAGGCCAGGCAAAGCGCACATTCACGAATCAGGCCGGGCGGAATCAAGGGCTCGTCGCCCTGCACATTGACGATGATCTCGTCGTCCGCGCAGTCGAGCATCTCAGCGACTTCAGCCAGGCGGTCGGTGCCCGAGGCATGGTGCGGCGAAGTCATCAGCGCACGATGGCCCGCCGCCGCCGCCGCTTCCAGTACGCGCGCGTCATCGGTGGCGATGATGGATTCGTCCGCCCCGGCTTCCGCCGCGCGTTCGGCTACCCGTACCACCATGGGCTTGCCGCCGATGTCGGCCAGCGGCTTGCCGGGCAGGCGCGACGAGGCATAGCGCGCGGGGATGACGACGCGGAATCTCATGGCCGGCCTACTTGCGCACTTCTTCTTCGGCGCCCAGCGTACGCGCCTCTTCCGGCAGCATGACCGGTATGCCGTCGCGGATGGGATAGGCCAGGCGGCAGGGTGAGCAAACCAGTTCGTCGCGCTCGCGCTGCAGCACCAGCGGTCCCTTGCATACCGGGCAAACCAGGATTTCGAGCACCTTGTTCATAGCGATGACTTTCAGAATAGCGCTGGCGGCGCCTTGGGTTGATCGAGCCGGGCCTTGAGCCACTCGACGAGCGCGGGATCGGGCACCAGTTCCAGTTCCAGCGCCCACCAGTCGGATCCGGCAAACGAGCGGCATTTTACCGCGTCCTTTTCCGTCATCACCACGGCGGCATCGCCCGCGATGTCGGAGGCGGTGAAGCGGTGGTGATCGGGAAAAGCGCGCGGCCGGTGCGGCACGCCCAGCCTGTCGAGCAGTGCGAAGAACGCCTGCGGCCGCGCGATTCCGGTCACCGCCTGCACTTCGCGGCCGCCCGGATCGGGCAATTGCGCCGCATGCGCGTTGTCGGCCAGCCGGCGAAAGCCCGCCGGCGCGTGGCGCACGCGGAATACCGGCACCGGCGCCCGAGGGCTTGCGGCCGCGCCATTGCGTTCGGTCAGCACCAGGGCATTGGCGCCCATCAGGCGGATGCGCGGTTCGCGCAGGGGCCCGGCCGGCAGCAGCCAGCCATTGCCGAACGGCGCCTGGCCATCGGCCAGCACCAGCTCCAGGTCGCGCCGCAGGCGGTAGTGCTGCAGGCCGTCGTCGGCGATGATGATGTCCACCTCGGGGTACCTCTCGCGCAGCAGGCGCGCCGCCGCCAGGCGATCGGCAGCCACCACCACCGGCACGCCGGTCTTGAGATGGATCAGCAGCGGCTCGTCGCCTACCTGTGCCGCAGTGCTGTCGGCATCCACCTCGCGCAATCCGGCGTCCTCGCGTCCATAGCCGCGGCTCACCACGCCGGGCCTGCGCCCCTGCGCGGTGAGCCACTGCGCCAGCCAGATGACGAATGGCGTCTTGCCGCTGCCGCCCGCCGAGAGATTGCCGACCACGACCACCGGCACGCCCGGATGGCCCGAGCCCAGCAAGCCGAAGCGATAGGAACAGCGCCGCAGCATGGCCACAGCGCCAAACAGCACGGACAGAGGCAGCAGCAAGATGTTGAGCGGCCCCTTGCGGGACCAGAAGGCCTGAATGTTCAGGCTTCGAAAGTCAATCGTCGGCACTCTGCGTGGCGAAGGTGATGCGCGACAGGCCCGCGCGGCGTGCGGCCTCCATGATGTTGATCACCGACTGATGCGTGGCCTTGGAATCGGCGTTGATCACCACGACAATCTCGCCGTTGCCCCTGGCGATGCCGGCCATCGCCGCGCTCAGCGCCTCGGTCGAAGCGGCAATGTTTTTCTCGTCGACCTGGTAGCGGCCCAGCGCATCCACTGCCACCTGGATGGTCTGCGGTTTTTTCGGGCTGGCCTCGCCGGTGGCGGTGGGAAGGTTGATCTTCAGTTCGGAATAACGCGCATAGGTGGTCGTGACCATGAGGAAGATGAGGATCACCAACAGCACGTCGATCAGCGGAATCAGGTTGATTTCCGGATCCTCGTTGTAGTAGCCGCGCTTGAAGTTCATCGATCGTTCCTGCGCTTTAGCCGCGTTCGCCGTGCACGATTTCGACCAGCTTGACCGCCTGCTGCTCCATGTCAACCGCCAGGTTGTCCACACGGGTGCGGAAGAAACGGTAGAAAATCATCGCCGGGATCGCCACGATCAGGCCGAAGGCAGTGTTGTAGAGCGCCACCGAAATGCCGTAGGCCAGCTTGACCGGGTCACTCCCGGTCGGCGTCTGCGAGCCGAAGATTTCGATCATGCCCACCACGGTGCCGAGCAGCCCGAGCAGGGGCGCGATCGCGGCGATGGTGCCGAGCGAGGTCAGGAAGCGCTCAAGATCGTGGATGACAGCGCGGCCGGTTTCCTCGATGGACTCCTTCATCACCTCGCGCGAGCTTTTCACGTTGCGCAGGCCGGCCGCCAGGATCTGGCCCAGCGGCGAATCCGCCGCCAGCTTGGCCAGCATGTCGTCGCTCACGCCATGGTCGCGCAACTGCTTGATCACGCTTGGCAGCAGCGCAGGGGGGGAAATTTCGGATACGCGCAGAGAATAGAATCGTTCGATGATGATGGCCAGAGCCAGAACGGATGCCAGTATCAGTGGCCAGATTGGCCAGCCGGCCGCCTCGATGATGGCTAACACGCGTACACTCCATTGAAAGACAAACATTGCGACTTTAGCTTGCGCATTTCGATTCGACAAGCGCGGCTAAAAATTGGAATAATCGCGCCAGACGGGCGGCGGCCCTTCCTCGCCCGGCCGCAGCCGGCGAGCGCACCGCCACTTCGCAGCGCACGCCAAACAGGATCGCTTCATGATGCAAACAGGACCCCATTGGGCAGCGCGTCACAAGCCGCCCGCACCCGCCGTTTTTCGAAAATGGAAACCGGATGGTCGATGCGCATGCATGCCAAAAGTTCTCCACAATTTCTGTGGATAAAACTGTGCAAAAGCCAACCGAAATTCCCGTAACTATGTTGTTTCAAAGGAAATTTCCCCTGCCGCCTATTCATGCATCATGATATTTTCCTTAAAAAACAGTCGCTTAAGCAAATCTCCGGCATTTGCAAGGGATTTGATGAAACCTGATGCAGTTTTCCCCAGCCAGTGGACGGTTTGATGCCATGGAGCGCCAGATTTTGCCCCCGTCAAGTCCCGTCCTCAGCGTTTCCGCCCTCAACAGCCTGGCACGCTCGGCCGTGGAAAACGCCCTGCCGCTGGTGTGGGTGGGCGGCGAAATCTCCAATCTCACGCGCGCCGCCTCCGGCCACTGGTATTTCAGTCTGAAGGACGATCGCGCCCAGGTGCGCTGCGCCATGTTCCGCGGGCGCAACCAGTTCGTCGACTGGCAGCCGGCCAATGGCGACCAGGTCGAGGTGCGCGCGGTACCCACGGTGTACGAGGCGCGCGGCGAGTTCCAGCTGCAGGTCGAACTGATGCGCCGCGCGGGGCTGGGCGCATTGTTCGAGGCGTTCGAGCGACTCAAGCAGAAACTTGCCAACGAGGGCCTGTTCGAGGCCGCGCGCAAACGGCCCTTGCCGCTGTTCCCCCGGCGTCTCGGCATCGTCACTTCGAGCGAAGCAGCCGCGCTGCGTGACGTGCTCACCACCTTGCGCCGGCGCGCACCGTGGCTGCCGGTCACGCTCTACCCCACCCCGGTGCAGGGCGAGGGCGCCGGCAGGAAGATCGCCGCCGCCATTCAGGCTGCAGGCCAAGGCGGTGACTGCGACGTGCTCATCGTCTGCCGCGGCGGCGGCAGCATCGAGGACCTGTGGGCCTTCAACGACGAGGCGGTAGCACGCGCCATCGCCGCCAGCCCGGTGCCGGTGATTTCCGGCGTCGGCCATGAAACAGACTTCACCATCGCCGACTTCGTCGCCGACCTGCGCGCGCCCACCCCCACCGCCGCCGCCGAACAGGTGTCGGCAAGCCGCGAAGAATGGATGCAGCGCCTGACCGCGCTGCAGCACCGCATGGCGCGCCCGCTGCACCGCCAACTGGCCAACCTCGCACAACAAGTGGATCAGGCTGCGCGCCGCCTGCTGCATCCGGCCCAGCGCCTGGCCGCACAGCGCGACAAGTTGATGCATCTGGGCAAACGCCTGGGCCTCGCGCACGCGCAAAGCTTCGCGCGCAACCGCTGGCAGTTCGACGCGCTGGCCAGGCGCCTTGCTGCCGCACGCCCGCAGCCGCAAACCATGCACGCCGAATTGAAACCGCTCCAATCCAGCCTCACCCGCGCCCTGCACCAGCAACTGCAAAGCCGCCGCACCGAAGTCGAACGCATGGCCGCCCACCTCGCCCACCTCAATCCTGAGGCCGTGCTGGCACGCGGCTACAGCATGGTGCGCAATGCCCGGGGGGATGTCGTGCGCAGCAGTGCGCAGATCAGGCTGGACGAAACCCTGGACCTGCGGTTTCATCACGGCAACGCAAAAGCTCTCGTCACCAAAAAGGAAGAATGAATGGACTACGCCGCCCTGCTTTCCATCCACCGTCTCACCGTCGTCATTTCGATCGCGCTGTTCGTGCTGCGCGGCGCCTGGCGCATGATGGACTCACCCATGAATGGCAAGAAGTGGGTGAAGATCGTGCCCCACGTCAACGACACCCTGCTGCTGCTGGCGGCCATAGGCATGTTGATCGTGGCAAGCCTCAACCCGCTCGAGCACGGCTGGGTCATGGCCAAGATCATCGGTCTCATCATTTACATCGTGCTCGGCACCATCGCCATCAAGCGCGGCAAGACCGCCATGCAGAGAAACCTGGCCTTCGTCGGCGCGCTGATCGTGTTCGGCTACATTGCCATGGTGGCAGTGAGCAAGCAGGTGATGCCGTTCTGAGAATTGCCGGTCTTGACGACCAGCAGGCATTTTTGCAAATCAACGAAAACCGCCGGGTTAGCCCCGGCGGTTTTCGTCTGGCGGCTCCCGGTCACAGCCATTTAGCCCCAAGGAACGGTGGAACCAGAGGCAATCCCCTCAGCCATCGCCCAGAAACCGCCTCACCCTCGCCTCCACCTGTGCAGCAAGATCCGGTGCCAGACAGTCGAAGGTCTCCACTTCCATGCCTCTTAGCCAGGTCAGCTGACGCTTGGCGAGCTGGCGCGTGGCGTAGATGCCGCGGTTGAGCAACTCCTCGCGGCCGTATTGGCCTTCCAGGTATTCCCAGGCCTGGCGATAGCCCACGCAGCGCATGGACGGCAGGCCGGGCTTGAGCGGATAACGTTCGCGCAACTGTCTCAATTCATCCACCAGCCCCGCCTCCAGCATGGCGGCAAAACGCTCGGTGATGCGCGCGTGCAGTAGCGCGCGGTCCGAAGGCACCAGGGCCAGCGGCAGCACGCGGTAAGGCAGCGCATCGCTGCGACTTTGCTGCAGAACTTGCGACATCGGCCTGCCTGTGAGGCGCACCACTTCCAGCGCGCGCTGTATCCTCTGCGCATCGCCCGGTTTCAAACGCTGCGCGGTTTCCGGGTCGAGCTTCGCCAGTTCTTCATGCAGCGCCGGCCAGCCGCGCGCCTTCGCCTCGCATTCGATGTCCTCGCGCAAGCCGGCGTCCGCCTGCGGCAGTTCCGACAACCCTTCCCGCAGCGCCTTGAAGTACAGCATGGTGCCGCCCACCAGCAGCGGCACCTGGCCGCGCGCGGTGATCTGCGCCATCGTCCGCAGCGCGTCTTCCCTGAACCTGGCCGCCGAGTATGTTTCGGTCGGCTCGATGAGGTCGATGAGATGATGCGGAGCGATGCGCTGCATGGCGGCATCCGGCTTGGCCGTGCCGATGTCCATGCCGCGGTACACCAGCGCCGAATCCACGCTGACGATCTCCAGCGGCAGGCGTCGCACCAGTTCCGCTGCCACCGCGGTCTTGCCGCTGGCGGTAGGGCCCATGAGGAAAATCGCGGGCGGGGAAATTGCCGGTTTTGCTGACATCGATTAGGAAAGACCTGTCCAGATAACTGCCGCCAAGTTTATTGCGTTTCGGCCCGGTTCGATCGACCCGCCGTTTGGAACGCATCGGCCGGGCCGGGGGCTTGCCACGTCCGCACACAGCGTTCACACTGGACAGTACCCGGGAAGCATCGGCGGCAGATGGCCGGCGGATTCCCCGGGGCCCGCTTCGTTATCCGGGTCTGCCAGGCCGTGGCAGCCCATCGACCAGAACCTTAGGATCCCTTATGGCTGCCTGGCTCCCCTTGATCAAAGTCGTCCTGCCCTACCTTGCGCCAGTTGTGTCTTCGGCACTCCCCTCGTTCACCAAAAAGAAGAGCGAAACCGCCGACCCGCTGGTGAGCCAGCAGATCGCCGAGCTGCAGGATGCCGTCAAGGCCAACAACGAGTCCGTCAAGGCGCTCGCCAGGGCCATGGAGGAATCGGCCCGGGCCAACGACGCCGCCATCAGACAGGCGCGCATGATTGCGGCGGCGGCCGTGGCGGTTGCCGTTGTTTCGTGCGCCATTGCCCTGGCGGCATGGTTACAGGTCCAGGCATGACGCCGGGGATAGAAATCGCCAGGAAAGCCGGAATCGAACACACGGTGCACGAATACGCACACGATCCGTCCAGCGAGTCCTACGGACTGGAAGCCGCGGAGAAACTGGGGGTGGAGGAACTGCGCGTGTTCAAGACTCTGGTCGTCAGCCTCGACGGGCACGCGCTGGCCGTGGGCGTCGTGCCGGTATCGGCAATGCTGGGCATGAAGCGGATCGCCAGGGCTGCGGGAGCGAAGAAGGCGTCGATGGCGGCGCCCGCCGAGGTGGAGCGCGTGACCGGCTACGTGCTCGGCGGCGTGAGCCCGCTCGGCCAGAAAAAACGGCTCCGGACCTTCATCGACGCTTCGGCCGCGGCTTTTCAGACAATTTACGTGAGCGCAGGCCGCCGCGGGCTGGAAATCGAGTTGAGCCCGCACGACCTCAAGGCCCTGACGGGCGCCAGTTTCGCCGAAATCGCCCAGGACGCGGAATAGCCACCGCCCAGGCACAGCCGTCCGGCCCGGTCCTGCCTGCCTCGATATACGTGATATGCTTGGCCGTTGATCTCGCACATCGGATTGACAGAGGTAAGGATATGCAAACCAACCCCAACATCGTGATCTCCACGCTTGACGCGCTGAGACTGGAAAACCTGCTCGAGTCGCTGCACGGCAGCGATTTTCCCGGCAAGGACGACCTCGAGGCGGAACTGGCGCGCGCCGACGTGGTGGAGCCGGAAGACATTCCGCCCACGGTGGTGACGATGAATTCCACCGTGCGCTTCAAGGTACTGCCCAACGCGCAGGAGTTCGAACTGACCCTGGTCTATCCCAAGGATCTTGACGACAGCGGCCGCAAGATTTCCATCCTCGCACCGGTCGGCAGCGCCCTCCTCGGCCTCTCGCAGGGCGACGAGATCGAGTGGCCCAAGCCCGGCGGCGGGATGATGCGAGTGCGCATCGAGGAAGTCATCTACCAGCCCGAGCGCGCCGGCGAGTTCCACCGCTAGGCTGCACCGGTCACCTGCAGGAATCGACATGCTGAAACTGTACGACCGCGAAGCTTCGGGAAACAGCTACAAGGCGCGCCTGCTGCTGTCCTTCCTGAACATGCCCTACGAGCGCATTCCGGTGGCGATGAAGGACGGCAAGAATGTCGTCGACAGCGGCTACCTGCAGTTGAACCCGCGTGGCCAGATCCCGACCCTGGTGGACGGCGACACCACGCTGTGGGGATCGACCGCCATCCTCGGCTACCTGGCCGCGCGCTACGACGAGACCTCGAGCTGGCTGCCGCGCGAGCCGGCGCGGCTGGCCGAAGTGATGCAATGGCTGGAGCTCGCCCAGAACGAAATCCAGACCGGCCTGTTCCGTGCGCGCGCCATCGTCAAGTTCGGCCTGCCCGGCGACCTTGCCGCCGCACAGCAGGTCGCCCAGCGGGCGCTCGACGTGCTCGACTCGCGCCTTGCCGCGCAGCCCTGGCTCGCCGGCGACGGCCCCACCATCGCCGACATCGCCTGCTTTCCCTATGTCGCGCTGGCGGCGGAAGGCAGGGTGGACGCATCAGCTCACACAGGCGTGGCGCAGTGGGTCGAGCGTATCAAGTCGCTCGACCGCTTCGTCGGCATGCCCGGCATCTGAGCCTCGTCCCCCTGCCGCGGCCGCATTACACTACGGGCTGGGCATAACGATGCAAGAACCGACATGACTCACCCCTTCCATATCGTCGACGTATTCGCGGAACAGGCCTACGCCGGCAACCAGCTCGCCGTGGTGACCGGCGCCGACGACCTCTCCGGCGAGACCATGCAGCGCATCGCCGCCGAGACCAACTATTCGGAAACCACTTTCGTCTACCGCGCACCCGAGGCCGACGGCGGCTGGCGCGTGCGCCTCTTCACCCCCGCGCGCGAACTGGCCTTCGCCGGCCACCCCATCCTCGGCACGGCCTGGGTGATTCGCCGCCACCTCGCCCTCGACAGCGCCGATGAAATCAGGCTCAACCTCGCCGTGGGCCAGATCCCGGTGAACTTCGAGCGTGGCGACAGCGACAGGGAAACCGTCTGGTTCCGCGCACCGCCCGCCGAACTCGGGCCTGTCTGCGAGCGCGCCGCCATCGCCGCCTCGCTCGGCATCGCAGCCGAGGACATTGACGACGCCACGCCGGTGCAGATGCTGACAGCGGGCATCTCGGTGCTGATCGTGCCGATCAGGCGCCTGGACGCGCTGAAGCGCAGCCGGCTCGACCTTGCCGCGCACGCGCCGCTGTCGGCACAGGGTTTTCCTTCTCTGGTGTACCTTTACTGCCGCGAAACGCACGACGACAGGAACGACCTGTGCGTGCGCTTCTTCTTCGAGGCGCATGGCGTGCGCGAGGACCCGGCCACCGGCAACGGCGCGGCCTTCCTCGGCCACTACCTGCTGGAGCATGGCGCCTTCGGCGACAAGCCCTCGCTGCGCATCGAGCAGGGCCATGAGGTACGCCGCCCTTCGCTGGTGCTGCTGCGTGCGCAGCGGCAGGACGACACGCACGCCGTCAACGTGGGCGGATACGTGGTACCCGTGGTCAAGGGAGAATTGATCTGATGCCTTCAATGCGGAGCAACTAGCCATGGAACCGGTTCTCGTCAGTGCCTGCCTGCTGGGTGAAGCGGTGCGCTTCGACGGCGGCGACATGCGCAGCGACCATGCCATCATGCAGCGCTGGATGCGCGAGGGGCGCATAGTGTCGGTGTGCCCGGAAGTGGCCGGCGGCCTGCCGGTGCCGCGGCCGCGTGCCGAAATCGCCGAAGGCGCAGGCGGCGCCGCGGTGCTCTCGGGCAGCGCGCGCGCAATCGACGCCAACGGCCGCGACGTCAGCGCCTGGCTGGTGAACGGCGCCGAACGCGCGCTCGCCAAGGCCAACGAACACGGCATCCGCGTCGCCGTGCTGAAGGAAGGCAGTCCTTCCTGCGGCTCGGGCTTCATCTTCGACGGCAGCTTCAGCAACACCCGGGTCGACGGCAAGGGCGTCACCGCCACCCTGCTCGGCCAGAACGGCATACACGTCTTCAGCGAACACCAGCTCGCCGAAGCCGACGCGCTGCTGCAGCAGCTGGAATCAGGCAACGCGGCCTGACAAGGCCGTGCCATAGACGATTTCCCGGACCGAAGCCCCGCCTGCGCCGTTGATTTTCGCCAGCGTTCTTCGCGCACAAAACCGCCCTGCCGACTCCGCCCGCAAGCCTTGACCGGGCCTGCGGGCGGCAAAAACCTTGGCTTTGCCAGGGTTTTGTACTAATAATACGGACAGAAGAAGCCGCGCTCGTGGGCCATGCACCCTGGGCGGACAAAAACATTTCGCGCCTGGGTCAAAGTGACTTCGCCGCATTGGGCGGCACTTAAGCAATCTGTTTCCTGTATCCGCTGTCAGAACGCAGCGCTTCTCTTGCACAAGGGGATCTGTCATGGATACAGTCACCGTGGTTCTCTGGCTCTCGGTTCTGCTTCAGCTCACTGCCGCGATCATGGCATTGCGCCTGATCCCGCTTTCCGGGCACGCCAGCGCCTGGCTCCTGTTCTCGCTGACATTCCTGCTGATGTCGGTGCGCCGCCTCATCAGCCTGCTGCACGAGGCCGGCCTCATCGAGGACACGCAACGCCTGCATGGCATGACTGAACCGCTGGCGCTGCTGATATCGGTTTTGCTCGTTGCCGCGGTTCATCTCACGCGCGGCATCTTCACCGACTATGCCAAAGCCCGCGCCCAGCGCGAAGCGCAGCTCGATGAGCTGCGCCGTTTCCAGCAGGCCGCGGTCGGGCGCGAACTGCGCCTCAAGGAACTGGAGGAAGAGAACGCAAGTCTCAAAGACAGGCTCCGGACACAGCCGGGACCTGCCGCCTGAATCATGACCGATCGCACCGAAAAATCCGAGATCGAGCGGCTGCTCCGCCTGACGGAACAACTGACGCAGCGCAACAAGGCGCTGGAAGCCCAGTTGCAGGAACAGGACCGCAGCCGCGCAGCCCTGCTGCACCTGATGGAGGAGAACGCGCGCGCGCATGCGCAGGCCGAGCAGTCACGCCGCGAATGGATCGCGGTGTTCGACTCCATTCGCGACCCGGTATTCGTGCACGATCCCGACTATCGCATCCTGCGCGCCAACCGCGCCTACGCCGAGCGCGCGGGCAGCGACATTGCCGATGTGCTCGGCAAGCCCTACTGGGAGGTTTTCCCCCGGCGCCCGGGACCGCTGCCGCAATGCCTGGTCTCTACGGAAAACACGAACCACACCACGATCGACGAGTTCACTCTCGACTCGGGCGAAACCTACATTTCCCGGGCTTTTGCCCTGCGCGATGCCGGCGGACGCCTGCTCTACGTGGTGCACGTGATCGAGGACGTCACCGAACAGCGCCGCGCCGAGGCCCGCTTCCGCCTGCTGACCGAGCACGCTTCCGACCTCGTGTCCGTGCTCGGTCCGGACGGCGTGCTGAGCTATGTCAGCCCCGCCGTGGAGCGCCTGCTGGGCTATGCGCCGGGCGAGGTGGTCGGCCACCACATGTCCGAATTCTATCCGCCCGAGGAAGCCGAACGCGCCGAAGGCGCCCTCGCCCGCGCCGTTGCCGAACCCGGCTCCACGCACAGCCTGAGCCACCGACTGCGGCACAAGAACGGCAGCTGGCGGCATTTCGAAACCCTCGGCCGCAACCTGCTGGACGAACCCTACGTGCGCGGCATCGTGCTCAACTCCCGCGACATCAGCGCGTACCGGCAGGCCGAGAGCGAAATCCGCCGGCAACGGGAAATCCTCGACCAGGCCCAGCGCATCGCCCATCTCGGCAGCTGGGAACTCGACCATACCGATCGCAGGCCGCTGTGGTCGGACGAGATCTACCGCATTTTCGAGATCGACCCGGCGCAATTCAGCCCGTCGTACGAAAGCTTTCTCGCCACCGTCCACCCCGAAGACCGCGCCATGGTCAACCAGTGCTACACCGATCACATGAGCCGCCACACGCCCTACGACGTCACGCACCGGCTGCTGATGAAGGACGGCCGCGTGAAGTACGTGCGCGAGCGCTGCGAAACCTTCCATGACGGCGACCGCCCCCTGCGTTCGGTCGGCACGGTGCAGGACATTACCCAGCAGAAGCTGGCGGAAGCGGCGCTGGCCAAGGTCAACCGCGCGCTGATGACGCTGTCCGCCGGCAACGCCGCGCTGGTGCGTGCGAGCGACGAAAACGCCCTGCTGCAGGAAATGTGCCGGGTGATCACCGAAACCGGCGGCTACCGCATGGCCTGGATTGGCTATGTGCAGCAGGATGCGAAAAAGAGCGTGCAGCCGATGGCACACGTCGGTTTCGAGAGAGGCTATGTCGAATCGCTCGACCTCAACTGGAGCGACAGCGAACTCGGCCGCGGCCCCGTCGGCAGCGCAATTCGCAGCGGCAGTCCGCAGGTGGTCCGCAACGTCCGCAGCGACCCGCGCTTCGCCCCCTGGCGCGACTCCGCCCTCGACCGCGGCTACGCCTCGGTCATCAGCCTGCCGCTCAAGGAAGCCGGCGCGGTATTCGGCACTCTCAGCATCTACGCGGCCGAGCCCAACGCCTTCGATGACGAGGAGGTGCGACTGCTCAGCGAAATGGGCGATGACCTCGCCTACGGCATCGTCAATCTGCGCGCGCGCAAGCAGGTCAGCGAAAGCGCGCAGCGCCTGCGCAGGAGCCTCGAAGCCACGGTCGAGGCCATCGCCGCGACGGTCGAGACGCGCGATCCCTACACCGCCGGCCACGAGCGGCGCGTGGCCCAGCTTGCCACCGCCATCGCGCGCGAGATGGGGCTGCCGCCGGAACAGATCGAAGGCATCCATTTCGACGGGCTGATCCACGACCTCGGCAAGCTCTACGTCCCCGCAGAAATCCTCAGCAAGCCCGGCCGCCTGAGTCCGCTGGAATTCGAACTGGTCAAGCAGCACCCGCAGGCCGGCTACGACATCATCAAGGCCATCGAATTTCCCTGGCCGGTGGCGCGCATGGTGCTGGAGCATCACGAGCGGCTCGACGGCTCGGGCTATCCCGGCCGGCTCAAGGGCGGCGCGATCCTGTTCGAGGCGCGCCTGCTGGCCGTCGCCGACGTGGTGGAATCGATGTCCTCGCACCGCCCCTACCGTCCTGCGCTGGGAACAGATTTCGCGCTGGAGGAGATCGAACGCAATCGCGGCCGGCTGTACGACGCCACCGTGGTGGATGCCTGTCTGCGCCTGTTCCGGGAAAAAGACTTTACGCTGCAAAGCGCTCCGCGCTGAGCCGAAACAGGCCGGCCGGACACGCCAGCGGGCGAGATGCGCGCACAGGCAGACTGCGGGCGGAAAAAAGGAGAAAATAGACGCATCTTCCGTTTATTCCGGCTTGCCTGCGAACACCATGGACTTCAGCCGCACACCCTCCGACGGCATGGGCGCAGGCCCGGCCGCTTGACGATCCCGGCATGGACGCATTCAACATCGGCCAGCCATTCGCCTGGCTGCGGATTTCCGCCGGGCTTGCGCGGCGCGCCCTGACCCGCCGCGCCAGAGGCCGCCCATGAGCGCCCAGCCCAGACGCCAGCTCATGCTCAACATCGGCCTGGGCTTCGCCCTGTCGATGCTGCTGCTGCTCGGCGTAATCGTGCTGTCGGTGTCGCAGATGGCCGACAGCAACCGCCAGCTCGAGCATGTGGTGACGGTCAACAACGTCAAGGCCAGCCTGGCCAGCCGCATGCGCGACACGCTGCGCGACCGCGCGGTGATCATGCACCACATCGTGGTGTCCATCGACCCCTGGGAAAAGGACGAGCTGTTCCAGCAATTCATGGAACTGGGCGAGCGCTATGCCAAGGACCGCATCACCCTGATCGAGATGCAGGAAACGGCGCACGAGAAGGAACTGATGACCAAGGTGGACGAAATCACCCGCGTCAACCAGCCGGTCATGTTCGAAGTGATCAGTTCGGCCATGGACCAGAACAACTACGGCGCCCTCACCCTGCTGCAGGACCAGGCCAATCCGCTGCAGAACAAGCTGGTCGCGGCGCTCGACGAAATGACACGGCTGCAGCGCGAGGCCAACGAACTGGCGCTGATCAAGACCTATGCCGCCTATTCGGCGACGCGCAATTTCATTCTCGTCCTCGGCATCATCGCCGCCATCCTGGTCGGCGCGGTGGCGCTGGCGGTTTCGCGCAGGGTGGCCACGCAAACCAGCCTGCTCGACAACGAGAAACTCAAGTTCCAGACCCTGTTCGAATCCAACACCGATGCGGTGGTCATTCTCGGCGAAAAAGGTTTCATCGACTGCAACCCGGCCACGCTGGAAATGTTCGGCATGCAGACCGTGGCGGAATTCCGCGGCAAGAGGATTTCCGACCTCGGCGCCTACCTGCAGCCCGGCGGCGAGCCTGCCGTCCCCTACGCCATGCGCCACATCGAGCAGGCGCGCATGGACGGCCACGCATTCCTCGAATGGATCGGCCGCCGCAGCGACGGCAGCCTGTTTCCCTCGGAAATCGCCCTGCATGCCATGCAACTGGAAGGGCGCCCGGTGATCCAGGCGATCATGCACGACATTTCCGAGCGCAAGGAGGCCGAGGCCGAACTGAAGGCCGCGCGTGACGCCGCGCTGGCGGCGGCGCGGGCCAAGAACGAGTTCATCGCCAACGTCAGTCACGAGATCCGCACGCCCATGCACGGCATCATGGGCATGGCCGACCTGCTGATGCGCGAGCCGCTGACCGGCATCCAGCGCGAATACGCCCTCACCCTGCGGCAATCCGCTCAGGGCCTGCTGACGGTGATCAACGACATCCTCGACTTTTCCAAGATCGAGGCCGGCAAGCTCACGGTCGAGAACATCCCCTACGTGCCCGCGCAACTGGTGCACAGCGTGGCCGACCTGTACCGGCCGCGCATCCTGGAAAAATCCCTCAACCTCGACATGAACATCTCGCCGAGCCTGCAAGAAACAGTGCTGGGCGATCCGCACCGGCTGCGCCAGATCCTGCTCAACCTGGTGGACAACGCGATCAAATTCACCTCGCGCGGCAGCATCGGCATCACTGCCAGCCTGGATGCAGGCGGACAGAAGATGCGCATCGAGGTGCGCGACGAAGGCGTGGGCATCGTGCCCGAGGCCAAGGCCCAGCTGTTCAGCGCCTTTTCCCAGGGCGATACCTCCACCACCCGCCATTACGGCGGCACCGGCCTCGGGCTGGCGATCTGCCGCAAGCTGACCGAACTCATGGGCGGCGACATCGGCGTGCAAAGCCCGCCGCCGGGCGCCGTGAACGGCGCGCTGTTCTGGCTCGAGCTGCCCCATCAGCCGGCGCCGCCGGGCGCCGAGCCGGTTTCCATGGTAGCGGTCCGGAACGAGCGCTTCAGGGGCCGGGTGCTGGTGGCCGAGGACCATCCGGTCAACCAGAAGGTGCTGTCCTACCAGCTGACGGCGCTCGGCCTCGAACCCAGCATCGTCAACAACGGCCGTGCCGCCGTCGAGCGGATGCGAGATGAATCCTGGGACCTGGTGCTGATGGACTGGCAGATGCCGGAAATGGACGGCTTTGCCGCCACCCGCGCCATTCGCGCGCTGCCGGGCAAGACCGCGCAGGTGCCCATCGTCGCACTGTCGGCACAGGCCGGCGACGAGTTCCGCGAGCAGTGCTTCCGCGCCGGCATGAACGATTACCTGACCAAGCCCTACGAGGAGGCCGCGCTGATTTCCGTGCTGTCGCGCTGGCTGCCCGGCTCGGCCATCGAAATACCGCCGCCCATCAATGTGCACAAGCTGGCCAGCCAGGACCGGCTGAAGGAAGAAATGCTGCAGTTGTTCCTGCAAACCACGGAAGCCTCGCTGGATGCGCTGCAAACCGCCTGGGAAAACCGCGATGCCGCCCTTGGCAAGCGCGAGGCCCACGGCCTGCGCGGCGCGGCCGCATCCGTTTCCGCCGAACCGATGTTCCAGGCGGCGACCCAGCTGGAGAAGGCGTTCACCGAGTCCCGCTGGGCCGAGGTCGAGGCCTTGCTCGACGACGTGCAGGCGGAGTACCTGCGTCTGCGCAACTTCCTGGACAGCTTGCCCGTCGAGCACGCCGCGGATTGACGCAGCCGCTGCCTGTTCCTAGGATTCAGCAAACCACTGCACAAGCCTCACCGGCTGCAGGCCAGGAGACATACATGAAAACGCTTGCCTTGCTGACGGCCCTGCTGCTTCCGGCAGCCCTGCTCGCCGCGGAACCCGCCCCCGCGACGCAACCCGCAGCGGCCGATGCGCCGCCCAACAGCCCGCAGGGTGGCTGGATCGCCCCCATGCAAACGCCCTACGGTCCGGTGATCATGCAGCAAGGCACGATGCCGCCGCAGCGCGATTACCAGATGAGCCGCGTCATCACCGCCGAAGAAAGAAAGCGCTACCTGCAGATGGCCATGCCGATGATGGCCGGCATGATGCAACTGGATGCACGCGAGGCCCTCAACTACATGGTGCTCAAGTACCCGGTGCGGACCGGCGTCAGCTTCGACGAGGCGGTACAGTCGCTCAAGCTGCGCGCCAACCGGCTCAACTTCAAGTTCGTCGGCGAGAACCTGATGTGGAAGGACTTCCGCGCCGTGCTCGGCGACGACGGCGCGCCGCGCGTGGAGGTGTTCAGCTTCTGCGACATCGCCATCGCCCGCGACCTGTTGAAGATCGTGCCGGAAATGGTGGTATTCCTGCCCTGCCGCATTGCCATCATGGAAGACGCGCAGAAGAACATCTGGGTCCTCACCCTGGACTGGGATTTCACCTGGCTCGACGCCGCCGGCCAGTCGCTCGGCCTCACGCCCGAATTGCGCCAGGGTATCGCCGACATCCGTACCAAGATGGACGAGATGATGCGCGCCGCCGCCAACGGCGACATCTGAACCATGCAGCCCTTGAGCGGGCTGCCGTCACGCGGACCTCAATCGAATTCGCGCGTGTAGAACACGTCGAAACTGTTGGGCTGCCCCGCCCTCGCCTCCACGCGCACGTGCGGCGACAGCTGGTACATCACCTTGACCGCCTGGTTGAGGCCGTCCAGCCCCTGTTCGTAGGACAGGCTGGCACGCGACGACAGTCGCCTGCCGACGCTGACCACAGTACCGGCGAGATTCTCCCCCTCGCCCGCACGCACCTCGAAACTGTCCAGGCCGAGCGCACCGGCGAGCTGCGCCTGCACGCTAGCCGATTCGGCCTGGCTCAGCAGCGCGCCGGCCGCCAGCTGCAGCAGGGCGAACTCCTGCTGTCCGCCGCCTTCGAGGCCATGGCCCAGCACCAGCCAGGCGAGCTTCTCGGTATCCGGCAGCGGCGGGTCGGAATACAGCGTCACCAGCGGCCGCTGCACGGTGCCGCGCACCTGCACCCCGGCCTTGACCGTCGGCGTCTTGCGCACCGCCAGCACGTCCAGTGCCGGATTGCCGATGGGGCCGGCAAAGCTCAGCACGCCGCGCTCGATTTCCAGGCGCTGGGCGTAGGCGGAATAATGGCCGCGTTCGGTCTGGATGCGGCCTTCCCCGTACAGCGCGGCATTTCGGGTGTATACCCGGAGCTGGCCGCCCAGACGGGCGTCGAGCCCGGCGCCCTTGAACAGGAAGTCATCGCCCAGGCCGAGCCTGAGGTCGAGTTCGAGGGGTATGCGTCTGGCTGCGGATTTTTCGCGCGGTGCCTGGCCCGCCACCACCACGTCGTCGGAAAGCTCTGGGCGGCCCGCTTCCGGCATTTCGATGCGGGCGCGGTCGGCGGTGAGTTCGCCTTCGAGGCGCAGCCGTTTCTGGCTGACGGCGAGACGGGTCACCCCAGACACCGACACGCGCCGGTCGCTGCGGTTGGTGACGGAGAACTTTTCAAAATCCAGCGTCAAGCCTGCCTGCGGATCCCTGAGTTCGGCTTCGCCACTGAGGGCAATGCGTCCGTTCTGCCCGCGCAGCACGCCCTGTGCAACGCGCACCCGATCGCCGTCGAGAACGAGATCGAGGCTGCCGTCGGTAATCGAAATGCCTTCCTCGGGCATGGAGAAGCGGATTGCCTGCGCCGCGATGCGGCCATCGATGCGCGGCGCAGCAAGGCTGCCGCGGCCTTCGAGTTGCGCATCGACGCGGGCATCCATGCGCACGCCCACCGGCAGCAGCGGCCGGATCAGGCGCAGGTCGGGCACGTCCAGCTTCGCCGTCCATGCAAGCGGCGCGCTGCGCGGCAGCGTGAAGCCCATTCCCTCGCGCATCAGCACGGCCTGACCGTCTGCCTGCAGGCGGCCGGCTTCGCGGCTGGCCGCCGCGATGCGCGCGGTGACGCGGCTGGCTGCCGCATCGAGTTCGAGCGTGAGTGCGCTGAGGCCGAGATCGAGCGCAGGATCGGCAAGGCGCACATCGCCCGACTGCCGGCGCAGGCGCAGCTGGCCGTCGAGCGTGTCGCCAACGCGCAGCTCCCATTCGCCATCGACCCTGAGATCGGTGCTGAGGGGCGGCGGCGCCTGCAGCAACGCGAGCGCGGGCGCCAGCGGCAAGCGGCTCAGGCTGCCCTGGCTGGCGAGCCCGCTGGCATCGCGGCTGAAATGCCCGATCTTCAACTGGCCACCGGCAACAGACAGGGCGAGATCGCTCGCCTGCTGCCGCGCGCGCGACAGTTCGAGCCGGGCCGGGGCGAGCAGCTGCATCGGCCATTCGCCCTGCAGCCTGGCCTGTTCGGCGCGCCCGCGCCAGACCAGCGCCGGGTCGAGCCCGCCGGACAGCACTGCATCGAACCGCCACTCGGGCGAAGCGGCCTCCAGGGCGAGACCGTGGGCATTGCGGCGTCCCTGCGCAGTGGCGCGCACCCGGTCCAGATGCCGGCCCGCCAGCGTGATCTCGCGTCCGTCCAGGCGGCCGTTGAAGATGCCGTCGGCGGCGGCCTGCATGTCGAGTTCCAGGTCGAGCACGCCGGCGGCGAGTCCGCCAGGCAGGCGCAGGTCGCGCGCCGTCAGCGTGCCCTCGATCTGCGGCTGGCGCGGATCGCCGCCGAGACTGCCCTGGCTGGCGAGCCGCCCGCCCAGGCCCAGCCTGAGGCGGGCCAGCGCCGGCGCGTCGATGTTCCAGGTCAGGCGGTCGCCGGCGCGGCCGTAGGCCCCCTTGAGTTTCGCGGTATTGCCGGCGAGATCGAGATCCACGTCCGCATCCGCGACATGGCGGTTTTCGATGCGCAGCTTGCCGCGGCCGCCGACTGGCCGACCCTCGAGTTCGCCAGGCGGCAGGCTGAAGTCGAGGTTGACGCGCAGCTGCGGCGCCAGCGCTCCGCTCGCCTCGCCCCTGGCATTGAGCCGTGCGACCGGGAATCTGCCAAAGCGCGCGGGGTTGATCCGGGTCGCCTCGAAGCCGGCGGAAAATTCCCGGCTGGCATCGAGTTGCAGCAAGCCGTGCGCTTCGAGGCGACCGGCCTGGCCGGCAAAGCTCGCCTCCTCGAGGCGCAGCGTGCCGGCGCCATGCACGAGCGCGAAACGGCCCTCGCCCCAGCTTTCCTGCACCTCGCCGGCAAGCTTTTGGCCTGCGGCGTTGCCCGTCAGCCGCAGCACGGTGCGCAGGCGCGTGGCATGGAGGTCGCCATGCAAGCCGGCAAGATCGAGGCGCGGGCTGGAAAGACTGAGATCCAGGTTCCCATCGCGCCACTGTCCTTCGCCGCCGAAGCTTCCGGCCTTGCCCAGATTGATGGCGAGATCGCTGAAATCCGCCTGCTGCAGATCGCCCAGCACGGCGCCGGCGAGGTCCACCAGCGGCAGGCGCTGCTGGTCGATGCGCCCGGGCAGGCGGTTGACGAGGCTGAAGTTGCCAAGCAGTCGTTCGCCCGCCTGACCTTCGAATACCCCGGCGAAGGCGAGATCGGCGCCGGGCGCCGCCGGCACGAACTGGCGCGGGTCGATACCCTCGCCCGCCACCATCAGCCGCGGCAGGCGGACCGACGCGAACGGCGCAAGCACGCCGCTGACAAGCAGGTGCATGGCTTCGGCGCCGGCCTCCAGGTTGAAGCGGATTTCGGCCAGCTCTCCCGCCAGGTCCATCTGCGCCGTCACCGGCAGGGGGCCCTGCCGGGCGGCATCGAAGCGTGCGCTCAGATTGAAGGGCGCATCCTTGCCGATTTCCAGCCGCCCGCTCACATCGGCCCACGGCGTACTGGCCGAGGCGTCGCTCAATGCGTAGCGCTCGCCGTCGTCGTCGAGCCGCGCGCGCAGCGTGCGCAAGACGAGGCGGCTTTCGCCGCCGCCGATGTCGAGGCGCGCCAGGTCGAACCTGCGCACCTGCAGAGCGAAGGGCAGGCGCAGGCTGTCGGGCCGACGGGCCGGGGCCGGATCAGGCTTCAGCTCGGTGACCCGCAGCGTCTGCACGGCAAGCAGGTCGACCTCGATGCGCCCTTGCCACAGTGCGCGCGGGCGCCACTCGAAGCGAAGGCTTTCCAGTTCGAAGCGCTTGTAGCCGTCGTTGTAGACCAGCCTGCCGATGGAAAGCGGCACCCCGAGATGGCCGTCGATGCCATCGATGCTCAGGCGCTCGCCGCCTGCCGCATCGACTGCAGCGGCCAGCAGGCGGAAGCCCGTCGCAGTGAAAGCCAGCCAGGCCGCAACGGCGACCGGCAGAAGCAGCGCCGCCAGCAGGTAGACCAGCCGCCTCGCGGTGCGCCTCAAAACGACACCCCGAGCGAGAAATGCAGGCGGAACTCGTCGACTTCCTCGCCATAGGCGAGGTCGAGATTGATCGGCCCCACCGGCGAGCGGTAGCGCGCGCCCACGCCGTAGCCGAACACCGGCGACAGGCTGCCCGGGCTGTCGGCGGCGTCGCCGGCGTCGACGAATACGGCCATGCCCCAGTTGCCTTCGAAGAAATGGTTGTACTCCACGCTGCCGGTGGCAAGGTAGCGCACCGAAGCCGTGCCGCCTTCTAGCGTGCGCCCGAGGCTCTGGTAGGCATAGCCGCGCACCGAGTTGTCGCCGCCGGCGCGGAACAGGAAATCCGTGGGGATGCCGGCGCGCGTGTCCGCCAGCACGCTGCCCAGCTCGCCGCGCAGGATCAGGCGCCCGTTCGCCCCGGCGCGGAAATACTGGGTATGCCTGCCGTACAGGCGCATGAAGCTGGTGTCGGACAGCAGCGGCGCAGCGGCGGCGCCGGCCTGCAGCGTCAGCACATGGCCGCTGCGCGGGTAGAAGGCGCGCGCCGGCACCGCGCGCCGGGTCCAGCTGTAGTGCGCGGTAAGCGCCTGGTTGCGCGCGCTCACCACATCGCCGACTTCCTGTTCCTCGGTCTGGTATTGCAGGGCCATGGTGGTCTCGATGTTGCCGCGCGTCTGGCTGCGCTTGGCCGCCAGCAGCCAGGCGCGGGTTTCCTGCCCCTCGATGTCCTCGTGCTTGAGCTGGGCGCCGAGACTGTTTTCATAGCCCAGGGCATCGCGCGGCCAGGCGAGTTCGGCCGCGCCGGACTGCCGCGCCATTTCCAGGCGCGCATCCAGCTTCAGGCGCAGGCCGCGCTCGGCCACGTCGCGCGCGAGCCACTCGCCCTGCACCCGCGCACCGGTGTCGGTGCTGTAGCCAGCGCCGATGCTGAAGCGCTTCTCCGGGCGCTCCACCACTTCGATGCGCACCGGCACCGCGGCTGCCTGTTCGGGATCCGGCTCGATGCGCACGGTCGCATGCGTGTAATAGCCGCTCGCCTCCAGCGCCATCTGGTAATCCAGCAGGTCCTGCTGACGGTAAGGCTGGCCGGGCTTGATCGGGCCCAGGTGACGGATGATGGATTCCGGATAGCGCTGCACGCCGCTGATCACGGGCATGCCATAGAAGAACGCCGGCCCGCTGTCGACCGTCACGCTGAGGTCGGCCGCCCCTGCCTCCGGGTCGATGCGCGCCTCGCTCGCGGCAATGCGCGCCGCCGGATAACGCACCGACAGCAGCGGCCGCAGCAGTGCGGACTTGGCAGCATCCCAGTCGGCCTGGCGAAAGGGCATGTCGGGACGCAGGCTGAACGAACGCTCGGCCCAGGCGCGCATCCTCGATTCGGGTTCGTCGGCCAGCGCGCCGAGGAAATCGATTCTGAGCGCCCGCACGCGCGTGCGCGGGCCCGGCGAGATCGTGTAGCGCAGGGTCCAGTCTGCACCCGCGCGCGTCATGCTGCCCTCGATGCGCGGCGAAAAATAGCCTTCGGTCGCCAGCAGCCCGCGTGCGCTGGCTTCACTCAGGCCATGCAGGCGACTGATCTCGGGCTCGTCCAGCGCCTCGCCCAGACGCGCGGCACGCGCTGCTTCCAGGTGCTGTTCGAGCAATGCCTTGAGATCCTCCGGCGCCTCGATCTCGACCGTCAGCGCGTGCACCGGCCCCGCGCACAATGAGGCGGACAGGAACAGTACGGACAGCAGGCGAAAAACAGACAAAACGGCTCGCTATGGCTAGGAAAGGTTCGATTTTAGGGCGGCGTCATCCGTCCGACATGAAAAAGGCGGGGAATATCCCCGCCTTTTTCTGTTTTCGCGCCGCTCAGGCCGCCTGTACCAGCGTTCCCTTGTCGAACACGATCCTGCCGTCGCGCGCGTCGACGCGAATGACATCCTTGGCGGCGAAGTGCCCGGAGAGTATCTCCTTCGCCAGCGGATTCTCGATCTGGCTCTGGATCGCGCGCTTCAGCGGCCGCGCGCCGAACACCGGGTCGAAGCCGGCCTTGGCGATTTCCGCCACCGCCGCGTCGCTCACCTCCAGATTCATTTCCATGCGCGCCAGGCGTTGTTCCAGGTATTTCAGCTGGATCTTCGCGATGGAGGCGATGTGCGCCTCGCCCAGGGCATGGAACACCACAACCTCGTCGATGCGGTTGATGAACTCGGGGCGGAAATAGTTCTTCACCTCGGCCATGACCGCGAGCTTGACGACCTGGTAGTCGTCGCCCGCCATCTGCTGGATCATCTGCGAGCCCAGGTTGGAAGTCATGACGATGACGGTATTCTTGAAGTCCACGGTGCGGCCCTGGCCATCGGTCATGCGGCCGTCGTCGAGCGCCTGCAGCAGCACGTTGAACACATCGGGGTGCGCCTTCTCCACTTCGTCGAGCAGGATCACGCTGTAAGGCTTGCGGCGCACGGCCTCGGTGAGATAGCCGCCCTCCTCATACCCCACGTAGCCGGGCGGTGCGCCGATCAGGCGCGCGACCGAATGCTTCTCCATGAACTCGCTCATGTCGATGCGGATCATGTGCTCTTCCGAATCGAACAGGAAACCGGCCAGCGCCTTGCACAGTTCGGTCTTGCCGACGCCAGTGGGGCCGAGGAACAAAAACGACCCATAGGGCCGGTTGGGATCGCCCAGGCCGGCACGCGAGCGGCGGATGGCATCACTTACCAGGCGCACCGCCTCATCCTGCCCGACCACGCGCTCGTGCAGCTTGTCTTCCATCTGCATGAGCTTGTCGCGCTCGCCTTCCATCATCTTGGACACGGGGATGCCCGTCGCGCGCGACACCACCTCGGCGATTTCCTCCGCGCCCACCTGCGTACGCAGGAGTTTCAGCGCCGGGCCTTCGCCGCTGGCCTCGGCGTGCTTCAACTGCGCTTCCAGTTGCGGCAGTTTTCCATATTGAATTTCCGCAAGCTTGTCGAACTGGCCCTTGCGCTGCAGCTCGGCCATTTCGATCCTGAGGCGGTCGATTTCTTCCTTGATGTGGGCGGCGCCGTGCACCTGGGCTTTTTCCGCCTTCCACACTTCCTCGAGGTCGGCGTATTCCCTGCTGAGTCGAGCGATTTCATCCTCGATCAGGGCGAAGCGTTTTTGCGAGGCCTCGTCCTTTTCCTTCTTCACCGCCTCGCGCTCGATCTTGAGCTGGATCAGGCGGCGATCGAGCTTGTCCATGGACTCGGGCTTGGAGTCGATTTCCATCTTGATGCGGCTGGCCGCCTCGTCGATGAGGTCGATGGCCTTGTCGGGCAGGAAGCGGTCGGTGATGTAGCGATGGGAGAGTTCGGCCGCGGCGACGATGGCCGGGTCGGTGATCTCGACGCCGTGGTGCAGTTCGTACTTTTCCTGCAGGCCACGCAGGATGGCGATGGTGTCCTCCACCGAAGGCTCGTCCACCATGACCTTCTGGAAGCGGCGCTCCAGCGCGGCGTCCTTCTCGATGTACTTGCGGTATTCATCCAGGGTGGTGGCGCCGATGCAGTGCAGTTCGCCGCGCGCCAGCGCCGGCTTCAGCATGTTGCCGGCGTCCATGGCGCCTTCGGCCTTGCCGGCGCCGACCATGGTATGTATCTCATCGATGAAGAGGATGATGCGCCCCTCGTCCTGGGCGACTTCCTTCAACACGGCCTTGAGGCGCTCCTCGAACTCGCCGCGATACTTGGCCCCTGCCAGCAGGCCGGCCATGTCCAGCACCAGCACTTTCTTGTCCTTCAGAGTCTCCGGCACTTCGCCGTTGACGATGCGCTGGGCGAGGCCCTCGACGATGGCGGTCTTGCCCACGCCGGGCTCGCCGATCAGCACCGGGTTGTTCTTGGTGCGGCGCTGCAGGACCTGGATGGCGCGGCGGATTTCGTCGTCGCGGCCGATCACCGGATCGAGCTTGCCCTGTACTGCGCGCTCGGTGAGGTCGAGGGTGTATTTCTTCAGCGCCTCGCGCTGACCCTCGGCTTCCTGGCTTTGCACCGCCTCGCCGCCGCGCACCGTGTTGATGGCCTGCTCCAGGGCGGCACGCGTGACGCCGTGTTGTTTCATCTGGCGGCCGAGTTCGCCCTTGTCTTCCAGCGCGGCAAGCAGGAACAGCTCGCTGGCGATGTAGGCGTCGCCGCGCTTCTGCGCTTCCCTGTCGGTGAGGTTCAAGAGATTGTTGAGGTCGCGCGAAATGGTGACGTCGCCGCCGTGGCCCTCGACCCTGGGCAGGCGCGCGATGGCCTCCTCGATGCCGTTCTTCAGCGCCGGAACGCGTGCGCCGGCCTTGGCCAGCAGGCCGGTGGCGCCGCCGCCTTCCTGGTCGAGCAACGCTGCCATGAGGTGCAGGGGCTCGATGAACTGCTGGTCGGAGCCGACGGCATAGCTTTGCGCGTCCGCGATGGCCTGCTGGAACTGGGTGGTGAGTTTGTCGAAACGCATGGGTCCCGCCTTCAATCAAAATTGACACTATTGCCAATGTGGGGAAGTCAGAGGGATTTTCAAGCGAAAGAGTGAACAAAGAGGACATGAGGACAAGAGAAAAAACCCATTCCCGCGAATCGTTTTTTAGTCGTTTCTCCTGTCCTCTTGCCCTCTTTGCAAGATTTCAGTGCCTCTCGGGGCTTGATTTCCGGATAATCGCGGCATGAACATGCATCCCTTCATTTCCGGCCTCTCCCCCGAAGAAACCCGCAGGCTGCAGGAAGCCGTGCTGCTGAACACGGCCGCCGCCCTCGAGGAGGACATCGGCACGGGCGACCTCACCGCGAGCCTGCTGCCCGCCGCGCGCCGCGCGCATGCCCGCGTCATCAGCCGCGAAGACGCCGTGCTGTGCGGCAAGGCCTGGTTCGAGGCCTGTTTCCATGCGCTCGACGCGCGCGCGGCCATCCGCTGGCACGCGCGCGAAGGCGAGCCCATGCACGCCGGCCAGTTGCTGTGCGAGGTGGATGGCAATGCCCGCGCCCTGCTCTCGGCCGAGCGGCCGGCACTCAATTTCCTGCAGACCCTGTCCGGCACCGCCACGCTGACGCGGCGCTACGCCGAAAAGGTCCGCGATACCGGCGCAGTGGTCATGGACACGCGGAAGACCCTGCCCGGCCTGCGCCTCGCCCAGAAATACGCGGTGCGCGCGGGCGGCGGCGCCAACCAGCGTTCGGGCCTCTACGACGGCATCCTCATCAAGGAAAACCACATCGCCGCCGCCGGCGGCATCGCCGAGGTACTGCAGACGGCTTTTGCGCTCGACGCCAGGGTGCCGATCCAGATCGAGGTCGAGAATCTGGACGAACTCGAACAGGCGCTGAGCGCGGGCGCAAGACTGATCCTGCTCGACAACTTCGGCCTCGACGAATTGCGTGCGGCGGTTGCGCTGGCCGATGGCCGCGCCATGCTGGAAGCTTCCGGCAACATCACCCTCGACAACATTCGTGCCGTGGCCGAAACCGGCGTACAGCGCATTTCCATCGGCAGCCTGACCAAGCACGTGCGGGCAGTGGACCTCTCGATGCGGATTGCTACCCTCTAGCGCCCCCTGGCAAACCACGGAGTTCGCGGAGGACACCGAGTCAAGGCAAACGACACAGAGGTAACAGAGGCAGCAGAGGAATCCGCAAAAGCAAAATATGGATTTCCTCTGTTTCTGCTTCCCCTGTGTAAATGTCTGCTGTGGATTGCCCGTTGAATACCATGCCCTCCTCTGCTCCCTCCACGAACGCCACGATCAAACAAAAAAGTATTGATAATTGTTCTCATTAGCGTATAGAATGGCTTCCAGTTTACGGCCGGTCCCGGCCGCATCCCATTTTTTCAAGGAGCCAAACATGCGCAACACAATGACCAAGCTGGCCGGCGGCCTGATCGCCGTGCTGGCCCTGAACGCGGTATCGGCCGAGGAAGTCGTGGTCTATTCCGCCCGCAACGAGCAATTGATCAAGCCGCTGTTCGACGCCTACACCAAGGAAACCGGCGTGAAGGTGAAATTCGTCACCGACAAGGAAGGTCCCCTGCTCGCCCGCCTCAAGGCCGAGGGCGCGAACACCCCGGCCGACATACTGATGACGGTGGACGCCGGCAACCTGTGGCAGGCTTCCGAAGAAGGACTGCTGCGCCAGGTGAAGTCCACAGCGCTCACCGCCAATGTGCCGGCCCACCTGCGCGACCCCGACAACGAATGGTTCGGCCTGTCGATCCGCGCGCGCACCCTCATCTACAACAAGGACAAGGTCAAGCCCGCCGACCTCTCCACCTACGAAGACCTCGCCAATCCCAAGTGGAAGAACCGCCTGTGTCTGCGTACCTCGAAGAAGGTCTACAACCAGTCGCTGGTGGCCATGATGATTCACGAACATGGCGAAGGCAAAACCGAGGACATCGTCCAGGGCTGGGTCAACAACCTCGCCGCCCCGCCCTTCCCCGATGACACCAAGGCCATGGAAGCCGTGGCTGCCGGCCAGTGCGACGTGACCCTGGTCAACACCTATTACTTCGGCCGCCTGATGGAAAAGAAGCCCAACCTGCCGCTGGGCATCTTCTGGCCCAACCAGAATGCCAAGGCCAAGGATGCCGGCGTGCACGTCAACATTTCCGGCGCGGGCATCACCCGGCACGCCAAGAACCCGGCCGGCGCCATCAAGCTGATGGAGTGGCTGTCCTCGGAAAAGGCGCAGAATCTCTACGCCGACAGCAACATGGAGTATCCGGTGAATCCCAAGGTGAAGCCCGATGCTGCCGTGGCAGCCTGGGGCAGCTTCAGGCAGAACCTCATCAACGTGAAGCAGGCCGGCACGCTGCAGGCCCAGGCCGTGAAGTTGATGGACCGCGTGGGCTACAAGTAATGGCGGCCCGCCAGTGAGCAGCCCGAACGGGAGGATATAATCCGGGCCATGCCTGCCGAATCTTCCGTTCTGTCCGCAAATACGCCCGCCAAATTCAAACCAGCGGGCGTATTTGCTTTTGCACGCCCGGGCGGCTGGGGCGCGGTGGCGCTCGTCATCGCGCTGCTCACGGTGATCCCGGTGGCGGTGATCTTCTCCGCCTGGCTCACGCCCGAAGCCGACATCCTCGGCCACCTCACCGAGTTCGTGCTGCCGGAACTGCTGGCCAACACCTTCTGGCTGCTGCTGGGCGTCGGCATCGGCGTCACGGTTCTCGGCGTATCGCTGGCCTGGCTCACTGCCATGTGCGAATTTCCGGGCAGGAAGTTCTTCTCCTGGGCCCTGCTCCTGCCGCTGGCCGTGCCGGCCTACGTGCTGGCCTTCGTCATGATCGGCCTGCTCGACTACACCGGCCCGCTGCAGACCTGGCTGCGCGAAGCCTTCGGCCCCATGCAGCTGCCGCAGATCCGTTCGCGCGGCGGCGTCATTTTCGTCATGTCGCTGGCGCTCTACCCCTACGTCTATCTCATCGCGCGCAATGCCTTCCTCACCCAGGGGCGCGCCGCGCTGGAGGCGGCGCAGTCGCTGGGACTCAACCGCTGGCAGGGGTTTCGCCGCGTGGCGCTGCCGATGGCGCGGCCCTGGATCGCCGCCGGCCTTGCGCTGGCGTTGATGGAGACGCTGGCCGATTTCGGCACCGTCGCCATCTTCAACTACGACACTTTCACCACCGCCATCTACAAGGCCTGGTTCTCGCTGTTCTCGCTGTCCGCCGCCTCGCAGCTTTCCTCCATCCTCATCCTGTTCGTGCTGATCCTGGCGCTGGCCGAGCAGCGCACACGCAGCCACATGAAGTACGGCGGCGTCGGCCGTGCCGCCAGCCACGACCGCATCCGCCTCTCCCGCAGGCAGGCGCTGCTGGCCACGTCCTACGCGAGCCTGGTGTTCGCCATCGCCTTCCTGATCCCGCTCGTGCAGTTGCTGCTGTGGACCAGTGAGGTCGCTGCCACAGACCTCGACAGCCGCTACTGGGAATTCGTGCGCAATTCGCTGTGGCTGTCCGGCCTGGGCGCCGCCATCGTCTGCGTGCTCGCCCTGTTGCTGGGCTATGCCGGCAGGCAGAAGCCCGGCCAGTTCATGCAACTGGTGCAAAGGGTCGCGACGATCGGCTATGCCTTTCCCGGCACGGTGCTGGCGGTGGGCGTTTTCATTCCCGTGGCCTGGCTCGACAATGTCATCATCGACCTGCTCAAGTCCCAGGGCTGGCAGGGTACCGAAGTACTGAAAGGCACCCTGCTGGTGATGCTGCTGGCCTATGCCGTGCGCTTCCTGGCGGTCGGTTTCGGGCCGGTGGACTCGGGGCTGCAGCGCGTCACCCGCAATATCGACGAGGCCGCGCGCGTCATGGGCACGAGCACGCTGTCGCTCTTGTCGCGCGTGCACCTGCCCATGCTCAGGGCCAGCCTGTTCACTGCCGCGGCACTGGCCTTCGTCGACATCATGAAGGAAATGCCCATCACCCTGATGACCCGCCCCTTCGGCTGGGACACGCTGGCGGTACGGGTATTCGAAATGACCGCCGAGGGCGAGTGGGAACGCGCCGCGCTGCCTTCGGTGGCCATCATACTGGCCGGCCTCATCCCCATCATTTTCCTGGCCGGCCGCGGAGAAAACACACATGCTTAAACTCGATCAGGTCTCGCAGGCCTACGGCTCGCGCGAGGTGGTGAAAAACCTGTCCTTCGAACTCATCCCGGGACAGATCGGCTGCCTGCTCGGCCCTTCGGGCTGCGGCAAGACCACGGTGCTGCGCTGCATCGCCGGCTTCGAACCGGTCGCCGCCGGCCACATCGAAATCGGCGGCGAAACCGTGAGCAGCCCGGCACGCCTGACACCGCCGGAAAGGCGCCAGATCGGCATGGTGTTCCAGGACTACGCGCTGTTCCCGCACCTCACCGTGGCGGGCAACATCGCCTTCGGCCTCGGCGCCCTCGGCAAGGAAGCAAGACAAACTCGCGTGGACGAACTGCTGGCGCTGACCGGCCTGCTGGAGAACGCCAACAAGTACCCGCACCAGCTCTCCGGCGGCCAGCAGCAGCGCGTGGCGCTGGCGCGCGCGCTGGCCCCGCGGCCGCGCCTGCTGCTGATGGATGAACCGTTTTCCAATCTGGATGTGGAACTGCGCGAGCGCCTGACCCTGGAAGTGCGCGACATCCTCAGGCGCGAAGGCATGACTGCGCTCATCGTGACCCACGACCAGAACGAGGCCTTCGCGCTGGCTGACGTGGTCGGCGTCATGCACGAGGGCATCATCCAGCAGTGGGATACGCCCTACAACCTCTACCACCAGCCGGCCAACCGCTTCGTCGCCGACTTCGTCGGCCAGGGCGTGTTTCTGCCGGGCATGGTGCTCAACAACGAGATGGTGGAAATCGAACTGGGCGTGCTGCACGGCATGATCCCCACCGACTGCGATGCCACCGGCTGCGGGCAGTGCGTGCACGACTGCTATGTCGACGTGCTCTTGCGGCCGGACGACATCGTGCACGACGACGAAAGCCTGCTCATAGCAGAAGTCGAGAACAAGGCCTTCCGCGGCGCCGATTTCCTCTACACCCTCAAGCTGCCGAGCGGCGCCAGGGCGTTGTCACTGGTGCCTTCGCACCACGACCACGCCATCGGTGAAATGATCGGCATCAAGCTGGCGGTGGATCACGTCGTGGCCTACCGCCGCGAGGCTGCCTCAAAACAAATCTGACGCCGAGAAACTCGATAACAGGGAGGTTAAGGGAGGCAAGTGAGCAAAGACTGCTTCCCTCCCTGATCCTCCCCTGCCTCCCTGTAAGGAATTTAAGCGTATTCGCCTTAGAGACGCGACGGCTCCAGCGTGCCGTCGAGGTTGAGGTCGTCACAGTAGTCGAGGAAATCGCCGCGCAGCGTCGAGAAATGCGTGCCGGCGGGAATGCCCACGGTCATCTGCACCGAGAACATCGGCGCGCCGGTGTGCGCGGCCGGGTAGGTACTGGTGTTGAGTTCCTCGATGTTGATGCCGCGGCGGGCGAAGAAACTCGACAGCTTGTTGACGATGCCGGGGTGGTCCATGGCCACCACTTCCACATGGTATGGCACCATCGGCTTCGCCAGCGAACGCTCGCGCGTGCGCTTGCAGATGATGGCGAGATTCAGGTGCTCGCCGATCGACGGCATCAGGTCTTCCAGCTTGGACAGCGCGTTCCACGGCCCCGACACCAGCATGAGGATGGCGAACTGGCCGCCCAGCACCGCCATGCGGCTGGCCTCGATGTTGGCGCCCGCATCGAGGATGCGGTTGGTGAAGCGCTCGACCAGGCCGACGCGGTCTTCGCCGTTGGCGGTGATGACGAGGTATTCGGAATTCGCTGAGGTGTTCATCTCGATGTTCTGGCCTTGTTCGGTAACGCGCAATTATACGTTCTGCATCGGCCGTCAGTACGCCCGCCTACTCGCCGCGCCTGAACCATTTGTCGAGGTCGGCGAGACTCACCTGGAACCAGGTGGGACGGCCGTGGTTGCACTGGCCGGCGCGCTCGGTGGCTTCCATTTCCCGCAACAGCGCATTCATCTCGGGAATGGAGAGCCTGCGGTTGGCGCGCACCGAACCGTGGCAGGCGAGCGTGCCCAGGAGCTCATTGCGGCGTTCGGTGACGAGACGCGACACGCCGTATTCGCGAATTTCGCGCAATAGATCGCGCGTCAGCGCCAGCGGGTCGGCATCCTTGAGCAGCGCCGGCACAGCGCGCACGGCAACGGCATTGGCGGCAAGGGGATGGATGTCGAAACCGATGCCGGAAAGCGCCTCGTGATGATCGCCGATGGCGGCGACATCGCGCTCGTCCGCCGTCACCGTGACCGGAATCAGCAGGGCCTGGGTCGGGACGTTCTTCGCGTCCAGCGCGCATTTGAGCTTCTCGTACACCACGCGCTCGTGCGCCGCATGCATGTCGACCAGCACCAGGCCCCTGGCGTTCTGCGCCAGCACGTAAACGCCGTGCAGCTGGCCGAGCGCGAAACCGAGCGGATAATCGTGTTCGGCCTCATCTGCGGCAGGAGCGGTTGCGGGTTCGCGTGCGAGTGTTTCATAAAATGCCAGCACCTCGCGTGCACCGAGCTGCATGCCGGATTGGACCCCGGTCCCGCGCCATCCGTCGGAGCGTTCCGATGCGGCCGGCGGCATGGCGAAGGCAGGCTGGCTGCCCTGCACCGGCGCCTGGTGCACGGCCGCGCGCGATTCTGCCGCGCTGCCGGACAGCGCGCGTTCGATGGCGTGGAACAGGAACTGGTGCACGCCGCGCGAGTCGCGAAAACGTACCTCGGTCTTGGCCGGATGCACATTCACATCCACCCCCTCGGGCGGCAGGGTGAAGAACAGTGCATAGGCCGGGTGGCGATCATGGTGCAGGATGTCGCGATAGGCTTCGCGCAGCGCATGCGCCACCACCTTGTCGCGCACGAAGCGGCCGTTGACGAAGACGTATTGCGCATCGCGCCCGCTTTTGGAATAGGCCGGCAGCGCGGCCATGCCCTGCAAGCTCAGCGGACCAGTCCGCTCATCCACCGCCACCGCAGCCGCCACGAACTCCTCGCCCAGCACCGCGCCGATGCGTTCGTCGAGCGCTTGCGCCGGATAGCGCAACTGGATCCTGCCGTTGTGCGCGAGGGTGAAGGCCACGTCCGGGCGCGACAGCGCCATGCGCCGCACGACCTCGGCGCAGTGCGCGTACTCGGTGGCTTCGGACTTGAGGAACTTGCGCCGCGCCGGGGTGTTGAAAAACAGGTCGGCCACGGTCACCGTGGTGCCGGAGGCCAGCGCAGCAGGCTTCACCGCGCCGGGGGCCGCGCCTTCGGCCTCGATCTGGCTGGCATGCGCGGCGTTGCGGCTGCGGCTGGCAAGCGACACGCGCGCCACCGAAGCCATGCTGGCGAGGGCCTCGCCGCGGAAACCCAGGCTAGCCACGCGCTCCAGGTCTTCCAGTGCGCCGATCTTGCTGGTGGCGTGGCGCGCCAATGCCAGCGGCAGTTCGTCGGCGGTAATGCCGGCGCCATCGTCCTGTACCGACAATAGCCTGGCGCCGCCCTGCTCCAGCCTGATGTCTATCCTGGCCGCACCGGCATCGAGGCTGTTCTCGATCAGCTCCTTCAGCGCCGAGGCGGGACGCTCGACCACCTCGCCGGCAGCGATCTGGGAAACGAGAATGTCGGGGAGAACCTGAATGGCGCGCATGCCGAATTATATTCGGCATGCGCCGTTGACGCTGTACGCGATCGGCAGCCGGGCAAGCCGTCCGGGATCACATTTCGCGCGCGACTTTTGTCGTTCTGCCTGCCGGCGGATGCTTGTCGAAATAGGCCTTGATGCCGTTGAGCATGGCATTGGCCAGCTTGTCCTGGTAAGCCTCGTCGTTCAGGCGTTTTTCCTCTTCCGGATTGGAGATGAACGCGGTCTCGACCAGGATGGAAGGGATGTCCGGCGCCTTCAGCACGGCGAATCCCGCCTGCTCCACTTCGCGCTTGTGCAGAGTGTTGACCGAGCCGATTTCCTTGAGCACGTAGTCGGCGAGCCTGAGGCTGTCGTTGATGGTGGCGGTTTGCGACAGATCGATCAGGGTGCGCTTGAGGTATTTGTCCTTGACGTCGATGTTGACGCCGCCGATCAGGTCGGCATCGTTTTCGCGCTTGGCCAGCCAGCGCGCAGCAGCTGACGTGGCGCCGTTTTCCGACAGCGCGAATACCGATGAGCCGCGCGCCTCCGGCCGCATGAACGCATCGGCATGCACCGAGACAAAAAGATCGGCCTTGACCGCGCGCGCCTTGTTGACCCGCTGGTGCAGCGGGATGAAATAGTCGCCGTCACGGGTAAGGTAGGCGCGCATGTTGGGCTCGGCGTCGATCTTTTCCTTGAGCTTGCGCGCAATCTTGAGGGTGATGTGTTTTTCCCTGCTGCCGCTGGCGCCGATCGCGCCCGGGTCTTCGCCGCCGTGCCCCGCATCGATGGCAACCACCATCAGGCGGTTGAATTTCGGCATCGCATTGGCGGGCTTCGGGGCGATGGAAGCGTTGTTGACGGCGGCCTTCCCGGCCGACTCCGCCTGAGCCTGCGCCGCGGCTGCGGCGCCATACAGGTCGATGACCAGCCTGTGCCCATACTCCCCCATGGGATTCAGGGAAAACACGGAGGGATTGACCGCTGTCTTGAGTTCGAACACCAGGCGCATCACGCCAGGTCGGTTCACCGCGCTGCGCACATTGACCACGAAGGGGTCGGTCTCGCTGACCATCGCGGGCAGGCCCGCCAGGGTTTCACTCCGGTCGAGGCCTTCGACATCGATCACGAAGCGCTCGGGGTTGCTCAGGGTGAAATGCCTGAACTTGAGCGGCGCGTCGGATTCAAGGGTAATGCGGGTGTAGTCGGGCGAAGGCCACATGCGGGCAGCCGTCAACGTGCCCGCGTATACGCTCAGGTTGATCAGCGCCAAGGCCAGCCATGCTATGAATCGTATCCTTGCCATGCGTGTACCTCCTTCCTGCCTTGTGCGGAAAGCGCCTCGATGCGCGCCGTCCTGCCCTCGCCCGCCATTTCGAGGAAAATTTCCAGATCCGGCCTGGGCAGCAGTCCCCTGGCCTTTTCCGGCCATTCCACGATACAGAGCGTGCCGGCGTTGCAGTCGTCGCGAAAGCCTGCGTCCAGCCACTCTCTCGGATCCATCATCCTATACAAATCATAGTGTTGCAAGACAAATCTAGACAAATCGTAAGATTCGACCAGGGTATATGTTGGACTTTTGACACGCCCGGCATAACCGAGCGCACGCAGGATGCCCCGCACCAGGGTAGTTTTGCCCGCGCCAAGGTCGCCACGCAGGTACACCACCCAGCCCGGCTTCAGCAAGCCGGAAAGTTTCGCCCCCAACGCCAGCGTCGCGGCTTCGTCGGGCAGCGACAGGCGGATGGCGGCGGTATCATCGGTCTTATGCATGATTCGGTCGACTATAAAAAACTGGCACAGGATATCCGCGCCTGGGGCCGCGAGCTTGGCTTTGCCGACATCGGCATCAGCGGCGTCGCCTTGCAGGCAGCCGAGCAGAAACTGCTGGACTGGCTGGACAAGGGCTATCACGGTGACATGGATTATATGGCCGCCCACGGCAGCAAGCGCACGCGGCCGCACGAGCTGATCCCCGGCACGCTCAGCGTCATCAGCGCGCGCCTGCCCTACTGGCCGCAGGCTGCCGCGCCCGCCGATGCCGTGCTGAACGATCCCGCGCTCGCCTATGTCTCGCGCTATGCGCTGGGCCGCGACTACCACAAGGTGCTGCGCGACCGCCTGCAAAAACTGGCAAGCCGCATCGAAACCGCCATCGGGCAATTTTCATATCGGGTGTTCACCGACTCCGCGCCGGTCATGGAAGTGGCGCTGGCGGCACAGACGCAACTGGGCTGGCGCGGCAAGCACACGCTACTGCTGAACCGCGAAGCCGGTTCGTATTTCTTCCTCGGCGAAATCTACGCCAGCCTGCCGCTGCCGCAAGATGAGGCAGCCTCCGCCCACTGCGGCACCTGTACAGCCTGCCTCGACGCCTGCCCCACGCGCGCCTTCGTCGCGCCCTACGTGCTGGATGCGCGGCGCTGCATTTCCTACCTCACCATCGAACACAAAGGCAGCATTCCGCTCGAACTCAGGCCATTGATGGGCAACCGCATCTACGGCTGCGACGACTGCCAGCTCGCCTGCCCGTGGAACCGCGAGGCAAGGCCTGGCGCCGTGGCGGACTTTGCGCCGCGCCACGGCCTGGACGCCGCTGCACTGGTCGAGCTCTTTTGCTGGGACGAGGAAACCTTCCTCAAGCGCATGGAGGGCTCGCCCATTCGCCGCATCGGACATGAAAAATGGCTGCGCAACATCGCGGTCGCGCTCGGCAACGCTCCGTCTTCGCCAGCGGCGATCAGCGCGCTGCAGGCACGCAGCCGGCACCCGTCAGCACTGGTGCGCGAACATGTGGCCTGGGCGCTCGCCCGGCTCGATGAGGCGCACTGAGCCGGCGGCTACTCACGCGCTGCCCCGATGTTCGCGCAGCTCCTGCCGCGCCTGCCGGATGACCGAGGCGCCCGAAGTCAACGCCAGCGAGGCCAGGATCAGGGCCACGACGATATCCGGCCAACCCTGCGCGGTCACCCACACGCCGCCCGCCGCGGCGATCACCGCCAGGTTGCCGAGCGCATCGTTACGCGAACACAGCCACACCGAACGCGCCTGCGCATCGCCGTTGCGGTAGGCATAAAGCAGCATTGCCACACCGATGTTGACCGCCAGCGCCAGCAGGCTCACCCAAGTCATGATGAAAGCTTCCGGCACGATGCCCGCCGCCCACTGCCAGACCGACTTGCCGAGCACGAACACGCCGTAGCCGACCATCAGCCAGCCCTTCCACAGCGCGGTGCGGGAGCGCCATACCGGCGCCAGGCCGAGCACGAACAGGGCCACCGCGTAATTGCCGGCATCGCCGAGAAAGTCGATCGCATCGGCCAGCAGCGACACCGATTCGGCCTTGAAGCTGGCCACGATTTCGACGAAGAACATCAGGGCGTTGAGCACCAGGGCGACCCAAAGCGCCCTGCGGTATCGGTGATCAGTGGGGGCGGACTGACAGGTCGTGCCGCAACTGCATCCAGCCATGCAAAACTCCTTGCCCCGGTCCGCGTGCCGTGCCAGCGCACCGCGGGTAGAATGCGGTTTTCTCGGCCAATATCTTGCCACGCATGTCCAGCACTGTCCACTCCTCCATCGGCGTATTCGATTCCGGCATCGGCGGCCTCACCGTCGTGCGCGCGCTGATGGAGCGGCTGCCGTTCGAGAGCATCACCTACTTCGGCGACACCGCGCGCGTGCCCTACGGCGTGAAGTCGGTGGAAACGATTTCCCACTTCACCACCCAGATCGCCGAGTTCCTGCTGGAAAAAGAGGTCAAGCTGCTGATCATCGCCTGCAACACCATGGCCGCGGTCGCCGCCGGGGTGGTGCGCGACCTCTCGCCGGTGCCGGTGCTGGATGTGATCGACGCCGGTGCGGTCGCAGCCAGGGACGGCAGGCGCATCGGCGTCATCGGCACCCCTACCACCATCAACAGCAACGCCTACGCGCGCGCCATCCACGACCATGCGCCGGACTCGCGCATCTACTCGCAGGCCTGCGCGCTGTTCGTGCCGCTGGTGGAGGAAGGCTGGCTGGAGCACGAGGTCACGCGCCTCACCGCCAGGGAATATCTGCGGCCCTTGCTGGCCGAGCGTATCGACACCATGGTGCTGGGCTGCACCCACTACCCGCTCTTGAAACCGCTGTTGCACGAAGTGAGCGGACCCGGTGTAAGGCTGGTGGATTCGGCCGAGGCCATGGCCGAACAGGCGGCCGCGGTGCTGAACGAAAAAGGCCTCGCCAACGCCGGCCCCACACCGCCGCGCTACGACTTCTACGTTACTGACGTGCCGCTGCGATTCCAGACCATCGGCGAGCGTTTCCTGGGCCGCACCCTGCCCCACGTGCACGTGGTCAAGATGTAGGTGCGGCGGCGCGCCGCGATTATCGGCGCGTAACCCTTATCGGCCCGAGGACGGATCTCCTACACAGCCAGGTTCTCCGCCAGCCACTCTTCGGCCATTTCGCGGATTTCGGGATCGGCGTCATCCACGCAGGCGAGCATGTGCGGGCGGATCGCCTCGGTGCCGATCAGGGTAAGGAAATGGCAGGCGTCGGCGCGCAGCAAGCGGTCGTCCGAGGCGAGCAGTTCGGCGAGTTCAGCCACCAGCGGCTCGCTGTAGCCCGTGCCCTGAAACTCTTCCAGGATGGCGCCGATGCCGAGGCGGATCGCCATGCTGGCCTCGGGATTCTTCATCATGCGCGCCAGTGCATGGATGCGTCCGGGTTCCTGTTTCACCAGCGCCTCGAATTTCTGCCGCTTGCCGGCCTTGAGCAGGTCCAGCAGCCAGGCATCGAACACGGTGTCATCGTTCACGCCCTGCGCGAGTTCACGCAGCTTGCCGGGAGTGGCCGCGCCTTCCACCTCGAACGGCCCGATCCTGATCCAGGGCACGGACTGCACGCCACGCGCCTCGGCTTCCTCGATGTGCACCGCGACGTTGATGACCTGGAGGCGGCCGATCGCGCCTTCCTTCAGCAATACCGTCAGCGCCTGCAGCGCAGCGGGGCAATGCGGACAGCCGCCCGTCATCAGCAGCAGCGCGTCAGGTGCGCTGTTTTCGTTCACCATTCGATCACCTGTCCTTGCGCGAGAGGCGCGAGTTCGCGCCCCGGGATGCAGCGCCTGAGCTCGTCCATGATGGGTGCTTCATTGCCCGGCTTGAGATGGGTGATCCAGATGCGGGGGTTGGATTTCAAGTGTGCCAACTCCAATGCCAGCGAGTCCGGCCAGTGGTGCCTGGACGCAATGGCGACGTCACGCAGATCGTTTTCGAATGAAGTCTCGATGACGAGATGGGCAAGGTCCGTCATTTCGTTCAGGCTGTGCATCAACGCTTCGCTGCGCGTCGTGTCGCCGGTGAACACCAGGCTTTGCGCGCCATTGGAGAAGCGGTAGCCGCAGGCCGGCACGGTATGGTGCGCAGGCAGGCTACTGATGCGCCTGGCGCCCAGGCTGACAGACGAGCCGAGCGGCATGCGCTCGAACCGGAGCCAGGGCGCGGAAGCATCGGGAATTTCGCGAAAATCCGGCCACAGTTTCCAGTTGAACAGGTGCCGGTCGAGAATTTCCAGGGTGTCGGGCAGCGCGTGCACGGTGACCGGCTTCTGGCGCCGGTCGCCCACCGCGTCGACCAGCAGGGGCAGGCCCAGCACATGGTCGAGATGGCTGTGGGTAAGGAAGACGTGGTCGATCCTGGCCAGTTGCTCGAGGCTGAGCGCGGTGATGCCGGAGCCGGCATCGACCAGCACGTCGTCGTCGAGCAGGAAGCAGGTGGTGTGGCGGCCGCTGCCGATGCCGCCGCCGCAGCCGAGTACGGTCAATTTCATGATGCTGCCCAGAAAACCTGCGAACGCTGAAACACAGACGAAGACTCAATAACAGGGAGGTTAAGGGGGGCAAGGGAGTAATTCCCTGCTTGCTCCCTTAGCCTCCCATGCCTCCCTGTAAATGCTTTTGGGGTTCTCTGTGCTTCAGCGTTCATACTTTCATTTGGTCGTATAGACGAACACGCCGTCCCAGTCCGCCGGCGGCGGCGATTCGCGGAAATGCGCGATGCGCTCCAGGTAGATATCGTACAGCGCCTGGGGCGATTCCGTATTCAATGCCTGCAGCAGGGTTTCCGCCTCGCCCCATTGCTGGCCCTGGTAGGCGGCGAAAGCCTGCTCGAAGCGCCGGGCGCGGTCCAGTCCGGCCGCCTCGATGGCGCCCTGCAAGCCCAGCGGCTCGTAGATCGCCACCGGCTGTTCCTTGCCCTTCACGCGCACATCGTCGATTTTCATGAACACATGTTTGCTGTCCGCATCGACCGTGGTCTGCGTGGCGAGGATGCCGACGCCGTACTGCTTGGTGATGCCTTCCAGCCTGGATCCCAGATTCACCGCGTCGCCCATCACCGTGTAGGACATGCGGAAGCTGGAGCCCATGTTGCCCACGCTCATGCGCCCGCTGTTCACGCCGACGCCGATCTTGACGTGCGGCCAGCCGCGCGCGGCGAACTGCTCGTTCAGTGCCGGCAGCGCCGCCTGCATGTCGAGCGCGGTCTGCACCGCGGCCTCGGCATGGTTGGGCATGTCGAGCGGCGCGTTCCAGAAGGCCATGACCGCATCGCCGATGTACTTGTCGATGGTGCCCTTGTTCTGCTGCACGATCGCGGTCATGGTGCTGAGGTAGCTGTTCAGCACCTCGGCGAGTTCGGTCGGCGGCAGCTTTTCGGAGAAATTGGTGAAGCCGCGGATATCGGAGAACAGCACGGTCATCTCGCGCGACTGGCCTTCCATGCTGTAGTGCGTGGGATCGCGGCTCATTTCGTCGGCCAGCTCCGGCGGCACGTACTGGCCGAACAGCTTGGTGATCTGGCGCTTGTTGCGGGTTTCGGCGAGGAAGCCGTAGGCCGTCGACAGCATGTACAGGCCAAGCACGGTAACCAGCGGCCCGGCCATCGGCAGCACCCAGTGCTGCTGCCAGGCGGCGTAATGTCCGCCTGCCATGCCGCCCAGCAGGAGCACGGTGAGCCCCAGCCCGTAGACCGGCCCGATCAGCGGCAGGGCGATGGCAAGCAGCAGGCCCGCAATCAGGGTGAGCGCCAGGATCGCATCACGCGCCCACGGCGGGGTAAAACCGGTGTCGCCATCGAGCATGCCGGCGATCATGTGGGCGTGGATTTCCACGCCGGGGAAGGCGCTGGAAAATGGCGTCACGCGCAGGTCCGCGAGCCCGGGCGCGGTGGAGCCGACCAGCACCACGCGGTTTTCCAGCACGTCCTTGCCCGTCTTGCCGGCGAACACGTCCTTCGCCGACACATAGGGAAACGGCGCGCCCGCGCGGTACGGCACCCAGGCGCTGCCGTCGGCGTTGAGATTGAGACGGATACCGGCCACCTCGGCCCAGGGCTGGCGATAGCTGCGGCCGAGCATCTTGCTTTCATCCACGCCCGCCGCCAGCGGCTCGCCGCCCATCGCCGCGCGCAGGGTGGCAGCGCTGAAGGCCTCGTACAAGCCACCCTGGTAACGGGTCAGCAGATGCACCTTGCGCATGGTGCCATCGGCATCCGGCAGGACCGAGAAATACCCGGCGATGCCGGCGGCATCCTGGAACTGCTTGAGGTTGCCGCCATAGCCGATGGCTTCGACCAGCCGGCCGCCGTATTCACCGAGCGCCGAAGCCGGCAGATTGGGCGGCGGCAGGGCGCCGGTGACACCTGCCGGCAAACCCGGCGTGATGAAGTAATAGCCCAGGGCCAGTGTCTTGCCGCCCAGTGTTTCGGCAAATCGCCCGTCGTAATCGAGCCCCGGGCGCAGACGCGCATAGCGGTCAAGGAACTGAGGGTCGGTCGAAAGTTCTTTTTTGGCCAACTGGTCCAGGGTGGCGATGCCGGAGCTGATGTCGGGCTCGGCGAAGATGACATCGAAGCCCATGGCGGCGATGCCGTAGTCGTTGTATAGCTTGTCGACCAGGGCGGCCATTTTGTCGCGTCCCCAGGGCCAGCGGCCGACTTCCTTCAGGCTGGCCTCATCGATGTCGAGGATGGTGATGCGGTCGTCGGCGCCACGCGGGGCGCTGTTTTTCAGGCTCAGGTCATAGAGCGCGGCATCCAGCCGCTCGACGAAGCCCAGACGCAAAAATGCTGCCTCATGCAGCAGCAGCAGCGCGAGCCATCCCCCGGCCAGGAGCCAGGGGATGGCATGTTTCCTGGCCTGCAGCCTCACTTGATGCGATAGAAGCGATCGGGGAATTCCTTGCCGGTCGGCAGGCTGTCAAAGCGATTGCCGACCGCTTCGCCCAGCCGCGCCAGGCGGTCGGCAGCGGTAGGATGGGTCTTGTACAGCAGCGACAGGCGGTTGTCCTTGGCATTGAGGGTAGCCATGTCCTGCAGTACGGTCGGCAGGCCCCAGGGGTCGTAGCCGGCGCGTGCGGCAAACACCGCCCCGATGCGGTCGGCTTCGAACTCGGCTTCCTTGTCGAGTCCGCGCGCCAGCATTTCGGCGCCGTTGCCGATCAGGTTCTGCACGGCCTGGTCGCCGCTCTTCACTTCCTTGGACACGCTTTGCGCCAGGGTTCCGATCATCGCCGACTTCTTCAGCAGGTCCAGATGATGTTTCTTGCTGACGTGGGCGATCTCATGCGCCAGCACACCAGCCAGTTCCGCCTCGTTGTTGAGCCGCTTGTACAGGCCCTTGGTCAGGAAAATGTAGCCGCCGGGCGCGGCGAAGGCATTGATGTCCTCGGACTCGATCACGCCGAAATGCCAGTTCAGGTCCTTGCGGTTGGATTGCGAGGCGACCCAGCGGCCGACCGTGTTCACGTAGCGCTGCAGGGCGGCATCCTTGACCAGCGGCGCCGCGCCCAGAAGATCGCCTGCCACCTGACGCCCGATGCGAACCTCGTCCTCGACCGACGTTTTGCCCAGCAGCATCAGCGGGCTGAGGCCGGCGGCCTGGGACGACGGCTGCTGTGCCGCCTGTTCGGTTTTCTGCTGCCGGTTTTCCTCGGGAAGCTGAAGAATCTTGCCCAGGTCGAAGGCCGCGCTGCTTGCGGCATGCATGCCGAAGGCGATAGCCAGGATCGAAAGTGCCTTTTTCATAGCGAGTCCCCCTCTGCGGCAGTGGCGCCGGGCTTGGGCAGCGCCTTGATCTTGGCGGCCTTCAGGCCGGATTTGTCGGCAAAGGCCTTGGCCTGGCTGGCGCTGACCGCATAGCCCTCCAGTTTCGCGAGTTCTTCGGCATTGAACTTGGCGCCCTTGAGGTCTTCCTCGTTGAGTCCGCGCACGCCCGCCACCGCCACGACCCGGCTGGGATCGGATTTCTGCGTGACTGCGCCAGCCACGCCGGCAACCCCAGCGAGTCCATTGCCGCCTGCGCCGCCGGAACCGGCACGCACGGAAAGCAGCCTGACCCAGCCCTGCTTGCCGCCTGCCTTGACCTGCAGCCAGCCGCCCTGCTTGGCCACTATGTCGACCGGCATGCCCTTGCTCATTTTGCCGACGGCAGCCGACGTGGCCGCCGGCTTGGACAGAATGTTCTCGTCCTTGAGCGCCACGCCCGGAGCAGCCAGTGCCAGGCTGCTGGCCAGCGACAGCGCCAGAATTCCGCATACACGCTTCATGATGACCTCCTAAGATTGCCGTGCTTCGATAAATTTATTGTCAGCATAGGCATAATACAAGCTTCATGGACACCAGACCGGCCATCAACGCATGGAGTTCCTGTTAAATTTCGTCGAACGCACCGGCGCCAAGGCCATGGGCTGGTGGAACACGTCATACGGCGTGCTGGCTTTCCTTTCCGAGGTGTTGTCCACGCTGGCGCGGCCGGCCACCTGGAACCGCGCCACGCTCGACACCATCATCAAGCAGATCTACTTCACCGCGGTGCAGATCCTGCATGTGTACCTGATCTACGTACTGGCGATCTCCTGGGTCATCATCACCATCACCCTGTCCACCGCGCGCGACGTGGGCCTGTTCGACGCCGCCACCGAAATGATCATCCGCGTGCTGCTGCTGGAACTGCTGCCCTTCCTGACCGCACTGCTGATCGCACTGCGTTCGGGTTCGGCCATCAACACCGAGGTGGCGCTGATGAAGGTCAACAATGAACTCGATGCCCTCTCCCACTGCAGGGTCGAGCCCATGCAGTTCGAGTTCCTGCCCCGGATCATCGGCGGCATCGCTTCGGTGATCGGCCTCACCGTGCTTGGCAGCGTGCTGACCCTGATCCTGGCCTACTTGGCCATTTACGGCCTCAGCACATCCGGATTCGCGGCGTTTTCCAACACGATCTCCAGCGTCTTCAGCGTGGGCGTGCTGGCTGGCGTGGCGGTCAAGTGCGTTTTCTTCGGCCTGGCTCTCACCACGCTGCCGATGGCGGCCGGCCTGGAAACGCCGAAAAAACTTTTCATGGTGCCGGTTTCCGTGCTGCGCGGCATGATGCGCGTGTTCCTGGCCCTGGTCCTGATCGAGGTGGTGTCATTAGCGCTGGAATACATCTGACCGGCTTTGCCGACGCGCAACAACTCGCAGCCGCGCTGGCCGGCGTGCCAGGCGATCAGGCTGCGCTGGTGTCGCCCGACCTGCCCCTGCGCGCCAACCTGTCCGCAGGCGAAAACATCGCGCTGATTCCGCTGTACCAGAGACATTACAGTGCGGGCGAAGCGGCCAGGCAAGCGCAGGCACTGCTGGAGCAACTGGGCTTCGCCGCAATCGCCGACAAGCGCGATCCCGACATGAGCCCGTCAGAGCGTTTTGTCGCCAAACTCGGGCGCGCGCTTATCCTCAGGCGCCCGCGCCTGGTTATCGAACGCCCGGGCGCCATGCTGTACGATATCCATTACCCGGCATTCCTGCGCGAGATCGCCGCGCGTTTCGAAGACGCGCCGGCCAATTGGGAAGTATTCGATTTCGACTGGAACCGGCCCCTTTACGACTAGACCATGTTCAAGAACCTGCACCTGAAAGTCGGCCTCTTCGTCATCGCCGTGTTCGTCCTGGCGCTGGCGTTCCTCGCCTACGTGCTGCACGCACGCGGTTTCTTCGAACAGCGCATGCATCTGCAGCTGGCAGCCGCCAGCGCGGAAGGCATCAGCCCTGGCATGCCGCTGACCTTCTCGGGCATGTCCATCGGCCAGGTCACCAGCGTCACCCTCAATGACGCCGGCGGCATCGTCATCAAGGCCGAGGTCTCGCAAAGCGGGGCAAGATGGCTGCGCACCGACAGCGGCTTCACCCTCGACAAGCCGCTGGTCGGCGGCGCGAAGATCAAGGTCAGCACCCCGGATCTGTCTTCGCCCCAGTTGCCCGACAATGCCACGGTCCTGCTGCTGGTGACCGACCCCACCCAGGAAATCCCCGCGCTGATCGAGCGGGTGAAGAACATCCTCGCCAACATCGAGCACATCACCCGCCAGGATGGCGAACTCAACAGCACGCTGGCCAACGCCAAGACCATCAGCACTCGCATGAGCGGCAAGTACGGCGTGCTCGAAGGCGTGCTGGGCAGCGAAGAGAACGCCCGGCCCGTCGTCAACAGCCTGAAGAACCTCGAAGGACTCACGGCGAAGTTGAACGAGGTTTCCGTCAGGGTCGACGCCATGCTGGTCAAGACCGACCGCTGGCTGTTCGCCGAGGACGGCATGTCGGAACAGAGCAAACAGGCGCTGGCTCAGGTGCGCGCCATGCTGGTGGACGCCCAGGGCAGCCTGAAGCGCGTGGACGAACTGCTGAAGAACGCGGTCGACGTCTCCGCCAACGTCAAGGACGGCACCCAGGACCTCGCCAGGCTGCGCGCCGACATCGACGACTCGGTGCGCAAGGCCAACGACCTCCTCAACGACATCAACCGCATGTGGCCGTTCGGCGGCGATGCGGACATGAAGCTGCCATGAGAAAAGCATTCATCGCATTCCTGGTCCTTGCGCTTTCCGCCTGCGGCGGCGGACCGAAGACGCCGGACTGGAAGCTGGACAGCATCAGCCTGATCGAGCGCTACAAGCAGGCCGAACTCAAGGGGCAGAACACCCTGGCCGAGGGCCATTTCCGGCAGGCGCTGGCTGCTGCCGGCAGCGCCGCCCGCATCGAGGAAACCGCGCGCCTGCATCTCGTGCGCTGTGCCACGCGCCAGGCGAGCCTGGCCTTCGAGACTTGCAGCGGTTACCTGGAATACGCGCAACACGGCGCCTCGGCCAAGGACGAGGCCTACCACCGCTTCATCAGCGGCCAGTGGGAAGGGCTCGACAGCGGCAGGCTGCCCGCCCAGTACCGCGACTTCGCCAGCAACCGCGATCCCGCGAGGAATGCCGGCATCCTGCAGAAAATCGACGATCCGCTCTCGCGGCTGGTGGCGGCCTCCGTCACGGTACTGCGCAGGCAGGCTGACGCAGCAACGCTGCAAGTGGCGACGGAAACCGCCTCTGAGCAGGGCTGGCGCAAGCCGCTGCTGGTTTATCTCAAATTGCAGGAAGCGCAGGCTGCCCGGAATGGAGACCAGGCCGGCCTGGAAAGGCTGCGTGCCCGCATCCGGCTGGCCGAAGAACCGCGCTAGGCGCTTTTCTGCTGCATTGCCATCACGGAACACAAAGACGAAACCAGGCCTTCCACGTTGAATGGCCGACATGCCGGCACCCTGCAAACCCCGGGCTGAGTGCCCAGGCACCAGCCAGATGGAACTTTCCGTCGCCAATCGTTGACAAGTCAGTTGCCGGCGCTTTAACTTGCGGCCTGCATGTCATTTTCATGCTACTACGACACTATTATATGGAGGCAGTACGATGCGCAAACTTTCCCTGCTGGCAGCGAGCATGCTGGCGATTTCCGCTACTGGCGCGCACGCCGCGCCTGCCCTGATGTCCGCCGAGTGGACCGCCCAGGCCTGCGATGCCTGGAACAAGGATGAGGCCCTGTCCGACGGCCTCGCCGACAAATGGATCAAGAACGACAAGGATCGCGGCTACAAGATCGTCCAGATGTACCGCACCGACTGCGGCGACAAGTACATCACCGAGATGAAAATCGTCGCCAAGGACGGCAAGGCCATGTGCGTGTATGGCGGCAAGCAGCAGACCGCGGCACTGGACTACGATGTCGACTACCTGATGCACGCCACCACCGAGCGCTGGAACCAGATGGGCGCGGGCGAATACGGCCCCATGCGCGCCATGATGTTCGGCCGGCTGAAGTTCACCGGGCCCAAGATGGAAGCCATGAGCGTGATGGGGCCGTTCGAGGCCTTCCTGCGCCTGCCTGGCAAGATCGCCGCCGACCAGGCCTGCCCCAGGTAATCCGGGGGATCGCTCAACAAAAAAGCCGGGATGCCCCGGCTTTTTTCATTTCAAACCTCTTGCACCGGGATAACAGAGGGCACAGAGAAAATTACTTCTTCATCTGCTCGCTTGCTCTGTTGCCTCAGTGTTCAAGTGCAACGGCCGCCCTTAATGCAACTGCGGCGGCGCAGAATCCGCTGCCATGCCGCTGACCAACTCCTCAGGCGTGGCTTCGCGGATATTGAGGATGTTCACCACGCAAATCGCATTCTGCCCGGCCAGCGGGTGGTTGCCGTCGACGGTCAGCTTGCCGTCTTCGATTTTGGTCACATGAAAAGTCCTGGTTTCGCCCGATTCACTGGCCATTTGCACCTGCGCCCCCACCTGGCGGAACTGCGGCGGCACGTTGTCGACGTCATCGGTAAAGGAAAGCTCCGGGTCGCGCTCGCCGAAAGCGTCCTGCGGCGGCAGCGTCACTTCCACCTGGTCGCCAACCTGCCTGCCGACCAGGGCGGATTCGATGCTGGGCAGGAGGCCGCTGTTCGCACCCTGCACGTAGCCGATCGGGAGATCGTGCTGCTCGACCACGTTGCGCGCCTGGTCGAGGATGGAATAAGTGATGTAGACGACCAGTCCGGACTGGACAACCTGCTGATTCATTTGCGAACTCCTGTGTAACAGCAGGCATTTTCGCGTAAAAAACGTCCCCCGTCTAACTCGAACGGCGCATGGTGCCGCCGGCCTCCGCCCCCCTGCCCTCGCCGCGGCAGATCGGATGGTCGAGCTGGGACGGCGGCTGCACGCCGAGCAGCGCATACAGGCGCTTGAGATTGTCGCGATACAGCCGGTCGAAACTGGCGACCGTGCGGCCCGGATTGTAGTCACCGAACCACCAGAACCAGTCCGAGCTTTCGCAAACGGCCAGTTGCCGGAAAGCCGCGCTGCGCGCGTCGGCATCGAGCACGCCGGCAGCGTCGATCTTGTCCAGGATGCGCTTGGCATCGCACAGCAGGTCCCAGGCTGCGTTCTTGGCCGGATCGCCGATCCATGTCGAGAACGTGCCATAGACCCAGCTGCCCGCCGTCAGTCCGGGCAGCTTGCCGATCCGCTCTTCCTTCGTCTGGTCCAAGTATTCGCTGAATGTGGTCATGCGGATGAAGGGGTGCTCGGCCAGCGCGGCATACAGCCCGGAAAGGAAATAATAGCCGTTGTAGGGGTAGTACTCCCAGGCATTCTCGCCGTCGAGGATCACCGAGACCACGGCCTCATCTTCACCCGCCTCCTTGTGGATCCGCTCCAGTTCGGCCACGAAATGCGCCACCGCGTCGGCGCCGTGCCACTTGGAAAACTCGAAGCCGATCAGGTCGGAAAGCTTGTCGTCGCGGAAAAAGCACACAGGGCCGCCTCTCATGCCCTCGATGCGGTACGGCCGATACAGGTAGTCCGTTGCAGCTTCCGTCTTCATGCCGGCACGCAGGAGGCTGTTGGCAAGCACGGCACCACCGCTTGCCGCCCACTTCACGCCGGCCTGTCCGAACAGACGCAGGGTCTCATCGGAGACGCCGCCTTCCGCCGGCCAGAAGCCGGCGGGCACGCTGCCGAAACGGCGCGCGTGCGACTCGATCGCCGACTGGACATGCGCGACGACCCGGCTGCTGCCGCCCGGGTAGTGGTGCGTGCGCGGCAGCACGGCCTCCGGCCAGGCGTCGCGCGCGGAATTGAAGTCGATCAGCAACGGCGCAATGGGATGAGCGTGCGGCGTGGACGAAATTTCGATGCGTCCGGATTCCATCAGCCTTCGATAGCGCGGAACCAGGCCGCTCACCACGCGCGCCACCAGATCCAGAAGTGCCTTGCGATCTTCCAGATCGAAGCCCTCGCCCTTGGCCATCAGCCGGACCGGCAGCGGGTCGCTGCGGCAAATGGTCTCGCCGATCCAGACCAGGTGATACCAGACCATGAGATCGGCCAGGTACTGGCCGGACAGGTAATCAAGGCCTCTGCCGCCGAACTTTTCGGCCAGATCGTACAACTCGTGCAGGCGCTTGTAATAGGGATACGGCGCGATCATCTGCTCGTGCCCGAGGCGGAAGCCGCATTCGAGGATGAATTTGCGCTCTGCCTGCGTCAGCCCCTCGTAATCTTCACGTGCCAGAAGGCGCAGCAGCGGATCGCGATAGCGGCCGCTGGCGAACTGCTCGGCGTAATCCTCGAGTTGATCCAGCAGCACCGGCACGAAATTGAACACGGCCCTGGCGCGCGGTTCGGCCTCGATGTGCGCCGCCATGTCCGAGTAGTCCTTCAGCGCGTGCAGATAGGTCCAGGGCAGGCGGAACTCGCCGGTCTGCGAGTCGCGGTAATCCGGCTGGTGCATGTGCCAGCACAGGACAAGATGCAGTTTTTGTTCGCTCATCTGACGTAATGGATGTGCTGCCCCAGCATCTCGGGCGTGATCATGGTCACGCCGTTGGGGGTGACATGGAAGGACTTGGCGTCGCGCTCGCGGTCGTAGCCGGCCTCGAGACCCTCGGGAATGATGCAGCCCTTGTCGATCACCACCTTCTTCAGCCTGGCATGCCTGCCGATCGTCACGTCAGGCAGCACGACCGCATCCTCGAGCGTGGCATAGCTGTGCACCTTGACGTTGGAAAACAGCACGGAATGGCGCACCGTCGCACCCGATATGACGCAGCCTCCGGACACCATGGAGTCGGTCGCCATGCCGCGGCGGTCATCGTCATTGAACACGAACTTGGCCGGCGGCAACTGCTCCTGATGCGTCCAGATCGGCCAGTTCTTGTCGTACAGGTTGAGGTCGGGCGTTACCCCGGCAAGGTCGATATTGGCCTCCCAGAAGGCGTCCACCGTGCCCACGTCGCGCCAGTAGGGTTCGATGCCTTCGCTGCCAACGCAGCTGTCGGAAAAGCGGTGCGCCACCACGCGATAGCGCGAGACCATGTAGGGAATCAGGTTCTTGCCGAAGTCGTGCTCGGAATGGCGGTCGTCGGCATCGCGAATGAGCTGTTCGTAGAGGAACTTGGCGTTGAAAATGTAGATGCCCATGCTGGCAAGCGCACGGTCCGGCCGGCCCGGCATGGGCGGCGGATTGTCGGGCTTTTCCATGAACTCGATCACGCGCTCGTCATCGTCGACTGCCATCACGCCGAATGCACTCGCCTGTTGCAGCGGCACTTCCAGACAGGCAACCGTCATGTCGGCCTGATGCTTGACGTGGCAGGCGAGCATCTCGCCGTAATCCATCTTGTATACGTGGTCGCCTGCAAGGATCAGCACGTACTCGGGGCCATATTTGCGGATGATGTCCATGTTCTGGAACACCGCATCCGCCGTGCCCTTGTACCACTCGATCTCGATGCGTTGCTGCGCCGGCAGAAGTTCGATGAACTCGTTGAACTCGCCGCGCAGAAATCCCCAGCCGCGCTGGATGTGCTTGATCAGGCTGTGCGCCTTGTACTGCGTCAGCACGCCCACGCGGCGGATGCCGGAATTCAGGCAGTTCGACAGCGGAAAGTCGATGATGCGGAACTTGCCGCCAAAAGGCACGGCCGGCTTGGCGCGCCAGTCGGTCATCTGCATCAGCCGTGACCCGCGCCCGCCGGCGAGGATGAGTGCCACGGTTTTCTTGGTCAGCAAACTGACGAATCTAGGCTCGTTGCCTGACGGGTTTCGCATGACTCCCTTTCTTTTCACGATAAGCATACATATTCTTATGATAGGCTCTGGTTGCTAAAACAATGTTAAACACTTCCGTCGATTCCCGCTTGCTTGACCTTGCCGCCGGCCGCAGCCATGACCCGTTCGACTTCCTCGGCTGGCACCCCGGCCCAGAGGGACATGTCGTGCGCGTGTTCGACCCGCACGCCGACAGCGTCGAAATCATCGGCCTGGGGCCGATGGAAAAAACCGACGCGCGCGGCCTGTTCGAATGGCATGGTCAATCCGCGCCCGAACTGCCCTACCGCATTCGCTCCAGCTACGGCCATGCCGGCCACGAACGGCATGATCCGTATTGCTTTCCGCCGCTGCTGTCGGAGCATGATCTTTACCTGTTCGGCGAAGGGCGCCTGCTGCAGGCCTACAACATGCTCGGCGCCCACCCTGTCACGGTAAACGGCGTACAAGGGGTCCGCTTCGCGACCTGGGCGCCCAACGCCGAACGGGTATCGGTGGTGGGCGACTTCAACTACTGGGACGGCCGCGTGAACCCCATGCGCTCGCGCGGCAACTCCGGGGTCTGGGAGCTGTTCCTGCCCGGCCTCCAGGCCGGCGCCCACTACAAGTTCGAGATACGCAATCGCGACAGCGGCCGGATACTGGTCAAGGCCGATCCTTATGCGCGCTGGTTCGAGCGCCGCCCCGGCACTGCGCCGCGCGTGTGTCCGCAATCCAGCCATGTCTGGCAGGACACGGCCTGGCTGGAACGGAGGCAGGAGTGGGACTGGCTGCATGCGCCCATCAACGTCTACGAAGTCCACGCCGGATCCTGGAAGCGCCATCCGGATGGACGTTTCTACAGCTATCGTGAACTGGCCGAAAGCCTGATCCCCTACCTGCAGGACATGAACTATACCCATGTCGAACTGCTGCCGGTGTCCGAGCACCCGCTCGACGAATCCTGGGGCTATCAGGCAACCGGTTACTTCGCGCCGACCAGCCGCTACGGCACGCCGGACGACTTTCGTGCTTTCGTGGACAGTTGCCACCAGGCCGGCATCGGCGTGATCCTCGACTGGGTGCCTGCGCACTTCCCGCAGGACGGCTGGGCGCTGGCGCGTTTCGACGGCACGGCATTGTACGAGCACGAAGACCCGCGCCGCGGATTTCACCAGGACTGGGGCACGCACATCTTCAACTACGGCCGTGCCGAGGTAAAGAGTTTCCTGCTGGCGAGCGCGCATTACTGGCTGTCCGAATTCCATCTCGACGGCCTGCGCGTGGACGCCGTCGCGTCCATGCTCTATCTCGACTATTCGCGCAAGCAGGGCGAATGGCTGCCCAACCAGCATGGCGGACGCGAGAACCTGGAGGCCATCGATTTCCTGCGCCAGCTCAACGTCATGGTGCATGAGGAGTTCCCCGGCGCCCTTACCTTCGCCGAGGAGTCGACTTCCTGGCCCATGGTGTCGCGCCCGGCCTATCTCGGCGGCCTCGGCTTCTCGCTGAAATGGAACATGGGCTGGATGAACGACACCCTGAGCTACCTGAACCAGGATCCGGTGCACCGCCGCTGGCATCACAACAAGCTCACCTTCGGCCAGTTGTACGCCTATACGGAAAATTTCATCCTGCCGTTGTCCCACGACGAGGTAGTGCACGGCAAGGGCTCGCTGATTGCCAAGATGCCGGGCGACGTCTGGCAGCAGTTCGCCAACCTGCGCCTCCTGCTGACCTGGCAGGCGGCCAGTCCCGGCAAGAAGCTCAACTTCATGGGTAACGAATTCGGCCAGGGCCGGGAATGGCGGGTCGGCTGGGAGCTCGACTGGGGCCTGCTCAATATCGACTGGCACGCCGGCGTCCAGCGCCTCGTGCGCGACCTCAACCGCCTGTATCGGGACGACTCCGCGCTGTTCAGCCTGGATTTCGAGCACGCCGGCTTCGAGTGGCTGGACTGCAATGACGCCGACCATTCCATATTCAGCTTCCTGCGTCGCTCAGCCGATGGGCAATGCACCATCGTGGCACTGAATTTCACGCCCGTGCCCCGGCACGGCTATCGCGTGGGCGTGCCGGCACCCGGCTATTACCGGGAAATCCTCAACACCGATTCCGCGCTGTACGGCGGTTCCAACACGGGCAACGCAGGCGGGCTGCACAGCGAGCCGCAGCCCTGGATGGGACAGCCTCATTCAATTGTGCTCACCCTTCCTCCGCTGGCCGGCATATTGCTTAAAATCTAGACATGCTGCTATCCGACCTCCCCACCTGGAAAAAACTGCAGACGCACCGCAAGACCTGGGACGGCGTGCGCATGCGCGCACTGTTCGAGGCCGACCCCGGCCGTTTCGAGCGCTACAGCATCCGGCTGGACGACTTCCTGCTCGATTATTCGAAAAATCTGGTCAACGACGAAACCCTCGCCCTGTTGCGCCAGCTCGGACATGAGGCCAACGTGCCGACCTGGACCGAGGCCATGTTCAGCGGCGAGAAAATCAACTTCACCGAGAATCGCGCCGTGCTGCACGTGGCGCTGCGCAATGACCCCTTGAAGCCCATCCTGGCCGACGGCCACGACGTCATGCCTGGCGTGCTGCAGGTGCTGAACCAGATGCACCGCTTCACTCATGCCGTGCGCGAGGGAAAGTGGCGCGGCCACACCGGCAAGATCATCACCGACATCGTCAACATCGGCATCGGCGGCTCCGACCTCGGCCCCATGATGGCCTGCCGCGCACTCAAGCATTACGGCAATGCCCGCATCAAGATGCATTTCGTCTCCAACATCGATCCCAACCATGTTGGCGACACGCTCGACGATCTCAACCCGGAAACGACCCTGTTCATCGTTTCCTCGAAATCCTTTACCACGCTGGAGACCCTGGCCAACGCCAAGATCGCGCGGCGCTGGCTGGTGGAACGGCTTGGTTCGGAACTGGCGGTCGCGCGCCATTTCGTCGCCATTTCCACCAATGAGGCCGCGGTCAAGGCCTTCGGCATCGACCCCGCCAACATGTTCGTGTTCTGGGACTGGGTCGGCGGGCGTTATTCGATGTGGTCGGCCATCGGCCTGCCCATCGCGCTCTACGTCGGCATGGACCATTTTGAGGAGATGCTTGCCGGCGCGCGCGATATGGACGAACATTTTCGCGCCGACCCGCTCGCCAGCATTCCCGGCACCCTCGCACTGCTGTCGATCTGGTACCAGCATTTCTGGGACGCGCCGAGCCATGCCATCTTCCCCTACGACATACACCTCTCGCGCCTGCCAGCCTACCTGCAGCAGTTGTGCATGGAATCCAACGGCAAGAGCACGACCCGGCTGGGCGAAAAGGTAAACTATCCGACCGGCGAAATCGTCTGGGGCGAACCTGGTTCGAACGGCCAGCACGCCTTCTTCCAGCTGCTGCACCAGGGTACGCGTTTCGTCCCCACCGACTTCATGCTCGCCGCTGTCAGCAGCCACCCCTTCGAAGGCCTGCACCAGATGCTGGTCGCCAACTGCTTCGCCCAGACCGAAGCCCTCATGCTCGGCAAAAGCGAGCAGGAAGCGCTGGCCGAGCTGAAGGCCGAGGGCGCGGATGAGGAAACCATTCGGCTGCTGCTGCCGCACAAGGCTTTTCCTGGCAACAAACCCTCGAACACCATGCTCTACCAGAAGCTCACGCCGCGCACCCTGGGCCGGCTGGTCGCGCTGTACGAGCACAAGACCTTCGTGCAGAGCACGCTATGGAGCATCAACGCCTTCGACCAGTGGGGCGTGGAAATCGGCAAGCGCCTGTCGAGCGCCCTGATCAAGGAACTTGGCGAAGACCAGACCGTCACTGCGCACGACGCCTCAACCAATGGCCTGTGCGCGCACTATCAGCAGCTCAAGTGGAAATAGGCGGTCGGGTTAACACGCCCTAGTCCTCGTCGAGCAACGTGATTTCGGCCTCGGCGGTGCGCTTGTCGATACCGAACTGGAGCACGCAGTATTCAGTCTGCTCGTCCACCGGCGTGGGGTCATCTGCGCAACTGCAGCCGGCGATGATGCCATTGTAGAAGACGCCGGCCTTGACCAGGATGCGCTGGGTATCCTCCGAAGCGTTGAGCACCACCACCTCGTATTTGCTGCCGCTGACATGGCTGCTGCGCGATAGTCCCTGCTGCAGCGGCAGGGCCGCCACGCCAAGCTGCCCCGCCTCGCGCTTGAAGACATCCCTGAATGCCGGGGTATTCCAGGCGTCGCGCGATCTGCCCAGTTTCTGCATGGTTCAATACCTCACCAGTACGCGGTAGCTGAGCACGGTTTTGCCTTCGGCCGGCACGGTGATGTTCCACACCGCAGTGTCCGAAGACACCTTGGCATGGGGGTGGGACTCGGACTGCACCTGCCAGTCGCCAGGCATCGGCTCTGCCACCTTGACCGTCACCGCCTCGCTCTTGGCGTTCTTGATGGTGAGCTGATAGGCGCTTTCGAACACATAGTTGTAGCGCGACGTACCCGCCAGCTTCTTGAAATCGGTCTGCTTGCGGTCGGCGGTCACGTCGAAGGCATCGCCCAGTTTCAGGCGCACGGATTCGTTCTTCGGCGTGTGGTCGATGCGGTCCTCGCCGATGAATTGCGCATTGCCCTTGCTGTCTTTCTTGTACACGCGCACCACGCCCTTGGGCAACGGGATGCCAAGGCCTTCGCCCTTGTTGGCGAACTCGACGAACACGCCTGCCTTCAGTTTCTGCCCGAGCTCGCCATACTGACCGGAGTAGTAGTAGTTCTGGCCCGTGAACAGCAATTCCTTTTTCACCGGCACTGCGGCCGCGCTCATCAGCGCAACCTGCTTGGTCTGGTTGTCGGCGATAGTGGTGGGCCGTTCCAGCGTGTAGAGATGATATTCGAACAGGGCCTCCTGGCTCATGTCCGCAGCCTCCGCCATGGCGGTCTTCGCCATCAGCGGCACGGGGCGCCCTCGCGCCAGTTCATCCTGCACCCGGTTGACGTCGCCCGCCACCAGTTGCAGCCGTGCGTTGGGATAGGCGGTCCCGCTGCGATTGGTGAGCGTGACCCAGCCGTTGATGTCGAGACGGTCATCCTTTTCGCTCAGTTCGGCGACGTAATCCGCCTTCCAGGACAGTCCGCCGGTGAGATAGGAAAGCTCCAGGTTCTGCTCGCCGGAAGATGCGCTGGCCAGGGAAATCACCAGCGTTGGCTTGTCGCGGAGATTGTCGGGCACGCCGGAAAAGGCCAGACGTCCCGGCACGCCGGTTTCGATGCGGTCGGCAAACTTGAGCACCACGCCGCCATTGGTCGCCAGCACGGTGGCGGTCTCGCGCTTCTCGGCGCCGCTGGCAGGATTGACGCTGATGACCGTGACCTCGCGGCCGACATATTTTTCCAGCAGCTTCTGTGGCGTCAGCAGGTCGAAATCGAAATTCTGCTCGATCAGCCTGAGGCCGCCAGGATTGGACAGGCTGCGCAGCAGGGCGGTTTCCGGACGCATCTGCGCGGACACCTCGCGCCAGGCCAGCTGATTTGCGCCCCGGTCGAGTCCGAGCTTGCGGCCGTCCTTCACCAGCGCGAGATTCTCGTTGTAGATGGTGACGGCGACCTCGCGCTGGTCGGCGCGGGTCGTGAGCCGCTCGCCCTGCGGCGCAGACAGCGCGCCGCTCATGAGCCCCGCTGCGATCAAGGCGGTCAGGAATTGGCTATGCCTCATGTGTATCTCCTAGGTGTGCTATTCGTTATATGCCGCTTCGTCGGCCAGGACGATCAGCCGCTGTCGTGCGTGGATCCGGCTTGCCGGAAGACGTTCCCCGCCACGCCAGCGTCTGACGGCTTCGCGCTTCCCCTCGCCCGTCACCAGAAACAGCACGGTTCGCGCACGCGACAGGCGCTGAGCAGACAGGCTGACCCTCTGCGGCGGCGGTTTCGGCGCATCAAGCACCGCCAGAACATCCGGCGACCGGCTCTCCTCGCCCAGTTCACGGCCGGGAAACAGGCTGGCAGTATGGCCGTCTTCACCGAGACCCAGCAGGACGAGATCGAACTCGCCGACCGCCTTGAGCTGATCGACATAGCATGAGGCCGCCTCGACCGGTCCGAGTTCCGCCGGCGGCACATGAACATGCCCGGCCGGGATGGGAACATGGTCCAGCCAGGCAAGCCTCGCCTGCAGGCTGTTGCGGTCGGCATGACCCGGCGGCAGGCAGCGCTCGTCACCAAGGTACACCTGCCATTTGGCCCATTGCATCGGCTCGTGCGCCAGCATTCGATAGAGTTCCAGCGGCGTTTGCCCACCGGCAAGCACGACGGAGAAGGCATCGTCGCTGCCGGCCTCGCATTGCCGGACGATCTCCAGAGCAGCCCTGAGCAGCGATTCGCGATCAGGGTACATATGCCAATCAGCTTGCATGCTTGATTCCATCATCAGTCCGGTAATGGCATGATAGCGGCTGAGAATAACATTCCAAAACCGGCACACATGGCTTCTTCAGGCAGCAAAGGCGGTGGTGTGGACACCCTGGCTCTCAGCTCCGGGGTGGTAACACATGTCGGGGGGGAAAATGCGCCCAGTCCGGTGCGAGAAGAAGACCTGCGCAACCGCTTCCTTTCCTTCGAGCCCATGTTCGACGGCAAGGGCCGGGTCGTGGCGCGCGAACTGGTGCTGCGCGGGCAGGATACCGCTAGCAAGCAGCCCGAAGAACTCAAGCGCATGCATGAGGACATGCTGCTGACCGGCCTGTATTCACTCTCCCAGGATGGCCTGCTCAGCGACCAGCTCCTGTTCGTGAAAATCAGTCGTGACGTGATGTTCTCGGAAGCGCTGGCCCAGCTTGCCCACCCCGGCATCGTCTGGATACTGAACGATGCCGATGCCAAAGTCGCCGAACAGGCCGAAAGGCTCGCTGCTTCCGCAGGCATGAAATTCTGCCTGGAAGCGCCTGAACCTGACGTTTCGACGAGCGCATGGCACTATCAGCGCATTCCCTCGAATGCCAGTCCGGCAAGCCTGCGCGCTGGCCGAATCATCGTGCAGAACATCAGCCGCGAATTCGAACTGGCCCGCTGGCCCGACTCCAGCTGGTTCATGGGCGAGTACTTCACCGGCCCCCGCGCAGCCCCCAATGCCAGGCCTGACCATGACCTGCGCATGGAACTGGCCGCTGTCGCCATGCGCGATGCCCTGCCCAGCCTGATCCAGTTCATGCGGCTGAACCCTTCGCTCGAATCTCAATTGATGCGCATCGCACACTCCATGGCCGGCGGCTTGAGCACCGAGGCGGACTCTGCCGCCCATGCCATGATCAAGATGGGCAGCAAGCGCTCGCAGCGCGTTGCCATTCTGACTGCGCTCGCCGGCTCGCCGGTCACCGCCGACAACCGGCTCTACGCCCAGGTTGCCCTTGCCCGTGCATTGCTGATGGGCAAGCTGGCAGGTTCGGTTTCAGGCATCACTGAACCGGATGAGGCATTCGAGGCCGGCCTTTTCTCCACATTTCCTGCTGCATTCTCCATATCGGTGAACCAGCTCTACCGCCGCGTCGGCCTGTCCCGCAATGTTTATGAGAGCCTGGCCGGACAGGATACCGCCATCAACAAGCTGCTTCGTCTCGCCCATGCCTGCGAACATCAGGATGGCGAGCTGATGTCCCGGCTTTCCGGCGAACTCGGCATCTCACTCGATAGCGTCGCCGCTTCACATGTCGAGGCGGCCGTGACTGCCGAAGATACCGGTTCGCGCCTGATCTGACTGGCGCGGTAAAATCCTCGTTTTATTGCCTGGGCCGTTGATTGTGACCCCCGTACTTGTCTTTGATATCGAAACCATCCCCGATACTGCCGGCTTTGCCCGCCTGCACGACCTCCCTGCAGGCATCCCGGACAGCGAGATCGCAGAGATGGCCCTGCTACAGCGCAGACAGGCCACTGGCAGCGAATTTTTGCCCCACTACCTGCATCGCATCGTGGCAATCTCCTGCGCACTGCGACTGGGCGACCAGTTCCGGGTGTGGACACTGGGCCGTGATGGCGAGTCCGAACATGACATCGTCCAGCGCTTCTATGACGGCATCGAAAAGTACACCCCGCAACTGGTGTCCTGGAACGGCGGCGGCTTCGATCTGCCTGTTCTCCACTACCGCGGCCTGATGCATGGCATCACGGCACAACGCTACTGGGAATGGGGCGAAGAGGACAAGGACTTCAAATGGAACAACTATCTCAACCGCTACCACACCCGCCACCTCGACCTCATGGATCAGCTCGCCATGTATCAGCCGCGCGCCAATGCGCCGCTGGACGAACTCGCCAAGCTGTGCGGCTTCCCGGGCAAGCTGGGCATGGACGGGAGCCAGGTCTGGCACGCCTTCGAGGCCGGCAAACTGGGTGAAATTTGCGATTACTGCGAAACCGACGTCGCCAACACCTACCTGCTCTACCTGCGCTTCGAACACATGCGCGGGGCGCTGACCACCGAGGCCTACCACGGTGAAGCCGCGAGGGTCCGCGCCGCACTGCAGGCCTTGGACGGTGCGCACTGGCAGGCTTTTCTTGCCGCCTGGAAGGAATAGTCGTGACGGCAGTGCGAATCGAATCCCTCGACCATGAGGGGCACGGCATCAGCCGTGTGGACGGCAAAGTCACCTTCGTCGATGGTGCGCTACCCGGTGAAATCGCCGAGATCTCGGTTTTCCGCAAGCACCCCAAGTACGACAGCGCCAATGCCGTGCGCATCCTCAAGTCGAGCAGCCAGCGTGCCTCGCCGAAATGCGCCCATTACGGACGCTGCGGCGGCTGCGTGCTGCAGCACCTGGAAGTGAGTGCGCAGGTTGCGGCCAAGCAGCGCATCCTGGAAGAGAGCCTGCAGCGCATCGGCAAGATCAGGCCGGAAATCATCCTCCCCGCCCTGTACGGGCCCGCCTGGGGATACCGTCACCGCGCACGCTTTTCCGTAAAGCGGGTCGACAAGAAAGGCGGTGCGCTGGTCGGCTTTCACGAAAAAAAATCCTGGTTCATCGCCGACATGCACTCCTGCGAAGTGCTGCCGCCGCACGTCGCTTCGCTATTCATGCCGATGCGCCAGTTGATCCCGCAGTTGTCCAATTCCGACCGCATTCCCCAGATTGAACTGGCCATCGGCGAAACTTCAACGGTGCTGGTATTCCGCCTGCTGACCCCCTGGAACGAGGCAGACAAGGAAATCGTACGCGCCTTCGCCGACCGCCATGGCGTGGAGATCTGGGTGCAGCCCAAGGGCCCCGATACCGCCGAGCCATTCCATCCGGAAAATGCTGCCCTGCTGCAATACAGCCTGCCCGAGTTTAATGTGGTGCATCCATTCCGTCCCACCGAGTTCACCCAGGTCAACCCGCACATCAACCGGGCCCTGGTGCATCGTGCCTTGGCCTTGCTGGCCCCCCAGCCGCATGAACGCATCGCCGACTTCTTCTGCGGTCTGGGCAACTTTACCCTGCCCATTGCGCGCTCTGGGGCCCGGGTCGTCGGCATCGAAGGCAGCAAGAACCTGGCTGCCCGCGCACAGGAGAATGCCCGCCTGAACGGCATAGGCAACGTCGAATACGCCGTCGACAACCTGTTCGAAATGACACCGGAAAAGTACGCAGCACTGGGCGGTTTCGACAAGCTGCTGATCGATCCTCCGCGTGACGGCGCCATGGAACTGGTGAAATCCCTGCCCGTTGACGGGCCGCCGCAGCGCATCGTCTATATCTCCTGCAACCCGTCGACGCTGGCACGCGATGCCGAAGTCCTTTGCCATGTCAAAGGCTATGTACTCAAGGCTGCCGGAGTCGCCAACATGTTCCCGCACACGGCCCACGTCGAATCCATCGCCTTGTTCGAGCGGCATGCTGGCCAGGCCGATTGAGCCCCGGCAAGCCCCCTCGCGGGGGGCGAGGAAATCCGTCAATTGCAGTAGAATTGTCTTTTTTTACCGTCCGCAAATCATCAAATGGCGTTGATCGTTCAGAAATACGGCGGCACCTCGGTTGGCAACGTCGACCGCATCCGCAATGTTGCGCAAAGAGTGGCCAAGTTCAGGGCCCGGGGCCATCAAGTTGTCGTGGTCCTCTCGGCGATGTCCGGCGAGACCAACCGGCTCATCGCCCTGGCCAAGGAAATGCAGGCCAACCCCGACCCGCGAGAAATGGATGTCATGATCTCCACTGGGGAACAGGTCACCATCGCGCTGCTTTCCATGGCGCTCCGGGACCTCGGCATCAAATCCAGGAGCTACACCGGCTGGCAGGTCCCCATCCGGACCGACAATGCCTTCACCAAGGCACGCATCGAGAGCATTCCCGACGCCAGGATGCGCACTGATCTGAACGACGGCAACGTAGTCGTGGTCGCCGGCTTCCAGGGCATCGACAGCGACGGCAATATCACCACGCTGGGCAGGGGCGGTTCCGACACCACGGCCGTTGCCCTGGCAGCGGCCTTGAAAGCCGACGAATGCCAGATCTATACCGACGTCGATGGCGTCTACACTACCGATCCGCGAATAGTGCCTGAAGCACGCCGCCTGCGGACCGTAACCTTCGAGGAGATGCTGGAAATGGCCAGCCTCGGCTCCAAGGTTCTGCAGATCCGTTCGGTAGAGTTTGCCGGCAAATACAAGGTGAAACTGCGCGTGCTGTCCAGCTTCGAAGAAGAAGGCGATGGCACGCTGATTACTTTCGAGGAAGACAAAAACATGGAACAGGCCATCATTTCCGGCATCGCTTTCAATCGCGACGAAGCCAAGATCACCGTTCTGGGCGTGCCCGACAAACCCGGCATCGCGTATCAGATTCTCGGTCCGGTGGCTGATGCCAATGTCGATGTGGACATGATCGTACAGAACGTCGGGCATGAGAACACGACCGACTTCACCTTTACCGTGCACCGTAACGATTTCGCCAAAGCCATGGATGTCTGCAAGAAAACCGCAGCCACCATCGGTGCACGCGAAGTCATCGGCGATGACAAGATTGCCAAGGTCTCCATCGTCGGAGTCGGCATGCGCTCGCATGTCGGCATTGCGCGCAAGATGTTCGAGGCACTGGCCAACGACGGCATCAACATCCAGATGATCTCCACCTCAGAGATCAAGATCTCCGTGGTAGTGGAAGACAAGTACATGGAGCTCGCCGTGCGTGTGCTGCATCAGGCCTTCAATCTCGACAAGGCTGCCTGAGACGCGTTTTGGAGTGGCGGAAGGGCCGGTTTTCCGGTATCCTTGCGCCTCACTTCCGGAGACGTGGCCGAGAGGTTGAAGGTACTCCCCTGCTAAGGGAGCATGCGGGCTTAAACCTGCATCGAGGGTTCGAATCCCTCCGTCTCCGCCAAAAACAAAAAGCCCCATGCCGGGGCTTTTTTCATTTGAACAGCGCAAAAAAGCATGTGCAATAAATCGACCGAAAGCCTGTAATTCCCTATGCTCACGAAGCCGATTTTGTGTATAATTTCGCCTTCTCAGCGCGCCCGTAGCTCAGCTGGATAGAGTACCTGGCTACGAACCAGGGGGTCAGGAGTTCGAATCTCTTCGGGCGCGCCAACCAACAAAAAAGGCTTGCATAAATGCAAGCCTTTTTCTTTTGCCGTGTTCTCGCCTATCTCAAGGCCTTCGGCTCACTCCTGCTTGCATTCTGCCCAACTGACAACTCGTCTTTCAGTTTCTCGACGCTGGGTTTTCCAAAGCCCTTGACCTTGTCGAGATCGTCGACCGACTTGAAAGGGCCATTTTTTTCGCGATATTCGATAATCGCCTTTGCCTTGGATGGGCCCAGACCTTTTACGCCTTCGAGCTCTGACTGAGTGGCTGTATTGATGTTTACCGCAGCCCAGCTCGAGCCGACCAGCAAGAACAGCATGGCAAACAATTTCAGGGTGAATTTCATCTTCTTATAGCCTCCATTTGACTGATTTGAGAAAGAACAGCATGTGGGCAAAGCCCACCCGCATACCTTATCCGTTTCAAGCAAATTGCAACATCCGTCAGAAGTTATACGTCTCTAACCCCTCATTAGGCCAAAAGTTATAGGGCAATTTATTTTGTTAACCACGCATTTTGGATATTGACTGAGGTGCCCCCAGTTTTAGTACCAAGGGCGCTTTAGTAAAAGTCCTTGGGTTGC
>VFQM010000090.1_pt1 | contig 111627 bp, 99 predicted proteins | sample 3512391 | NCBI WGS metagenome assembly VFQM01 (sample SAMN10412369, study PRJNA504923) | tailings metagenome | isolation source: Replicate 1 from Balatoc abandoned mine | place: Philippines | reverse complement strand
CGACATCGTCGGGGTGGAGATCGGTGTCCTCGTAGGCGTCGAGGTTCTTCTTCATGCGGCGCAGGTTGAAGAACAGCTTCTTCTGCGCGGCGGTGGTGCCCATCTTCACGAGGCTCCACGAACGCAGGATGTATTCCTGGATCGAGGCCTTGATCCACCACATCGCGTAGGTCGCGAGGCGGAAGCCGCGATCGGGCTCGAACTTCTTGACGCCCTGCATCAGGCCCACGTTGCCTTCCGAGATCAGATCGGCGACCGGCAGGCCATAGCCGCGGTAACCCATCGCGATCTTCGCGACGAGCCGCAGGTGGCTGGTCACCAGCTGGGCGGCGGCATCGGGGTCTTCATGTTCCTGATAGCGCTTGGCGAGCATGTATTCTTGCTCGGCGGTGAGCACCGGGAACTTGCGGATCTCGGCCAGATAGCGGTTGAGGCTCTGCTCGCCGCTGAGGGCCGGGACCGAAGGGGTTCGTGTCTTGGTCACTATGTTCCTAACCTTTCCTGTGTCGACCGCCTGCGCCGGACCCCTGATGGGCATCCGGCCGTGGTGGCCACGCGGTTACATATACACGCAAACCTTGGCGCTGTGTGCGCTTTTCATCGATCACAACGTCGCAGTTGGTCGATGAGTTCCGCCATGTCGGGCGGCAAATCGCTCCCGAAACGGAGCATTTCGCCCGTGAGCGGGTGAACGAAGCCCAGCTCGGCCGCGTGCAGCGCCTGCCGGGCAAAGCCGAGTCGTTCGAGCAGCGGACGTAAGCGTTTGGGGGTGCGTCCATAGACAGGGTCTCCCAGTAGCGGATGACCGATTGACGCACAGTGAACGCGCACCTGGTGGGTCCGCCCGGTTTCCAGCCGGCATTCGATCACCGATGCCTCATCCAGCTTCTCGAGCACCTTGTAATGGGTGATCGCGGTTTTCCCGCGCGAGGAATTCTTGGGCAGCACCGTCATTTTCTTGCGGTCGGCGTCAGAGCGCCCGATGCGCGCGTCGATCGTGCCTTCGGCAGGCACGGGGTGCCCGGCGCAGACGGCAAGGTAACGGCGGTGGACGGTGTGCGCGGCGAACTGCACCGCGAGGCCTTCATGCGCGGCATCGGACTTGGCGACCACCAGCAGCCCCGAGGTGTCCTTGTCGATCCGGTGGACAATGCCCGGGCGGGCCACCCCGTTGATGCCCGAAAGGTTGCCCCGGCAATGGTGCAGCAGGGCGTTCACCAGCGTGCCGGTGATGTTGCCCACCGCCGGGTGGACGACCATGCCGGCGGGCTTGTCGACCACCACGAGGTGCTGGTCCTCGTAGGCGATGACAAGCGGGATGTCCTCAGGGAGGGCCTCGGCGGGCATGGCGGCGGCGAGGATGATGCGGAACGGCGTGCCGGCGGCGACCTTCGCCGAAGCGCTGGTCGCGGTTTTGCCCGCGACATCGACCCGGCCTTCCTCGATCAACCCCTGCACCCGCGCGCGGGAGAGGCCCGTCGCCTCGGCCAGCGCCTTGTCGAGACGGGCGGGGGCGATTGTGGTGCCGGTGATGATTTCGCTCGCGGACATGCTATGGCCATGCGCGATGGATGTCGAAGTGACAAGCGAAGCCCTCGCCGCGATGCGCGCCGCCGCTGCTGCCGCGCACCCGCGCGAGGCCTGCGGGATCCTGCTGGGCGAGCGCGGGCGCATTACCGAAACGCGCGAGGCCGCCAATGTCCATGCCCGGCCCGAAACCCGGTTCGCAATCGATCCGCAGGCGCTGATCGATGCGCACCGCGCCGCGCGCAGCGGAGGGCCGCAGGTGCTGGGCTATTTCCACTCGCACCCGTCCGGCCCCGCCGAACCCTCGGCCACCGATCGCGCGATGGCCTCGGGCGACGGGCGGGTGTGGGCGATCGTCGCGGCCCGGGACATTGCGTTCTGGAGAGACGGGGAAGAGGGCTTCACCGCACTTTCCTTTGTGCAGATCGACGGTTAGGAAAGGCGCATGATTTCCCAAACCGATCTCGCCGCGATGCTGTGCTCGCGCCTGTGCCATGACATGCTCTCGCCGGTCGGCGCGCTCGCCAACGGGCTGGAACTGCTCGCCGAGGAGCAGGACCCGGAAATGCGCGCGCGCTGCATGGAGCTGCTCGAACAATCGGCGCGGATCAGCACCGACAAGCTGAAATTCTTCCGGCTCGCTTTCGGCGGGGCGGGCGGCTTTGGCGAGGCGATCCCGATCGACGAGGCCCAGAGCGTGATCAATGCGCTCGCCGCCGATGCCAAGCGGGTCGAGATCAACTGGGCGATTGCCGAACCGAGCCTGCCCAAGCCCGCGGTCAAGGTGCTGCTCAACCTCGCCCAGATCGCACTGGATGCGCTGGTGCGCGGGGGCACGCTCGATATCGGGGCGGAGCGACGGGACGGGGCGGTCGAGATCGTCGCCCGCGCCCGGGGTGACCGGATCGCCTTCGACGAGACCATCGGCCGCGCGCTGCAGGGCGATCTCGACGAAAGCGAGATCACTAGCCGCACGGCCGCTGCGCACATGATTGCCGTTGTGGCCGAGGAGATGGAGGGCGGCCTCCAGTACAAGCTGGGTGACGGGGTGCTGGTGCTTGGTGCGGTGCTGCCCGAGCCGGACGGCATGATCGGCTAGGGCTGCGTCGATGGCGGGGGGCGCAGACCACAGCCGCGACGAGCTAGTGCACCGCGAGGTGCTCTCGCCCAACCACAATGAACGCACGCTGCCGATCAGCATGGTGGTTCTGCACTATACCGAGATGAAGCCGGTCGAGACCGCGCTTCAGCGGATGTGCGATCCGTCCGCCTCGGTCAGCGCGCATTACTGCATCACCGAAGAAGGCGAGGTGATCCGGCTGGTGCCCGAGGAGCGGCGCGCGTGGCATGCCGGCGCCTCCTACTGGCGCGGGATTCCCGATGTGAACTCGGCCAGCATCGGGATCGAGCTCGACCATCCCGGCCACGCGCCCGGCAACGGCGGCTATCGCGGCTTTGCCGAAGCGCAGATCGACGCGCTGATCCCGCTGCTGGCGCGGATCGTGCAGACCTACGACATTCCGCGCGCCAATGTCGTGGGGCACAGCGACGTCGCGCCGATGCGCAAGATCGATCCGGGCGAGCTGTTCCCGTGGGAGCGGCTGGCCGAATACCGCCTCTGCCTGCCGCGCCCGACCAGCCTTGCGGCAGGCGATCCGTTCCACAACGAGGGCGCCTTCTTCCTCGCGCTCGAACGCTTCGGCTATGACATCACCGATCAGAGGAAGGCGGTGGAGGCCTTCGAGCGGCGCTGGCGGCCCGAGCACATCACCGGCGTGGTCGACGGCGAAATCGCCGCGATCCTGTGGCAATTGCTGCTAGACCGCGACCAGGGGCGCACGCGCTAGGTTGTATCGGCATTCAGCGCTGAGGGCCTGCAAATGGCCCGTTTCCAGACTTCCGGTGCTCACGGCCCATAAGGCCGCTGCGCTCCGGGTTCTGAAAACGCACCATTTTCGGCACCTCACCATCTGAATGTCGACACAACCTAGTATTTTCAAGGCATGAGGCCTATAGGCCGCCCCGTCAGGGGGCCTGAGGCAGCCGCGTGTCTTTCGGGATGCGAGGAAAGTCCGGGCTCCACGAAACAAGGGTGGCGGGTAACGCCCGCCGGCGTCCTTTCGGGGGCGCAAGGGAAAGTGCCACAGAGAGCAAACCGCCGATGGCTTCTTCGGGAGCACAGGCAAGGGTGAAAGGGTGCGGCAAGAGCGCACCGGGGGGCTGGCAACAGTCACCGCACGGCAAACCCCACCCGGAGCAAGGCCGAATAGGGGTCTCGCGTCCGCTTCACGGCGGGCAGGGGTGTTTCGCCCCGAGAGACCCGGGTTGGCTGCTAGAGCCGTCGAGCAATCGCCGGCCCAGATGAATGGCTGCCACCCCGGCGCTGGTCCGCAAGGATACCGTCCGGGGAGACAGAACCCGGCTTATGATGGCCCCCTGATGCACCTTTGTTTTTCGAACGCGCAGAGGCGCGTTCGCAAAGCAAATCAGCTTCTTCCCACGCTCGTATACTGGAACCCCGCCGCGCGCATGTCCTCGGGCTTGTAGACATTGCGCAGGTCGACCATCACCGGCGCGTTCGCCAGTTCCTTGACGCGCTTCAGGTCGAGCGCGCGGAAGGCATCCCATTCGGTCACGATCACCACCACGTCCGCGCCTTCGATGGCCTCGTAGGCGCTCTCGCACATGGTCACCTGCGGCAGCAGCGGGCGGGCCTGCTCCATGCCTTCGGGGTCATAGGCAGCGACCGCCACGCCCGCGTCCATCAGCGTCTGGGCCACGGCGATGGCGGGGCTGTCGCGCATGTCGTCGGTGTTGGGCTTGAAGGTCAGGCCGAGCAGCGCGGCCTTCTTGCCGCGGGCCGCCTCGGGGCCGCCGAGCGCATCGACCACTTTGCGGCCCATTGCCCGCTTGCGGCTGTCGTTGACCTTGACCACCGCCTCGACGATCCGCGTCGGGCTGTCGTAATCCTCGGCGGTCTTGAGCAGGGCCAGCGTGTCCTTGGGGAAGCAGCTGCCGCCATAGCCCGGGCCGGCGTGGAGGAACTTTGCGCCGATGCGGTTGTCCATCCCGATCCCGCGCGAGACATCCTGCACGTTCGCGCCGACCTTCTCGCAGAGGTCGGCCATCTCGTTGATGAAGGTGATCTTGGTCGCAAGGAAGGCGTTGGCGGCATACTTGATCAGCTCGCTGGTGCGGCGGCTGGTGAACAGGATCGGCGATTCATTGAGGAACAGCGGGCGATAGACCTCGCGCATCACCTCGCGGCCGAATTCGTCCTCGGCACCGATGACGATGCGGTCGGGCCGCTTGAAGTCGCCGATGGCCGCGCCTTCGCGCAGGAATTCGGGGTTGGAGACGACCGAGAAGCGGTGTGCGGTGCCGGTCTCGCGGATGATCCGCTCGACTTCGTCGCCGGTGCCGACCGGCACGGTCGACTTGGTGACGACGACTGCGTCACCTGCAAGGCTCTCGCCCACTTCGCGGGCAACCTCGTAGACGAAGGTCAGGTCGGCATGACCATCGCCCCGGCGGCTCGGCGTGCCGACCGCGATGAAGATCGCGTCCGCGCCCTTGATGCCCTCGGCCAGCGAGGTGGTGAAGGCGAGGCGGCCGGCCTTCACATTGCTTTCGACCAGCGCATCAAGGCCGGGTTCGTAGATCGGCATGATCCCCGCGTGCAGACGGTCGATCTTGCCCTGATCCTTGTCGATGCAGACCACGTCATGTCCGAAATCGGCAAAGCACGCCCCCGAAACGAGCCCGACATAGCCCGATCCCACCATCGCAATCTTCATGGATACCTGCCCTTACGCGTTACGTCGCAAAAGTGCCCCGCCGGCTGAGCGGGATTATCGCGCCCGGTCGCCGTGGAAGATCTCGACCGGGCCGCCGCTTACGGAACAGGCCTGGATGATCCGCCGCTGATCGCCCTCGAGCACGAGCGCTGTAAGCACACCCGAACGGAAAGCGCCAGTATCAATCCCTATGCGATTGCCGCAATCCATCACCCGCTCGAAGATGGTGTGGCCGTGCACCACCACCTTTTCCAGCGGCCCCTGATGGTTGAGGAAGCGCTCGCGGATCCACAGCAGGTCGGAGCGCTTCTGTTCGTCGAGCGGACGGGCGGGATCGATCCCGGCATGGACGAAGACATAATCGCCCGCGCGGATCATGGTCTCGAAGGCGGCGATATAGTCGCGCTCGGATTCGGGCACCAGCCTGGGCAGCATGGCAAACAGCTCGTCGAGTTCGAGCGTGGCGAACTGCTTCTTGGAGAGGCCGTAGCTCAGCACCGTCTCGCGCCCGCCATGCTTGAGAAAGTGGCGCAGCGCCTCGGGCTTTTCGAAGGCGGCGAGGAACATCTCCTCGTGATTGCCGGCCAGCACCCTGACCTTGGCGTGCTGCTGCCAGCGGCGGGTGCGGGCAATCACTCCGGCGCTGTCCGGCCCGCGATCGACAAGATCGCCGAGCAGCACGATGCGCGTGTCAGCCGGCCCCGAGCCGCGGTCGTCATCCTCGATCGCCGCGATCATCGCCTCGTAGAGATCGAGTCGTCCGTGAATGTCGCCGACCACGTAGTAGCGCGTGCCGACCGGCACCGAAGGCAGCTTCGGCGCAGATTTCGGTCGGAAGATGTCGCGCAATTTCTGAAGCATGGTTGACTGGTTGTGTCCGGATGCGACCCCGGGGGAGCGCTCGCTTACAGTGATCGCCCCCGCGGTGCAACAAACCCTCCGGCCAGCGCGGCAGGCGGTGCTCGATTGTCGCCGGACAGCGGCGCGCTAGTCGAGCGAGAAGCTGACCGTGGTGACCACGCGCACCTTCTTGTAGGGGCTGTCGGCCATGCCCCAGCCGCCGGCATCGCCGTCGCGCGCCTCGATCTCGAAATAGCCCTGGGTCGCATCCCTGATCTTGCCGACGCCGGAGCCTGAATCCTTGGCGAACTGCTCGGCGGCGGCGCGCGCGTCCCTGGTCGCTTCGGCGACCATTTCGGGCTTGATGTCGTTGAGCTTGGTGAAGGTGTAGGCCATCCCCGATCCTTCCTCGAGGAACACGCCGCGCCCGACCAGATCGAACTGCCGCGCCACCGCTTTCTGCGCGCGGGCGACGTCGGTGGTGCGCAGCGAAAAGCGCTGGCGCACGGTGTAGGTGGTCACGCCTTCGTTGGTGTAGCTCGATACGTTGGCTCCGGTCGGCTGGAGCGCGTCGGCCGGAAAGCCGAGCTGCTTGAAGAAGGCCTCGATCGCCTGGGTATCGGCGCGCACCTTGCCCTGCGCCTCCGCGAGGCTGGTGGAGGTGGCCGAATAGGAGATCGTCCATGTCGCCAGATCGGCGGTGACGTTGCGCTCGGCCAGCCCGCGGACGGTGACGGCGCGCTCGGCATCCTTGGCACGCAGCAGCCCGTCGCCGAGCAGATATCCGCCCGCGATCAGGCCGGTTGCAAGGATGGCTGCGGTGCCGAACCAGCGCAGGTTGCCCGGTTCCTTCAGAACGCCTTCTGCCGCAGTCGCCGGTTGCACATCATCATCGCGCATTGCATTGTCCCCCAGACCAGAGTTGGTACGACGAGTTGTGCATCAGCGTCGATGAACCGAGTTTGAATGGAAAAGGAAGCAGACCCGTGGTGAAATACCTCCACTCGATGATCCGCGTCACCGATCCGGATGCGACGGTCGATTTCTTCAAGCTGATCGGTCTGGAGGAAGTGCGCCGCTTCGATGTCGAGGCGGGGCGCTTCACCCTGATCTTCCTCGCCGCGCCGGGGCAGGCGGGCATCGCCGAGGTCGAACTGACCTACAACTGGCCGCCAGAGGACGGTAGCGGCGGCGAGGAATATGCCGGCGGGCGCAATTTCGGGCACCTCGCATACCGGGTCGAGAACATCTACGAGACCTGCCAGAAGCTCGCTGACGCGGGCCACATCATCCATCGCCCCCCGCGCGACGGGCATATGGCCTTCGTCAAGTCGCCCGACGGGATCTCGGTCGAATTGCTGCAGGAAGGCTATCTCGAACCGGCAGAACCCTGGGCCAGCATGCCCAATGTCGGCAGCTGGTAAAACCTGGCAGGCAATTGCCTTGCCGATGTAAACCTTCTCTAAACTATCAAAATATTTGAGGACGTTGCATCTTGTGCAAGGCCGCGATAGTCTTGCGGCTTACACGGGGGAGGGGGTCGCCTTGCCTATCGCAGACCTTGACCTGTGGCAGTGGCTCGCTCTGCTACAGCATGAATTGCTGCTGTTTGCCGGGATATTCTTCCTGATCGGCGCGGCCGATGATCTGGCCGTGGACGCGCTGTGGCTGTGGCTGCGCGTGACAGGTCGTGCCAAGGCCCCCATCCGCAAGCGCGCCGCGCCGGTGAACCGTCCGCTGCATGGCCCGGCCGCGGTGATCATTCCCGCCTGGCGCGAGGCCGCGGTGATCGGCGATACCGTTTCCCACCTTCTCGCGAGCTGGCCGCAGACGACCATGCGGCTCTATGTCGGCTGCTACCGCAATGATCCCGCGACGCTGGCGGCGGCGAGCGCGGCGGCGAAGGGCGATCCGCGCCTGCGCCTTGTGATCCACGACCGTGACGGGCCGAGCACCAAGGCCGATTGCCTCAACCGCCTCTACGCTGCCCTCGTCACCGACGAGGCGCGCTCGGGGCGGCGCTTCGCGATGGTGGTGTTCCACGATGCCGAGGACATGGTCGATCCCGCCGCGCTCGGCCTGCTCGACGAGACCATCGCCCACGGTGCGGACTTCGTCCAGCTGCCGGTCGAGCCGCTGGTGCAGCGTCATCGCGGCTGGTTCGCCAACCAGCTCGGCAACCATTACTGCGAGGAATTTGCCGAGGCCCATGGCAAGGCGCTGGTGGTGCGCGACTGGCTGGGCGCAGGCTTGCCCGGGGCGGGCGTGGGCTGCGCGGCGGCGCGGGCTGCGCTCGAACGGCTGGCGCAGGCGCACCCCGAAGGACGGCCCTTCGCCAGCGATTCGCTGACCGAGGATTACGAGCTGGGGCTGAGCATTGCCGCCAATGGCGGGCGCTGCCGGATGGTGCGGGTGCGCGGCGAGGACGGGCGGCTGGTGGCGACCCGGGCCTTCTTCCCCAACCGCTTCGCGCACGTGGTGCGCCAGAAAAGCCGCTGGGTGCTCGGCATCGCCCTGCAGGGCTGGGACCGGATCGGCTGGAGCGGCGGGATGCTCGAAGGCTGGATGCGTGCACGTGACCGGCGCGGGCCGCTCGCCGCGCTGGTGCTGCTGATCGGCTATGCGCTGGTGCTGCTGACCGCATTGGGCGGGCTGGCGATCCTTGCTGGCGTGGGCGAGCCTGTGCCGCTGACCCCGATGCTGGAATTCCTGCTGATCGCCAACCTCATCGCCTTCGGCTGGCGGGCGGCGATGCGGTTTGTCTTTGCCGCACGCGAATATGGTCTGGCCGAGGGGCTGCGCGCGGTGCTGCGGCTGCCGCTCGCCAATGTCGTCGCCATCATTGCCGGGCGGCGCGCGGTCTTCGCCTATGCCCGCACGCTCGGCGGGCGCGCGGCGGCGTGGGACAAGACCGAACATGATCTCCACCCGCTGCGGCTCGGCCTTGCCGCCGGAGGCCGGCGCCAATGATGCGCACGGCGGCCTCAGGCCCGGCGCGCGGTGCGCCGCTGGCGATGATGGGGCTGGTGCTGGCCGCGTGGATCGGCGGGCGGGCGCTGGTGTGGGAAAGCCCCTTTCCCTCGCCTGCGGGGCTGATCTCCACCGGTTTCATGCCGCTCGCCGCCGTCGATCCTGCGAAAACCCCCGCGCCGGATGCACTGCCGACTGCAATCCGGCCTGCCGCGCCGCCTGCTCGCGGCGCTGTGCGAGCGCGCAGTGACGGTCCCTTCGCCTTGCTGGGCAGCGGCCTGACGGTCGGGATGGAGCCCGACTACGCTTTCGCTCACCACCAACTGTGGCGCGCCGCGCTGCGTTCCCCCGTGGGGGCGAGCCGCACGCCGGCGGTGTTCATCACCGAGACCGGGGACGATGCGCCCCCGTTCTTCGCGCCCCCCGGTGCTGCGGCGGCGAAGGGGCGGCGGGCAGGGCGCTGGTCGATGGATGCCTGGGGCTTCTGGCGACAGGGCTCGGACGCAGCGCCGATCGCACAGGGGCGCGTGCCGATATACGGCGCGAGCCAGATCGGGGCCGTGCTGCAATACCGCATCGACCCCTCGAACGCCCGCGATCCCCGGCTCTACGCCCGCGCCTACCGCGCGCTGGTGCGGCGCGGCGAGAGCGAGCTGGCGCTCGGCGCCTCGGCCCGCCCGCTGGCGCGCCTGCCGGTGCGGGTGTTCGGCGAACTGCGCGTCACCGACGGGGCCTTCCGCACCGAAGCCCGCCCCGCCGCTTTTGCCGTGACCGAGCTGGCTCCGCAGGGTCTGCCGCTCGGGATGCGGCTGGAGACTTATGCGCAGGCCGGCTGGGTCGGCGGCGAGGAGGCAACCCTTTTCGCCGACGGTCAGGCGAGCCTGACCCGCGAGGTCGACCAGATCGCGCAGGCCACCGGTGATGCCATGCACCTGAGCCTCGGCGCGGGGGCATGGGGCGGGGCGCAGGAAGGAGCGCACCGGGTCGATCTCGGCCCGACCATGCGTCTCGACGTGACGCTGGGCGAAGTGCCCGCGCGCCTCTCGCTCGACTGGCGCGAGCGCGTGGAGGGCGATGCCGGCCCGGGCTCGGGTGCCGCCGTGACGCTCTCGACGAGCTTTTGATCGCGCTGGCGCGATACGAAAAGCCAAAAACACCGAGGATACGCGACTGCCGCGCCTTTTATCCCTCCGTCGCCTCGGCTAGCCTTGCGCGCATGGACGTCTACCTGCCCATCGCGAATCTTTCGGTCAACGGGCTGTATATCGTGCTGCTGGGCGGGTTGACGGGTATCCTGTCGGGCCTGTTCGGGGTCGGCGGTGGTTTCCTGACGACGCCGCTGCTGATCTTCTACGGTATCCCGCCCACGGTCGCTGCGGCCTCGGCCGCCACGCAGGTGACGGGTGCGAGCGTGTCCGGCGTGCTGGCCCATTCGCGCCGCAACGGGGTCGATTACCGGATGGGCACGGTGATGGTCGGCGGCGGGGTGATCGGCGCGCTGATCGGTGCGGTGCTGTTCCGGCTGCTGCAGGCGCTGGGCCAGATCGATGTCGTCATCAGCATCCTCTACGTGCTGATGCTCGGCTCGATCGGAACGCTGATGATGCGCGAGGCGATCGGGGCGCTCAAGCCCTCGCTGCTCGGCAAGGCCGCCCCGCCTGTCCGCAAGCGCCGTCACCATCCGCTGGTCGCCAGCCTGCCCTATCGCTGGCGGTTCTATGCCTCGGGGCTCTATATCTCGCCGCTGGCGCCGCTGATCCTCGGGATGCTGGTGGGCATTCTCACCATGCTGATGGGGGTGGGCGGCGGATTCCTGCTGGTTCCGGCGATGCTCTACATTCTCGGCATGAGCGGCAATGTCGTGGTCGGCACCTCGCTCTACCAGATCCTGTTCGTGACCATGGTGACCACCATGACCCATGCGCTCACCACCAAGGCGGTCGATCTGGTGCTGGCCGCGCTGCTGCTGCTGGGATCGGTGCTGGGGGCGCAGTTCGGCACCCAGATCGCTTTGAAGGCGCGTCCCGAATATCTGCGCCTCGCGCTTGCCGCACTGGTGATCCTGATCGCGCTCAGGATGCTCTACGGTCTCGGGGTGCAGCCTGACGAGATCTACACGGTGACACCCCTGTGAGGCCGCGCCTCGCCGCTGCCCTGCTGCTGGCCCTTGCCGCGCCGTTGCTGACCGGGCAGGCCGAGCCGATCCTCGTGCCCGAGGTCAGCCAGTCGCGGATCGAGGTGCGGCAGGGCTTCACCGGCGCCAATCTGCTCCTCTATGGCGCGGTGATCGCCCCGCGGGGCGCGCGCGACAAGTACGACATCGTGGTGGTGCTCAAGGGCCCGGCCGAGGCGGTGAGGATCCGCGAGAAGGACCGCATCGCCGGCATCTGGATGAACGCTGCGGACACCGATTTCCGCTCGGCCCCGTCGTTCTTCGCGGTCGCCTCCTCGCGGCCGGTGAGCGAGATCGTCGATGAACGCACCGCGGCAATCTACGAGCTCGGCACCGACTTCATCCAGCTCTCGCCCTCGGGCCAGATCGACCCGGAGGAGCAGACGCGGTTCGCACGCGGGCTGGTGGAACTGCGCCAGCGGCAGGGCCTCTACCAGCAGAACCCCGAGGGCGTGCGGATCAGCGAGGGCGTGCTCTATCAGGCGCGGATCGATCTGCCTTCGAATGTCACCACAGGCCGTTACACCGCCGAGACCTTCGCGATTGCGCGCGGCCGGGTTCTGGCGAGCGCAACCGCGCGGATCGAGGTCGAGAAGGTCGGGCTCGAGGGTAGCGTGGTGGCGGCGGCGCAGCGCTGGTCGTTCGTCTACGGCCTCGGTGCGATCGCGCTCTCGCTGGCGATGGGCTGGGTGGCCGGACGCCTGTTCGCCCGCGGTTGAGCCCTGTTTCCTGATCGCTCCTGAGCGGCAATGTTGACCCGATCTTAACCTCGCGCGCCCTATCCCTTCAGCGACTTCTTCACGCTGGCGCAGGGAAAGGCGCGCATGACCGATCACGGCAGGCAGGATTTCGAACGCTTTACCGGGCCGACCCTCGGGACAGAGGATGACGCACCCGTTGGCGGCGGCGTCATGCACGACAACTCGCGCCTGCCGATCGGCGTGGTGCTGGAAGTGTCCGGTTCGGGCTCGCAGGTCGCCTTCGACCTCCAGCGCATCAACGAATGCATGAAGGACGACGATCCCTCGGTCGCGCTGGCCGGCCAGGTCGGCAGCCAGATCAAGATCCGCGTCGGAGATGCCTGGCTGCTCGCCAGCGTGCGCGACCAGCGCAAGGATCGCCGCACCGAAGGCGGGATCATCGCCCACATCGATTTCCTCGGCGAAGGCGGCGAGGAGAAGCTGACGGGGCGCATCCACGGCTTCAAGCGCGGGGTCACCCGCTATCCGGTCCCGGGCGGGATGGTCTATCCGGCCACCACCCGCGACCTTGAACAGATCTACGCCAGCGACGGCCGGGCCAGCGTCACCATCGGCAAGGTGTTTCCCACCCGCGACATTCGTGCCGGTCTCTATATCGACGCGATGCTCGGCAAGCACTTCGCGCTGCTCGGTTCGACCGGTACCGGCAAGTCGACCAGTGCCGCGCTGATCCTGCACCGCATCTGCGAGGCCGCGCCCAAGGGTCACATCGTGATGATCGACCCGCACGGCGAGTATTCCGCCGCCTTCCGCAACACCGGGCAGATCCTCGACGTTTCCAACCTGCAGATGCCCTACTGGCTGATGAATTTCGAGGAGCATTGCGAGGTGCTGCTCACCGGCAGCGGCAACGAACGGCAGGTCGATGCCGACATTCTCGCCAAGTGCCTGCTCGCCGCGCGTTCCAAGAGCCGGCTGGCGCAGACCATGGGCAAGATCACGGTGGATTCGCCGATCCCCTATCTGCTGTCCGATCTCAACAACATCCTGCAGGACGAGATGGGCAAGCTCGACAAGGCGACCTCGTCCGCGCCCTATATGCGGATCAAGGGCAAGCTCGACGAGCTGAAGGCCGATCCGCGCTACCAGTTCATGTTCTCCGGCATGCTGGTGGGCGACACCATGACGGCCTTCATCAGCAAGATCTTCCGCATGCCCGGCCACGGCAAGCCGATCTCGATCATCGACGTATCTGGCGTGCCGTCAGACATCACCTCGACCGTGGTGGCCGTGCTCTCGCGCCTCGTGTTCGACTTCGCCATCTGGGGCCGCGAGGAGAAGACCCGTCCGATCCTGCTGGTGTGCGAGGAAGCCCACCGCTACGTCCCCAACGAGAAGAATTCCGACGGCTCCTCGGTCGCCAAGATCCTCAGCCGCATTGCCAAGGAAGGGCGCAAATACGGCATTTCGCTAGGTCTCATCACCCAGCGCCCGTCCGACCTTGCCGAAGGCGTGCTGTCGCAGTGCGGCACGATCATCTCGATGCGCCTCAACAACGACCGCGACCAGGCTTTCGTCAAGGCCGCCATGCCCGAAGGCGCGCGCGGGTTCCTCGATTCGATCCCGGCGCTGCGCAACCGCGAATGCATCATCTGCGGCGAGGGCGTCGCGATCCCGATCCGCGTCACCTTCGACACGCTCGAGGAACACCGCCGCCCGGCCTCGGAAGACCCGAGCTTCGTCGAGCTGTGGAGCCACGACGGCGGCGAGGAGGAACTGGTCGAGCGTGTGGTGATGCGCTGGAGAAGCCAGGGGTAGGGGGTCAGGTCTCCTTCTCGCTCTGGTTCGGGTCCGCAAGGCCGACTGGCCGCCCGCAGGTGCTCAAGCCCGCAGGGCTTGAAACAGCACCGAGGACGTGCCCGCGGAGGCGGGCACGCAACTCAAATCAAGTCCCGCGCGTATCCCCGTAAAGGTGGATGTGCAGCCGGTCGCTCATGCGGAAGCCGTGCTTCAGGCACAGCTCCGACAGCCATTCCTGCCGCGCCCGCAAGGTGGCGCTGTCGGTGCCTTCGGGCATCAGGAACACCTGCCCGGGGCGGAAGCGGTAGCGCTGCTGGAGGGCGAGCACCTCGTCCACATCCTCCGGCGAAGCGACCACGAACTTGAGGAAGGCGCGCGGCTCGCTTGCCCATGCGTCGAGCCGTTCGGGCAGCAGCGCCAGATCGGCCGGGTTGCCGCTATGCGCGAGCTTGGGGCTGACATTGTACTGATCGACCCGCACATCGAGCCGCGCCGGCGGGGCGACGGTGCCATTGGTCTCGATCTCGACGCTGATGTCGGGCAGCGCGGCCAGCATCTCGGCCAGCGCGCCCGCCTGCAACAGCGGCTCGCCCCCGGTGATGACGAGGCGCTGCTGGCCCAGCGCCGCAATCCGCCCTGCCGCCTCGGCAGGCGACAGCGTGACCTGATTGGCCTTGCGGTCGAATGCGATGCCATCGCGGTGGGGCCGGTTGTCGCCATCGAAGCGCCAGGTATAGGCCGTGTCGCACCAGGTGCAGGCAAGGTTGCAGCGCGACAGGCGCACGAAGGCAACCGGCACTCCCATGCTCGGCCCTTCGCCCTGCAACGAGGCGAAGATCTCGGGCGCGCCGCTATCGTCGGTGGCAAGGACAAGGTTCATGCGCAACAATATTTCAAAGTTGACAAAGTTGACACCGTGTCAGCTTTGGCAGATCGTAAAAAATCATTCATATTCATGGGCATATATCCCAACGCCCGCGGCGGACGGACAGCGGGTGTGCGGGAGAAAGCAGGGGCTGCGGCGGTGATCATCGCCCGGCCTATGCCACGAATCGAGCCGGTAGGAAATTTCCCGCGCAAGGCACGCGGCGACGGGCGGGCAAACCACGTGAATTCCCTGCAGATTGTGCATTACGAGACAATTCTCGCCATGGCACCATGATAGCCTACGGGTGCGGCGAGGGGTGACACGGGGTCTCCCGCCGCATCAGGGGGTTACATCATGCGCATTCTGCACCTTGCCGCCGGCGCGCTGCTGCTGTCGGCCAGCACCACGGCGCTCGCCCAGACCGCCGACCGGATCTGGACCGGCGGGCCGATCCTCACCATGGAAGACGATGCCATGCGCGCCGAGGCGATTGCCGAGGATGACGGCAGGATCATCGCGGTCGGCACCCGCGAGGAGGTGATGAAGCTCAAGGGGCGCGGCACGCAGGTGATCGATCTCAAGGGCCGCACCCTGCTGCCCGGCTTCGTCGATGCGCACGGGCACGTGTTCATCGGCGGGTTGCAGGCGCTGGCGGCCAATATGCTCGCCGCACCCGACGGCGATGTGACCGACATCCCCGCGATGATCCGGACGCTCAAGGAATGGCAGGCCGCCAACCCGGACGTTGTCGCCAAGGGCAAGATGATCATCGGCTTCGGCTATGACAATGCCACGCTCGCCGAACAGCGCCATCCGACCAAGGAGGAGCTCGATCAGGTCTCGACCGAATACCCGGTGCTGGTGATCCACCAGTCGGCGCATATCGGCACGGCCAATTCGAAAATGCTCGAACTGATGGGCATCACCGCCGACAGCAAGGACCCCGAAGGCGGGGTGATCCAGCGCAAGCCCGGCACCACCGAACCCAACGGCACGCTGGAGGAGACCGCCTTCTTCGCCGCGATCCCGATGGTGCTCAAGAATGCCGGGCCCGAGGGGCTCAAGACCTTCGTGCGTGAAGGCTCAAAGCTGTGGGCGCGGTTCGGCTACACCACCGCGCAGGAAGGGCGCGCGATTCCGAATGTCGCCAACGTGATCCGCGCGGTCGGCGCGGAAGGCGGGCTGGCGATCGACGTCGCGGTCTATCCCGACGTGCTGGTCGACCGCGACTACATCAAGGCCAACCAGAGCGAGGCCTACGCCGGCCGCGTCCGCATCGCCGGGGCCAAGCTCACCATCGACGGCAGCCCGCAGGGCTTCACCGCCTGGCGCGACAAGCCCTATTACGATCCGGTCGGCAATTATCCCGAGGGCTATTCGGGCTATGCGGCGGCCAATGCCGAACAGGTGTTCGACGCGGTGAAATGGGCGGCCGAGAACAACATCCAGCTGCTGACCCACTCCAATGGCGAGCGCGCGTCCGATCTGCTGATCGCGGCGCTGGCGGGGGCGCAGGCGCGCTTTCCCGGCATGAAGGCCGGGCGTCCGGTGCTGATCCACGGCCAGTTCCTGCGCGAGGACCAGATGGACAGCTTCAAGCAGCTGGGCGTGATCCCCTCGCTGTTCCCGATGCACACCTTCTACTGGGGCGACTGGCATCTCGAACACACCGTCGGGCCGGAGGAAGGGCAGAACATCTCGCCCACCGGCTGGGCGCTGGCGCGCGGGATGATCTTCACCAGCCACCACGATGCGCCGGTGGCCTTCCCGGATTCGATGCGGGTGCTCGATGCCACCGTCACCCGTCGCAGCCGCGGCAAGCAGGTGGTGGTCGGCCCGGATCAGCGGGTGGACGTGATCACCGCGCTGAAGGCGATGACGATCTGGCCCGCCTACCAGCATTTCGAGGAAGACCGCAAAGGCTCGCTCAAGGTCGGCAAGCTGGCCGATTTCGTGATCCTCTCGGGCGATCCGACCGCGGTCGATCCCGAGACGCTCGACAGCCTGAAGGTGACCGAGACGATCAAGGAAGGCCAGACGGTCTACCGGATGCCGGCCGGGGGGCGGCGGGCGGAGGCTGAGCCTGCCAACATCGCGCCGCTGCTCCACGCGCTGACGGCAGGGACGCCGGGCCATGTCCATGCCGACGGGCGCGAATGTCCGGGCGATGCGGCGATGGCGCTCGGGGTGCTGATGAGCGGGGCGGTCGTCGGCCAGTGAGGGGGCTGACGGTCGCGCTGGGGCTGGGGGCGGCGCTGCTCCCGGCCGCGCTCGCCGCGCAGGAGAAAAGCGCGGCGAAGGCCGAATGGCCGCCTGACGAGGCTGCGGTGACCGAAAGCCTGCCCGAGGACAAGCCGCCGCTTTCGCTCACCGAGGCGCTGGGCCTGCCCGGCGTGGGCGCGCGGCTCGATCTCACCGGCTTTGCCGGCGCGCTGGCGGCGGGCGACGGGCCGGGCGATGTCCGCTTCACCGGCCGCGCCGATCTGTTCGTCGACCTGTCGAGCAAGGGGCTGGGCCTGTGGGACGGCACCACCTTGCGGACCCACACAGAACTGCGCGCCAGCGATGCGGGTGCAGGCCGGATGGGCGGGGCGTTGTGGCCGCAGAACACCGCCGCGCTGCTGCCGCTGACGGGCGAGGGCATCGAGGTCACCTCGATCTATCTCGTCCAGAGCCTCGGTGCGAAAACCAACCTGCTGGTCGGCAAGATCAACGCCATCGACCTGCTCGCCAGCGATCCCTTCTTCGGCGGCTGGGGCACCAAAAGGTTCCAGAACGTCGCTTTCGTCGCCCCGCCCTCGGGCGTGGTCCCGCCCACCATCATGGGCACGGTGCTGACCCATCAGGCCGGCGATGTCGGGATCACCGCGATGGTGTTCGACCCCGAGGACCGCAGCGGCGACTATTGGGTCGACGGGCTGTTCGCCACCGGCGTCAACGCCTCGCTCGGCGCGACCTGGGCGGGGGAATGGGGCGGGCGCAAGACCACGCTCGGCCTGACCGTCGCCGGATCGACCAGCCGCGGCATCGATTTCGAGGATATTCTCGGCCCGCCCGGCACGGTTCAGGGCACGCGCAAGGGCAGCTACAACATCGCGCTGCAGTTCGGGCATGATCTGGCTGGCAGCGCCAAGGGCCCCTTGCACATCGGGGTCTATGGCAAGGCGGCGATCGCCGACGGCAACCCCAACCCGATCGAAGCCTCCTTCGTCGGCGGGTTTGCGGGGCACGGCCTGTTCAAGGGCCGCGCGCGCGACCGCTGGGGGCTGGGGTTCTACTACTACGACTTCAGCGACACGCTCCAGAGCGTCGCCGCGCCGCTTGTCCGGTTCGACGACGAGGCGGGCGTGGAGGCGTGGTACGCGCTGGCGCTCGGCGGCAATGCCGATTTCAGCCTCAATGCGCAGGTGATCGATCCGGCGACGGGGGCGAACGATGTCGCGCTGGTGCTCGGCGCGCGGCTGGGACTGCATTTCTGACGAAGGGGAGGGACACATGATCACACGCTATGCTCTGGCGGCTCCGGTGGCCGCGCTGCTGATGCTGGGGGCCTGCGCCAAGCCGGCCGAGGAGGCCGCCGCGGGCGACGAGAGGGCCGCGGCGATGGAAACCCCGGCCGAAGCGCCCAAGCTCGCGCCCGATGATCCGCTGACCAGGGTCACCTGCGCCGATTTCCTCGCCACCGCCGAAGTTGCCACCGCCCAGCCCGCCGACGATGCCGCGCTCGCCGCGCAGGACGAGCTCGCCAACGGACTGACCTGGCTCCACGGCTATCTCTACGCCAAGGCCGACGGCGCGATCGAACCGCTCAGCCAGACGTGGATGCAGGCCACCGCCAAGCGCGTGTTCGAAGCCTGCGCGGCCGCCCAAAAGCCTGCCGAGACCAGCCTGTTCGAGGTCGCCACGTCATGAGGGGCGCGCGCGTCATGCTGCTCGCCGCGCTGGCGGGGCTGAGCTTCACCGCGCTGGTCGACACCGGCCTCGCCAAGGACCGCTGGGACCGTGACCGGGACCGCCGCAGCCGTCACTATGATCGCTGGGAGGACTGGGAAAACCGCCGCGACGCGCGCCGCGCGGGCGTGATCGCGGGCACGGTCGCCGCCGAAGTCGCCGCAGGTGCCGCCCGCGCCAATGCGCGCGAGGACTACGAGGAGTGCATGGCGGCCTATGCCTACGCGGATCGCTATGATCGCTACTGCCGCGAGCAGTATTACTATGATAGAGCAGAGGCGCGCCGCGCCGGCCGCCGTGCCGGTGTGGTGGTGGGGCTCGGCGTGCGCGAGATCGTGCGCGACTGACCGGGCGGGGCAAGGCTTCCAAGGGATAGGGGGATAGCATGGAAATGGACTGGGCGACGATAACCACGCTGGTGACCGAGGCGGCGCTGCAGATCGCGGCGGGCTTTGCGCTCTACATGATCGGGCGCTGGCTGATCGGCTTTGCGATCGGCATTCTCGGGCGGGTGCTGACCGCGCGCAATTTCGATCCGACGCTGCAGCGCTACATCGCCTCGATCCTCGCGGTGGTGCTCAATATCGTGCTGGTGGTGGCGATCCTCGGCTTCTTCGGGATCGAGACGACCAGCTTTGCCGCGCTGCTGGCCGGTGTCGGCCTCGCCGTGGGCGCGGCATGGTCGGGCCTGCTCGGCAATTTCGCGGCCGGGGCCTTCCTCATCATCTTCCGGCCCTACAAGGTCGGCGATTACATCGTCGGCGGCGGGGTCGAGGGCACGGTGACGGAAGTCGGCCTGTTCAACACCGTCATCACCAGCCCCGACAATGTGCAGACCATTGTCGGCAACTCCAAGGTCTCGGGCGATGTGGTGAAGAACTATTCGGCCCATGCCTATCGCCGGGTCGACCGCACCGCGCAGCTCGCCTTCGGGGTCGATCCGCTCGATGCGATCGCGCGGCTGAAGCCCGCGCTGGCGGCGATCCCCAATGTGATGGCCGAGCCCGCGCCCGATGTCGAAATCCTCGACTTCAACGAGCGCGGCACGGTGCTAGCGGTGCGGCCCTATTGCCATACCGATCACTACTGGCAGGTCTATTTCGACACCAACAAGCTGATCGCCAAGACCTTCGGCGAGGCGGGCTATGCGCCGCCCTTCGTGGTCGAGCAGCAGAAGCAGGTAAAGTAAGGCGCGTCTGGCGCGGCGGGGGCCTTACCCCAGCCGCGCCAGTGCTGCCGTCAGCCGTTCGACCTCGCCCGTGTGGTGGGCGAGATCGGCGCGCGCCTTTTCGACCGCTTCGGGCTTGGCCTTCTCCGCGAAGGCGGGGTTGGAGAGGCGGCCTTCGAGGCTCTTGGCTTCCTTCTGCGAGGTCGCCAGCGCCTTTTCGAGCCGGGCCTTTTCCGCCGCGATATCGACGATGCCTTCAAGCGGGATGACGAACACATCCTCGCCTGCCGTCACCTGCATCGCGGGGCCGGCAGGGGCCTCACCGATGGTGACAGGGGTGAGGCGCGCAAGGCGCTCGATCGCCGCCGACGAACGCTCGATGGTGCGCGCCGCCACATCCGAGGGGCTCGCCAGCCATGCGGCCAGCTTCGCCCCCGGCGCGATGCCGAGTTCGTTCTTGGCCGAGCGGGTGTTGGTGGTGAGCTCGATCACCCAGTCGATCGCGTCGGTCGCGTCCTTGCTGACCTCGGCTTCCGGCGCGGGCCACTGGGCCACGATCAGCTCGTAAGGCCGCTCACCCAGCTTGTGCCACAGCTCCTCGGTGATGAAGGGCATGAAGGGGTGGAGCATGACGAGGATCTGGTCGAGCGCCCAGCCGGCGACGGCGCGGGTCTCTACGGCCGGCGAGCTGTCGGCGTCCCCGGCGAAGACCGGCTTGATCAGCTCCAGATACCAGTCGCAGAACTTGCTCCACGTGAACTGGTAGATCGCGTTCGCCGCCGCGTCGAAGCGCAGATCGGCCATGGCGCGCTCGATCTCGGTGACGCAGGCCTGCACCTCGCCGATGATCCACTGGTTGGCCGCAAGCCGCGCTGCCGGAGCCTTGATCGTGTCGGACGCGCCGATCCCGTTCGACTGGCAGAAGCGCGCCGCGTTCCACAGCTTGGTGGCGAAGTTGCGGTAACCCTCGACCCGCTTTTCATCCATCTTGATGTCGCGGCCCTGGCTTTCCATCGCCGCCATGAAGAACCTGAGGGCATCGGCACCATACTGGTCGATCAGGCCGAGCGGATCGACGACATTGCCCTTGGACTTCGACATCTTCGCGCCGTCGGCGGCGCGCACGAGGCCGTGGAGATAGAGCTTGTCCCACGGCTTTTCGCCCATGTTGTAGAAGCCCATCATCATCATGCGCGCATCCCAGAAGAACAGGATGTCGAAGCCGGAGATGAGCAGGCTGTTGGGGAAGTGTTTCTCCAACAACGTCATGCCAGCGGAAGCTGGCACCTCGGGCCTTTGTGCGCTGCCGCCTGAGGCCCCAGCTTTCGCTGGGGTGACGGACTGATTTTCTTCCGGCCACCCCAGCGTCGCGAAGGGCCACAGGGCGCTGGAGAACCACGTGTCGAGCACGTCCTCGTCCTGCGTCAGCGCCACGCCTTCGCCTGCCATGGCCTGCGCGGCCTCGGCGGTTTCGGCGACGAAGCAGCGGCCATCATCGGCAAACCACGCCGGGATCCGGTGCCCCCACCACAATTGGCGCGAGACGCACCACGGCTGGATGTTCTCCATCCAGTTGAAGAAGGTCTTCTCCCAGGTCTTGGGCACGATCTGGACGTCGCCGGAGCGCACCGCCTCGAGCGGCTTCTTCGAAAGTTCCGCGGCGTTCACATACCACTGGTCGGTCAGCCACGGCTCGATCACCACGCCGCCGCGGTCGCCGAAGGGGGTGGCGATCTGGCGCGGTTCGGCGTCGTGCTCGACGTCGTTGCCTTCCTTGTCCTTGGTGACGTGCGGGATGAGGAGGCCAAGCTCCTTCATCCGCGCGACGACCAGCTCGCGCGCGCCGTCGACACCGTCGCGCTTGAAGCGGTGCAGGCCGAGGAATTCCTCCGGCACCAGCCCGTCCGCCGTCTGGCAGACGTTCGCCTCGGCATCGAGCATGTTGAGCATCTCGGCCGCGGCAAAGCCGGCGCGCTTGCCGACCTCGAAGTCGTTGAAGTCATGCCCCGGGGTGATCTTCACGCAGCCGCTCCCCAGCTCCGGGTCGGCGTGTTCGTCCGCGATCACCGGAATGCGACGACCGGTCAGCGGCAGGATCACGTGCTTGCCGATCACGCTCTGGTAGCGCGCGTCCGCCGGGTTCACCGCCACGGCCATGTCGGCCAGCATCGTCTCGGGCCGGGTGGTGGCGACTTCGAGATAGTCGCGCCCGTCGGGCAGGGTCACACCGTCCGCGAGCGGATATTTGAGGTGCCAGAAGCTCCCCGCGATGGTCTGCGTCTCGACCTCAAGGTCGCTGATTGCGGTCTTGAGCTTGGGGTCCCAGTTCACCAGCCGCTTGTCGCGGTAGATCAGCCCGTCGTTGTAGAGATCGACAAAGGTCTTGATCACCGCGCGGGTGAAGTGCGGATCCATCGTGAACTGCTCGCGGCTCCAGTCCATCGAGCAGCCGAGGCGGCGCAGCTGGTTGGTGATGGTGCCGCCGCTTTCGGCCTTCCATTCCCACACCTTCGCGACGAAATCCTCGCGGGTGTAGTTGGTGCGCTTGTCCTGCCGCGCTTCCATCTGGCGCTCGACCACCATCTGGGTGGCGATGCCCGCATGGTCGGTGCCGACCACCCACAGCGCGTCCTTGCCGCGCAGGCGTTCATAGCGGATCACCACGTCCTGCAAGGTGTTGTCGAGCGCGTGACCGATATGCAGGCTGCCGGTGACGTTCGGCGGCGGGTTGACGATGGTGTAGGCCTCGGCCTCGGGACGCGCGGGCCGGAAACAGCCGTTCGTTTCCCAGTGGGCATACCAGCGCGCCTCGATGTCGGCCGGGTCGAAAGTGGTGGGCAAGGTGGTGCTCATAATGCCGCGCGCCATGCCAGAGGCCATGCTGCGGTGCAATGATCGACGCACAGCTGCGGCGGCGAGAGCCTTGTCGGGCGGCAAAAATCTCCCCATAGCTGCAACGCAATGCAGGAAGCCGCGCAATATTCGCTGGTGGAAGACGGCGCGGGAAGCTCCCGGCTGGTGCTGTCGGGGCAGCTCGTGCTGGCGGCGATCGCCCCGTTCGAGCGCGCGGTCAGCGCCATTCCCGGCCCGGTCGGCGCGATCGATCTGGCGGCGGTGGAGGATATCGACACGGTCGGGGCTTGGGTGGTGTGCCGCATCGCGCGCCAGCACCGGGCCGAGATCACCGGCGCGAGTCCTGCCGCGGAGCGGCTGCTGGCGGCGGTGCGCGGGATTGATCCTTGCAGCGATATCGGCCCCGAAATCCGTCCCGTGTGGGAACGCGTGCCCGTTGCGGTGGGCGAACAGGTCTACGCCGCGCGCTCGGGCGTCTACGGCGTGGTCGGCTTCTTCGGGCAGATCCTTATCGGGGTCGGCAGCCTGCTGCGTCACCCGACGCGCTTTCCGATCAAGGCGCTGGTCCACCAGATGGAGCTGGTCGGCGTCACGGCGCTGCCGATCATCGGGCTGATGAGCTTCCTGATCGGCATCGTCATCGCCCAGCAGGGCGCGGTGCAGCTCGAACAGTTCGGGGCCGAGGCGCTCACTGTCAATCTCGTCGGGCGCATCACCTTGCGCGAACTCGGCGTGCTGATGACCGCGATCATGGTGGCGGGCCGTTCGGGCAGCGCCTTTGCCGCGCAGCTCGGCACGATGAAGCTGACCGAGGAGATCGACGCGATGCGCACCATCGGCATCTCGCCGGTCGAGGCGCTGGTGATCCCGCGCATTCTCGCGGCAACCTTCATGATGGTGCTGCTCGGCTTCTATGCCTCGGTGGTGGCGATTATCGGCGGGGCGGTGGTGGGCGAGATGGCGCTGGGCATTCCGTTCTGGACCTTCCTCACCCGCATCCAGGAGGTCGTGCCGACCTATGACTTGTGGGTCGGCCTGATCAAGGCGCCGGTGTTCGGGCTGATCGTGGCGCTCGCGGGGTGCTATCACGGGTTGCAGGTGCGCGGGAATTCGGAGGAAGTCGGCCGCCGCACGACGATGGCGGTGGTCTCGGCAATCTTCGCGGTGATCGTGCTGGATGCCTTCTTCGCAGTGTTCTTCACCGAGATCGGGTGGGGGTAGGGAACCTGCGATGACCGGACATTTCCATTCCGCCGACGAGCCGCCGCCGATCGTGGTCGAAGGCCTTGCCAACCGGTTCGGCGATTTCAGCGTGCACGAGGATCTCGATCTCACCGTGCGGCGCGGCGAGATCCTTGGCGTGGTGGGAGGCTCGGGCAGCGGCAAATCGGTGCTGATGCGCTCGATCATCGGGCTCCAGCGGCCCAGCGCCGGACGGATCGACGTGCTCGGCCACACCATCACCGGGGTCGATCTGGATCGCGGCATCGGGGTGCGGCGGCGCTGGGGCGTGCTGTTTCAGGGCGGGGCGCTGTTCTCGACGCTGACGGTGGGCGAGAATGTCGAGGTGGCGCTGCGCAAATATTACCCCGATCTCGATCCCGCGCTGCGGGCCGAGATCGCGCGCTACAAGGTGCTGCTCACCGGCCTGCCCGAAAGCGCGGTGGCGAAGTATCCCTCCGAACTGTCGGGCGGGATGAAGAAGCGCGCGGGGCTGGCGCGGGCGCTGGCGCTTGATCCCGAACTGCTGTTCCTCGACGAACCCACTGCCGGGCTCGATCCGATCGGGGCGGCCAATTTCGACCGGCTGACCCGCGACCTGAAGGAGACGCTCGGCCTTACCGTGTTCCTGATCACCCACGATCTCGATACGCTGTATGAAATCTGCGACCGCGTCGCGGTGATTGCCGAAAAGAAGATCATCGCGGTCGGCACCATCCCCGAACTGATCGCCACCGGCCATCCGTGGATCGAGGAATATTTCAACGGTCCGCGCGGCCGGGCCGCGCGCGATTCGCACGCGCGGGCAAGAGAATAGGGCGAGAGAATGTTGGACATTGCTGCCCGCCGGGCTTCATAGGGAACGCACATGGAAACAAGAGCGAACCATCTCTGGGTCGGTGCGGTCACGCTGGTGCTGCTGGCGGGGCTGGCGGCGTTCATCGTCTGGATTGCGCGGCTGGGGCAGGGCAACCAGAGCGAATACGACATCTTCTACGCCCAGTCGGTCTCGGGCCTTGCCAATGGCAGCCAGGTCAGCTTTGCTGGGGTGCCGGTAGGTCAGGTGACGGAGATCGCGCTGGCCAAGGGCGATCCCGAATTCGTGCGCGTGCGGATCAAGGTGAAGGACGACGTGCCGATCCTGGTCGGGACCGAAGCCACGATCGAGGCGAGCTTCACCGGCGTTTCGACGATCCTGCTCAACGGTGCGCGCAAGGGCGCGCCGGCGATCACCTGCGAGACCACGGCCTGTCCCGAAGGCCGTCCGGTGATTCCCCCGGGGCGTGGCGGTTTCGGCGAGATCGTCGCCAACGCGCCGCTGCTGCTCGAACGGCTGGCGACGCTGACCGAACAGCTGAACACCATCCTCGGGCCGGAAAACCAGGCCGAAATCTCAGGGATTCTCAAGAACACCAACCGCCTTGCGGGCGGCCTTGCCGATGCGACCCCGGCGCTGACCGCCAATCTCGAGGAATTCCAGACCACGCTCACCGAATTCAACCAGACATTGGATGCGGTCGAGAAGCTGGCGCAGACCACCGACAATCTGGTCACGCAGGACGGCAAGCCGCTGGCTGCCGAACTGCGCGCCACGCTGCGCTCGGCCAATGCGGCCGCCGCTTCGCTCGCGGCGACGCTGGAGGATACCCGCCCGGCGGCCAAGCAATTGCGCGAAAGCACGCTCCCCAATGCCGAGGCGACGTTGCAGGATCTGCGCGCCACCAGCCGCGCGCTGCGCTCGATCACCGAAAAGCTCGAAAGCGAAGGTGCGGGCGCCTTGGTGGGCGGCAAGGCGCTGCCGGATTACAAGCCATGAAGGATAGGGCCATGATCACGAACTCCGCCCTGCGGATCGCCGCGCCCGTGTTGCTGGCGCTGGGGCTGGCGGGCTGCATCAGCCTTGGCGGCCCGCCGCCCGAAAGCCTGCTGACCCTCAGCCCCACCGCCCGCGCGCCGGCCGGCAGCGGCGCGACCGCCGCGCCCGATCGCAAGGTGATCGCGGTGCTCGCGCTCGACACCCCGGCCAAGCTCGATGTGCTGCGGGTGCCGGTGCAGGTGACCGACACCGAGCTTGCCTATCTGCAGGAAGCCTTCTGGGTCGAAAAGCCCGCGCGCCTGTTCCGCCACCTGCTGGGCGAAACCCTGCGTGCGCGCAGCGGCGGGGCGGCGCTGGTGCTGGACGGGGACGAGACGGTCGCGCTCGCGACCACGACCTTGCGCGGGACGCTGATCGACATGGGCTATGATGCGCCCTCGCAGTCGGTGGTGGTGCGCTATGACGCGATCCGGGTGGACGCGGAAGGCAATGCCACCACCCGCCGCTTCGAAGCGCGCGAGAGCGGGGTTCCGGCTCAGGCCCGCAGCGTCGGCGCGGCGCTCAACCGCGTGGCCAACACGGTTGCCGGCGAGGCGGCGGACTGGGCTGTGGGGGGCTGAGAGCCTTCACTCAGATTCCCGGTCGTACAGAGCCTGCCTGCCTCCCCTCCCCGTGGGGAGGGGTTGGGGGTGGGGGTTCTGCCATTTCGTAATCGTTGACCCCCCATCCCCGGCTCTTCCCCAAGGGGAAGGGGGTAAAGGGCACGGCTCCTGATTACCGCGCCAGCCGCGCGAAGGCACAGGCGCGCAGGAAATCGGCCTCGCGCCGCGCGCGGCGTTCCTCGGCCTCCCAGTCGCGGCCCCACAATTCGGCCTGCCATTCCTCTTCGAGACACACCGCCTGCCACAGCGCCAGCGGCTCCTCCTCGCCATCCGCCTCCAGCGCAGCGAGCGCGGTGACGAGCGAGGCGGCGAGCTTCGTCATCGCTTCCACGCCTGCCAGCGTGAAGGGATCGAGGCTCAGCAGGCGCGCGTGCAGCGCGGCGAGGGTTGCGGGCGGCTGCGGGCGGTGGAGCACGCCGCTCACGCGGGTCAGCGTCACGCCATGCGCGGCCTCGAAGCTGGCGAGCAGCGGCTCCCACACCTCCTGCTGGCGGGCGTGAAGCGGCTCGTCCGGGTCGGCGCGATAGCACAGCGTATCGGTCTCGGCATAGGCGAGAAGGCCTGCCGCCACGCCTTGCGGATCGGGCGCGACGATGTCGATCGCATAGTCGGCCATGTCGCGCAGCGGCAGGCTTTGGGGATCGATCTTTTCGCCCTGCTGCCGCCACTCCGCCGCCAGCGCCTCGCCGAGCGCGCGCGTCGGGGCGAGCTGCGGGGCGCCGCCGACGGTCTTCACCCCGCGGGCATCGAGCAGCACCTGAAATCCACCCGGGTGCTGCCCAAGCGTCACGTCCTTGTAGAAACGGCGAATCATCGGCGCTTGTCGTCTCCGGCGTTCCAGCGGCGCGCGATGAAGCGGGGCAGGAAGAAGAATTCGAGCATCCCGACCACCGCCAGCACCGCGCCCACCGCCCACGGCAGGTCGATCAGCCCGCGCACGATCGCAAAACCGGCCATCACCAGCGCAATCCCGCTGAAGCGCAGCACGGTGAGGACAACCAGACGCTGGCGCGCCTGCGTATCGGCGATCTCTCTCTGCGAACGGCTCATGCGAGCGCTTCCTCAAGGGCCTGCGACAGGGCGGCGACCGTCTCGGCGACGCTCAGCGCCCCGCTCGCCAGCAGTTCGGCAGGCGCGTGATAGCCCCACGCCACGCCCACCCCGCGCACGCCGGCGCTGCGTGCCATCAGCATGTCGAAGCTGGTGTCGCCGATCATCACCGCTTCATGCGGTGCGGCGCCAGCCTCGAACAGCGCGGCTTCCAGCATCGCGGGATGGGGCTTGGAGGGGTGGCGGTCGGCGGTCTGGAGCGAGACGAACAGATCGGCGATGCCGTGGGTGGCGAGGCAGGCGGCAAGGCCCCGGTCGGACTTGCCGGTGGCGACCGCGAGGCTCCAGCCGCTGTCGCGCAAGGCACCGAGCAGTTCGGCGATCCCGTCATACAGCGGCTCGTCGAGCAGGCCCTCTTCCCGCCGCGCGCGGAAGCTGGAGCGGTAGAATTCGGTGACGGCGCGGTTCTGCTCGTCGCTGAGGTCCGGCGCGAGCGCGCGCACCGCCTGCGGCAGGCTGAGCCCGACCGCGCGGCGCACCGCCGCAACATCAGGCGCGGCAAGGCCGGCGCGCGAAAAGGCGCGCTCCATCGCCCAGCAGACATCGGCCTGCCCGTCGACCAGCGTCCCGTCGCAATCGAACACCGCAAGGCGCATCATGCGGCAAAACTCCGCACCAGATGGGCGAGCGCGGCGGAACCGGCAGCCTCCAGCCCCTCGGCAATGGCGGCGCGCTCGGCGGCGGGCTTGTTCTGGGAGAGCTTGAGCGTCGGGCGCCATGCGAGCACCTCCAGTTCGAAGCCCATGATGCCGCGGAACAGGCCGGACCAGACCTTGTCCGAGGACTCCTCGGCCCGCCACGGCGCGCCGTCCAGCCGCCCTTCGTGCTTGGCGATGGCGGCGTGGAGGAAGGCTTCCAGCCCCTCGTCGTCCATGCGCCGCACCCGGCCTTCGAGTTCGAGCGCAATGTAATCCCAGGTCGGCACGGTGTCGCGGTTGGCATACCAGCGCGGAGAGACATAGGCGTCCGGCCCGTTGACCACGATCAGCGCGGTGCTGCCTTCGAGGTGGCGGGCAAGTGCATTGCCGCGCGCCAAGTGGAACTGGATCGCCCCGTCCCCGGTCGAGAGCAGCGGCGTGTGCGCCACGCGCGGCCCGTCGGGGGTCTGGGCGAACACCATGCCGAATCCGATCTCGTCGATCAGGCTTTCGCACAGGGCGCGGTTCTGGGTGCGGTAGAGCGGATTGGGGTGCATCAGCGGGTCGGCTTGCGGCCTGCTCCCTTGGGCTTGGGCTTGCCGCCCGCTTTGAGGCCTGGTTTGGCCTTGGGCTTGCCCTTGGCCTTTGGCTTGGCGCTTGCTGCGCCGCGCGCACGGCGGGGGGCGCGGGTTTCCTTGCGCGTCTGCTTGAAGTGGCGGCGCGCGGCCTGCTTCTTTTCTTCCGGGGTCTTTTCCGGAGCCTCCTCGCGCAAGGGTGCCGCGTCGGACAGCGCCGGATCGAAGCCCAGCACCTCCATGCTCATGGCAAAGTGCGGCGGCAGTTCGGCGGTGACATCGAGCTTGCCGCCCGAACCCTCACCCGCCTTGGGCTCGGTGATGATCAACCGACGGGCGTGGAGGTGCATCTTGCGGCTCACCGCGCCGGTCAGAAAGGCGTCCTGCCCGCCATACTTGCCGTCGCCCACGATGGGGTGGCCGATCGCCGCCATGTGGACGCGCAGCTGGTGGGTGCGGCCGGTGAGCGGTTCGAGCTCCACCCACGAGGCGCGCTGCCCGGCGCTGTCGACCACCCGGTAGCGGGTCTTGGCCGCCGCGCCGTTCTCCTCGTCGATATGCATCTTCTCGCCGCCGGTGCCCGGCTGCTTGGCGAGGGGGGCGTCGATCACGCCTTCGGCCAGTTGCGGTTTGCCGACCACCAGCGCCCAGTAGACCTTGCGCGCAGAGCGGCTGGCGAAGCGCTTGGAAAAGCTCGCCGCGCTCCCCGGGGTGCGGGCGATCAGCAGGACTCCGGAGGTGTCCTTGTCGAGCCGGTGGACGAGGCGCGGGCGCGGTGTGCGCTCGTCCTCGACAAAGGCATCGAGCAGCCCGTCGACATGCTTGGTGGTCTTGCTCCCGCCCTGTGTGGCGAGGCCCGGCGGCTTGTTCAGCACGATGGCCGTGGGCGTCTCGCGGATCACCATGGCCTTGGCCTCGGCGATCTGTTCCGGGCTCAATGCGCGGGCGCGAGGCGCTGATTTCTTGGCAGAGGGCGAGTCCTCGCCGCCCGGCGGCACGCGCAGCACCTGTCCGGCACTGAGCCGGTCTTCCGGCTTCACCCGCTTGCCGTCGACCCGGACCTGCCCGGTGCGCGCCCAGCGCGACACGGTGGCAAAGCCGACCTGCGGCAGGTTGCGCTTGAACCAGCGGTCGAGCCGGATGCCCTCGTCATCCTCGCTGACGGTGAACTGGCGGACGTTGTCGCTGGTATCGGTCATTGCACACTCTGAGCGGCAACAAGGCCGATGATGATGGCGGCCATTCCGGCGATCAGCGAGGCCGCGGCATAGGCGGCCGCGAGACCCGGCTGGCCGCGATGGACGAGCGTGACAAGCTCGGAGGAAAAGGCGCTGAAAGTGGTGAACCCGCCGAGCAGGCCGACGCCCGCCAGCAGCCACACGCTCTCGCCGGTCTGCGCCGAGGCCGTGCCACGCGCCAGCCAGCCGACCAGCACGCCCATCAACAGGCTGCCGACCAGATTGACCGTGAGCGTCCCCCACGGAAAGGCATTGTCCGGCCCGGCGAGACGGGTCACCGCGCGGCCCGCATGATAGCGCAGCACTGCGCCGCCCGCGCCGCCGAGGGCGACCTGGAGACTTGCGAGGAGAGGGGAGATTTCACCGGCCATCGGCTGCCCATAGCGGGGGCAGGCGGTTCTGCCTAGGCAGGCTTGCTGCGCCAATGCACGCTGACGGCTTGCCTTTGCGGCGCTGTTGGACTATCGGGGCGCGGTTTGGAGGGCGGCTCCCCCGTGGGAATCGCCCGTCTTTCTTTGGAAATTCACCGCGCAACCCCGCGCTGATTCGCAAGCGGGGCTCTGGGCGTTTGGACATGAGGTAGTCGTCGTTTATGCAAATCATCGTTCGCGATAACAATGTCGATCAGGCCCTGCGCGCGCTCAAGAAGAAGCTGCAGCGCGAAGGCGTTTATCGCGAAATGAAGCTGCGTCGCCACTACGAAAAGCCCTCGGAAAAGCGCGCCCGCGAAAAGGCTGCCGCCGTTCGCCGCGCCCGCAAGCTCGAGCGCAAGCGGATGGAGCGCGACGGGAGCAAGTAATCCCGTCGTCAGGCGCGTCCCGGCTACCGGAACCGCTTGAAACACCCTTTGCGATAAGCCATCAGGGCGCGGCTCATACCCGCGCCCTTTTGCTGTCATAGGCGGCATCAAGGCCGCGCCAGTCAGGATCATCACATGACCGAGATTACCCGCGTTCCGATCCAGCCCGTCGCCAAGGGCTCGCTGACCAAGCTGTGGATCGGCGTCCTGCTTGCCATCGCCGTGGGCGCCGGCCTTGCCTGGGCCGCCGTGCCGCGCGGGGTCGATCTCGATGTGCTTGTCGAAGGCACCGGCCCGCTGCCCAAGGAAGGCGAGGTCGTGTGGCTGAACTACAAGGGCAAGCTCGCCGATGGCACGGTGTTCGACGAATCGCGCGAAATCCCGCTGCCGATCGAAGGCCTGTTCCCCAAGGGCACGCCCTTCCCGATCGAGGAAGGCGCGGCGATCCCGGGCTTCTTCGAAGGCCTCAAGCAGATGCAGAAGGGCGGCAAGTACAATCTCTTCATTCCGGCCGACAGGGCCTATGGCGCCGAACCGCCCCCGGGCGCACCGATCCCGCCGAATGCCGATCTCGAATTCGAGATCGAGGTGGTCGAGATCATGAGCAAGGAAACCTTCGAGCGCAATCTGGCGATCCTGCAGCAGGCGATGCAGTCGCAGATGGGCGGCGCTGAGGGCGGCGCTCCGCAGGGCGCGCCGGCTCCGGCTCCGGGCCAGTAAGGAGGGACGCCATGTCGGTCGACAAGGCAACCGTCGCCAAGATCGCTTCGCTGGCGCGCATCCGCATGGATGACGCGGCGCTGGAACGCATGGTGCCGGAACTCAACGGCATCCTCCAGTGGGTCGAGCAGTTGGGTGAAGTCGACGTCACCGGCATCGAGCCGATGGCGGCGGTGATCCCCAACACGCTGCGCCTGCGCGAGGACGTGGTCGATGCCGATCCGCTCACTGGCGGCGGCAAGCAGGCCGACGTTCTCGCCAATGCGCCCGCGGCCGAACACGGCTTCTTCGGCGTGCCCAAGGTGATCGAGTGAATTTGCGCTTTGTCCGCCTGTCCCCCTCCCGCCTGCGGGAGGGGTCAGGGGTGGGCACCAACAACAAGACCTCCGCGTGCGGTCAGGCCCACCCCCGGCCCCTCCCGCAGGCGGGAGGGGAGATAAAATGACTGACCTTACCTCTCTCGGCGTGAAAGAAATTCGCGACGGTGTCGCCAAGGGCGACTTCACCGCGCGCGAAGTGGCGGAAAGCTTCAACGCCGCTGTGGCCGAGGCCGCCGCGCTCAACGCCTTCATCGTCACCACCCCCGATCACGCGCTGGCCGCTGCCGACAAGGTGGACGCCGCGCGCGCCGCTGGTGAACCGCTCGGCGCCATGGCAGGCGTGCCGATCGGGATGAAGGACCTGTTCGCCACCCACGGCGTGCAGACCACCGCGGCGAGCCACATCCTCGAAGGCTTTACCCCGCGCTACGAAAGCACGGTCTCGCAGAAACTGTGGGATGCGGGCGCGGGGATGCTGGGCAAGCTCAATCTCGACCAGTTCGCGATGGGATCGTCGAACGAGACCTCCTATTTCGGCAATGTTGCCTCGCCTTGGAGGAAGGCCGGGTCGAACCAGCCGATGAGCCCCGGCGGTTCCTCGGGCGGGTCTTCCGCTGCCGTCGCCGCGCGCATCGCACCTGCCGCGACCGGCACCGACACCGGCGGCTCGATCCGCCAGCCCGCCGCCTTCACCGGCATCTGCGGGATCAAGCCGACCTATGGCCGCTGCTCGCGCTGGGGCATCGTCGCCTTTGCCTCCAGCCTCGATCAGGCCGGGCCGATGGCGCGCAGCGTCGAGGATTGCGCGATCATGCTCGGCGCGATGGCGGGCTTCGATCCGAAGGACGCCACGTCCTTGCAGATGGACGTGCCCGACTGGGAAGCCGCCTTGAACGCCGATTTGCGCGGCAAGAAGGTCGGCATCCCGCGCGAATACCGCATGGAGGGCACCGATCAGGCGATCCTCGATTCGTGGGAGCAGGGCAAGGCGTGGCTGAAGGACGCGGGCGCCGAGATCGTCGACGTCTCGCTGCCGCACACCAAATATGCGCTGCCCGCCTATTACATCGTCGCGCCGGCCGAGGCGTCCTCGAACCTCGCGCGCTATGACGGCGTGCGCTATGGTCTGCGCGATCTGCCCGATGGCGTGGGCCTGCAGGACATGTACGCCGCCACCCGCGCCGCCGGTTTCGGTGACGAGGTCAAGCGCCGCATCCTGATCGGCACCTATGTGCTCTCGGCGGGCTTCTACGATGCCTATTACACCCAGGCGCAGAAGGTCCGCGCGCTGGTGGCCCGCGATTTCGAGCGTGCCTTCGAACAGTGCGACGTGATCCTTGCGCCGACCACGCCGACGGCTTCGTTCCCGCTGGGTTCGATGAACGAAGACCCGCTGACGATGTATCTCAACGACGTCTTCGCCGTGCCTGCATCGCTTGCGGGCCTTCCCGCGATGAGCGTGCCTGCCACGATCAACGCCGATGGCCTGCCGCTCGGCCTCCAGCTGGTCGGCAAGCCCTTCGACGAGCAGGGCGTGCTCAACGCCGGTCTCGCGATCCAGAGCCGCGCGGGCTTCACCGCCAAGCCGGAGAAGTGGTGGTAGGCCGCCCCGTCAGGCGAGCGACGGGCTGAGGCGCTTGCGGTTGCCAAGCGCGAGGAACGGCTTTTCCACCAGCACCCACGACATCACGCCCGCCAGCAGCGTCAGCGGCAGGGCCAGCGCGAAGTTGACCAGCCAAGGCGCCGCCAGCCCCGCCGCTCCGGCAGCGAGGCTGAACGGCACCAGCATCTGCTGGATCGGGAAGGCATAGACATAGACGCCGTAGGAAATGTCCCCGCGTGCGGTCAGCGCCCGCACGCCGCGCGGGGCGTGATAGGCGAAATAGATGATCGCATAGGAGCCCGCGATCGCCATCACCTCGACGAACACCGGCGTGAACAGGGCGGCGAGGCTGGCAAGCGCGGCCAGCACCGCCCAGTCGCGGCGCATCGGCACCCGGTCGGCGCACAGATAGAGCAGCATGCCGCTGCCGAAGAAGCGGAACAGCTCGCTCATCAGCCCGACATAGAACAGCGCGCCGCCCGATCCTTCCGGGATTGCTGCCGCCAGCGCGAAACTGGCAAGCCATCCGGCCAGCACGACGGCAACCCGCCAGCCCTTGAACGCGAAGGCGACCGGAACGATCACGTAGCAGGCAACCTCGAACTTGAGGCTCCACAGGCTGCCGTTGACCGCGGTCAGGGGATTGCCGGCGAACACCCCCGGCAGATCATAGCCCACCGGCAGGAAGGCGGCGTTGCCGAGAAACAGCCAGGTTCCGCCCGCCGCGAGATAGTCTGCCAGCGGCAGGACGGTCAGCAGCGGGCCGAGCAGGAAGGCGCAGACCAGCACAGCCACCGCGAGCGCCGGAATGATGCGGAAGGCCCGCTTGCGCGCGTAACGGCTCAGCGAGCCGCGATCGAGGCTGGCGGGAATGAGATAGCCGCTCACCAGAAAGAACACGCCCACCGCCAGATGGCCAAGCCCCACCTGCCCGCGGCTCAACGCCTCCAGCGGTTCGGGAGTCCCTGTCAGTGGGAAGGCGTGCGACACGATCACCGCAATCGCGGCAAACAGGCGAATCGCGTCGAAGCAGTTGTCCCGCATGTCGAGATCGCCGAGCATGCGGGCCGGAGGCCTGGTCTGGTCGGTCTGGCCTGACAAGCGCATCTCCCTGAATGGTGCCGGACGGCTTCTAAGGATGGTTCGCGGAGTGTCTAGCGCCTTGGCGGCAATCACGACTGGATTTTTGCCCGCAGCAGCGGCAAAAGCGGCAACCGACCATGAGTAATCCTTTCACCTCTCCGCGCGCACCGGCTGCTCCGGGCCTGCTTGTTGCGGGCGCGGTTCGGGGGCAGGGGTAACGACAATGAACGCCGATCTGCCGCTTACAATCGCCGGGATCGGCATCGCCCTTGCGGTGCCGGTGACTTTCATGGTCGCCAATTGGGTCAGAAAGAACGTCGATCACGGGGAAATGCGCTTTGGGCCGGACGGGAACGTTATCCCGGATGGCGAACGGAAAGACGACTGAAGCCTTATCTCCATACCGTGTCGGTTCGACATCAAGGGTGAAGTTAATGAAAATCCGGACTGTCGAAGTCGCTCGCGGGATTGCCGCTTGCACGGTCGTTGTTTTTCACGCCAACGCGACGGCAGGCTTTATTGGGCTTAGCACGAGCCGGTGGGCCTCTCCTCTCCAGCTGGGTGTTGATTTTTTCTTCGTCCTGTCCGGTTTCATTATCTTCTATGTTCATCGCGACCAGATTGGTCAGGCCAATCACGCTTTGCCCTATCTGTGGAAGCGGTTCGTGCGGCTTTTTCCGCTGCTATGGCTCGTGGCTGGGGGATGGATTGCACTCCGGACGGTGGTAGCCAGTGTGCCGACCCTCGATCAGATCGGCACCACCTTATTGCTGTATCCAAGTCTTTCGGAACCGGTGCCGGTTGTCGTCTGGACCTTGCGTCACGAAATGCTGTTCTACATCGCTTTTTGCGTCGCCATCGTCAGCCGATTGGCAGGTATCGCGTTGTTTGCCGGATGGACTTTGGCCGTGATAGCGCAAATGGGCCTGATTGCAGCCGGCAACCCAATCGAAGGCGTGCCGAGCCTCCTGCTTTCGAGTTTCGTGCTGGATTTCGTCTTTGGCGCGGTAGTGGCCGCAATTTCTCGCCGGCGCGTGGTGAACTCGTGGTGGCCGCTGATCATTGGTGTGGCGACGGTCATTGCTCTCGCATGGGCGATGGTCGCGTTTTCGATCGATCGTCTCGGAACGCTCGACTACACCTCGCCGGGGAATTTGTTCGTCCCTCTGATCGGCGCGGGCTTCGCGCTTTGTCTCTACGGCATGATTTGCATCGAATCGCGGGTGAAGATTCCGGAGTGGGCGATGCTGATTGGTGCGGCAAGTTATGCGATCTATCTCGTCCATACGCCGCTGAACTCGATCGTTCAGCACATTGCCGTGCGGCTTGGCGATGGCTTTGGCCACGTGCTGATCATCGTCAGCGGCATTGTCGCAGGCATCGTCCTGCATCTGTTTTTCGAAAAGCCCGTTGCGCGGTTATTGCGCCGCGTGTCGCCGTTCGGGCGGCGCATGGAAAATGCATCGGCGCAATGATCTCTCACCGTTGCAAACTCACACGATTCGGGGCAATCGCGCAGCTATGAGCAACTATCGCATCCAGGGTGCCACCGGCGAATGGGAGGTCGTGATCGGCCTTGAAGTTCACGCGCAGGTCACTTCGCAGTCCAAGCTGTTCTCCGGCGCGGCCACTGCCTTCGGGGCTGAGCCCAATTCGCAGGTCAGCCTCGTCGATGCCGCGATGCCGGGGGTGCTGCCTGTGCCCAACCGTGAATGCATCCGTCAGGCGGTGCGAACCGGCATGGCGATCGAGGCGCAGATCAATGCGTGGAGCCGGTTCGATCGCAAGAACTACTTCTACGCCGATCTGCCGCAGGGCTACCAGATCAGCCAGCTCTACCACCCGCTGGTGGGCGAGGGCTCGCTGCTGATCGAGGCGGACGAGAAGGCCGGCATCGAGGCTGACAAGGTCATCGGGATCGAGCGCATCCACGTCGAGCAGGACGCCGGCAAGCTGATGCACGATCAGCACCCGACCATGTCCTATGTCGACTTGAACCGCTCGGGCGTGGCGCTGATGGAGATCGTCTCCAAGCCCGACATGCGCTCGCCCGCCGAAGCAGGGGCTTACCTCCGCAAGCTGCGGGCGATCCTGCGCTATGTCGGCTCGTGCGATGGCAACATGGAAGAAGGCTCGATGCGCGCCGACGTCAACGTCTCGGTGCGCCGCCCGGGCGAGCCCTTCGGCACCCGCACGGAAACCAAGAACGTCAACTCGGTGCGCTTCGTCATGCAGGCGATCGAGCACGAGGCGATGCGCCAGGTCGATGTCCTCGAAAGCGGTGGCACGGTGGTGCAGGAAACCCGCCTGTTCGACCCCGGCACCGGCACCACGCGCACCATGCGCAGCAAGGAAGACGCGCACGATTATCGCTACTTCCCCGATCCCGATCTGCTGCCGCTGGTGCTGGAGGAGGACTTCCTCGCCGAATGCCGCGCCTCGCTCCCCGAACTGCCCGATGCCAAGCGCAAGCGCTATGTCGAAGTGCTCGGCCTCACCCCCTACAACGCGCGCGAGCTGACCGCCGAGGTCGAAACCTTCGCGCGGTTCGAGACGCTGCTGGCCGAAACGGCCAAGACCATCGGCAAGGGCGAACCGGAGGTCGCCACGCAGGTCGCCAACTGGTCGCTCTCGGTCGCACCGGGGGTGATGAAGGCGCTGGGCGATGAGGGTGATCCGGCCAATGCCACCGCAGCCGCGCAGGCGAGCATCCTCGCGATGCAGGACAAGGGCGAAATCAGTGGCGGGCAGGCCAAGGAAATCTTCGAGATCGTCCTCAAGACCGGCCGCGATCCGGCTGAAATCGCCGAGGCCGAGGGGCTGAAGCAGGTCTCCGACACCGGCGCGATCGAAGCCGCGGTCGACGCGATCATCGCCGCCAATGCCGACAAGGTCGAACAGTACCGCGCCGGCAAGGAGGCGCTGTTCGGCTTCTTCGTGGGTCAGACGATGAAGGCGATGCAGGGCAAGGCCAACCCGCAGCTGGTGAACCAGCTGCTGAAGGGCAAGCTCTCCTAACTCCCCTCCCCTTGGGGAGGGGTTGGGGGTGGGGGCTCTGCCCTACGATATGCCGCACCCATGACCGCCATCATCCTCGTCCAGCCCGAGATTCCCGGCAACACCGGCGCGGTGGGGCGGACCTGCGTGGCGCTCGACATGGAGCTGATCCTGATCCACCCGCTCGGGTTCGAGATTTCGGACAAGCGGGTGAAACGCTCGGGCCTCGATTACTGGCCGCACGTCAGGCTCACCGAATATGCCAGCTGGGACGCCTTCCTCGAAGCCCGCACCCCGCGCCCTGACCAGCTGTTCCTGTTCGAGGAATTCGGCGCGCGTTCTTTCTATGAACCGGACTATCCCGAGGACGCCTTCCTCGTCTTCGGGCAGGAGACCAAGGGCATCCCGCCCGCGATCCTCAGTCGCCACCCCGACCGGCTGTTCCGCCTGCCGATGCGCTCCGAGGTGATCCGCTCGCTCAATCTCGCCAACACCGTCTCGGCGGCGGCCTATCAGGCGCTCAGGGGAAAGATCTAGCGCAGGCTGCGCTTTGGGCTTGCAGCCGGGCAAGCGCTCTGCCACTTCGTGCATCCGGGAGAAAGGGGCGCACGTCCATGAAATTGCTGCACACCGCCGCGCTTGCCGTTCTGGCAAGCCTGCCTGCCGCCGTGCAGGCGCAGGCGATCAAGACCGAACCACCGATGAAGACCTTCACCGCCGCCGAGATCGAGGCGGTGGCGATGCCCGATCTGGCCTATACTCCCGATCCCACCATCGCGGCGGATTTCGACAAGTATTTCTTCTTCCACCGCGACGGCACCAGCTTCGATCAGGCCTATGCCGACATCACCGAATGCGATTCGCTCGCCAGCGGGATCAATTTCTACATGGGCGCCGATAGCGGGGCGCTTGCCGGAGCGATGGCCAATTACGGCATGCTCGCAGGCGGAATCGGCGGCGCGCTCGGCGGGCTGATGGCCGATGCCATCTTCGGCAGCGCCGAGCGTCGCCGGATCAAGCGCATCAACCTGCGCAACTGCATGTTCTACAAGGGCTATGATCGCTACGGTCTGGAAAAGGACCTGTGGCAGGCGTTCCATTTCGAGGAAGGCCTGAGCCGCGAGAACGCCAAGGATCGCGAGGCCGCCCTGATGAAGCAGGCGCGCGTTGCCTCCGGCCCGAAACCGCAACTCGAGGTGCTCGAACCATGAAGCGCATCCTTTCCCTAGTCGCAGGCGCGCTGGCCCTGCTCGCCGCGCCGGTGGCGGCCGAGAAGATCAAGCCCGACACCGCCGAATACCGTGCGATCGAGCTGAAGAACCTCGTCTCGGGCAAGGCCGCGATCGATCCGGCCAAGGCCTATATCTTCGTCCGCAGCCCGCAGAACCGCACCAACGGCGTCTTCCTCAAGACCCCGAGCGCGGAGGAAATCGCCAATTACGAGGCCAAGTGGCGCGAGGAATTCGCCGAGGCCCAGGAGGCCTATCCCGGGCAGCTCAAGCGCTACGAGACCGCCAGGAAGGCTGGCCGTGCGCCGCGGGAAAAGCCGGTCGAGCCGACCGAGGAAACCTTTGCGATCGCGCCGATCGACCTGCGCATGATCGTGCCCTTTGGCCCGCAGTTCGTGTTCGACAAGACCGAAGGCGAGGACAAGAGCTTCAGCTACCTGATCGAGGTGGAGCCGGGCGAATACACCTGGTTTGGCCCGATCCTCTATCTGCCCGGCACCCAGACCTTCGGGCAGTGCTACTGCATGGGCTCGGTCAAGTTCGAGGCCAAGGCAGGGCAGATCACCTCGCTTGGCGATTTCCTCAGCCTGGGCTGGGCAGACCGCGCGGCGCTGGAGCAATCGACCTTCGAGCGGGAGTTGCTGCCCGACCGGCCTGCCAGGCCGACCGACTGGAGCGTGCCGGAAAGCCTCGCGAAATATCCCCATGCGCGGGCCGAACTGCGCGCGGCAGGCAAGCGCAACAACTTCCTGTCGGCGCTGGTCGGGCGGATTCCGCCGGTGCCGGGGGTGCTGGCCTACGAGCGCGACGTGCCGATCGACCTGATCGGTCTGGCCGAGGAGAAGGCCAAGGCCGAGGCCGAAGCGGCAGCTGCCGCGGCGGCGGTGATGGAAGCGGCGGAAGCGGCTGCCGACGCCGCACCGGTCGTCGCGGCCGAGCCAGCGGCAGAGGCGGCGCCTACTCAAGCCCCAGCGCAGTAAGGTTCATCGTCGCCGCGTTGTAGCTCGCTTCGGCCAGCCGGCCGTCGCGCTCGGCGCGGATCGCGCGGATGCGGGCATTGGCGGCGTCCTCCTCGCGCAGGTTGACGAGGAAGAAATCCGCAGCGCCGAGGCGGAAGCGGGTGCGTTCGGCCTCGACCATCTGGTTCGCCTGCCGCACTTCGGCGCGGGCGAGTTCGGTGAGCTTCGTCGCCGCGCCGAGCGTGACAAGGATGTTGCCGACTTCGGTGGTGATCTGGTCGGCGATGCGGCGCTGGCGCAGTTCGGTCTCGCGCAGTTCGGCCTCGGCCCGCTGCAACCGCCCGCGCGCCTCGCGCCGCTGGAGCGGCACCGAGAAGGTCAGGCCGACCACCGTGTCGGTGGAATCGAAGCCCGGGCCGCCCGGGCCGATCTGGCCGAAATCGCGCGACAGCTCGACACTGGCGTTGAGCGAGGGTTCGAGATCATTGCGACGCAGCGCGATCCGGTTGTTGGCGCGTTCGAGCGCGAGCCGGAAGGTCTGGAGCTCGGGCCGGCTGCGGATCACCTCGCTGACCGGCGTTGCCGCCAGCTGTTCGGCCGGAACGATGGCCTTCATCCGCGTCGCATCGGGCAGCATCTCGCGGGTCGGCACGATCAGCCGCCCGTCGCCGCCTCGCAGGTAGAACGAAAGGCTGTTGGCGGCCATGTCCAGGTCGCGCCGCGCCTGTTCGAGCAGGGTGCGGCGGGCCAGCAGGTTGCGTTCGTTCTCGGTCAGCGCGATGGCCGGGCGCGCGCCTTCGCGCACCTCGCGCGCCAGGCCCACCTGCCGGGCCTCGGCGATTTCGAGCAATTCCTCGTAGACCCGGATCTCCTCTCCGGCAGCGACCCAGCGCCAATAGGCGCGCAGCGCTTCGAGCTGGACGTTGAGCTGCACCAGCATGACATCCAGCCGCGCCTGGCTGGCCGCGAGACGGGTGTCCTCGATCGCGAAGCGCCGGCTGTCGATGTCGCGGTTGCGCAGCAGGGAGAACAGCGCGCCGACCTTAATCTCGCCGAGGTTGTTGGTGTAGTTCTGGTTTTCGTAGGTCGGGAAGTCGCCGTTCGAGACGCGGTATGATCCGAACACCTCGGCACCATAGGGGCGCAGGGGCTGGCGCGCCTCGACCTTGCCGAAACCGCCCGAATAAAAGCCGGTCAGGCGGTCGAAATATTCGCCCTTGAGCATGAGGTCGAAGGCCCCGTCGGCGGACAGCTGGTCCGAGCGCGCGGCGGCCTCGCGTTCGAAGGCCTCCAGGATCGCGGGGAAGGTCAGCGCCGAGGAGCGCAGCACTTCCTCGGGCAGCAAGGGCCCGGTGGTCAGCGCCCGTTCGACCGGATCGCCGACCGGCGCGATGTCCTGCGCCAGCGCGGGCGCGACCGGTGCTGCCAGCGCCAGCAGCGCCGCACCGCAGGCCAGCCAGCGCCGACCGGGAAAGGCAGGGCCGCGCGGCATCGTCACTCGGTGGTCGCGGCGGGGTTTTCCGCCGGAAGTTCGGGCGGGAAGTTGTTGAGCTGACGCCAGATTTCGTAGCCCACCGGCACGGTCTCCAGCAGCACCCAGGCCTGCGCCTTGGCTCCGAAGCGCACGAAGCGGTCCTCGGGCCAGCGGTGCTTCTCGCTCTTGTCCTCGCGGATCAGCACGCGAAAGCGCCCGTTGGGCTGGGCGGACTGGTCGACCGCGACCACGATCCCGCCGAAAGTTCCGACCGCGACCGAGGGCCAGCCGGAGAACTGCACCGCGGGCCAGCCCTCGAACATCACCCGCGCCTTGTCGCCCGGCTTCACCAGCGCGACGTCGCGCCCGTCGATGAAGATCTCGACCACCCGCTCCGAGCTTTGCGGCACGAAGGTCGCCAGCACGTCGCCGGCGCTGACGAGGGTCGAGGCATCGCCCGCATTGAGGCTCTGGATGAAGCCGTCGCGCGGGGCACGCAGGATCTGCGAGGACTGGCGCGCCAGCCCGACATCGGCGCGATTGAGCGCGGCCTGCGCCGAGGCAACCTGGCCCTGCCTTTCGGCGATGCGGATCTGCGCCGCTTCGTAATCGCGCCGCGCCGCAAGGCCGGCCTGATAGAGCTCGCGCATCCGCCGCTCGTCGAGCTGCGCTGTGGCGAGCGCGGTCTGGGCCGCTTCGAGCTGGGCCTGGATCTGGCCGCGTTCGGCCTGCAGGCGATCGACCAGCTGCGGATCGATATCGGCAATCCGGACGATCGGATCGCCTTTCTTCACCCGGCTGCCGTCGCGCACATACCATTGCTCGATCCGGCCCGGCACCAGCGCGTTGATGTCCTGCTTGCGTTCGTTGGGGTTGAGCGTGGTGACATCGCCGCGACCGGTCGCGGTCTGCACCCATGGGGCATAGATCAGGAACGCCAGCATCGAGAGGAAGGCGATCAGCAGCAGGTAGAAAATGGTGCGCATCACGCGCGGGATCTTGATCGATTCCAGCGCGGTGAAGCGGTGGGACTGGCGTTGCGGCGTGCTCATGCCTCGCCTCCGCTGCCCGGCGTGCCGAGCTGGGCCTGGAGCTGTCCGTCGCCGTCCGGGGCGCTGCGCCGCTGGCGCCGCGCTTCGGCGAAGTCGGCAAAGCTGTCGAACCAGCGCTGCTGGCGGGCCTCCATGTGCAGGAAGCGGTCACACCCGAGCGCGGCCTCGCGGTTGGAGAAGTAGATCACCGTGGTGAAGGCCTGCGCGCGCAGGGCGGCGAGCGCGCTGGCGAGATCCTCGGCCTCGATCAGATCGAACAGCCGGGTCAGCACCAGCACCCGCGGGCGCGCGAGGATCGCGCTGGCCAGCTTGAGCTTGAGCAGCTCGACCGTCGAGAGCGGATAGCCGGTCGCCGCGATCTTGGTGTCGAGCCCCTGTTCGAGCCCGGGCAGGACTTCGGCCAGGCCCACTGCCTTGAGCGCATCGAGCATCCGCCAGCTTTCGCCCGTCGGGCAGGACAGGCTGAGATACTGGCGGATCGTCATCGGCACGAAAGTCGGCCGGTCGAGCACGTAGATCGCCATCCGCAGGTGGTGCGCTTCGATGTCCTTGATGTCGGTGCCGCCCAGCGTGGTGTAGCCGGTGGAGGGCAGCTCGTAGAGCTTGAGCACGTTGGTGAACAGGCGCTGGAGCCCGTGCTGGCTGGTCGAGGCCATCACCACCGCGCCGCTGGGCACGGTGAAGTCGAGCTCGGCGCTCTCGTACCGCGCCTTGCCGCGCACCTGACGGAACACCAGCGTGTGATCACTGCCGGTGAGCGGATCGGCCCCGCGCGGCTTTTCCTGCTCGATGTCGAAGAACAGCGAGACTTCCTCGCCCGCGGCGCAAAGCTCGTAGAAATACTGGAGATAGGTGCCCAGCTGCGCCACCCCGAAGAAGGCCGCCGACAGCACCAGCTCCGCCGCGACCAGCTGTCCCAGCGTCAGCTCGAACTGGATCACCAGCCAGCCGCCCAGACCCAGCAGCACCGCGCTGGCGGTGGCATACATCAGCAGGAACGACAGGGTCTGCGAGAAATGCTGGCGGAAATAGCGCCGCCGCGCGTTGAGGTAGTTATGGGTCGCCTTGTCGGTCTGTTCGATGGCGTAATCGACCCGCTGCTGCGACTTGAAGAAACCGTTGGATTCGCCGATCTGCTCGAGCCAGACGGAGGTGCCGTGCTTTGCATGGCTGACGTCGATCGCGGCCCGGATCGCCCGGCTGCCCCAGGACAGCCACACCACCCAGATCAGCACGATCATCACCATCGTGAAGATCAGGAACAGCGGGTGATAGAGCGACACCAGCACGAAGCCGACCGCAATCCCGAGCAGGATCGAGAAGCCGTCGATGAACAGGATCGGCAGGCGCGACATGATGATCATCACGTCGAAATAGCGGTTGAACAGTGCGCCGCGGGTGGTGTCGGTGAAGAACGGGTTCTGGGCATAGATCGCGATCAGCGAAATCTCGCTCACCATGCGTGCGTAGAAGCGCCGCGCGAACAGCTCCATCAGGTGGATGCGCAAGGCATAGAGCAGCGAGGAAAACAGCAGCAGCACGAACAGCGTGATCGACAGCATCACCAGCGGCGCGGGCATGGCGGTGTTGGCGACGGTGTTGATCAGCATCTGAACCGAGATCGGCGTGGCCAGCGTCAGCAGGCTGATGCCCACGCCATAGACCACCGCGAGCCAGTAGAAGCTGGTCTCGGGCCGGAGGATCTCGGCAAAGATCCGGAAGAACCGCGTCAGCGATATCTGCGAGCCGTAAGAGGGGCCTTCAACCGCCATGGCAGCCTTTCCGTCCTGAATCCGTGATCATGCGCCAGATCATGCCTGCCCCCGCTCCCGCGTCCGGCCCGGCAAGGCCCGGCCCGTCACGGCAAGGTGCATGGCGCGCAACACCGATTGCTGCAATGAAGAAATGGCCCAGAGAGCCTGCGGTTCCGGCCCCGAGGTCATGTGCAAATTCATGAAGATATGAACCTAAAAGAAGTTATTGCGAAGCATTCGCGCTTGGATGAGCCCCTAGCGGATGAACCTTGCCGGTAGCTGAACCGGGCGCATTCGGGCATGAGACACGGATGACGTCGGCCAAACCTGCTGCGCACTCGCGCACCCTGCTGCTGGTCGGCGGCGGCCATGCCCATGTCGCGGTGCTGGCCGACTGGATCAGGCGCGGGGTGCCTGAGGGCGTGCGGGGTGTGCTGCTCACCCCCAAGCGGCATCTGCGCTATTCGGGCATGGTGCCGGGCTGGCTCGCCGGGCAGCATGGGCGGGACGAGGGGCTGGTCGATCTGGCGGGGCTCGCAGTGCGCGCCGGGGCGGAATGGGTGCAGGGCCGCTGCACCGCGCTCGATCCTGCGGGCCGGAGCGTCATCACGGACAGCGGCAGGACTTTCACTTTCGACTGGGCCTCGCTCGACACCGGCGGGGTGGGGCAGGGCGCGGCGCTGCTTGGCGACGACCCGCGCCTGATCGACGTGCGCCCGATCGATGCCTTCGCCGCGCGGATCGCGGCCATGCCCGCGCCAGCGCCGGCGCGGGTGGTGGTTGCAGGCGGCGGGGCCGGGGGCGTGGAGCTCGCCTTTGCCCTGCGCAATCGGGCCGGGGCCGAACCGCGCCCCGAGGTGGCGCTGGTGACGGGCGAGGGCGGGTTGCTTCCCGGCTTTGCAGAAGCGGTGCGAAGCCGCGTCGCTACGACGTTGATCCGGCAAGGCATTGCGCTCCACTGTGCCGAGGCGCGCTTCGCCCATGGGCGGATCATGGCGGGCGAGACGTCGCTCGAACCAGCGGAACTGGTGATTGCCGCGACCGGCAGCGCCGCGCCTGCGTGGGTGCGGGCAAGCGGGCTGGCGGTCAGCGCGCAAGGCTTCGCGCTGGTCGATGCGCAGCAACGCTCGGTCTCGCATCCGCATATCTTCGCCGCCGGGGACGTCGCCGCGCGCGCCGACCGGACACTGGCCCATTCGGGCGTCCATGCGGTCAAGGCCGGGCCGGTGCTCGCCGCCAATCTGCGCAGCGTGCTGACGGGTGCGCCGGTGCGTGCCGCCTATCACCCGCGCCGCCACAGCCTCTATCTCGTCAACACCGGCGACGGTTCGGCGATTGCCAGCTATGGGCCGTGGGTGGCCGACGGGGCGTGGGTGCTTGCACTCAAGCACCGGATCGACAAAGGCTGGATCGCCACATACGCGGCGCTGGCGCATCCGGCGTAACTTCGGGCGGGCCGGAGCCGAAGTCCTTTTGCGGCAGCCAGTAAGGGAGTGCTCTTGAAGAAACTTGCCATCCTTGCCGCGCTGGCCGCGATTGTCGCCGCCTATTTCGCCTTCGACCTCGGCGCCTATCTGACGCTGGCCGGGATCAAGCAGGCGGTTGGCCAGTGGGAGGCCTTTTACGCCGAGAACCCGCTGGTGGTGCTGGCGGCCTTCTTCCTCGCCTATGTCGCGGTGACGGCCGCCTCGCTGCCGGGCGCTGCGATTATGACGCTGGCGGCGGGCGCGCTGTTCGGGGTGGTGACGGGGACGGTGCTGGTCTCCTTTGCCTCGACGCTCGGAGCGACGCTTGCCTTCCTGTCCTCGCGCTACGTGCTGCGCGACAGCATCGAGGCGCGCTTCGGCGAGCGGCTGAAGGCGATCAACGCCGGGCTGGAGCGCGACGGGGCGTTCTATCTGTTCACCTTGCGGATGATCCCGGCCTTTCCGTTCTTCGTCGTCAATCTGGTGATGGGCCTCACCCGCATCCGCACCTGGACCTACGTCTGGGTCAGCCAGACCGGCATGCTGCTCGGCACCATCGTCTATGTGAATGCGGGCACGCAGCTGGCGCGGATCGACAGCCTCAAGGGGATTGCCTCGCCGCAGGTGCTGGGGAGCTTTGTGCTGCTCGGCATTGCGCCGTGGCTGGCCAAGCTGGTGATCGGCGCGATCCAGCGGCGCAAGGTCTATGCGGGCTTCAAGCGGCCCAAAAAGTTTGACCGCAACATGGTGGTGATCGGCGCGGGCGCGGCGGGGCTGGTGTCGGCCTATATCGCCGCGACGGTCAAGGCCAAGGTGACGCTGGTCGAGGCGAAGGAGATGGGCGGCGACTGCCTCAACACCGGCTGCGTGCCGTCCAAGGCGCTGATCAAGAGCGCCAAGGTCGCCGCACAGATGCGCCATGCCGACAAGTATGGCCTGACCCCGGCCGAGCCTCAGGTGCCGTTCAAGGCGGTGATCGCGCGGGTGCTGGATGCGGTGAGGAGAATCGAACCGCACGACAGCGTCGAGCGTTACGAGGGGCTCGGGGTCGATGTGGTCAAGGGCTATGCGCGGATCCTTGATCCGTGGACGGTCGAGATCGCGCGCAACGACGGGGGCACGCAGCGCCTCACCACCCGCTCCATCGTGATCGCCAGCGGAGCCGAGCCGGTGGTGCCGCCGATCCCCGGGATCGAGACCTCGGGCTATCTCACCAGCGAGACCATGTGGGAGGCCTTCGCGCAGATGGACGCCGCGCCTGCGCAGGTCGTGGTGCTTGGCGGCGGGCCGATCGGATGCGAGCTTTCCCAGGTACTTGCGCGGCTTGGCTCGAAAGTCTCTCAGGTCGAGATGGAAGACCGCCTGCTCGGACGCGAGGACGAAGACGTCTCGGCGCTGGCGAAGGCGGTGCTCGAAGGCGATGGCGTGAGCGTTCACACGGGCCACAAGGCGGTGCGGATCGAAGGCAAGGTGCTGGTCGCCGAACATGGCGCAGCCGAGGTGCGCCTGCCCTTCGACACGCTGATCCTCGCGGTCGGGCGCAAGGCGCGGCTGACCGGTTTCGGGCTGGAGGATATCGGCGTCGATACCGCCAAGACTGTCGTCACCGACGCCTTCCTCGCCACGAAATTCCCCAATATCTTCGCCGCCGGCGACGTCGCCGGCCCCTACCAGTTCACCCACACCGCCAGCCATCAGGCGTGGTATGCCAGCGTCAACGCGCTGTTCGGGACGTTCCGCAAGTTCAAGGCCGACTACCGCGTGATCCCCGCCGTCACTTTCCTCGATCCCGAATTCGCCCGCGTCGGCCTCAATGAGCGCGAGGCGGCCGAGCAGGGCATCGCGGTGGAGGTGACGCGCTACGAGATCGACGATCTCGACCGGGCGATTGCCGAGAGCGAGACCAAGGGCTTCGTCAAGGTGCTCACCCCGGCGGGCGGCAAGGACACCGTGCTCGGCGTCACCATCGTCGGGGCGCAGGCGGGCGAGTTGCTGGCCGAATATGTGCTGGCGATGAAGCACGGCATCGGGCTCAACAAGATCCTCGGCACGATTCACGCCTACCCGACGATGGTGGAGGCCAACAAATATGCCGCGGGCAACTGGAAGAAGGCGCACAAGCCCGAGGGGCTGCTGAACTGGGTCGAGCGCTATCACGCGTGGATGCGGGGCTAGCCGCTTATTGAAGTTCACACCCCCCGCTTTCGATGATGGTTTCGGCGAAGACTGACGATCAGGCATTTGGTAATCTGGGAGAAGCGAGTGAGAGAGTTGATGATCTCAAGGGCCGGACCGGGCATCGTCGCCTTCATCGTGCTTGGAATACTATTGGTTCTATCACCCTCAGACGCCGCAGTCTTAATCGGTGGCGGAGCAGCTCGATTGATAGATCCACCTATGCTGTTGCCCGTCATTGCTGGAATGTACCCAAGCAATCTGCGGTGGTGGGGTGCGCTAGGCCTTCTCTTGGTTGGTTCATCATTGGCACATCTCACCTTGTCGCCCCTCTCGGACAGCCCAATGAGCGAAGTTTTGCGAGTGACGGCCACGATCGGTGGAGTTCTGGTTGGCGCAATACTCATCTCAATTTCGCATTTTGTCGCCCTAGCGTTTCAGCGAATGCGAAAGCCGACATAATGCGTAGAGATCAGACCAATGCTCTGAGTTGCTTTTTCGAGCAGAAGGACTCGTAGAATTTGGAACTGTTCGACCAGCTGCGCGGGATCATCGGCATCGCGGTGCTGATGGGGCTGGCCTGGGCCTTCAGCGAGAACCGCCGCCAGCATCCCGGCTGGCGCTGGATCGCCGGGGCGCTGGCGCTTCAGGGCCTGCTCGCGGTGCTGATCGTGCGGGTGCCTGCCGTTTGGGCAGCGGTCGGCCTCGTCAACAATGCGGTGAGCGCGGTCGAGGCGGCGACGCTCAAGGGCTCGTCCTATATGTTCGGCTATCTCGGCGGGGCGGAGCTGCCCTTCGCGCTGAAAGAGGGCGCGCAGCCGCCGCTGGTGATCGCCTTCCAGATCCTGCCGCTGGTGATCGTCTTCTCCGCGCTCGCGGCGCTCTTGTGGCATTGGGGCGTGCTGCGCTGGATGGTTAACGGCCTTGCCTTCCTGCTGCGGCGCAGCCTTGGCGTGTCGGGTGTCGTCGGCCTGTCAGGCGGGGCGAGCGTGTTCCTCGGCGTGGTCGAGGCGCCGCTGGTGACGCGCGCCTATTTCGCCCGCGTCAGCCGCACCGAGCTGTTCCAGATCATGACCCTGACGATGGCGACCATCTCGGGCGCGATCCTGATCCTCTATGCCACCACCCTGCGCGACACCGTGCCCGACGCGGTGGGGCACATGATCTCGGCCTCGCTGATCTCGCTTCCGGCCGCGCTGCTGATCGCGCGACTTATGGTGCCGGGCAGCGCCGAGGACACCGCGACCGAGGTGGAGAAGGAGGATCCGGGCCTCAGATACGAATCCAGCATCGATGCCATCGTCAAGGGCACGATGGACGGGATGCAGCTGTTCCTCAGCGTGATTGCGGTGATCATCGTGGTCTTTGCGCTGGTGGCGCTGGTGGACGGGATGCTCGCGGCCTTGCCCGCGATCGAGGGCGAGCCGCTCAGCCTCAAGCGCCTGCTCGGCTGGGCGCTCGCCCCGTTCATGTGGCTGCTCGGCGTGCCGTGGGGCGAGGCGCAGGCCGCAGGGGGCCTGATGGGCACCAAGGCGGTGCTCAACGAATATGTCGCCTATCTCGAACTCGCCGCACTGCCCGAGGGCACCTTGGGGCCGAGAAGCCTCCTGATCGTCACCTATGCCCTGTGCGGTGTGGCGAACCTTGCCAGCGTCGGCCTGCTCGTCTCGACCATCGGCACGCTCTGCCCCGAGCGCCGCGCCGAGGCGGCGGGGCTGGGGATGAAGAGCTGGATTTCGGGCAATCTCGCCAGCTGCATGACGGGGGCGTGGATCGGGCTGGTCACCTATGCTTGATGCGCGCCTGCGCCCATTGATCGACCCGCCGCTGGGCCGCGCCGGAGCGGTGCTGGCGGGGCTGGGGGTGACGGCCAACGCGCTGACCTTTACCGGCCTTGCGCTGGGGTTGGCGGGCGCGGCGGCCATCGCATTCGGCGCGATTGGCTGGGGACTTGCGCTGATCCTCGCCAACCGCTTGCTCGACGGGCTCGACGGGGCGGTGGCGCGGGTGCGCGGGCCGTCCGACCTTGGCGGCTATTTCGATATCGTCGCCGACTTCGCCTTCTATGTCAGCGTGCCGGTGGGCTTCGGCGTGCTCGATGCCGCCAACCAGCTGCCCGCGCTGGTGCTGGTGGCGAGCTTCGTGCTCACCGGCGTGAGCTTCCTCGCCTTCGCGGTAATTGCGGGCAAGCGCGGGGCGACTACCGAGGCGCACGGGAAAAAGAGCTTCTTCTATTCGACCGGCCTTGCCGAGGGCACCGAGACCATCGCCGTGTTCATCGCCATGTGCCTGTGGCCGGCGTGGTTCGGCCCGATCGCTTACGCCTATGCGGCGCTCTGCGTGCTGACCGTGTTCCAGCGCAGCGCGATGGCAGTCGGCAGCTTTACCGACTAGCCGCTCCCAGCAGCGTCTCGGTGCGGCTGCGCAGTTCGTTGATCCGCGCGGTGTTGGCACCGAGATCGCTCTGCCCCACCCGGCTGACCGAGCGGAAGTCGATCTGCTGCTCGCCCACGCGGGCGACGACATCGTCCTTGAAGCCGAACCAGAAGGTTTCGGCCACGCCCTCGACCGTGCCGGTGGCCTCGTCCTGGCGGATGTCCTTGAGGCCCATCTGCGCCATCGCCGCCGCGACTGCCGCGATGCCCTCGGCCTTGCTTGCGCCGCCGAGCGGCAACGGGGCCGGACGGTCCTTGCGATCGGTGATGATCTGCGCGTGGCTCTTCACCGCCAGCTGCGGCGGGATGCCTTCCTTGAACACTTCGATCTTGCCGAGCGGGGTCTGGTAGTCGGCGAGCGGATTGGCCCCCGCCGCCTCGCGCTTCGCCAGCGTCTCGGCGGAGAAGGCGGGCGGATTGCCGGTGTCGGTGGAAATGTCGTGGATCGGATTGTCCGCTGCCTTGCTGCCCGCCGCCATGAACATCACGAAGGCCGCGCCCGGCACCAGCAGGCCGATGATCGCGGTCGCCAGAAGTCCGTTTCTGCGCGGCTGAGCGCGCGCGGCGATGATCAGCGAGACCAGCGCGGCGAGCGCCATTATGCCCAGCAGGACAGGCCCGCCGACGATGAGCATCGCGCCAAGCCCGAATTTCCAGCCCCAGATCCCGATCTTGGTGCCGAGCGCGGCAATGGCGAAATAGAGCGGCATGAACGCGAGCAGGGCGAGGACGAGCTTGGTGTGCCAGGGCAGGGTCTTGGTCATCATGGATGCGATGTTTAGCGCGCGCGCGGGCCAGTGCAATCATGCGATTGACGAGGGATATCTCCGGCTGCGGGAAACCCTTTGGCGCTTATGCGTTTGGCCCTTACGGCAACGGGAGGGGCAAGGCATGGGGATCACGCCGAAGTCCTGCTTTTCTTGGCCGAAAAACTGGGTTAAGGCCCCCCGGGATGCGGGAGGACTTAGTTGTTCAGAGGACAAACGACCATGAAGCGTAATTTCCTGATGGGTGCGGCCGCGCTTGCGGGCCTGATGACTCTTTCGGCTTGCGGCGGCGGTGCGGGCAGCGATGCCAACGCCCCGGCTCCCGAAGCCACCGAAGCGGCTCCTGCTGCTGAACCGGCTGCCACCGAAGCCGCGGCTCCGGCTCCGGCTGCGGGCGCTGAATATGCCAGCTTCACCACCGATGTCGCCGCCGGCGAAAAGGTCTTTGCGCTGTGCCGTTCGTGCCACGTGCTCGACGAAGGCGTGAACCGCGTCGGCCCGTCGCTTCACAAGGTTGTCGGCCGCGCCTCGGGCTCGGTTGCCGGCTTCGCCTATTCGGACGCCAACAAGAACAGCGGCGTGACCTGGACCACCGACGTGCTGTTCAAGTACCTCGAAGATCCCAAGGCGTTCATGCCGGGCACCAAGATGGCCTTCCCGGGCATCAAGGACGCGCAGGACCGCGCCAATCTGGTGGCCTATCTCGAAAGCCAGTCGAAGTAAGATCGACGCTTTCCGGCGACAGAAAACGGGGCGGCGCGGGCAACCACGCCGCCCTTTTTCTTTGCCTGTCCCGGGGGCGCGGTTCAGGCTGACGCGTCGAGCGCCGCGGCGGGGCAATGACGGGCGAGGTAATCCTCGTGGGTCGGCAGGCCGGCGACGCTGCGTTCGATGATGGTGCGCAAGCTGGCGAGGAATTCGCCGAGCTGCGCGTCGCTCATCTGGTCGGCCATCGGATCGTAATCGGCCGGCACGATGCCCTGTCCCAGCATCACCTGCACCCAGCTTGCCTCCTTGAACAGATCATCGACATCCCGCCCCACCCGGCCCGAGGCGGCGAACAGGGCGAGCTTGTGGGTGAGGCTGTCGGGCACCTCCATATGCTTGCAATAGCGCCAGAACTCCGTGTCCTCGCGGGCGGTCTGGTGATAGTGGAGGATGAGGAAGTCGCGGATCTGCGCGAACTCCGCGGCGCAGCGGCGGTTGTATTCGGCCCGCATGGTCGCCGCATCGCCCTCGCGCGGGAACAGCTGGATCAGCCGGCTGACATGCGACTGGATCAGGTGGATGCTGGTCGATTCGAGTGGCTCCAGAAACCCGCTCGACAGGCCGATGGCCGCGCAATTGTGCGCCCAGAAGGCCTCGCGCCGCCCGGTGGTGAAGCGGATCGGACGCGGATCGCCCAGCGCCTTCGTATCCAGTCCCGCCATCAGCGTATCGGCGGCAGCCTTGTCGGAGAGGAAGCCCGAGGAATAGACGTGGCCATTGCCGGTGCGGTGCTGGAGCGGGATGCGCCACTGCCAGCCCGCGGGTTTGGCCGTCGCGCGGGTATAGGGGACGAGGGTCTCCAGCCGCTCGCTCGGCACCGCCAGCGCGCGGTCGCAGGGGAGCCACTTTGACCAGTCCTGGTAGCCCACCCCCAGCGTCTCGCCGAGCAGAAGGCTGCGAAAGCCGGTGCAGTCGATGAAGAAATCGCCCGCGACCGCCTTGCCGCCCTTGAGCGCGATGGCCCGGATGTCGCCGCTCTCTCCGTCTCGCTCGACGCTCTCGACGATCCCCTCGGTGCGCGTGACCCCGCGTCCCTCGGCATAGCTTCGCAGGAACAGGGCGTAGCGGCTGGCATCGAAGTGATAGGCATAGGCAAGGCCCGTCATCCCGGTGTTGCCGACCTTGTCGAGCTTGCCGAAGCGCGCCTGATCGGCGGCCAGCTGGTGAAGCGACCAGTGCCACAGGTCCTTGGCCTCCGCCCCGCTTCCGGCGCTCCGCTTCCAGTAGTGGTGGAAGGCGACATTGCCCAGGTTCAGCCCGGTATCGCCGAAAGTGTGGAGGTAGCGGCTGCCGAGCCTGCCCCAGTCGACGAATTCGATCCCGAGCTTGAAGGTGCCCGAGGTCGCCTTGAGGAATTCGTTCTCGTCGAGGCCGAGGATCGCGTTCAGCCTGATGATCTGCGGGATCGTCGCCTCGCCGACGCCGACCGTGCCGATCGCCTCGCTCTCGACCAGCTCGATGTCGAGCCGTTGGCCCAGCAGCCTTGCAAAGGCCGCGGCCGTGATCCACCCGGCGGTGCCCCCGCCGACGATCACCAGTTTCCTCACCTCAGGCCTGTCCATACCTGCGTCCCTTGCATCTGTCAGTCCGCTGCCGGGCGGAAGAAGGCGTTGATTGTCAGCCGGCCTTCGCGCGGGTCGGCGGAAAGCGGGGCGGCGTTGTCGATCACCCCGCTGTGGAGGATGTTGCCGCGATAGAACACCGCGCTGTTGAAGTCTCCGGGCACGGCATGAGTGCGCTCGAAATGCGGTGCGCCGTCGGTGGTGTAGGCGGCGGGTGGCAGGCCGCTGCGCGCGACATCGGCCTTGAGCGCTTCGGCATAGCGCGGATAGTCGGCCGCCGTCAGCGCCTCCAGCCCGGTCGAGCGGTGGCGGAAGAAAGCGGTGCCGCCGTGACCGGTGCGGTGCAGGTAGAGCATCATCGCGATCTGGTGCGGATCGGTGCCGTCGACATGCGGGAGGCGCTGGATCGGCGCGAGTGCGCCGGGCGGGGTGGTGACAATCGAGTACCAGGCCTGCATCTCCCAGCGCGTGGCTTCCTCTGCAAACCATTGATCCAGCAGCGGTGCAAGCTGTTCCAGCAGATAGGTGCAGACCGCCGGATCGAGGGGCGCCCGCACGCCGGGATATTGCGGCGTGATTCTTGCAAAATTTTGCAAAATTGCTTGCGAAATGGCTTGTTCGGGTTCCGCGAGAAGCCCATCCACGGTCACAAGACAATGATCTTGCGATGAAAAATTCGAAATGGTGGCGCTGCTGGTGGCAAGGGCCCATCCGGGCGGCGCTGCCGGGGCGCGCGATGAGCGGGTGAAGGCCATGGCGGAGAGCCTATCAAAAGCCTCGTCGGGCTCCAAGGCCCATAGATAAATACATGATTAGGAACGATATAAATCCGGAATACCGAAGACCTGCGCTGATCCCGAAGGCGGGCTTCGCGGATTGTCGGGCCGGCCCGTTGAACGTGGCACGCAAACTGTGACAATCCGGCAACAAGTTGTTGAAACCCGCCGCACCCGACCGGAGAGCATGCGGGAAAATTATCTATAATATACAGAAAATGTTGGATTTTAATGAGAGAGGGCAGGGGGTGGCCGGGAAGCACGATTGGCGATTTACCTCTGACCCGGAGTGCGCTATGAAAAAAACTGCAAAAGCGCACGATTGATGTCGCTTGCGGGAGGGGAGTTCTCATGAAGACCATAGGGATCAAGGGTAGCGCGCGTCTGCTGTGCGGGGCTGCGACCTTTCTGGCGCTGGCCGCGGGCAGCGCTCCGGCACTGGCACAGGATGCGGCCGAACAGCCGGTAACCACCGCCGAGCAAGAAGGCGATGCCATCATCGTCACCGGTATCCGCAGCTCGATCCAGACCTCGCTCGATGCCAAGCGCAAGGCGACCTCGATCGTCGAAGTGATCGCGGCCGAAGACATCGGCCTGCTGCCCGACCTCTCGATCGCCGACACGCTCGCGCGCCTGCCGGGCGTCACCGCCCAGCGCGTGCGCGGCCGTTCGCAGCAGATCTCGATCCGCGGCCTCGGCCCGGATTTCAGCCTCGCGCTTCTCAACGGGCGCGAAGTCGTTTCGGCGGGCAACAACCGTGGCATCGAATTCGACCAGTTCCCCTCCGAACTGATCGGCTCGGGCGTGGTCTACAAGACCGGTGACGCCCAGCTCGCCGCGATCGGCATCGCCGGCGCGGTCGACCTGCGCACCGTCAAGCCGCTCGACTACAAGGGCCGCCAGATCACCGCGCAGGCGACCTACACGCTCAATGACAGCGGTTCGCTCAACCCCGATTTCGCCGATGACGGCTACCGCTTCTTCGGCAGCTACATCGACCAGAATGCCGACGGCACGCTCGGCTGGTCGCTCGGTGTGACGGTGCAGTCGATCCCGACCCAGTTCATCAGTCGCGAGCTGAAGACCAACCAGTTCCAGGTCGCGCGCACGGCGGGCGGTGTGATCTACCCGGCCGACAACCCGCGCCAGGGCGTCGTCAGCCGCAGCTTCGAGCGTACCTCGGTCGCCGGGACGCTGCAGTTCGAGCCGACCGACAACTTCTCGATCAACCTCGACGGCTTCTACACCGACACCAGCGATTCGGGCATCTTCCGCGGCACCGAAACGCCGATCGCGTCGTGGAGCGGTGCACAGTTCGGCGGTGCCACCGGCAGCGGTCCGTTTGCCGACAGCGCCACCTACACCAACGTCGTGCCGATCCTGCGCACCGACACCGAGGGTTCGGAATCGGAAATCTTCGCCATCGGCGGCAACATCGAATGGAAGGCGACCGACAACCTCGGCTTCGTGCTCGACTACGGCTATTCGACGCTTGATCGCAACGACATCGACTACGAAAGCTATGCCGGCACCGGCCGCGCGCGTTCGGGCGCGCAGGACACGCTGACCTTCAACTTCGCGCCCGACGGACGCTATTCGATCGACGGCCTGCTCGACTATACCGATCCGGCCAACGTGCTGCTCACCGATCCGGGGGGCTGGGGCCAGGTCGGCTTCATCAAGCAGCCGATCATCGAGGACGAGCTGCATCAGCTGCGCGCCGAGGCCTACTGGGAATTCGACGGCGGGCTGATCGACAACATCACCGTCGGCTGGCTCTACACCGACCGCGAGAAGAATTTCGATTCCAACGAAAGCTTCCTGCGTCCGACTGCCGCCTTCGGCAACGGGCTGGCGGTTCCCACCAACGCGATCGTCGGTTCCACCAACACGGGTGGCCTGGGCAACGACATTCTCGCCTATGATCCCTCGCGCTTCCTGACCGACGGCACCTATATCGTCGAGAAGGCCACCTTCGACACCCAGTGGGTGGTCGGCGAGAAGGTTCACAACTTCTACATTCAGGCCAATATCGACGGCGATCTGGGCTCGGTTCCGGTGCGCGGCAATATCGGCCTGCGCTATGCCGATACCGAGCAGCAATCGACCGGCACGATCGGCGGCGGCCTGCTCAACACTGTCGGCACCAGCTACGACAACTGGCTGCCGAGCATGAACCTCAGCTTCGAGATCATGCCCGACACCTTCATCCGTCTCGCTGCGGCCAAGACCATCACCCGCTCGCGGCTCGACCAGATGACGGCGAACCAGAACATCACCGTCAACCCGCTGAGCTGCACCGACACCAATGGCGACCAGATCCCCGATACGGTGATCGGGTTCAACCCGCCGCAGCTGGTGTGCTTCAATCTCAGCGGCGGCAACCCGCTGCTCCAGCCCTACAGCTCGACCTCCTACGACATCTCCTTCGAGAAGTATTTCTCGCCCGGCTCGGCGATCATCATCGCCGCCTTCCACAAGGACCTGTCGGACTGGATCATCGACTTCAACGAGCTGGTCGATCTGACCCAGTCGATCGAGAACGCGGGCTTCGGCGCCATCCTGGTGGGCGCGCCCGAACTCGCCACCGGCGTGTTCAGCGGTCCGGTCAACTTCGCCGATGGCAACATCACCGGCATCGAAGGCACGATCCGCGTCAACTTCGGCGACCTGTCGAGCGCGCTCGACGGCTTCGGCGGGTTCTACTCGATCACCTATGCCGACGCCGAGGTGCAGAACCAGAACTTCAATCCGCTGCCGATCCCGGGCTATTCGGATCTCACCTGGTCGGGCGACATCTTCTACGAAAAGAACGGCTTCCGCGCGAAGCTGGCGGCGCGTTACCGCAGCGGCTTCCTGTCCGAAGTGCAGAACTTCGACGGTTCGCTGTCGGGTGCCAATGCCCAGTCGGAAACCATTCTCGACGCGCAGATCGGTTACACCTTCGACAAGCCGGGCAGCTTCCTCAACGGGCTCGGCATCCTGTTCGAGGTGTTCAACATGACCAACGAGCCGTTCGTCACCCAGAACGATCTGTTCGATGCCAACGGGAACAATGTCGGTGCCTTCCCGAGCCGCCACGAGCAATACGGGCGCACCTTCAACTTCACGATCCGCAAGAACTTCTGACACAGGCGCCCTCGGGTCGCACCAAGGGTTTCAGGGAGGGCCCGCCAGCAATGGCGGGCCCTTTCCGTTTGCGTCGTCGGAAAGCGAAGCGGAGTTTCAGGCCGCCGGCATCGGCGCGGCGCAGTGGCGGTCGATGAATTCGCCGTGGCTCGGCATGGCGGCCACCGCCTCGTCCATCGCGGCGCGCACCTGCACGAGGCGCTCGGCCACCGGCACGCCCGCCCGCATCGCGGCAAGCGCCGGGGCGCGCTGCGGCACGATCCCCTGCCCGAGATAGACCGCGATCCAGCTGGGATTGGCGAACAGCTCGTGCCCGTCGGCGACCAGCAGGCCGTATTCGCGGAAATGGTCGATCTTGTATTGCAGGCTGTCGGGGATCGGCATGGCCGCGCAGTAGCGCCACAGCTCGGAATCGTCCCTTGCGCTCGCCTTGTAGTGCAGGATCAGGAAGTCGCGGATGCGCTCGTATTCCACCGCCGTCTGGGCGTTGTATTCGCGCGCCAGCAGCGGCGACATGGCGCTATCGGGTAGCAGCGCGATGAGGCGCAGGATTCCGTACTGGATGAGATGGAGACTGGTCGATTCCAGCGGCTCCATGAAGCCTGCCGACAGCCCGATGGCGACGCAGTTCTTCTTCCAGAATTCGCGCCGCTTGCCGGTCACGAACCGGAGCGGGCGCGGATCGGCCAGTGGCTTGCCGTCGAGGCTGGCGAGCAGGGTGGCGCTGGCTTCGTCCTCGGAAATGAACTGGCTGCAATGGACATAGCCGTTGCCGGTGCGGTGCTGGAGCGGGATGCGCCATTGCCAGCCCGCCGGTTTGGCGGTCGAGCGGGTGTAGGGGGTGAATTCGCCGCGTTCACAGGGGACCGCGACGGCGCGATCACAGGGGAGCCAGTGCTGCCAGTTGTCGTAGCCCGCCTCCAGCGCTTCCTCGATCAGCAGCCCGCGAAAGCCGCTGCAGTCGATGAAGAACTCGCCCGCCACCGTCTCGCCGTTCTCCAGCGTGACGCTGTCGATGAACCCGTCAGCCGCGCGCAACGCCACGTCGACGACCCGCCCTTCCTTGCGCACCACGCCCCTTGCTTCGGCAAAGCGCCGCAGGAAGGCGGCATAGAGCCCGGCGTCGAAGTGATAGGCATAGTCGAAAGTCGACTGGATCAGCCGCCGGTCGGGCGAGGGGTGGGTGAACCTGCCGGCCTTGGCCATCGCCCAGCACATCGAGAAATCATCGATCGGGCCGTCCACCCGGCCTTCAAGGCTTTCGCGCATCCAGTGGTGGTAGAACGGCACCTGGTCGAACTCGGCGCCATACTGGCCGAAGGGGTGGAAATAGGAATGGCCGAGCCTGCCCCAGTCGACGAACTGGATGCCGAGCTTGAAGCTGCCTTGCGTCTCGCGCACGAAGGTCGCTTCGTCGATCCCGAGGCGGCGGTTGAAATGGCGGATCGGCGGGATGGTCGCCTCGCCCACGCCGACCGTGCCGATCGCCTCGCTTTCGATCAGGGTGATGGCGCAGGTCTGGCCGACGGCATGGGCCAGCGCCGCCGCTGTCATCCAGCCCGCCGAGCCGCCGCCGACGATGACGATGGACTTGAGCGGGGCAGGCGCGCCGGTCATCCGCCGCAGCTCTCGCGGATCAGCAGGCTGGTTTCCAGCCGCTCGGAAATCGCCGGGCCGTCGCCGCGGTCAATCAGCTTGGACACCAGCATCCGGCCCGCAAGGTTCGCGTCCTGATCGATGGTGGTGAGGTGCGGGGTGACGAGCCGCGCGGCGGGGATATTGTCGTATCCGACCACCGAAACATCCTCAGGCACCCGCAAGCCCGAACGGGTGAGCGCACGGATCGCGCCGATGGCGATAAGGTCCGAAGCGGCGAACACCGCGTCGAACGTCAGCCCCCGGGCAATCGCGCTGCGGGTGGCGGCTTCGGCCGAGTGGACTTCGAAATGGGCCGGGATGACCAGGCTGTCGTCGACTGCGATCCCGGCCTGCGCCAAGGCCTGGCGATAGCCGCGGCAGCGCTGTTCGGCCTCGGGCGCTTCGGTGTCGCCGAGGAACAGGATGCGCTTGCGGCCCAGCCGCGCCAGATGCGCCGTCGCGCGCCGCCCACCCGCGACGTTGTCCGATCCGATCGCGCAATATTGCGCATCGGGAAACTCCGCGCCCCACACCACGAAGCGGTTGTCGCGCGCGGCGAGCGCGTTGAAGGCGTGGTGGAGCGAGGACTGGCCGATGAAGATCACGCCGGTCGCCCGGCTGGTGCTCATCGCATAGTCGAGATCGGCGTCGGCGCGCGGGGTCAGGTGGCTGACGAGCAGATCGGCATTGCGCTCGCGTGCGGCCTCGGCGATGCCGGCCAGCAGTTCGAGGAAGAAGGGGTCCGCCACCCGGCTCTCGCGCGCCTGCGGAGCCGGGACGACCACCGCGATCGTGGCATCCGCGCCGCTCGGCCCGGCGGGCATCGAGGCGCGGAATTCATAGTCATGCGCGCGGGCGATCTGCCAGATCTGCTGCTTGGTGCGGCGCTTGACCGAGGGGCTGTCGTTCAGGGCGCGGCTGACGGTCGATACCGAAACCCCGGCCTCGCGGGCAATATCCTCCAGCGTGGCGCTGCGCCGCGAGGGGGACCGGGTGGCGTTCATCGTCAGGTGTGCTCCGCTGTCTCGGCCGCCCAGTAACCCGAACCGGGCGCGAGCACCATGGGCGGATTGCCGCCCCCGCCTACCGTGCTTTCGGTGGCGAGCACCACTGCCCCGGCAAAGGCTTCCGGGGCACTCCATTCGAGCACGTCTTCGCCAAGGTTGAAGGCGCACAGCACCGCGCCGCAGGGGTCGCGCCGCACGAAGGCCAGCAGTGCCTCGGGCGTATCGAGCAGGGTGATGTCGCCGCTTGCCAGGGCTGGCCATTGGCGCCGCAGCGCGAGCAGGCGGCGCGTGTAATGCAAGGTGGATTGCGGATTGTCGCTCTGGCGGTCGACAGCCAGCGCGGCATGGGCCGGATCGCGCTTGAGCCAGGTGCGGTTGGCGCTGGAAAAGCCCGCCTGCGGTGCGCCCGCCTGCCACGGCATCGGGGTGCGCGCGCCATCACGGCCCAGCGTGTGCGGCCAGTTGGCGATGGCCTCGGGATCGAGCAGATCCTCGAAGGCGACCTCGCCCTGCGGCAGGCCCAGTTCCTCGCCCTGATAGATGATCGGATTGCCGCGCAAGGAAAGCAGCAGCAGCAGGTTGAGGCGCGCCGCGCGGGCCATGTCGCCGTCCATCGTCCAGCGTGTGACGGCGCGCGGTGCATCATGGTTCGAGAAAGCCCACGAGGGCCAGCCTTCACCCTCCTCGCCGCTCCACTGCGCAAGGCTGGCGCGGACCAGCGGCGCGGTGAGGCGCGGGGCGTAGAGGAAATCGAAGTTGTAGGCGGAATCGAGCCGCTTGCCGCCTTCGGTGAAGGCCTTCATCTCCGCCAGCGGCTCCGGCCCGCCGACTTCGGCGACAGTGAAGCGGCCCGGAAACTCGTCGATCGTGGCGCGGATGCGTTCGAGGAAGGCGACGATGTCGGGGTGCGACTGGTTGTAGCGCTTCACCTGCATGTCGAACGGGCGCGTGACCTGTTCCATCGGCGTGCCCGACGGCGGATTGTCGCGCAGCAGTGGATCATGCATCGCGAAATTGAGCGCATCGAGCCGGAACCCGTCGACGCCCCGGTTCAGCCAGAACCGCGCAACCTCCAGCAGCGCGTCCTGCACATCGCGGTTATGGACGTTGAGATCGGGCTGGCTGGTCAGGAAATTGTGCAGGTAATACTGCTTGCGCGGCCCATCCCACTGCCACGCCGAGCCGCCGAACACCGATTGCCAGTTCGAGGGCGGCGAGCCGTCGGGCTTCGGATCGGCCCAGACATACCAGTCGGCCCTGGGATTGGTGCGATCCTGCCGGCTCTCCTGAAACCAGGCGTGCTCGTCAGAGGTGTGCGAATAGACCTGATCGATGATCACTTTCAGGCCGAGGCTGTGGGCCTTGTCCACCACCCGGTCGAAATCGGCAAAGGTGCCGAAAGAGGGATCGATCCCGCAGTAATCGGCAACGTCATAGCCGAAGTCCTTCATTGGCGAGGTGAAGAAGGGCGAGATCCAGATGCCGTCGACGCCCAGCCCGGCGATGTAGTCGAGCCCCTCGGCAATGCCCGCAAGATCGCCGATCCCGTCGCCATTGGTGTCGCGGAAGCTGCGCGGATAGATCTGGTAGATCACCGCACCGCGCCACCAGGCGAGCGTGCCGGTGGCCGCAGGAGCGGTCGCGGAAGTGCCAGCAAAGGGCTGGGCGGTTGCCATTACTTGTCAGTCTCCAGAATGCACGCGGCAAAACCGAAAGGCTCCAGCGCGATCCGCACCGTGCCCGGCGCGGCAAGCGCGGCGGGACACTGGCCCAGCAGCGGTGCGACGCGGCGAGCCCGGTAGCTTACCTCGATATTGCGGGAAAGCGCCGATGCGCCGGTATTGAACGCCAGCAGCACACGCTGTCCTGTTTCGGGATCATGGCGTTCGACAGCAAGCAGGCCCGGGGCGGCTTCCTCGAAGGCGCGCACTTGCGAAAGCCCGCGCCGCAGGGCCGGGCTTGCAGAGCGCGCTGCGGAAAGCTCAGCGATCAGGCGGTAGAGCGGATGGGCGGGATCGAAATTGCTCTGCGCCGTGGTCGCGTCCGATCCGATCAGGTTGTTGTCGTTGTAGACCGCGACCTTGGAGGGGAACATGTCCTCGCGCGCGAGCTGATCATTGCCGTCGGAGATGAAGCCCTGCTCGTCACCGTAATAGACCGTCGGCACACCGCGCAGGCCGAACATCATGGCATGGCCGAGCTTCACCCGGGCGAGCAGCTCCGCCTCGTCATCCGATCCGCTCATCTGCGCCACGAACATCGAGAAGCGCCCGAAATCGTGGTTGCCGAGGAAGGTCGGCAGGCCGAGCGCGGTCTTGGCGCCGCCGGGATAGATCGCGTCCTGCCCAAGGAACTCCGCCATCAGCCGGGGCGGCGCCTTGCCGCTGGCGACCAGCTGCGCGGCTTTGGCGAAGCCCATGTCGAGCGCATAGGGAAGGCCGCTCTGCGCCATCACCTGCGCGGCGAGGGTGGCGGTCGGCTCCTCATAGGCGATCTCGCCGAAGATGTGGAAGTGATCGATGCCCTTGGCCCTGGCACGGGCCAGCATGGCAGGGACGAAGGCCTGCCAGAATTCGGGATTCACATGCCTGGCGGTGTCAATGCGGAAGCCGTCGATCCCGTAATCGTCGATCCATGCGCCGAAGATGTCGATCATCCCGCTGACGACGCGCGGATGCTCGGTAGCGAGATCGTCGAGGCCGGAGAAATCGCCATAGACCGAGCTTTCGCCGATCCAGTGCGAGTTTCCGCGGTTGTGATAGAGCGTGACGTCGTTGAGCCACGCGGGCACCTTCACGTTCTTCTCGGCCTCGCGAACGATTGGCGTGTAGGCGAAGGCGGGATCGGTCAGCTTTGCCCAGTTGGCAGGATCGGGATTGTCATCGCCTTCGAACCCGTCGTTGATCGGGGCGCCGTCCGGGCCGCCTTTGCGCGAGAAGGGATAGTCGCCCTTGCTGCGGTAGCGGTAGCCAGCCTTTTCGCCTTCCGCATAGTCGATCACATCGGCGGTGTGGTTGGTGATGATGTCCATGTAGACCTTCATGCCCCTAGCGTGGGCGGCGTCGACGAAGGCCTTGAATTCGGCATTGGTGCCGAAATGCGGATCGACGCTGGTGAAATCGGTCACCCAGTAGCCGTGGTAGCCTGCGCTTTCCTCGCCCGGACGCCCTTGCACCGGCTTGTTCTTGAAGATCGGCGCGAACCAGATCGCAGTGACGCCCATGCCCTGAATATAGTCGAGCTTGGCCGTCAGCCCCTTGAGATCGCCGCCGTGGTAGAAGCCCTTGTGGGCAGGATCGAAGCCGTGATCGAAGGGACCGCCCTTCAGTCCGCCGCGATCATTGCGCGGATCGCCGTTTTCGAACCGGTCGGGCAGGACGAAATAGATGATCTCGTCCTCGAGCTGACGTTCGGTGATCGCCACCGCGGTGTTCGGCGCAGGCGCGCTTTCCCTGCCCGCCCAGGCGGTGCCCGCACATAGCGCAGCCGCAATTCCCACGAGGATTCGTGCCATGACCCAACTCCCTCCGGCTGCGTTTGTGACACCATGGGAGAAGTTTTGCAAATCTTTGTAGTGGTCGGCTGTGGGCCGTGGTCTCTAATTCAAGCCTTTGTAATATTTAAATAAAGTCGGGATGCATCGACGAGAATACGAATTTTTCCGAGGAAAATCGGAAAGTTTCTTGCAAATTTTTGCAGGGCGTCCAGACTGTCGGGCTACGGGCTGGGCGAAACAGTCGGAAGCCAATTCCGCAGATGCTACAACCTGCAGGGAGCCGCGTCACCCCGGCAGGGCGGGGTGTGCGGGGGAGAGGACGGGACACCCATGACGCAAGCCGGCGGAAAGCCTGCGCTGAACGCAGGCCAGATCTGGAACATGAGCTTCGGCTTCCTTGGCATCCAGATCGGCTTCGAGCTGCAGAACGGAAATGTCAGCCGCATCTTCCAGACGCTCGGCGCCGATGTCGGCAGCCTCGCGATCCTGTGGATCGCAGCGCCGATGACCGGCCTGATCGTGCAGCCGATCATCGGCCACCTCTCGGACAAGACCTGGAGCCCGCGCTGGGGTCGTCGCCGGCCGTTCTTCCTTGTCGGCGCGCTGCTGGCGAGCCTTGCGCTGTTCGTCATGCCCAATGCGCCCGCCCTGTGGGTGGCGGCGGGGATGCTGTGGGTGATGGACGCCTCGCTCAACATCACGATGGAGCCGTTCCGCGCCTTTGTCGGCGACAATCTGCCGGATCGCCAGCGCACGGTCGGCTATGCGATGCAGAGCTTCTTCATCGGCACCGGCGCGGTGCTGGCGGGCGCGCTGCCATGGGTGATGACCAACTGGCTCGGCCTCGCCAATGTCGCACCCGAGGGGCAGATTCCCGAGACGGTGCAATGGTCGTTCTACATCGGCGGAGCGGCCCTGCTGGCGGCGGTGTGCTGGACGGTGTTCACCACGAAGGAGTATTCTCCGCAGGAGCTTGCAGGCTTTGCGGCGGCTGACGGGGCGGCGGCTGGCGGGACGGCGGAGGGCGCACGGCCTGCCAGCGTGCTGCGCAGTGCGCGCCAGTTCGCCAGCGGCGGTGTGGTGTGGATCATCGCCGGGCTTGCCATCGCCGCGCTGGTCGCCATGGCGCGCGGGGAGAGCCGTCCGGCGTTTCTGGGCGCGATCGAGGTGGCGCAGGAGCTTTACGTTCTTGCCGCGCTGGTCGCGGGGTTCGGGTTGATCCAGATGGCCGCCGCGGCCCTTCGCGCGCAGGGGCGCAACGACAACGGTTTCATGGAAGTCGTCAGCGATCTCTTCGCCATGCCCAAGACCATGCGCCAGCTCGCGGTGGTGCAGTTCTTCAGCTGGTTCGGGATGTTCGCGCTGTGGATCCTCGGCACGCCCGGCGTGAGCGAATACCACTTCGGCGCGAGCGATGCCGCGAGCAAGGCCTATCAGGACGGGGCCGACTGGTGGAGCCTGATGGGATCGGTGAGGAACGGCCTCTCGGCGGCCGCCGCGCTCGGTTTCGTGGTGGTCGCCGCGAAGATCGACCGCACGCGCCTCCACGCGCTCAACCTGATGCTGGGCGCGGCCGGCTTTGCCGCGGTGCTGCTGGTGCGCGATCCGGCGTCTCTGTGGATTCCTCAGATCGGCATCGGCATTGCCTGGGCGTCGATCGTCTCGCTGCCCTACGCGATCCTCGCTGGTTCGGTGCCCCCTGAGAAGATGGGCATCTACATGGGGGTGTTCAACATCTTCATCGTGGTGCCGCAATTGCTCGCGGCAACGCTGCTGGGCTTCCTCGTCACCAACATCTTCGGCGGGGCGCCGATCTACGCGATGGTGATCGCGGCGGCGAGTTTCGTGGCCGCGGCGGCGGCGACGCTGCTGGTGAAGGAGCAGGCGGCGTGAGGCGGCTCGTGCCTGCGCTGCTGGCGGCGGCGCTTGCTGCCGGTCCGGCGCTGGCCCAGCCGGACTATACTCCGCGCGACGTTGTGCAGGTGAGCAATGCCGACTGGACGCGCGATGCGGTGCTGTATCAGCTCAACACCCGCCAATTCACGCCCGAGGGCACCTTCAGGGCAGCGCAGGCGCAGCTTCCCCGCCTTGCCGCGATGGGCGTCGACGTCATCTGGCTGATGCCGATCCACCCGATCGGCGAGGCGAACCGCAAGGGTTCGCTCGGCAGCCCCTATGCCGTGCGCGACTATCGAGCGGTCAATCCCGAGCTCGGCACCGAGGCAGACTTGCGCGCTTTCGTGGACGAGGCGCACCGGCTGGGGCTGAAGGTGATCCTCGACTGGGTCGCCAACCATTCGGCCTATGACAACCCGCTGACGCTCAGCCACCCCGAATGGTATACCCGCACCCCTGAAGGCGCGCTCACCAGCCCGGCTGGCACCGACTGGTCGGACGTCGCGGATTTCGATTACAGCCAGCCGGGCCTCCGCCGCTACATGACCGAGAGCCTCGTCTTCTGGGTGCGCGAATTCGGGATCGACGGCTTCCGCGCCGATGTGGCGGGCTATGTTCCGCTCGATTTCTGGGAAACCGCCCGCGCCGAACTCGACAAGGTCAAACCCGTCTTCATGCTCGCCGAATGGGAGCAGCGCGATCTCCATGCCCGGGCCTTCGATGCCACCTATGGCTGGGGCTGGAAGGAAGCGATGCAGCGCCTCGTGAAAAGCGGCGAGGGGGCGGGGCCGATCCGAGGCTACTATGCCGGACAGCTGGAAACCTGGCCGCACGCCGCGATGCGCATGGTCTATACCGAGAACCATGACCAGAATTCGTGGGACGGGGTGGCGGCGCAGATCTACGGCCCTGCCTACGAAGCGGCGATTGCCCTGTCCTTCCTGAGCTCCGGCCTGCCGCTGGTTTACAACGGGCAGGAAGCGGACAACGACCGCCAACTCGCCTTCTTCGAGCGTGATCCGATTGTGTGGCGCGAAGGCAGGCACGCCGCGCTGTTTGCCCGCCTAATCGCGCTCAAGACTGCCCAGCCGGCGCTCCACAACGGGCGCTTCGGGGCGCCGATGGTGGAGGTGCCGACCAGCGCCACTGCCGATGTCTATGCCTTCACGCGGGGGCAGAAGGGCGGGCGTGTGTTCGCGGTGTTCAACCTCTCGCCCCGGCCGCACCGCATCACCTTCGCTCAGACGCGCCACCACGGCAGCTACACCGATGCGCTCACCGGCGAGGCCATGGCCTTCGCAGGCAGCGAGACGCTCGATCTGCCCGCGTGGGGCTACCGGATCTACACCGAGACCAAGTGAGGCGGCCGCCCCCGGGGCCGCGAGGAGAGGACGCATGACGAAACACTGGAAGAAGCTGGTCGCGCTCGCCGCCATTGCGTGGGCGGCAGCGCCTGCCCATGCCGAAAGCCTGACGCTGGCCTCGCCCGACGGCAAAATCACCGTCACCGTCAGCGACGATGGCGGGCTGGCGACCTATGCGGTCAGCTTCGAAGGCGAGCAGGTGATTGCCCCCTCGCGCCTCGGCATGCTGTTCGCCGAGCACCACGGCTTCGAGCGCGGCCTCGCCATTGCCGCCTCGACCCGCGCGAGCAAGGACACGACCTGGCAGCAGCCCTGGGGCGAGCGCCGGCTGGTGCGCGACCAGCACAATGAACTCGCGGTTACCTTCGCCGCCACACAGGGCCCGGCGCGGGCGATGACCGTGCGCTTCCGCGCCTTCGATACCGGCGTCGGCTTCCGCTACGAACTGGCCGAGCAGGACGCGCTCAAGGGCGACATCGCCATCGTCGAGGAGCTGACCCAGTTCGGCGTCGGCGAGCAGACCACCATGTGGTACACGCCGTCCGACGAGTTCAACCGCTACGAATACATCACCCGCACCGGCCCTGCCGGCAAGGTTGACGATGCGCACACGCCCGCGACCTTCCGCGGCGCGAGCGGCATCCACTTTGCCATCCATGAAGCCGCGCTGGTGGACTATTCGTCGATGTCGCTGGGCGCGCTGCGCCCCGGCACCTTCGAGGCGCGGCTGAGGAGCTGGCAGGGCGGGCCGAAGGTCAAGACCAAGGCACCTTTCAAGAGCCCGTGGCGCACCATCCAGATCGCGCGCGAGGCCGTGGGTCTGATCAATTCCGACATCATCCTCAACCTCAACGAGCCCAACAAGCTGGGCGATGTCTCGTGGGTCGAGCCGGGCAAGTATGTCGGCATCTGGTGGGCGATGCACATCAATGATCGCAGCTGGGGCCGCGACAAGATCCACGGCGCGACCACCGCCGAGACCAAGCGCTACATCGACTTCGCCGCCGCGCACGGCTTTGCCGGCGTGCTGGTGGAAGGCTGGAACATCGGCTGGGACGGCGACTGGTTCAACAATGGCGACCTGTTCCGCTTCGCCGAAGCCATGCCGGACTATGATATCGCCGAACTGGGCCGCTATGCGCAGTCCAAGGGCGTGCGGCTGATCGGGCATCATGAAACCTCGGCCAACATCACCAATTACGAAAGCCAGATGGAAGCGGGTTTCGACCTGATGCAGGCGGTTGGCGTGCGGGCCGTCAAGACCGGCTATGTCGCCGATGCGGGCGATGCGGTGCGGATCGACGAGAACGGCATCCGCCGCTACGAATGGCACGACAGCCAGTTCATGGTCGGCCACCATCTGCGGGTGGTGGAAGCGGCGGCCAAGCGGCAAATCGCGATCAACGCGCACGAGCCGGTCAAGGACACGGGCCTCAGACGTACCTATCCCAACTGGATGACCCGCGAAGGCGCGCGGGGGATGGAGTTCAACGCCTGGGGCTCGCCGCCCAATCCGCCCAGCCACGAGGCGATGCTGGCCTTCACCCGTCTGCTGGCCGGGCCGATGGATTACACCCCCGGCATCTTCGACCTGAAGCCCAACGAGCGCCCGCCGGTGCGCCCCGACATTCCGCGCGGCGATCCGAAGAACCGCCCGCAGACGACGCTGGCGAAGCAGCTGGCGACCTATGTGACGATCTACTCGCCGCTCCAGATGGCGGCCGACCTACCCGAGAACTACGAAGCGCGGCTGGACGCCTTCCAGTTCATCAAGGACGTCGAGGCCGACTGGGAGGAGTCGATCGCGCTCGCCGGCGAAGTCGGGCAATATGTCGCGATCGCGCGACAGGGGCGCAAGTCGAAGGAGTGGTTCCTCGGCGCAGTGACTGACGAGAACCCGCGCGATTTGTCGCTGCCGTTGTCCTTCCTCGAGAAGGGCCGCAAATACCGCGCGCAGATCTATCGCGACGGGGCGGATGCGCATTGGGACACCAACCCTTACGCCATCGTGATCGAGGAGAAGATCGTCACCGGCGGCGAGAGCTTCGCGGTGTGGCTGGCGGCCTCGGGCGGGGTGGCGGTGCGGTTTGTTCCGGTGAAGGAGTGACCGCTGACCATACCGTCATCCCAGCGAAAGCTGGGTCCTAGCGCCTCATAGGGCAGTGCGCGCCGCCCCGGGCCCCAGCTTGCGCTGGGGTGACGAAGCGGGGCTGCTCACCCATTTCCGGGGGATTCGGTCGTGCGCTGCCCCAGACGAAAAGAGGACGGACACCTCCCCCAAGGCGCCCGCCCTCACGCACTCCCGTCCAAGGGAGAACCGGGTATTCCTGTGAGTCGGAACGCGCTCTAGGCGGCTTTTTCCATCCGGGCGAGTTCGCAGTGCGACCAGATCTCGGACAGGGCCTTGATCAGCCGGTCGATGTCGCCGTCGCTGTGCACGGGCGAGGGCGTGACGCGCAGCCGCTCGGTGCCGACCGGCACGGTCGGGTAGTTGATCGGCTGCACGTAGATGCCGTGGTTGTCCATCAGCCAGTCGCTGATCATCTTGCACTTCTTGGCGTCGCCCACCATCACCGGGATGATGTGGCTCGGGTTGTCCAGGTGCGGGATGCCCATCAGGTCGAGCTTGCGGCGCACCTGCGCGACGCGCTCCTGCTGCAATTCACGCTCGGCGCTCGATTGCTTGAGGTGGCGGATGCTCGCCGCTGCGCCGGCCGCGACGGCGGGGGGCAGGGCGGTCGAGAAGATGAAGCCGCTGGCGAAGGAGCGCACGAAATCGACGAGGTTGGCGGAGGCCGCGATGTAGCCGCCCATCACGCCGAACGCCTTGCCGAGCGTGCCTTCGATCACGGTGATGCGGTCCATCAGCCCTTCGCGTTCGGCGATCCCGCCGCCGCGCGGGCCGTAGAGGCCGACCGCGTGGACCTCGTCGATATAGCTCATCGCGCCGTGCTTCTCGCAGACGTCGAGGATCTCGGCGATGGGGGCAATGTCGCCGTCCATCGAATAGACGCTCTCGAAGGCGACCAGCTTGGGCACTTCGGGGCCGTATTGCGACAGCAGTTCGTCGAGATGCTGCACATCATTGTGGCGGAACACGTGATAGGGCGCGCGCGAATAGCGGATGCCTTCGATCATCGAGGCGTGATTGAGCGCGTCGGAGAACACCACGCAGCCCGGGATCTTGCCCGCCAGCGTGCCGAGGCCCGCCCAGTTCGAGACATAGCCCGAGGTGAACAGCAGCGCGCTCTCCTTGTTGTGAAGGTCGGCGAGCTCGCGTTCGAGCAGCACGTGATAGTGGTTGGTGCCCGAGATGTTGCGCGTGCCGCCCGCACCCGCGCCGCATTCGTCGAGGCATTCGTGCATCGCTTCGAGCACCTTGGGGTGCTGGCCCATGCCGAGATAGTCGTTCGAGCACCACACGGTCACCGCCTGCGTGTCTTCCTCGATGAAGCGCGTGGCGTGAGGGAACTTGCCGCGATGGCGCTTGATATCGGTGAAGACGCGATACCGTCCGTCAGCGCGCACGGTATCCAGCTCGCTGGCGAAGAAGGCTTCGAAGTCCATGGGTTTTCCCTCTGTTTCCATGATTATGTTCTCAATTCCGGGTCGTCTGCGCAGGGGTCTTACGCTGTGGAAGGGCCCAGCCCCACAGCATTCCGTCACGGAACGGCAGGGCCAGAAACAGGTGTTCGAGCACGCCCAGCAGGGCAAGCGTGGTGAGCAGACTGGCGCCGACCATCTCGGCGCTGCCTACCGGAGCGTCAAGCGCCATCTGCGCGAACCACCAGGTCGCCGCCGCGATGCCGAGGATCGACAAGGGCAGCAGCACCGTCATGCGGTTGCGGCCGAAATAGGTCTTCAGATAGGCGAGATGTTCGGGCAGCATTTCCGAGGTGGAGTTGGGCACCCCGACGAACAGGTTGATCTTCGAGATCAGTCGCATCGCGAACATCAGCACGAACACCGTGGCTCCGATCTGGTTCGGCACATCCCACGACAACGAGATCAGAAGCAGCGCCGTGAGCGCCAGCGCGACTTCGTGATGCATCACGGTGGAAGCCGCCTGACGGAAGCGCGCCAGCCCGGCAAGCGAAGGATCGCTCGGGCCCCGGCGAGGGCCTGCTGCGGCGCCGGTGAGAAAGGCCAGCTCGTGCCAGCCCCACACCATCAGCGCACCCACGAAGCCGAGATAGACCGCCCACACCTCGGCGACAAGCGAGGCGACGAGGATCACCACCAGACCGGTGATGCCCGCGACACCGCCGATCATCATGGAGCGGGTGAAGGTCGAACGCTCGCGGTTATCCGCCCATGCGATCAGGCCGGTGGCAATGAACCAGATCGCCACCGTCACGATGAACGGTACAATGTGACCTTCCCAGCTCACCACGCCGGCTGCAGCCTGATCGACTGGGGCAGGGCGTTCGACTTGGTCGGATGCAGATAGAGCCGCGCGAAGTTGAACGCGGCTCCCGCCATGCCCGATGCACGCAAGGCGAGCCCGGTCAGCCCGCCGCGCGCCTTGCCTTCCTCGATCCTGAGGGCGGCGAGGCGCATGTTCTCCATCAGGCGGCGGAAGGCCGGGCTGTCGATGTCGAGCTCGACCGGGTAGACCTGACGGGTGATCTGGTTGCAGACCTCGAACACCTGCCAGTCATAGTCGGTCGGATTGACCCCCAGCGCCTTGTGGAACGCCGGACGCGCATGGTCGCGGACATACATCGTGGCATAGACCGCCACGAGGAAGAACCGGATCCACAGCTTGTTGAGCCCGGTCAGCAGCTTGGGATCGGCGCGCATGATCATGGCGAAGGCCTCGCCGTGCCGGAACTCGTCGTTGCACCACTGTTCGAACCAGTCGAAGATCGGGTGGAACTTGTATTCCGGGTTCTTCGCGAGCTGCCGGTAGATCGTGATGTAGCGCGCGTAGCCGATCTTCTCCGACAGGTAGACCGAGTAGAAGATGAACTTCGGCTTGAAATAGTGGTATTTCTTGGACTTGGTAAGGAAGCCCAGATTGATCCCGATGCCGGAATCCTTCAGCGTTTCGTTGATGAAGCCGGCATGGCGGCTTTCGTCGCGCGCGAGCAGCTTGAACAGCAGCTTCATGTCGGGGTTCTTGGTGCGCTTGGCGATCTCGGCATAGAGGATGCAGCCCGAGAACTCCGAGGTCAGCGAGCTCACCAGGAAGTCGATGAATTCGGCGCGCAGTTCCGGTTCGAGCGCTTCGATCACCCCGTCGAAACTGGCGTTCTTGCGGAAGTGCTTCTTGTTGGGATCGGCGATCATGTCGGCCATCAGCTGATCCCACTCGGCGCGAACGAGGCTGACGTCGATCTTGTCGAGCGCGTCGAAATCGGTGGTGTAGAACCGCGGGGAGAGCACGGTTTCATGGGTCGCCATCGCCAGCGTGTCGGGCTTTGCAGCGTCCTGACCAGCGGCGGTGATGGTCGAATGGGCGTTCATTTCAGGCTCCCGGGGTTGAAACTGACTTCGTAGAGTTCGGTGAGATCGAAGTAGGCGGCCAGCCTGGTCCAGGCTCTGGTGAAGGCGGTGGCGCGCGTGACGGTCGCCAGACGGGTGAACTGCAGGCTCTGCCCGAAATCCACCGTCATCGGCGCGCCGTGCACCTTGACTTCGTCACCCGGGTAGAGCGGGATATCGCCTTCGAGCTCGACATGGGCGTGGAAGTGCTCCGGGCTCTGCTCGATCGTGATCGTGCAGGGCACATCGAAGCTGCGCGGGCTCTGGCCGAGGAACAGCAGCGCCATCAGCGCGCATCCTTCTTCGGCAGCATCCCGGCATAGACCGCGCGGTTATCGGGCCCGAAGGAGGACACCTCGACACGGAAGCCGGTGGCCGGATCGCTCAGCGTCATGCCGCCGTCATCCCATTCGGTAAGCTGGAAGGGCACTTCCGGCCCGAGTCCGCGGATGCGGCGCTGGTGGACGAGGCTGCGAACGGTGGCGCGGATGAAGCCGCCCTGGCCCGGGGTGAAGCGGCCGAGCACCATCGTGCGATCGCCGTCTTCCACGCGGACCGTGCCGTCCGGCTCGTCGAAGAAACGCAGGGTGCGCTCGGCCACCGGCTTGATCCCGGCTTCGGCGCGGGCCACTTCGGGCACGGCGCTGCGTTCGAAAAAGCCGAGCCGGACCGAGGCCGTCAGCGCGAGCGAGATCAGCACGATTCCGCCCATCAGCATCAGCGGCACCTTGTGGACGGTGACTTCGTCCTTCTCGTATTCGCGAACGATCATGCGGGTGCTCCCTCCAATCCCTTGTCGCCCAGACCGGAATCGCCCGCACGTTTCACCACCGCGGCCCGCGCAAGTGCCGGAGCGGCAACCGGGACGTGATGGCCGGCCGGGGCAGCCTCATCCTTGATCTCGGTCAAATTCTGATGGATTTCGCCATATTGCGCGCGCGCCTGCGCAATCATTTGCGCGAGGGCCGCGGCATCGGGAACGGCGCGCAGCATCGGCTGGGGCATGGCATAGCGCCACGGGCGCACATGCGGCCACAGCAGCACATGGCCGAGCAGCCGTTCGCCGCCGACTTCGAGCGCGATGTCGCCATGTCCGCCGGGGCGCGGGCGCAGGTGCGCCGCCTTGACCTGCTTCAATGGCACGTTGATGCGGGTCTCGATCGCCATGCCGATGCGCATGATCAGGCGCACGTCGGTAAGGATGTAGAGCGTGCTGCGCGCGCTCAGCCAGGCGAGCAGGTAGAGCAGCGCCACCAGCACCACCCCGGTCCCGGCCGCGAACAGCGCCGCGCCGGTGTTGCCCAGCATCAATCCGATCACAGCCAGCGCGGCCATGTAGAGACCGGCCTTGTGGGCGTGGAACGCAGTGCGCGCGAGCAGGCCGAAGTCGGGACGGCCCTTCCACAGCACCTTTTCATCGGGCGCCGGGGTGCCGAGCCGGTCGCCGTGGGCGGTCGGCCCGTCGTTTTCCAGCTCGGCGTGGTCGATCCCGGCGGACAGCGACAGGGGCGTCGCTGTCCGCTCTGCGGTTCCGGTCAGAGCCACGGTTCGGCCCTTTCCGGGGTCGCATACATGTAGCCGCCGCCGAAGTAGGCCTGGACGCGGTCTTCCTCGTAGCGGGTGATGATGCCCGGGGTTTCGAGGGCGGGGACATCGTCGAACTGCGCGGCGGTGATCGCGTCGATCTCGACGAACTTGGGCTTGTCCTCGACGATCGGCAGCAGTGCGTCGAGCAGGCTGTTGCCATGCACCACGGCGACCATCATCGGGGCCAGCACCTTCTTGCCGCTGTTGGTCTCGACTTCGAGATAGCGGATGATGTGTTCGGCCTGATCGACCCAGATGTCGCTCACCTTGCCCACGGTCACGCCGTCGGCGGCCACCACCGGCCAGCCGATCAGCTGCGGATCATTGGGCGCAACGATCAACTCGTGACTGTTGGCGATCGGCACGATGCGCGGACGGCCATCGAAGGTCAGATCGGGGTATTTGGCGCGGTTGGCCCAGGCGGCCGGGCCCATGCCGTCCTTCATCGGATTGCCGGTCGGCACCCAAGGGGCGCCGGCGGCATTGAAGGCCTGCACGGCAGGCACGTTGATGTCGTCACGGGCGACGTCCTCGGGCACATAGGTGCCGCGGCCGTTGGGCAGCTGGAAGCTCTTCTTGCCGGTGTCGAACAGGCTGCCGGGGTGGATCTTGCCGGTCTGTTCGTCCTCGAGCGGGTAGCCCTCGCGGCGGCTTTCCTTGTTGAGGTAGAACACAAGCGCAACAAAGAAGCCGAAGAACAGCAGAAAGGCGAGTTCGGCCACATCGAATGTGCCGACAATATAGGCGTGGTTCATTTCACGTTCCTCTCATGAATTGGGTCGGCTGAGGCGGAGCCGGGCAGGATACTGGACGGACGGGCACGGGTAATCATGTCGGAAACTCCCTCAGGCCGAAGGGCTGCCCCGGCAGGTCGGCATCTTCGGGAGAACGGTTGCGCCGCAGGCCGACCAGCGGCCCCAGCGCGGCGAGCCCGGCCAGAAGCAGGGCAATTTCAAGCGTGTAGACAGTGGCGTAGCCGCTCGCGCGGGTGGCCGCGCTGACCGGCTCGGTGCCGCTCTGCACCAGCGCCGCGATGCCATCACGCAGCAGCCCGCCGACCGCGATGCCGAAGCCGGCGCAGCTTGCCTGCACCGCCCCCCAGGCGCCCAGCGCAAGGCCTGCGGTTTCGCTCTTCGCGATCGCCATCGCCTCCATCAGCGTGCCGACCGAGAACAGCCCGAGCCCGAGCCCGATCCCCAGCGCCCCGCAATAGAGCATCGCCGCTGCCGCAAACGGCCCAGCGAACAGCACCAGCAGAAAGGCATTGATCCCGATCACGAGGCCGATTCCGGCCAGCCGCAGCTGGTCCCATCCCCGCGCCAGCAGCCGGCCCGACAGCATGAAGCCGAGCAGCGAACCGAGCGCCCAGGCGCCCGTCAGCCCGGTGGTCGCCCCGACCGACAGGCCGAGGATCTCTCCCCCATAAGGCTCAAGCAGCGCGTCCTGCATCGCAAAGCCCATCGCTCCGATGCCGATCGCCACCAGCAGTCGCGCGTTGCGCCCGTCGTTGACGAAGGCCTGCCACAGCTCCGAGAAGGTCGGCGTCTCGCGATCGGGCGCGGTGATCTTGGGATTGCGCGCTTCCTGCTTCCACAGGGCGGTGACGTTGAGCACGATGGTCAGCACCGCGCAGCCCTGGATCACCTGCACCAGCCTGGTGGCGCTGTAGTCCAGCAGTACCCCGCCGATCACGAAGGCCGCGAACATCATGCCGACCAGCAGCATGACATAAAGCAGCGCCACCGCGCGCGGGCGCTTGTCCTCGGGTGCAAGATCGGTCGCCAGGGCAAGGCCGGCGGTCTGGGTCACATGGAAGCCGGTGCCGGTCAGCAGGAAGGCCGCAGTGCCGGCGACAAGGCCGATCTCGAAGCGCTCGGGAATGCCGAGCAGCAGCAGCGCGAAGGGCATGATCGCCAGCCCGCCGAACTGCAGGATCGAGCCGAACCAGATATAGGGCACGCGCCGCCAGCCCAGCACCGAACGGTGGGTGTCGGAGCGGTGCCCGATCAGCGCGCGGAACGGCGCGACCAGCAGCGGCACCGCGATCAGGAGCGCCACCAGCCAGGTCGGCGTGCCGAGTTCCACCACCATCACCCGGTTGAGCGTTCCGTTGAGCAGCACCGTCGCCATCCCCACTGTCACCTGGAACAGCGAGAGGCGCAGCAGTCGGCCCAGCGGCAGGTCCGCGCTCGCCGCATCCGCGAAGGGAAGGAGGCGGAACGCGACCTCGGTCCAGTGCGGTGGCTTGGGGCGAGCGGGAGGCTTCATCCGTGCCTCACCAGTTCGAGCGCCTGCGAGGTGTAGAACCCGCTGGTGATGCGCCGGGTGCGGCCGATGCTCCAGCCCTGAAGGGCAGCGAGCCGCTGGCGGATGTCGCTTTCGGCGGTCGGCACGATCGCGGGCGAACGGTCGGACTTCGGGAAGGCCTTGCCGATCGTGTACATCGTCTGCAGCAGCCGCGTGCGCGGCGCGAAGGTGAACAGGATCGATGTCGTGGTGCGCTCGGCCAGTTCGGCCAGCGCGGCGACCAGATCGTCGGGCTGGTAGTGGATCAGCGAATCCATTGCCACCACATGCGCAAAGGTGCCGAGCGCCGGATCAAGCATGTCGCCCGAACGCCAGAGGATCCGCCCATGGCCGATGAAGGAAGGCGTGCGCTGCTGCGCCACCTCGACGAGGCCGGCAGCGACGTCGATCCCGGTCACTTCCGCGCCGCGGCAGGCCGCCGCGATCGAAAGCGCGCCGGTGCCGCAGCCCGCATCGAGGATCCTGGTGCGCCTGAGGTCGGTCGGCAGCCACGACAGCAGCGTGGAGCGCATTTCCTCGCGTCCGGCGCGCACCGTGGCGCGGATGCCGCTGACCTTGGCGTCGGAGGTGAGATCGATCCACGCCTGCCGCGCAGTGCTGTCGAAATAGGTCGCCAGCGCCTCGCGCTGGTCATCATAGCGGGAGGGAAGCCGGCTCGCCATTACTCGAACCCCAGGAAATCGAAGATGTCACGGTCCTTCATCGGCTGCGCCGCCGAAGGCTCGACCCCGTCCCACAGCATCTGGGCGAGGCGCAGATATTCGTTCTGGGCTTCGATCACCTCGGGGTCATCGCCCATCTCGAACAAGGTGCACTTCTTCAGGCGCGAGCGGCGGATCGCATCGACATCGCGGAAATGCGCGAGTCGCTGCATCCCGATCGCGTCGCAGAAGCGGTCGATCTCGTCGGTCTCGCGGCTGCGGTTGGCGACCACGCCGGCGAGGCGGACGTCGTAGTTCTTCGACTTCGCGCCGATCGCCGCGACGATCCGGTTCATCGCGAAGATCGAATCGAAGTCGTTGGCCGCGACCACGATCGCACGTTCGGCGTGCTGGAGCGGGGCGGCAAAACCGCCGCACACCACGTCGCCCAGCACGTCGAAGATCACCACGTCGGTCTCTTCCAGCAGGTGGTGCTGCTTGAGCAGTTTGACTGTCTGGCCGACCACATAGCCGCCGCAGCCGGTGCCCGCCGGAGGCCCGCCCGCCTCGACGCACATCACCCCGTTGTAACCTTCGAACATGTAGTCTTCGGGCCGCAGTTCCTCGGCGTGGAATTCGACCGTTTCCAGCACGTCGATCACCGTCGGCATCAGCTTCTTGGTGAGGGTGAAGGTGCTGTCATGCTTGGGATCGCAGCCGATCTGGAGCACGCGGTGGCCGAGCTTGGAGAAAGCGGCCGACAGGTTCGAGGAGGTGGTCGACTTGCCGATCCCGCCCTTGCCATAGACCGCGAAAACCTTGGCGGTGCCGATGCGGTCCGAGGGGTCGAGCTGGACTTGCACCGAACCTTCGCCGTCGGGTGGCCGGAAGCTGGATTTGGGAGAGTGCAGGTTCATTGGTTACGATCCCTCGTTGTCAGTCGCCCGCGAACACGCCTTCCAGGCGGTCCTCGAGTTCGTCATTGGCTTCGCGCAGAGCGGCGAGCGTCGCTTCGTCGGGTTCCCACAGATTGCGGTCGCAGGCTTCGAGCAGGCGACCCGCCATCCGCGCCGAGGCTTTCGGATTGAGCTGCGACATCCGGCGACGCATCGCCTCGTCGAGCACGAAGGTCTCGGAAATCTTCTGGTAGACCCACGGCGCGACCTGCCCGGTGGTGGCCGACCAGCCGAAGGTCGAGTTCACGTGGCCCTCGATCTGGCGGACGCCTTCGTAGCCGTGTTCGAGCAGGCCTTCGTACCACTTGGGGTTGAGCGTGCGGGTGCGCGCTTCAAGGTCGATCTGTTCGGCCAGCGTGCGCACCTTGGGCTTCCCGCGGGTGGCATCGAGGATATAGACCGGCGCGTCGGCCCCCTTGGCCTTGGCGACCGAGCGCGCCACGCCGCCAAGCCCGTCGACATACTGGTCGACATCGTTGATGCCGAGTTCGATGCTCTCGAGGTTCTGATAGGTGAAATCGACCGTGCTGAGCGCGCTCTGGAGGATTTCGCGGCGCTGCACCGGGCGGCCCGAAATGCCGTAGCCGAACCCCTTCTGGGTCTCGAAGGCATTGGCAAGCTCGTCCGGATCGGCCCAGGTGCCGCCGTCGATCATCTGGTTGACGTTGGCGCCATAGGCCCCTTCGGCATTGGAGAACACGCGCAGGGCTGCGGTTTCGAGATCGCACTGGTGCTTTTCCATCTGCGCCAGCGTGTGCTTGCGGATGAAGTTCGCCTCCAGCGGCTCGTCGGCGGCGCTGGCGAGCAGCGCGGCTTCGGCAAGCATGCGGATCTGCATCGGCAGCAGGTCGCGGAAAATGCCCGACAGCGTCATCACCACGTCGATGCGCGGGCGGCCGAGTTCCTCCAGCGGGATCAGTTCCGCTCCGCACAGCCGGCCGTAGCTGTCGCGCCGCGGCCGCGCGCCCATCAGCGTCATGGCCTGCGCGATCTGCACGCCTTCGGACTTCATGTTGTCCGTGCCCCACAGCACCATAGCGATGTTCTCGGGGAAGGGCTGGCCGCTTTCGACATGGCGCGCAATCAGGCGTTCGGCCTGATCCGAACCGAGCCTGCAGGCAAAGGCCGAAGGCAGCAGGAAGGGATCGAAGCCGTGGATGTTGCGACCGGTGGGCAACACGTCCGGATTGGCCACCACATCGCCGCCCGGCGCAGGCAGGACATAGCCCCCATCAAGCGCGCGGATCAGCGAACCGAGTTCGTCCGAGGAGGCGATCTTCGCGGCCAGCTGCGCGCGGTCGGCCTTGTCCGGCCCGCCCGCCGCCTCGACCATCGCATCGAGCATGTCTTCCAGTTCCTGCCCTTCGGGGTTCTTGCCCAGAATGTGCAGGCCATAGGGGATCAGCGCTTCCTCCAGCTCGTAGAGCTTGGTGGTGAGTTCGCCGATCGCGTCATATTCGATATCGAGCGCGGCGCACTGGTCGGCAATCAGCGCTTCGAGATCGGCGCGCTCGTCGGCGTGATCGGGATCGTCCTGGGTCAGCCGCCAGCGCTCGACGCTGGTCTTGAGCTCCGACAGCCCCTTGTAGAGCCCGGCCTGCGCCAGCGGCGGGGTGAGATAGCTGATCAGCGTCGCGGCCGAGCGGCGCTTGGCCAGCATCCCTTCGGTCGGGTTGTTGGCGGCGTAGAGATAGAAATTGGGCAGATCGCCGATCAGGCGCTCCGGCCAGCACGCGCCCGACATCCCGGCCTGTTTGCCCGGCATGAATTCGAGCGCGCCGTGGGTGCCGAAATGCAGCACCGCATGGGCGCCGAAATCTTCCTTGAGATAGCGGTAGAAGGCGCTGAAGGCGTGGGTCGGGGCGAAGCGGCCCTCGAACAGCAGGCGCATCGGATCGCCTTCATAGCCGAAAGCGGGCTGGATGCCGACGAACACATTGCCGAAATGCGCGCCGAGGATCTGGATGTTGCGCCCGTCGGACAGCTGCTTGCCCGGGGCCGGACCCCACTGGGCCTCGATCTCGGTCAGGAATGTCTCGCGCCGCACATGCTCGTCGGCGGGGATGCGGTGAGCGACATTGGCATCGGTGCCGTATTGCTCGGCATTGCCCTTGAGGATCGCCGCGCGCATCGCATCGAGGCTTTCGGGCACCTCGACGTCATAGCCCTCCGCCTTCAGACGCTGGAGCGTGGCGTAGAGCGATTCGTGCACGCCCATGAAGGCCGCCGTGCCGACCGCGCCGGAATTGGGCGGGAAGTTGAACAGCACGATGGCTAGCTTGCGCCGGGCGCGTTCGCTCCTGCGCAGGCGGATCAGCTTGACGGTGCGCGCGGCCAGCGCCTCGGCCCGCTCGGCGCAGCCCTGCATCGGGCGCAGCTTGTCGCTCGCCTGCGAGGGGCAATGGCGATCACAGCCCTTGCACACCGGGCCCGAGGCGCTGGCGCGGCCGCCGAACACGCTCGGCACGGTCGAACCGTCGAGCTCGGGCAGGGCGACCATCAGCGTCGCTTCGAGCGGCAGCAGCCCGCGCTCGCTCAGCGCCCAGTCCTCGATGGTCTGGAACTCGACGGCATGGGCGGCAAGATAGGGCAGGTCCATCCGCGCCAGCACTTCGCGCGCGGCGGCGGCATCGCTGTAGGCCGGCCCGCCGACCAGCGAGAAGCCTGTGAGATTGACGATCGCATCGACCGTCGGGCGGCCGTCCGGCCCGGTGAAGAACTTGTCGATCGCCGGGCGCGCGTCGAGCCCGCTGGCGAACACCGGCACGACCTTGAGCCCGGCAGCCTCGAAGGCGGCGATGGCGCCGTCGTAATGCGCGGCATCGCGGCCCAGCAGGTAGGAGCGCAGCAGGATCAGCCCGACCGTGCCCTCGCGGCCTTCCTTCTTGGGCAGCAGGCGCAGGCTTTCGGAAATGCGCTGCTGGGTGGCGGGGTGATAGACCCCGACTTCGGGATATTCGATCGGCGCTTCGGCCTTGGTGATGCCGCGGCGGTAGGCGCGCTCGCCCGAGGCGTAGCGGTCGATCAGCGCGCGCACCATCGCCACCACGTTCTCGTCCGAGCCGGCCAGCCAGTATTGCAGCGTGAGGAAATAGGCGCGCACGTCCTGCGCGGTGCCGGGGATGAACTTGAGCAGCTTGGGCAGGCGGCGCAGCATCTTCATCTGGCCTTCGGCCGAATTGCCGCCGGGCTTGCCATCCTTGCCCGAACCGCCGCGCAGTTTCTTGAGCAAGGCGAGCGGGCCCTTGGCCGGCGCATCCATGCGGTAGTTGCCCATCTTGGTGAGCCGCACGATCTCGCCCGCCGACATCAGGCACACCATCGCATCGCAGGCCTCGCGGCGTGCTTCGAGCGCGGGCATGATCATGCGGATCTGCTCGTCGAGGAAGATCATCGTGGTGATGACGATGTCGGCTTCGGCGATGGCGGCGTTGACCCGCGCCAGCTCGGCCGGATCGCTGCCCCATTCCGAGGCCGCGTGCAGCGACAACAGGATGTTGTCTGCCGCCAGCTCCGCCTCGGCGCGGCCAACGGCGCCCTTGAGGTGATTGTCGAGGGTCACGATCACAACCCGCACAACGGCGCGGGGATCAACAGCAGAAGCAGAGGGAACGCTACCGTGCATAATGCGCCTTCGCGTCGTACAGTGTCTCAAGGTCGATCGCGCTGCGTCCCTCCAGAGCAGCGAAATTCTCGGTGTTGCGGCGGGCCTTGCCGCGGACGAAGAACGGGATTTTCCTGAGCTCGCGCTCGGCCTCGGCGGTCCACTGCGGAGCGCCGGGGGTGGCCGGAGCTGCGGGCGCGGTTTCGGGCGCAGCTTCCGCCAGCGCGACCGGCTCGTGCTCGTCCGCCGTCACGCTGCGGGCCATGGCGCGCGGCGAATGGGCTGCCAGATGGCTGGGCCCGTGCTCGTCGGCGAATTCGAAATCGTCGCGGAACATGGTCAGCAGGTGCTCTTCCAGCCCCATCACCAGCGGGTGCACCCAGGTATCGAAGATCACGTTGGCGCCTTCGAAGCCCATCTGGGGCGAGTGGCGCGCGGGGAAATCCTGCACATGCACCGGAGCCGAGATCACCGCGCAGGGCAGGCCGAGCCGCTTGGCGATATGCCGCTCCATCTGCGTGCCGAGCACCAGTTCGCAGGCGGCCGCGGCAATCGCGTCCTCGACCGCGAGGTGATCGTCGGTGATCAGCGGCTCGACCCCGCAGCGCGCGGCCTCGGCGCGGATCTCGCGGGCGAATTCGCGGTTGTAGCAGCCCAGGCCGCAGACTTCGAAGCCGAGCTCCTCGCGGGCGATGCGGGCGGCGGCGACGGCGTGGGTGGCGTCACCGAAGATGAAGACGCGCTTGCCGGTCAGGTAGGTCGAATCGACCGAACGTGACCACCAGGGCATCCGGGAAGAGGTGTCGCCGAGGGCAGGCGTGGGATCTGCACCTGCCAGCTCGGCGACGTCGGCAATGAAAGAGCGAGTTGCTCCCACGCCGATAGGGATGGTCCGCACTGCGGGCTGATCGAAAGTCTTTTCGAGCCAGCGGGCGGCCTCATCTGCGATTTCGGGGTAGAGGACGATGTTGAAATCGGCGGCGCCGATCCGGCCAATGTCCTGTGGCGTTGCGCCCAGCGGGGCGACAAGGTTCACTTCGACGCCGAGGGCATCGAGAATCTTGCGGATTTCGACCAGATCGTCGCGGTGGCGGAAGCCGAGCGCGGTCGGGCCGAGGATGTTGGCGCGGGCGGGCCTGCCTTCGCGGGGCTCGCGCACGAGGCTCTTGTCGGCCAGCGTGCGCACGATCTGGTAAAAGGTCTCCGCCGCGCCCCAGTTTTCCTTGCGCTGGTAGCTCGGCAGTTCGAGCGGGATCGCGGGGCAGGGCAGGCCCATCGCCTCGGCGAGGCCGGCCGGATCGTCCTGGATCAGTTCCGCGGTGCACGAAGCGCCGACGATGATGGCCTGCGGATTGAAGCGGGTGACCGCCTCGCGCGCGGCATCCTGGAAGATCTGCGCGGTGTCCTTGCCCAGATCGCGCGCCTCGAAGGTGGTGTAGGTGACCGGCGGGCGCTTGCCGCGCCGCTCGATCATCGTGAACAGCAGGTCGGCGTAAGTGTCGCCCTGCGGTGCGTGCAGGACATAATGCAGCTTTTCCATCGCCGTTGCGACCCGCATGGCTCCCACGTGGGGCGGCCCTTCATAGGTCCAGACGGCCAGCTGCATGTGCCTAAACCTCCAGCAAGTCCCGGCGCCGCAGCGGCCGGGCAAAGAGTTCGGCGAGATCCGCGGCCTGGTCGAAACCGTGGATCGGCGAGAAGACGAGTTCGATGGCCCACTTGGTGGTGAAGCCCTCGGCTTCGAGCGGGTTGGCAAGGCCAAGCCCGCAGACGGTGATGTCGGGCCGGTCGGCGCGCACGCGATCGAGCTGGCGCTCGACGTGCTGGCCTTCGGACAGGCGCACGTCCGGGCCGAAGCGGTCCAGCTCGCGGGCCAAGTGGGCGCGGTGGAGATAGGGGGTGCCGATCTCGACCAGCTCCATCCCCAGCTCGTCCTGCAGGAACCGCGCAAGCGGCACTTCGAGCTGCGAATCGGGCAGAAAGCTGATGCGCTTGCCTTCCAGCTGCGGGCGCAGTTTGGAGAGCGCGATGCGGGCGCGTTCGCGGCCCGGGGCGACGACGCTGTCAAACAGGCCTGCGTCCACGCCGAATTCGGTGGCGGCAGCGCGCAGCCAGCTGGTGGTGCCTTCCGCCCCGAACGGAAACAGCGCGTCAATGCGCCTGGCCCCGCGTCCTTCGAGCGCCATCGCGGTCTCGCCGAGGAAGGGCTGGGCCAGCAGGTAGCGGGTATCGGGGCCAACCGCGGGAAGATCGCGGGCGTTGCGCGCGGGCAGGCAGCCGACCCGCGCGATCCCCAGCTGCGCGAACAGGCGCAGGAACTGGTCTTCGACGATGTCGGGCAGGCTGCCGACGATCAGCAGCTCTCTGGGCGAGCCGGAGGGCAGGGGCGGCATCACCGGCACCAGCGCGGCGAGGCAGGCATCCTCGCCCTGCGTGAAGGTGGTTTCGATCCCGCTGCCCGAATAGTTGAGGATCCGCACCCGCGGCATGTGCACCGCACCGAGCCGCTGCGCGGCCTTGGCGAGATCGAGCTTGATCACTTCCGAAGGGCAGGAGCCCACGAGGAACAGCGTGCGGATGTCCGGGCGGCGTTCGAGCAGGCGGTTCACTACCCGGTCGAGCTCGTCCTGCGCATCGACCATGCCGGCAAGGTCGCGCTCTTCCATGATCGCGGTGGCAAAGCGCGGCTCGGCGAAGATCATCACGCCCGCCGCGCTCTGGAGCAGGTGGGCGCAGGTGCGCGAGCCGACCACGAGGAAGAAGGCGTCCTGCATCTTGCGGTGCAGCCAGATGATGCCGGTCAGCCCGCAGAACACCTCGCGCTGGCCGCGTTCGCGCAGCACCGGGCGGCTATCGCGTCCGGCATGCTCCGCCGCGGGAGCGGAGAGGGGGGCGCTGCAGCCGTCGAGGAGGGCGGTGCCGCTCACGCAGCGACAGCCATGTCGTGGAGAGGCCGGGTGTCGTTTCCGGCCGGCGCGGATACGACGGCGGCCATGGCCTTCGCTGCCTTGGCCTCGCGCTCGCCTTCAAGCCGCGCCATCCGCAGTTTCCAGATGAACTGCCCGGCGTTGATCGCGTAGGCCCCATAAGCCGCCAGCGCGACAACCAGACGTTCCTGAAGCGTGCCGTAAGTGCCGAACAGCATCACCAGATACAGGGTGTGCAGCGCGATGACGAGCATCGAGAACACGTCTTCCCAGAAGAAGGCCTTGGCAAACAGATACTTGCCGAAGACAACCTTCTCCCAGATCGCGCCAGTGACCATGATCGTGTAGAGAAACAGCGTCTTGAGGACGAACATGACGTCCGCGGCATATGCGCCTTCGCCGGTATTGAGCGTGCGGATCACCAGCGCGAGGCTGATGATGAAGACCAGAAACTGCATCGGCGCGAGCACACCCTGGATGACGGTCCAGACCGTCTGATCCCGCCGAACCCGCTGTTCGGGGGTATAGAGCGCCCGGCTCTTCCCTCTCTCATGGCCCGCCCCCTTCACCGTGGTGCCGGGTTCGACCGGGGATGCCTGATCCTTCCGAGTCATTCGTGCGTTAGCCTTCTCTCTTGGAGTCGGAGATTACGCGCGTTCCAACATGAGTGTCAACCTGATTGGACGTTTAGTTTTGTTGACGATTTGGCGCACGACGGTAGTGTCGTTTGCGCCCTTTCCGAAAAAGGCGTAGAGAGGATTCGCTGGCTTTCGGGATTACGGCCAAGGGCGCGCTGTCAGGTTGCGCTTACTACCTCCTGCGGAAGGATGTCCGCACGACCTGGGGAGGGTCCGGCGAATGGGAGAATCGAAGGCTTCAAGCATGTTCGGCGCCGGTTCCGCGGTCCTGCGAGGGGTGATTTCCGCCCCGCTCGAACGGGTTCGACGTGCAGCCTCCGGTAACCGCGACGAGGCTCGCGATTCGGTCAATGCCATCATCGAAGGCGAGATCATCCCGCGCCTGCTGATGGCCCATCAGGACAGTGACAATCCCGGCAAGTCCCGCCGCAGCCGCCCGATCGCGCCCGAGGATGCCGCCCAGTTCGCCATGCTCCCGCTCCGGCTGGAAGCGGCCTGCCTGCTCGAGGAAGTCGATGCTTTCATTGCCGAAGGCTCCAGTGTCGAGACCATCTGCCTCGATCTGCTCGCCCCCGCCGCGCGCATGCTGGGCGAGATGTGGGATCGCGACGAATGTGATTTCATCGATGTCACCATGGGCCTGTGGCGCCTGCAGGAAGTGATGCGCGAGATCGCCGCGCGCTCGCCCGCCGATCTGCCTTCGCTCAATGTCCCGCGCTCTGCGCTGTTCTCGCCGATGCCGGGCGATCACCACAATTTCGGGACGATGATGATCGAGGAAGTGTTCTCGCGCGCCGGCTGGCAGAGCGAGGCGCTGGTCAAGCCGGATCGCCGCGAACTGCTCGATCGCCTGTCCCAGCGGCCCTTCGACCTGGTAGGATTGACGCTTGCGCGCGATTGTCCTAGCGCGGCGCTTTCCAACCTCATCAAGGCGATGCGCAATGCATCGGCCAATCCCAAGATTGCCGTTCTGGTCGGCGGACGCATGATCAACGAAAACCCGGGCATGGTTCAGGACGTCGGTGCAGACGGGACGGGTGCCGATGCACTCTCCGCGCTCGATGTGGCCGAATCCCTGGTGAAGGTCTCCCCGCTCAGCAGCCAGCACCGGCGATAGGTCCGGCCCGCCATGCTCACCCGCAAACACAGTATCGACGGCAAGCATCCCTTCGAAAGGGCGACGGACCTGTTCCAGTCGCTCGATGCCGATGCCGCGATGAAGCTGGCGATGGTGGCAGGCGATGTCACGCTGGTCCTCGACGACACCGGCACGATCCTCGATGCGGCCTTCGATCCGCGCGAGTTCCCGGCCTTTGCAGGCTGGGTCGGGAGCAACTGGATCGAGACTGTGACCGACGAAAGTCGCCCGAAAATCATGGAGATGCTGGCTGCCGCACGGCGCGGGGAGGTGCAGCACTGGCGACAGGTCAACCATCCCACTCGCGATGGCGAGGTGCCGATCCGCTATGCCGTGCTGAGCGTCAATGGCGGCACGCACCGGATCGCCTTCGGGCGCGATCTGCGCGAAGCGGGCAAGCTCCAGCAGCGCCTGTTGCAGGTGCAGCAATCGCTCGAACGCGACTATCTCAGGATGCGTCAGCTCGAAGCGCGTTACCGGATGCTGTTCGAGCGTTCGACCGAGGCGGTGCTGATCATCGAGGCGGCATCCTTGCGTATCCGCGAGGCCAATCCGGCCGCGCACACGCTGGTCGGCGCGCGGGCCGGCAGCCTTGCGGGCAAGAAGCTGCCGAGCGTTCTCGACAAGAGTTCGCATGATGCGGTTCAGGCGCTTGTGGGCGCGGCGCTGGTGTCCGACACGGTCAGTCCGGCGCGCATCCGCCTGTCACGCGGGGCGCGCGACGTGATGGTGTCGATCACCGGTTTCACTCAGGATCGCGGGCAATATCTGCTCGTCAGGCTGGTGCCGGCCACCGAGCGGATGGCCCCTCCGGCCTCGCCGGTGCTCGAACTGGTCGACCAGATGCCCGATGCCTTCGTGGTGGCCGATGCCAACCTCGATATCGTCACCGCCAACGCCGCCTTTGTCGAGCTGCTGCAGGCCGCCAGCGTCGACCAGCTGCGCGGACGGCACCTGTCGGAATCGATCGGCCGTCCCGGGATCGACCTTGATCTGATCGAAGGCCAGATCGACCAGCACGGCGCGGCGCGCAATGTCAGCACGGTGCTGCGGACCGGCCATGATGTCGAAGGCGAACCGGTTGAACTATCAGCGGTAAGGACCAGCGGGGATGATCCTTACTATGCCTTCGTGATCCGCCCTATCGGCCGCCGTCTGCGCGATCTGCCGCCCGGTTCGCAGGATCTGCCGCGTTCGGTGGAGCAACTGACCGAGCTGGTCGGCCGCATGAGCCTCAAGGACATCGTGCGCGAGAGCACCGATCTGATCGAGCGGCTGTGCATCGAGGCGGCGCTCTCCTACACCTCGGACAATCGCGCCTCGGCCGCTGAAATCCTCGGCCTTTCGCGCCAGAGCCTCTATTCCAAGCTGCATCGCTACGGGCTCGGCAATCTCGCCGGCGACAACGACTAGCCGCGCGCAACGACCACCGGACGACCCCCCGACGACCCGCGCACGGGCCGGCAACGGCACGACCGGATGCGCGCCTGCCGGACATCCGCAGCAAGCCCCTGAAATCTGCCCCTGAAAAGCCGATTGACATGGCCCGATTTGACACCCCGTTCCAACGAAGAGAGAAAAACCGGGCTCGAATCCACTTTGTCCGGAATCCATGTGTCAAAATAAATTGACGCTTCCGTTTGTCAGGCATAGCCTGACTTTATGGAACAATCGGTGCCTACGACTCGCTCCGCGCCCGTTCCCACGGCGCGCCCGGCTCCCCCGCCGCATTCGGGCCTGCGTCCGCGTGATGTCCTGCAACTCCTCAAGCCGATCACCTGGTTTCCGCCGATGTGGGCCTTCATGTGCGGCGCGGTCTCGTCCGGGGCCGGGCTGGAGGGGCGCTGGTGGTTCGTCGCGGGGGGCGTGCTGCTGGCAGGGCCGCTGGTGTGCGGCACTTCGCAGGCCGTGAACGACTGGTTCGACCGCCATGTCGATGCCATCAACGAGCCCGATCGCCCGATCCCCTCGGGCCGCATCCCGGGCCGCTGGGGGCTCTACATCGCGATTATCATGAGCCTGATTTCGGCTGGCGTGGGCTGGCTGCTCGGCCCGATCGTGTTCGGCGCCTCGCTGGTCGGTCTCGCCTTCGCCTGGGCCTATTCCGCACCGCCGCTGCGCTTCAAGGCCAACGGCATGGTCGGCCCGCTGGTGTGCGGGCTGACCTACGAGGGCCTCAGCTGGTTTACCGGCGCTGCCGTGATGCTCGGCGCGATGCCGTCGGTCGAAGTGGTGCTGATCCTGTTCATGTATTCGCTGGGCGCGCACGGCATCATGGTGCTCAACGATTTCAAGGCGGTCGAAGGTGACCGCCAGGCCGGGCTGACCTCGCTGCCGGTGACGATGGGTGTGGAACACGCCGCGCGGTTCGCCTGCACCACCATGGCCTCGCTCCAGATCGTCGTGATCGCGCTGCTGGCGCTGTGGGGCTACGGCCTCTCGGCGCTGATCGTCACCGGGGTGCTGGTGGCGCAGATTGCCGCCATGCCGCGCCTGATCCGCGATCCGGCCGGGCAGGCGCCATGGTACAACGGCGTGGGCGTGACGCTCTATGTGCTGGGGATGCTCGCTGCGGCGCTCGGTCTCGGGGGCTATATCTGATGCACGCCCCGCTCGCCTCTCCGTTGCCGGAAAGCGCGAGCAAGGGGTTCGGCTGGCTCGGCATCGCCCGCATCGGCATGGTGCAGGCGGCGATCGGCGCGCTGGTGATGCTGGCGACGACGGTGCTCAACCGGCTGATGGTGGTCGAATTCGGCCTTGCCGCGGCGATCCCGGCGGGGCTGGTGGCGTGGCATTATGCGGTGCAGCTGGGCCGGCCGTTGTGGGGCCATGGCTCGGACAAGTCCGCGGCCAAGGGTGGCAACAGCCGCACCTTGTGGATCGTCGGCGGCGTCGCGCTGCTGGCGGCAGCCTCGCTGCTGGCGACGCAGGCAACGCTGATGCTTGATAGCGCCCCGACGCTCGGCTTCACGCTGGCGGTGATCGCCTATACCCTGATCGGCGCGGGCGTGGGCGCGGGCGGCACTTCGGCGCTGGCGCTGCTGGCGAGCGGGGTCGCCCCGCAACGGCGCGCGGCGGGCGCGGCGGTGACATGGATCATGATGGTGGCCGGCATCGTCGCCTCGGCGATCACGGTCGGCAAGCTGATCCAGCCCTTCTCGCCCGAGCGGCTGTTGACGGTGGCGGGCGGCCTTGCGCTGGTGATGGTGACGCTGACGGCGCTCGCGACCTTCCGGCTGGAGCGGCAGGCGGGCCAGTTCGGCCACGCGGCCGAGGGCGGGGCGGCCCCCGATTTCGGCGCGGCGATCCGCGAGATCTGGCAAGAGACGGCAGCGCGGCGCTTCACCATCTTCATCTTCGTCTCGATGATCGCCTTCTCGATGCAGGATCTGATCCTCGAACCCTTTGCCGGCCTCGTGTTCGGCCTCGCGCCGGGCGAATCGACCCAGCTCGGCGGGCAGCATCAGGGCGGTATCCTGCTCGGCATGATCATTACCGGGATCGGTGGCAGCGCCTTCACCGGCAAGCGGCCCGATGGGTTGCGCGCCTGGGTGATCGGCGGGTGCCTGCTTTCGGCAGTGGGATTGGGCGCGCTCGGACTGGCGGCTGTCAACGGCCCGCCGTGGCCGCTCGGGGTGAACGTGTTCGTCCTCGGCCTCGGCAACGGTGTGTTCGCGGTCGCGGCGATCGGGGCGATGATGGGGCTGGCGGGCGCAGGCGAGACCACGCGCGAAGGCGTGCGGATGGGCGTGTGGGGCGCAAGCCAGGCGATCGCCTTCGGGCTCGGCGGGCTGACCGGCGCGGTCGGGGTCGATCTGGCGCGGCGGATGCTCGGGAATGACGGCGCGGCCTTCCAGCTGGTGTTCGGTCTCGAAGCGGCGGCCTTCGTGTGCGCCGCAGTGCTGGCGATCAAGGCGACAGGCGCGGCAGCGGTGCGTGCAAGCGCCACGCAGGACAAGAGGGAAGAGGTCTACGCATGAACCAGACAATCTATGATGCCGTGGTGATTGGCGGCGGCCCTTCCGGAGCGACCGCGGCGACCGATCTGGCGCTGGCCGGCCATTCGGTGCTGCTGATCGAACGCGGCGGGCGGATCAAGCCCTGCGGCGGCGCGATCCCGCCGCGCCTGCTCGCCGATTTCGACATTCCGCAATCGCTGCTGGTCGCCAAGGCGCGCTCGGCCCGCATGATCGCCCCCTCGGGCCGCGCGGTCGATATGCCGGTGGGCGAGATCGGCTATGTCGGCATGGTCGATCGCGACGAGTTCGACGAATGGCTGCGCGAGCGTGCCCGCCATTCCGGCGCGGAACGCCTCACCGCCACCTTCGAGAAGATCGAGCGCGATGACGAGGCGCACCCGATCGTCACCTTCCGCCGCACGCGCGGCGGGCCGATCGAGGGCGTGCGCGCGCGCGTGGTGATCGGGGCCGACGGGGCGCGCTCGGCGGTCGCCAAGCAGTGCCTGCCGGATGCCGAGCGGGTGCCTTGCGTCTTCGCCTATCACGAGATCATCAAGTCGCCCGACCAGAACACCGAGGCTTTCGACGCCTCGCGCTGCGACGTGTTCTACCAGGGCCGGCTCTCGCCCGATTTCTACGCCTGGGTGTTCCCGCACGGCGAGACCGCGAGCATCGGTGTGGGCAGCGCCAACAAGGGCTTCTCCCTGCGCGGCGCGATTGCGACGATGCGCGACGATCTCGGGCTCGATCGCTGCGAGACGGTGCGCCGTGAAGGCGCGCCGATCCCGCTGAAGCCGCTGAAGCGCTGGGACAATGGCGCCGACGTGATCGTCGCCGGCGATGCCGCCGGGATCGTCGCCCCGGCCTCGGGCGAAGGCATCTACTACGCCATGGTCGGCGGGCGTCTGGTGGGCGAGGCGGCGGCCGCCTTCCTGCGGACCGGCGAGGCCAGGCAGCTGCGCACCGCGCGCAAGCGCTTCATGCGCGAGCATGGCCGGGTGTTCTGGATCCTCGGGATCATGCAGTATTTCTGGTATTCGTCCGACAAGCGCCGCGAACGCTTTGTCACCATGTGCGACGACAAGGACGTGCAGGAGCTGACCTGGCAGGCCTACATGCACAAGAAGCTGGTGCGCGCCAAACCGATGGCGCACGTCAAGATCTTCCTCAAGGATACCGCGCACCTGCTAGGCTTGAGGCCCGCAACGCGCTAAGTCGTGTTCGTATGAGCCGAATGATGATCCTGCCGGTGAGCGTGGCGACCGTCGCGGCGCTGTGCGTGGCGGCGCTGGGCGCGACCATCACCGATCTCGGTCCGTGGTATCAGGCGCTGGTGAAGCCCGACTGGAATCCGCCCGACGTGATGTTCCCGATGGGCTGGACGCTGATCTATGCGCTGATCACCATTTCGGCGATCACTGCATGGCGCGCGGCGCCGACATCGGCGGTGTCGGAATGGGTGATCGGGCTGTTTGCGCTCAACGGTTTTCTCAACATCACCTGGAGCCTGATCTTCTTCCGGATGCAGCGCCCAGACTGGGCCTTCATCGAGCTGGTCCTGCTGTGGCTCTCGATCATCGCGCTGATCATCTATTGCGGCCGCTTCTCGCGCACCGCGGCGGCGCTGCTGGTGCCCTACCTGGCGTGGGTGAGCTTTGCCGGCGCGCTCAACTGGGCGGTGGTCGATCTCAACGGCCCCTTCGGTTGATCCGGGGGCTGGGCGAGGGGCAGGGACGGCGATGATGGCCTGGCTGTTCGCCTCCGGCCACGCGGCCGATGTCATCCTTGCCGTGCTCCTTGCCGAGGGTCTGTGGCTGCGCTGGCGACGGCGCTGGGGCTGGAGGCAAGTGCTCGGCCTGCTTGGCCCCGCCGCCTTGATTGTGCTCGGCCTGCGCGCGGCAATGACGGGTGCGGACTGGTGGTGGATCGCCCTGCCGCTCGCCGCCTCGCTCCCGCTTCACCTGATGGATCTGCGCAGCCGGCTGGCTGCACGCCCTCCGGCCTGAGCGCGGCTGCCTCCGCCAGCCAAAAGAAAACCCGGCCGGGCCGCTCGGGCCAGGCCGGGTTTCTGTCGCCCGCCGCAAGGGCAGGCAGTGCCGGTACTTACTCGGCAGCGTCCTGAGTGAACTGGAGCGCACCGCTCGAATCGTAGTGGATGGTATCGGGAGCGTAGTAGTGTTCCTGCGCCCACAGGTACCAGTTGTCCACGACCGTGCCGGTGATCAGGATGCCGATCCCGCCGGTCAGCGTGGTCAGCACCGCAAACCACCAGGCCCAGCGGTGGATCGATTCGAAGGTGGCGTTGAAGCCCATCACCCAGCGCCAGAACAGCGCGCCGCGCTCAGCGGCGGTACCCCGGTCGGTGATCTGTTCGATCTCGCGCTCGCCGCCGTAACGGCCCAGCGCCAGAATGGTCGCCCCGTGCATCGCGAACAGCACCGCCGACCCGTAGAGGAAGACGATCGAGAGCGCGTGGAACGGATTGTAGAACAGGTTCCCGTAGACCAGCGAGAAGTTGTTGGTCCAGTCGAGGTGGCTGAAAATGCCGTAGGGCACGGCCTGCGACCAGTCGCCCATCAGCATCGGACGGATGAAGCCCAGCACCAGGAACAGCCAGATCGCCGAGGCAAAGGCCCAGGGAATGTGCATCCCCATACCGAGCGCCTTGGCCCGGTAGTAGGTGCGCGCCCACCAGGTCAGCACCGCGATGGTCAGGAATGCGCCGGTGATGATGAACCAGCCACCCTTGTCCAGCGGAACGAACGGGCTGAAGCCGTATTCCGGCCCCGGAGGATTCAGCGAGAGCCAGAAGAACTCGCGCATGAAGGTCTGCGGGGACCAGCCGGCCTGGGCCCAGAAGTTGAGCCCGATGATCATGATCGCCGCGCCGCCGAAGGCGAGGCTGATCATGCCCAGCCAGCCGAGATAGATCGGGCCGAGCTGGGCCTGACCGATCTTGCCCAGCCAGTGGTTGTGTCCGACGAGGGCAAGGCGCGCCTCGCTCCCGTCGAGGTGCGGGACGCCCATTTCGGGCGGCCCTTGCACTTGCACCTGGGTGAAGATGTTTTGGTATGTCGCCATGGTTCAGGTGCTCCTTACGACCAGATCGGGATCTTCTTCCAGAAATCCCAGAATTCGATCCAGCTGCCGACATACAGAGTGCCGGAAATGACGATGCAGATGGCGCTCCAGAACGCGGCAGAAAGCGCGAGGAAGAGCCCCACCCGGTGAATGCCGAGCGTGCCGACCGAATAGCCGATGAAGTCACGGAAATAGGTGTCTTCATATTCCGGCGATTTGACGTCGGTGCCGCCGGTCGGGTTGACCGCCGACAGGACCAGGCCGCCGTGCAGGGCGAGCGCGAGGCAGTTCGTGAAGAAGAACGTGATCGCGAGCATGTGCACGGGATTGTAGTGGAAGTTCCCGAAGGCGTAGCCCACGTTCGAGACCCACACGAGGTGCGTCCAGATGCCGTAGGGGAAGCCGTTGGCCCAAGCGCCCATCCACATGGGACGGATCACGTTCAGGGTGACATAGGCGAACACGGCGACGCTGAAAGCGATCGGGACGTGGTAGCTCATGCCCAGCTTGCGCGAGATTTCTGCCTGACGCATCACCCAGGAGCCGAAGGCAACGACGGCGCAAATGGTGATGACCTGCCAGTATCCGCCTTCCCTCAGGGGAGCGAAGGCGAGCCCGTACTCGACCGGCGGTGGGTTGATCGAGATCAGCCACGGGTTGAGGGTCGGACCCTGGGTCGCGGCGGCGAAAATCAGCGCCGTGCCAAGCAACGCCGCGATTGCCGTCGTCACTCCGAAGAATCCGACATAAAACGGCCCGACCCAGAAGTCGAAAAGGTCGCCGCCGATCAATGTGCCACCGCGTACGCGGTATTTCCGCTCGAAACTAAGGAGCGCCATAGGTCCATCCTCCCCGCCGCAGGGGCGGGTGCTATAGGTTGTTCGACAAGTGTTAGGAGGCAGGCAGGCGAACCTGCCCCCTCACATTTCGAGCAGGACTATCCCGCCGCCGGAGCTTCCGACGATTCGATAGCGGCCTGAGCCGGCGCGGGTGCGCCGGGAGCGCGCTCGAGCCAGTTGTAGCGATCCGTGCTGAGCAGCAGGAAGTGGATGGTGAAAGCCAGCACGGCGAGACCCACATGCAGGGCCACGAGAGCGCGGCGGATGTCAAAGTAGAACCAGATTCTCCACATGGGAAAATTCCTTTCGTGAACCGTTCAGAAGATTGCGCCGCCTGCACCGTGCAGGCCACGCGAGATCGTCACGGAATTAGAGCCAGGGCTTGTAGGCCCACAGGAGGGCATGAGCGACCAGAGCGATCGCAACATAAAGGACGAAAGTCCCCATGAAGCCCTTGTGGATTTCCTGTGCCTCTTCAGGCGTCAGGTGAGTTCCGATACGTTCGTTCATCGGGTTGTCTCCGTTCAGTTGGGTGGAAATGGGAACCCGAAGGCCCCCGTCGGCATCCCCGCGTGATCCCCCACGTGGATTGGAGCGCCCCCTCGAAAGGGGCATGGGCTTGTGTCGGCACGGTGATGCTCCGCGCCGGCGACAAAAGGTTGGTGGGACAGGCGACCACGCCGGTCATGCGCCTGCCCCTTCCAGCAGCGTCTCTTCGAGGCAGTCTGCCGTGACGATATCGTGTCCGCGCTGGCGCGCGGTCCGTTCGGCCGCATCGCGCAGCCGCTTGGCGGCGGAAATGCGGATCAGCACCGGCTGGGCTTCGACCAGACTGTCGAGCCGCGCCTTGGCGTCGTTGTCCCAGGTCAGCTCGGTCAGATTGCGCGCCGGGGTCTTGTCGACCTTGTCCATCTCGGTGGCGAGCGGGAGGATGTGGAACAGCGCGTCGAACAGCGCATTGCACACTTCCTGCACCAGATAGGTCGCGCCCGAATAGCCCATGAAGGGCGTGCCGGTGTGCCGCCTGATCGCCGCGCCCGGGAAGCTGGCCGGGATATACATCCCCCGCGCCCCGCATTCGGCCATGTACATCCGCTCGTTGTAGCTGCCGAACATCACCAGCGGCGGGTTGGCATGGATCGCGGCGCGCACCTCGTCGTTCTTGGGCTTCACCCCCGCGCAGCGCGAGAAGGCGAAGTTGCAGGGCAGGCCCATGTCGTCTTCGAGGAAGTGGCGAATGCCGCGGGCATAGGTCTCGTTGGCGACGATGCCGAAGCTCGCCGTGCCGAAGAAATCCTGCGTGACCGAGCGCCACAGATCCCACAGCGGCTTGATGGTGGTGTGCTTCTCGCGCTCGATGAAGGGTTCGGGATCGAGGCCCAGCTCGGCACCCAGCGCGCGCAGGAACTTGGTGGTCTGCGACAGGCCGACGGGGGCCTGGAAATAGGGCCGCTCCAGCGTCTCGCACAGGTTGCGGCCATATTCGCGGTACATGCAGACATTGGCGTCGCTGGTGGCGAGATCGCGGATGTCGGCCAGATGGCTGCCGAGCGGGAACACCATGCCCACTTCAGCGCCGATGCCTTCGATCAGGCGGCGGATCTCGGCGAGATCGGAAGGCATGTTGAACATGCCGTAAGCTGGGCCGATGATGTTCACGACCGGCTTTTCGCCCTCTTTGCGCACGCGCTTCTCGGGCATCTTCTTGGGCCCGAATTCGGTCCACAGCCAGGTCAGCGCACGGTCGGCCGACTGCCATTGATCTTCATCGATGGTGCGCGGCAGGAAGCGCTTCATGTTGGTGCCCTCGGGCGTGACACCGCCGCCGATCATCTCGGCGATCGAGCCGGTGACCACCACGCAGGGCAGTTCGGCATCGAGCGTCTGCCAGGCGCGCTTCATCGCGCCTTCGGTGCCGGTCTTGCCGAGCTCCTCTTCCGCAAGGCCGGTGACGACGATCGGCAGTTCATGCGGGGGCAGGGCGTCGGTGTAGTGCAGCACCGAGGTGACGGGCAGGTTCTCGCAGCCGACGGGGCCGTCGATGATCACCTGCAACCCCTTCACCGCAGTGAAGACGTAGGTGGCGCCCCAGTAGCCGCCGGCGCGATCATGGTCGAGGACGAGGGTCATGTGCCGATCGCCTCCGATGCCTTGCGCGCGGCCTCGTTGAGGGCGGCGTATTTCTTGCGGAACTTGGGACGGTCGACCGGCAGGTCTTCCCACACGCCCGCGGCATGTTCGGTGCCGACGCCTTCGAAGAAGTCGCGCATCGCGTCGAAGCGGGTCTTGTTGGCCATCGCCGCATTGATCACCGTGGCAAGGCTGCCTGCGCCCGCCGGGCCCATCAGCGGACGGGCCGAGATGAGGTTGGTGAAATAGAGCGAGGGGATCGCCTTCGACTTGGCATGCTGCACCACCGGCGTGGTGCCGATGGCGAGATCGGGGCGGTATTCCTCGACCGCGGCGATGTCCTGTTCGAGACTGGCGCGGAACTGGATCTTGACGCCCCGGGCCTCGAGCCATTCGCGATCGGGATCCGACCATCTGGTGCGCGGGCAGGCGGTGCCGACATAGGCGACCTCGGCCCCGCTTTCGACCAGCAGGCGCGCCACTAGCAGCTCCGAGCCTTCATAGCCCGAAACCGTGATGCGGCCCTTGATCGGCATCTTTTCGAGCGCGCCCTTGCAGGCGGCGATCATCGCGTTCTTCACTCCGTCGACCTGCGCCTGCGGCAGGCCGAGCGTGTCGCCGAGCGATTGCAGCCAGGCCGCCGTGCCATCCGCGCCGACCGGGGCCGAACCGATGATCGGGCGGCCCGCGGCTTCGAATTCGCGGATGCTGGCGGTGTAGAAGGGGTGGATTGCGGCGACGACGGCGCAGTCGAGCGCGGCATAGAGCTCGCGCCATTCGCGGGTCGGCACCACGGGGCCGGCGGCAAGGCCGAGCGGGGCGAGCAACTGCCCGATGACGACCGGATCGGCCGGGAACATCTCGCCCAGCAGCGTCACCGTCGGCTTGTCGGAACGTTCGCGCGGGGCGGCGACGGGGCCGGCCTTCACTTCCTCGCGGGCATATTGCAGCATCGCGCCGGCGAGCACGTCCTTGGCCTCGGCATGGGTCGGCACGCCGAAGCCGGGCACGTCGATGCCGATGATGCGCACGCCGTTGATCTGCTTCTTGAGCAGCCGCAGCGGCACGCCGCTGGCAGTCGGCACGCACAGGTTGGTGACGACGATCGCATCGTAAAGCTCGGGATCGGCGAGACCTTCGACGGCTTCCTTGATGTCCTCGAACAGCTTGCCGGTCACCAGCGTTTCGCTGGAGAAGGGCACGTAGCCCACCGTCCGCCGCGCGCCGTAGAAATGCGAGGTGAAGGTCAGGCCATAGACGCAGCAGGCCGAGCCTGAGAGCACGGTCGCGGTGCGCCGCATTCTCAGGCCCACCCGGAGTGACCCGAACGCGGGACACATGGACTGGGGTTGGTCGTGCGGCCCGCGCTCGGGCTCGACCGGATAGTCGGCGGCATAGCGATCGAGAATGTCGCTCTTGCCGGCCGCGCGGGCGGCGGCGAGCATGGTCTCCTTGCCGCCGTGGCAGCCGGAACCGCTATCGACAGGCGCACCTTCGGGGGCGGCGGAAAGATCGATCCGGTCCGGGGCGCGTGACGCGTCGTGGGGGGTGAGATCGTCCATCGCTGTCACGCCTCGTCGTAGATCACTTCGAGGCTGGGACGGGTTTCGAACACCCCGCCGCGCATGTCGGCCTGGGTGGCGGGGACGAGCTCGATCGCGCCGCCGACCTGATCGGGACTGAACAGGCCGAGCAGTTCGTCCTGCGTCAGCGGCGTGGGCCGCAGCGGCGGTGCGCTGGCGACGTTGGCGGCCAGTTCCTCGAACAGGCTGCCCCATTCGCCACCGGGCATGCCGATGATCTGGTAGTTGGCGCTCTTGCGGCGGATGTCCTCGTGCGCGGGGATCGCGGTGAGCACCGGGATGCCGACCGCTTCGGCGAAGGCGTGGGCCTCGCCCGTGCCGTCGTCCTTGTTCACGATCATGCCCGCAACGCCGACGTTGCCGCCCATCTTGCGGAAATATTCGACCGCCTGGCACACGTTGTTGGCGACATAGAGCGATTGCAGGTCGTTCGAGCCGACCACGATCACCTTCTGGCACATGTCGCGCGCGATCGGCAGGCCGAAGCCGCCGCACACCACGTCGCCGAGGAAGTCGAGCAGCACGTAATCGAAGCCCCAGTCGTGGAAGCCCAGCTTTTCGAGCGTCTCGAACCCGTGGATGATGCCGCGCCCGCCGCAGCCGCGGCCGACTTCGGGGCCGCCCAGTTCCATCGCGAACACGCCGTCACGCTGGAAGCACACATCCTCGATGCGCACTTCCTCGCCGGCGAGCTTCTTCTTCGAGGACGTCTCGATGATCGAGGGGGTGGCCTTGCCGCCGAACAGGAGCGAAGTGGTGTCGCTTTTGGGATCGCAGCCGATCAGCAGCACGCGCTTGCCCTGCTGGGCCATCATGTAGCTGAGATTGGCGAGCGCGAAGCTCTTGCCCGAACCGCCCTTGCCGTAGATCGCGATGATCTGCGTTTCCTTGGTCACCTCGCCGGTATGGACCGGATCAGGCTCCTGCGCAGCTTCGTCGCGCAGCAGCGCGGCCTGATCTTTCAGGGTTCGGGTTTCGAGTATCGACATCTAGCAATCACTCCAATCGAGAACCATTTTCAGACAGTCGGGATCGCTGAATGCCTGCGGATAAGCATCGGTAGCCTCCGCCGCCGGGCGGCGGTTGGTGACGAGACCATTGAGGTCGAGCCGTCCGCATTCGATCAGCGCACGTGTTTCGGCGAGGTCGCCGGGCTGCCATTCAGCCGCGACGCGGAAGTGGGCCTCCTTCATGAATGCCGCCGGGAAAGCGAAACTCACCCGTTCGGAATAGAACCCGGCGAGAACGATCTCGCCGCCCTTGGCGAGCCGCATCACCAGCGTGTCGATGAGGTTCGCATCGCCGCTGGCATCGTAGATCGCATGGTAGTCGCGGCGCTCGTCCTCGGACGGGTCGATCGCCTGATAGCCGACGGCTCCGGCGCGGCGGGCGGGGTTGGTTTCCCACACGGTCGGCGCCTTGCCGCCGAGCGCCAGGGTCAGGCGCGCGAGCAGGCGGCCGAGCACGCCATGGCCGATGATCAGATCGGGCAGCGCGTCGCGGTGATGGAAGCCGCCCTTGATGGCGTGAAGCGCGGTGGCGGCGAGGGCACATAGCACGCCGGCATCGCCGAGGTGTTCGGGGATCGGCAGAGCGCGGGCCGAAGGCACGATGACGCGGCGGGCGGTGCCGCCGAACAGGCCGCGTGCATCAGTGTAGCAATTGGCGCCGGGGACAAACACCCAGTCACCGATCCGTCCGCGTGCATCGGCCCCGGCATCGACGATCCGGCCAACCGATTCGTAGCCCGGGACCAGCGGATAGCCGAGCCCCGGGAAGGGCGGCATCTTGCCGGTCCACAACAGCTTTTCGGTACCGGTGCTGATTCCGCTCCAGGCGATGTCGACCACGACGTCGCCTGCTTCGACCGGCTTCATCTCAAGCGACCGCAGCGCCAGGCGCTCCGGTGCTTCGAGAATGACTGCCAGCGTGTTCATCTGTTTTCGCTCTCCGCCCGGGGCTTCTCGAGGCCGAAAACGTCGACTCGAAAAGTCCGCTGAAACGTTCTCCCAACTGTTTGCTACGCTTTACGTTCCGCACTGTCAATTTTTATGGACAATTTTCCCTCAAGCCCGAGCGATAATGACGCTTGCGTTGACCGGTTGCGCAGTTGCGACGAGCCGAGCGCGCGCAAAACCGGCCTTTTTCAGCATGGTGGTGATTTCCGCCGGGCTGCGCGCGCGGCCTGATCCCATCGCCCACAGGTAGAGCCCGAAGAAGGCCTCCCCCATCGGTTCGGCCCCGCGAATCCGCGCCATCGGCTCGGCGATCAGCAGGCGTGCGCCCGGGGCGAGGCTGGCGCGGATATTGGCGAGCAGGGCCTGGGCGGGCTCGTCGTCGTGATCGTGCAGAATGCGGATCAGCGACACCATATCGTAGCCTTCAGGTATGGAATCCTTGAAGAAATTTCCCGGATGCGCGGAAACGCGCGCCGGCCCCACTGCCTCGCCCAGCACCTGCCGGCCGGTTTCCACAACTTCCGGCAGGTCGAACAGGCCGAGTTCAAGGTGCGGCCAGGCGGTGCCGATCGCCTTAAGGAACGCGCCGTGCCCGCCGCCCACGTCGAGCAGCCGTTGCACGTCGCGAAAGCTCACCGAGGCCAGCACCTCGTCGGCGACGAAGTGCTGGGATGCGGCCATAAGCTGCGAATATTCAGCGGTTTGCTCGCCCCGCTCGGTGACGCCCTGGAGCGCGCCGGCATAGGTCCAGAAGCGCGAAAGCCCGGTCGGCTCGCGCCGGTCGGCGCGCAGCAGGGCGACCGGATCGGCGAGATCGGCATAAAGCAGGCGGTGGTGGCGAATCATCGCCTGCACTCCGGCATTGGCGGCAAACACCGCGCCCTGTTCGCCCAGCATCCATCGGTCGGGCGCTACCTCCTCCGACAGCATCAGCGCGCGGCCCGCGCGCAGCAGGGTCAGCGCGGCTGGCTCGGTCAGGCCCATCCGCGGCGCGATGTCCCCGCTGGCGAGCGGGCCGTCCTGCAAGATGTCGAACAGTCCGCCTTCGACATAGGCGCGCAGCACCTGCGAATAGGCAAAACCGGCGAGCAGATCGAAGGCCGCATCGGCGCGGGAACGGGCGATCCAGCGGATCAGCGGCAGGCGCGCGGCCCAGTACTGGAAGCTGGGGTTGGCGAACACGCGGTTGCGGCGGGACACCCAGCCGATCCGCAAGGCGGTCCAATCGATCACTGACAGGAAATTTCGCAGACCATATGTCTAAACAATTGGACAGATGAAGTGACAAGGTCAATGATATTGTCACTGGGATCGACGGGAGGACGGGTGAGCGTACGAGTCGCCGTGATCGGAGCAGGCATGGGCGGGCTGACCAGCGCCGCGCTGCTGGCGGCCCGCGGCCATGACGTCACCGTGCTGGAGAAGGAGGCCTGGCTCGGCGGCAAGGCGCGACGCGTCGTCGTCGACGGGGCCGAGATCGACGGCGGGCCGACGGTGTTCACCTACCGCGAAGTGTTCGACGAGGTGTTCGCCGCCTGCGGGGCGCGGCTCGACGATCATGTCACCGCCCGCAGCGCCGATGTCATTGCCCGCCATGCGTGGGACGAGAGCGGTACGCTCGATCTGTTTGCCGATCCCGAACGGAGCGCCGCGGCGGTCGGCGCCTTCGCCGGCGCCGAGGCGGCGCGCGGCTACCAAAGCTTCACGCACGAGGCGGCGCGCATCTTCGACGTGCTCGAGGAGCCCTTCCTGCGCGGCGAGAAGGCCTCCACGCCCTTCCCGATGATGTGGCGCATCGGCCCGTGGAAGATGGGCGACATGCTCGCCATGCGCCCCTTCGACCGGATGTGGGACGCGCTGGGCGGGCACTTCAGGGACCCGCGCCTCCAGCAATTGTTCGGACGCTATGCCACCTATTGCGGCTCCTCGCCCTTCGCGGCGCCCGCCACGCTGATGCTGATCGCCCATGTCGAGGCGCGCGGGGTGTGGCTGATCGAGGGCGGCATCCACGCGCTGGCCAGGGCCGTGGCTCGCCTTGCCGAACGGCAGGGCGCACGGGTGCGCACCAATGCCCCGGTCGTCGAGGTGCTCACCGCCAACGGCCGCACCAGCGGGGTCAGGCTCGCCAGCGGAGAAGTGATCCCGGCCGAGATCGTGATCTGCAACGGCGATCCTTCGGCGCTTGCTACCGGCCGCCTCGGCGAGGACGCGCGGCGCGCGGTGCCGGCGATCCCGCCCGCCAAGCGCTCGCTCTCGGCGCTGGTGTGGTATGCCCATACCCGCACACAGGGCTTCGAGCTCACCCATCACAACGTGTTCTTCTCGCGCGATTACGCGCGTGAGTTCCGCGAGATCGGCGCCGGGACGACCCCGTCCGAACCCACTGTCTATGTCTGCGCGATCGACCGGGGGGCGGGCGATGATGCCCCGCCGCCGCAGGGCCGCGAGCGCCTGCAGATCATCGTCAACGCGCCCGCCGATGGCGACACACATATCTACACACCCGAGGAGAGAGAGCGATGCACCCACGCCATGATGGCCACGCTCCGGCGTTGCGGCCTCACGCTGGAGGACCCCTTGCCGTACCAGCTCATGACTCCCGAGGACTGGGAGGGGCTGTTCCCGGCCACGGGGGGCGCGCTTTATGGGCGAGCGTCACACGGCTGGGCGGCCTCCTTCCAGCGGCAGGGCCCCAGAACCCGGCTGCCCGGTCTCTACTGCACGGGCGGGGCGACCCACCCGGCGGCTGGGGTGCCCATGGCAGCCTTGTCCGGGCAGCTGGCCGCAAGGGTGATCGCGAAGGACCTCGCTTCGACGAGGACATCCCCGCTGGCGGCTATTCCTGGTGGTATGTCGACGCGATCAGCGACGACGGGCAGCACGGGCTGACGATCATTGCCTTTCTGGGGAGCGTGTTTTCGCCCTATTACAAGCGCAGCGGGCGGGGCGATCCGCTCGACCATTCCTCGCTCAACGTGGCGCTCTATGGTCCCAATGCCCGCTGGGCGATGACCGAGCGCGGACGCGGCGCGGTGGAGCGCGATGCCGGCAACCTCGTGATCGGGCCGAGCGCGGTGCGCTGGGAGAACGGCGCGCTCACCATCGACATCCACGAAGGCGACACGCGTCTGTTCGTGCCGTGGCAGCGCAAGGTGGCGGGCAAGGTGCGCGTCTATCCCGAGGCCCTGAACCGCGCCGCCTTCGCGCTCGACCGGCAGGAGAACCACATCTGGCACTGCCTTGCCCCGCGCGCGCGGATCGAGGTGGAGATGGCGTCGCCCGGCCTTGCATGGAGCGGCAAGGCCTATCTCGATCACAACCGCGGGGCCGAGCCGCTGGAGGCGGGCTTCAACACCTGGCACTGGTCGCGCGCGCATCTCAAGGAAGGGGCGCTGGTGTGCTACGAGGGCGAGCGCGGCGACGGTTCGCTGTTTGCCAGCGCGCTCAGGTTCGGGGCGGATGGTGCGCCCGAGCCGGTCGAGCTTCCCCCGATCGCGCAGCTGCCGGCCAGCAAGTGGCGGGTCGAGCGCCGCACCCGTTCCGACATCGGCGTCGCCGAGGTGCGCCGGACGTGGGAGGACACGCCCTTCTACGCCCGCTCGGAGCTCGCCTCGCGCTTCCTCGGCGAGGAGGTGGTGGCGGTGCAGGAAAGCCTCGACATGCGGCGTTTCTCTTCGCCGCTAGTGCAGTTCATGCTGCCTTACCGGATGCCGCGCAGGGCGCGCTGAACCGACGGCTGCCGTCAGCCGAACAGGTAGAGCCGGGTGTCCGGGTTCTCGCGGCGCCACATCACGCTGTCGAGAAAGTAGTGGTGCACGTTGATGAAGATCCAGAAGGTGAACAGGAACAGGAAGCCTGCAATCGCCTGCCGGTCATAGGGCACGATGCTGTCGGCCAGCACCGGAATGGCCCAGAAGGCAAGGAAGCCGAGCAGCGCGCCGGTCAGCACGAAGGCCGCCATGTGGCCCGCCGGATTGGTGCCGAACACGGCCCGCAGGACGCTGCCCTTGCGGTAGTCCGCACTGCCGAGCTGCGCCTTTTCGTAATTGAGCTGGTAGCGCCACACCACGGTCAGATATTGCAGCGAATGGAGCGCCGGCACAACCAGCGCCCACAGCAGATTGACGTTGAGGAACGCCAGCCACAGGTAGAGGCTCACGCCATAGGCGACCACGCCGGTGACCGGCAGCGAACCCCTGGCCTTGCGGTGCATCGCCAGCGCCCAGACCGACAGCGCGGTGGTTACGCAGGCGGCAAGGCTGGTGAGGTAGAACAGCGGCTGCGGCACGGCGAAGCTGTAATAGGCAAGGCCCCAGAGGTTCTCCTCGCGCACCGCGAGGTTGAGGCCCACCCACGCCGCCAGCCACACGGCATAGCCGTTCACGAGCAGGATCTTCTTCGTCCGGTCGTCGAGATAGCGCCGCTTCAGCGCCGCATCGACCATCAGCATCCCGTAGCCCTGCTTGGCGTAGTGCCAGCCCACTGCCAGCGCCATGATGTTCGCCCCGTAGCCGAGCAGCTGGGTATCGGCGGCGATCGCGCCATAGCCGAGGAAGGCGGCGAGCAGCACCGGCACCACCAGCCCGGCGACCAGATAGCGCACCTGCATCTCGCGTCCGAGCGCGCCGCTGAAGGCCTTCGTGCCGTAGCCGCGGTAGAAGATCTGGTAGCTGTGGGCGAAGTGCGGATGGTTCAGAAGGTTGGTGAGCAGCATCATCGCGGTCGCCACCGGGGCCTTCAGTTCGGCTTCGGGCAGCAGAAAGATGAAGGGCAGCAGCAGCAGCGAGCTTCCGCCGAGGCAGAGGAAATCGATCACCGGGCCGAACAGGTAGCGCGGCTTGGGGGCATCGGTCTGCGGGCTGGCGGCCTCAACGGCTTTCTGCGCGGCCAGCAGGTCGGTCATCGCCGAAGACTGCATGTTCATGGTCATCGTCCCCTGCTCGCGCATGGCTCTGCGCCCTGCCAGTGCAGGCTCAGGACTAGCGAATTATCCTTAATGAAGTCTTGAGACCGAGCGCCGCACGCCTATGCCGAAGGCGGCTGGGCATCGCGTTCGGCGGCTTCCTTCGCCGCCTTTTCCGCGCGGGTTTTCTTGAGCATCCGGTCCATCTTCCAGAACTGCCACACGCCAAAACCGATCGCGAGGCCGTAGAACAGCGCGATCTCGATCCAGCCGAAATTGCCCATCGCGCCTCTCCTAGCCGTGCTCCGCGAGGAAGGCGGCGATTGCAGTCGCGGCTTTCCCGGGGTCTTCCTCGTGGGCAAGATGGCCGAGACCGGGCAGCACTTCAAGCCGCGCCTGCGCGAGCCAGCCAGCGGCTTCCCGCGCCCAGTCAAGCGGGATCGCCGGATCCTTGGCACCATGGACAAGCAGCACCGGATTGGTCACCTCGCCCATCCGCGCGTGCAAGCCGGGCAAGTCCCAGTTGGCCATCATCGCAAGGCCCCCGCCCGCGTGCTGGGGGTTCTTGAACAGGGTGCGGTAGCATTCGAACCCGACAGGATCGATCCGCGAGCGGGTCGAGTTCCAAAGGAACCGCCTGGCCCCGCCGGCCCAGTCGATTGTGCCGGAAAACAGGCGCGGCACCAGCGGATTGACGAACAACGCCTTGGCAATCGCCGGATAGATCTGCGCCAGCGGCCCCGGGAAGGGGCGCAGCGCCGCCGACAGCCCGACGATCGGCCCCGTGTAGCCGTGCGCCAGCGCCAGTTGCAGCGCGAGCGCCGAGCCGGCCGAATGGCCCACGATGGCCACAGGCTCGACTTCGAGCGCCTTCAGCAGCCCGGCAACTTCGGCTGCCATGGTGGGCAGGCTCATCGCATAGGCGTCATGCCCGGTGGTGAAGGCATGGCGCGGCAAGTCCGGCGCGATCACGGTATAGTCGCGGGCCAGCAGCGGCATCAGTCCGCGCCACGAATGCACCGAGGCCCCGGTGCCGTGGAGCAGCAGCAGGGGCGGGCCGGAACCCATGCGCTGCACATGCCAGCGCGCCTTGCCGACTTCGACAAAATCGCTCGCCTCGCGGTGCGGCCAGATCAGCCCTTCGCGGTTCCAGTCGAGCCCGCTCATGCCGCCTTGCCGAGCGGCTGCACGGCGTTGATCGCCGCCTGCAACGTCCGCGCGTCGGCGCGGGGCAGGGCGAGGAAGCGCCCGCCCATCGCATTGGCCAGCGCGGCGCCTTCGGGGCCGGGGCGGGCCGAGATGTCGACCACCAGCGCATCGATCCCGCGCGCATGGATGGCGCGGGCGGCGGCCTCGGCATCCTCTTTGGCCTGCGCGCGGCCGGGCGAGCCGTCGGCGGCGATGTTGGCGCGCCCGTCGGTCAGCACCACCAGCGCCGCGCTGCGCCCGCGCGCAATCGCCGCCTCCGCCACCTCGCGCGCGGCGTTGAGGCCCATGGCGAGCGGGGTGCCGCCGCCGCCGGGCAGTTCGGTCAGGCTGCGCCGTGCGCGGGTGAGCGAGCGGGTGGGGGGCAGCAGCAGTTCGGCGGTCTCGCCGCGGAAGGCGACCAGCGCCACTTCCGAGCGGGTGACATAGGCCTGCGCCAGCATCAGCTCGACCGCGCCCTTGGCCTCGGCCAGCCGCGCCGCCGCCGCCGAGCCGCTGGCATCGACCGCGAAGATGGTGACGCGTTGGCTGCGCTCCTCGAAGCGGCGGATCCGCAGGTCTTCCTTGCGCATGATGATCGGCGCGTTGGCGTCGGCACCCTGTTCGCGGCGCCGCACCGGTTGCCAGGGCACGGCGGCGCGAAGCGAGTCGATCAGCGCCAGCTTGGCCCCGCCGCGCGGCATGCCGGGACGCGCGCCCAGCGGCTTGCCGCGGGTCGCTGCCTTGCGCTTCTGACCGGTGCCGCTGGTATTGCCCCGCCGCGGGGCTTTCCCTTGCGACAATTGCGCGAGGAGATCGGCCGGGATCGCCGCCTTGGCCGCCTCGACCAGAATGTCGGAGAGGTCCTGTTCCTGCTGCTGCTGCTGGCTGTCCTGCTGGTTGTCACGCTCGCCATCGTGGGGCGGGGGCGGTTCGTCCTGCTCCTCGGGGGGCTGCTCGATCTCCTCGGGCGGCAGGCGGGTGGCGCGCGGGGCGAGCACGAGACGCACGGCGCCGGCGAGATCGCTTTCGTCCACCACGCTGCGCCCCTCCAGCGCGGCGAGCGCCCGCGCGGCCTCTCCGGCAAAGATCAGCGCACGCAAGGAATCGACCCCGAGCATTGCGGCGGTGGCGGCCAACGCCTTCATCGCTGCCTCGTCGAGCGGCGCGACGGCGGCAAGGCTGCCCTTGGGCTTGGCGAGTTCGACGCCCTGCCAGCGGCGCGAGGCGCTGAGATCGCAGGCAAAGGCGAGGCGTTCCATCAGGCTCGCGGGCGGGCCTTCGTCGGGCTCGACCGCATCGTCGCACAGCACCAGCGCGGCGTTTCCATCATCGAGCGCCTGCGCCAGCCGCCCGGCGATGCTGGCATCCATGCGTTCGGCCATGCCGGCGATCAGCGCGCCGCCGGCCGCTTCCTCGATCAGCCCGCTCTGGCGCACCGGCGCGCCGGCGGCGAGGCTGGCGGCGAGATCGATCCCGCCCAAGAGCCGCTCGTCATCGACATGGCCCGGCATCCGGCGGAGCGCGATATGCTCGCCCAGCGCCGCCACCAGCGCCTCGCGCGCAGGGGAAGAGCCGCGCAGCACCATCCCGCCGAACAGTCGGGGAGCGAGTAGGAACAGGCGGGCCGCACGCACCGCTTCATCAAGCGGATCGGCGGTGTCCTGCGCCTGCATCACCCGAACAGCTCTTCGATCACGCGGGTGATGCGCACCGTCGAGCCGGTCTCGTCGAGCACGTCGCGCCGCAGCCGGTGGCGCAGCGCGGACGGAGCAATCGCGATCAGATGCTTGCGGGTCACCGCCTTGGCCCCCTCAAGCGCCGCCAGCGCGCGCGCGGCGCGCATCAGGGTGAGTTCGCCGCGCAGGCCATCCGCGCCCACTGCAAGGCACAGGTTGGCGGCATCGCGCAGCACCTCCTCGGACGGGACCAGCTTGGGCAGCTTGGCCTTGCCCTTGGCGATGCGATTGAGGATTTTGGTATCCTCGTCCGCCCAGCGCGCGGCGAAGCCCTGCGGGTCGGCCTCGTTCTCGGCGACCAGCTTCATGATCGCGATGCGCACCTCGATATCCTTGGGCGTGCGCACTTCGACCGACAGGCCGAACCGGTCGAGCAGCTGCGGGCGCAGTTCGCCCTCTTCCGGGTTGCCGCTGCCGATCAGCACGAACTTGGCCGGGTGGCGGACCGACAGGCCTTCGCGCTCGACCACGTTCTCGCCCGAGGCGGCGACATCGAGCAGCAGGTCGACGAGGTGATCCTCGAGCAGGTTGATCTCGTCGATATAGAGAAAGCCCCGGTGGGCCTTGGCCAGCAGGCCGGGTTCGAACGCCTTCTCGCCCGAGCGCAGCGCGCGTTCGAGATCGAGGCTGCCGATCACCCGGTCCTCGGTCGCGCCCAGCGGCATGTCGACGAAGGGCACGGCGCGCTTCACCATCTTGCCGGTGCCGCACACTTCCGGATAGCGCGCCTGATCCTCTTTCGAGGCGCCATAGGGGCAGCCCTCGGCCGCCATGATCGGGGGCAGCAGGCTGGCGAGCGCGCGCGCGGCGGTGGACTTGCCCGTCCCGCGATCGCCGAACACCATCACCCCGCCCACCGAAGGATCGACCGCCGCAATCAGCAGCGCCTGTTTCATCTCGTCCTGTCCGACGATCGCGGAAAACGGAAATCGTGCCATAGGTCTGGCGTTGTAACGCGGCCTCGCTGCGGGACAAGCAGCAAGTTGGACAGATTCCCCGTCCAGCGCGCTTTACACTCTCTTATCTTTTCCCCAGCCGGTTGAGCAGCAGCACCGGCAGCAGCCCTGCGGCGAGCAGGATCAGCGCCGGGATCGAAGCCTCGACCAGCCGCTCGTCGCTGGCGAGGCGATAGGTGCGGGTGGCGAGGGTTTCGAGATTGAAGGGGCGCAGGATCAGCGTCGCGGGCAGTTCGCGCACAGTGTCGATGAACACCAGCGCGGCGGCACCCGCAAGGCTGGGGGCGAGCAGCGGGGCATAGATCCGTGCCAGCACCCGCATCGGCCCCGCGCCGAGCGAGCGTGCCGCCGAATCGAGCCTGGGCGGAATGCGCGAGAGGCCCCCGCTGACCGCGTTGTAGGCGACGGTCAGGAACCGCACCGACAGCGCATAGACCAGGATCGCCGCCGTGCCGGTCAGCAGCAGCCCGCCGCTCCATCCCAGCGAATCGCGGGCCAAACGCGTCAGGCTCTGGTCGAGCGCGCCGAGCGGTGTCAGCAGGCCCACCGCCAGCAGCGCGCCGGGCAGGGCATAGCCCAGCGTGCCAAGCCGGATCGCGCCGGCCGTCAGCTTCGAGGCCGAGCGGGCGCGGGCGAAGGCCAGCAGCAGCGCGGCGACAAGGCACACCCCGCTGGTGGCAAGGCCGAGCCACAGACTGCCGCCCGCATAGGTTGCCAGATCGCCCGCGGCCGCGCGCGCGGTTTCGGTGAGCGCCATCGCGGCGAGCGCGCCTGCGGGGACAAGAAAGCCGAGCAGCACCGGCGCAAAGCAGGCGAGAAAGGCAAGCGCCTTGCCGGTTCGCGAGAGCGCCACCAGCGGTTCGGCCTCCGCGCGCTCTGCCAGCCCGTCGCGGCTGTCGCTGCGTCCGGCGCGCGTTGCGGCTTCGAGCGCGACCAGCGCGATCACGAACACCAGCATCACCGCGGCGAGCTTGAGCGCGGCCGCCTTGTCGCCCATCGCCAGCCAGCTGCGGAAGATGCCGGTCGAGAAGGTGGGGATGGCGAAATATTCCGCGACCCCGAAGTCCGCGAGCACCTCCATCAGCACCAGCGCAAGGCCCCCGGCGATGGCCGGGCGCGCCGCGGGCAGGGCCACCCGCCAGAAGGCGCGCGCAGGCGCGGCGCCAAGGCTGCGCGCGGCGCGCAGCTGCGTCAGGCTCTGGGTCGCAAAGGCGGTGCGGGCGAGGAGGTAGACATAGGGATAGAGCACCAGCCCCAGCACCAGCGCCGCGCCGCCCAGCGAGCGGATCTGCGGAAAGGCGTAGTCCTCCGGCCCCCAGCCCGTCGCGCCGCGCAGCGCGCTTTGCACCGGCCCGGCATAGTCGAGCAGGTCGGCGTAGATATAGGCCGCGATATAGGCCGGAACGCTGAGCGGCAGCACCAGCGCCCAGCCGAGCACGCGGCGGCCGGGAAAGCTGGTGGCGGCCACCAACCATGCGCAGCCCGTGCCGACCAGCGCGGCAAAGCCCCCGGCCAGCAGCATCAACAGGCCGGTGTTGCGGAGATATTCGCCCAGCACCGTGCGCGCGAGATGGGCGATCGCCTCGATCCCGCCCGTCGTCGCGGCGAACAGGATTGCGGCAATCGGTAGGCCTGCCAGCGCGGCGACGGCCAGCGCGGCGAGGCTCCACCTTGTCCCCGCTCCGGCGCTCCCTTGCGCGCGCGCGCTTGCCTGCGGGCCTGCAAATTGCCTAAGGCGGCTCACCGCACATTCCCGGCTGTCATGGGCAGGATCATCATTTGAGCCTCGAATTCCGTCATATTGCCCATGCTTATGGCCAGGTGCAGGCGCTGGAGGATGTGAGCTTCAGCGCGCCGACCGGCGAGATCACCTGTCTGCTTGGCGCGTCGGGTTGCGGGAAGTCAACTCTGCTGGCGCTCGCGGCGGGGATGCTGCGGTTGCAACAGGGCGCAATCCTGCTCGATGGCGCGGTGCTGGCCGATGATCGCACCTGCCCGCCGCCGGAAAACCGGCCCGTCGGCCTCGTGTTTCAGGACGGCGCGCTGTTTCCGCACATGACCATCGCCGCCAATCTCGCCTTCGGCCTGCCACGCGCGCGTCACGGCGAGGTCGACGGCTGGCTGGCACAGGTCGGGCTGGCCGGACTGGGCGCGCGCTATCCGCACGAGTTGTCGGGCGGGCAGCAGCAGCGCGCCGCGCTCGCCCGGGCGATGGCGCCGGGGCCGCAGGTGCTGCTGATGGACGAGCCCTTCGCCAGCGTCGACATCGTCTTGCGCCGCAAGCTTCGCCGCGACTGCCGCATCATCCTGCGCGAGAGGGGCGCGACCACGGTGCTCGTCACCCATGATCCCGCCGAAGCGCTCGACATTGCCGACCGGATCGCGGTGATGGAGGCCGGGCGGATCGTCCAGTTCGCCTCCCCCCAGGAACTGCACGATGCCCCCGCCAGCGCGGCGGTGGGCGCGATGTTCAGCGGCGCGCAGGTGGTGGCCGGAACGCGGGCCGAGGGCGGCTTTGCCTCGGCCTTCGGGCTGTGGCCTGCGGACTGTGCGCTTGGGAAAGTGCCCGATGCGGCGGCGCTCGATCTGCTGGTCCATGCCGATGCGCTCGATCTCATCGAGGATGCCGAGGGCCTCAGGGTGCGCGATTGCCATGCCCAAGGGCGGGGCGCGCGGGTGGTGCTGGTCGCGCCCGACGGCAGCGAGATCACGGTCGAAACCGCCGTGCCGGTCGATCCCGCGGCGCGCTACCGCGTGATGCCGCGCGCGGGCACGCTCAGGGTGTTCGGACGGAATTAGCGCTTGCGCTGGATCAGATAATATTGCAAGTCATTCGCAACTTGTAACCGGAAAGCTCCCCACCATGAAGAAACTGATGCTCGGCCTTATTGCCTGCGCCGGCCTTGCCCTGACTGCCGCCTGCTCGGAAACGGGCGAGGGTGAGGGCGCCGCCGTGCCGATCACCGGCGAGGTCAACATCTATTCCTCGCGCCACTACGACACCGATCTGGCGCTCTACGAGGATTTCACCAAGCAGACCGGCATCAAGGTCAACCGCATCGAGGCCGATGCCGACGCGCTGATCGAGCGGATCAAGTCGGAAGGCGAATTCAGCCCGGCCGACATCCTTATCACGGTCGATGCCGGGCGGCTGTGGCGCGCCGAGGAAGCGGGCGTGCTGGCTGGGGTCGATTCGGCGGTGCTGAAGGAGCGCATTCCGGCCCATCTGCGCCACCCTGACGGGCTGTGGTTCGGCCTTTCCACCCGCGCGCGGATCATCATCTACAACAAGGCCGCAGGCGTGCCCGAAGGCCTCGCCAATTATGCCGATCTCGCCGATCCGAAGTGGAAGGGTCAGATCTGCGTGCGCTCCTCGTCCAACATCTACAACATCTCGCTGCTCTCCAGCATCATCGCCCACAAGGGCGCGGCCAAGGCGGAAAAGTGGGCCAAGGGCGTGGTCGCCAATTTCAAGCAGGCGCCGCAGGGCAACGATACCGCGATGATCGAGGCGGTCGCGGCGGGCGAGTGCCGCATCTCGATCGTCAACACCTACTACCTCGCGCGCTATGCTGCAGGCGAGGGCAAGGAGAAGGCGATCTTCGATGCCGTGGGCGTGATCTTCCCCGATC
>VFQM010000089.1_pt1 | contig 111718 bp, 96 predicted proteins | sample 3512391 | NCBI WGS metagenome assembly VFQM01 (sample SAMN10412369, study PRJNA504923) | tailings metagenome | isolation source: Replicate 1 from Balatoc abandoned mine | place: Philippines | reverse complement strand
CACCGAAGTCAAGATCGGCGGCGAAGACCTGCTGATCATGAAGGAAAGCGACATCATGGGGATCGTCGGCTGATCGCCGGACCCTTCGCCTCTTTCTAACCACAACCAATCTCAGGAGAAACAATCATGGCTGCCAAGGACGTAAAGTTCGGCCGCGATGCCCGTGAAGGCATTCTGCGCGGCGTCGATATCCTCGCCAACGCCGTCAAGGTGACCTTGGGCCCCAAGGGCCGCAACGTCGTCATCGACAAGAGCTTCGGTGCCCCGCGCATCACCAAGGACGGCGTCACCGTCGCCAAGGAAATCGAGCTCAAGGACAAGTACGAGAACATGGGCGCCCAGATGCTGCGCGAAGTCGCCAGCAAGGCGAATGACAGCGCGGGTGACGGCACCACCACCGCCACCGTGCTCGCCCAGGCGATCGTCAACGAGGGCATGAAGTCGGTCGCGGCCGGCATGAACCCGATGGACCTCAAGCGCGGCATCGACCTCGCGGTCAACACCGTGGTCGAGAACCTCAAGTCGCGTTCGAAGGACGTGTCGGACAGCTCGGAAATCGCGCAGGTCGGCATCATCTCGGCCAACGGCGACCGTGAAGTCGGCGAGAAGATCGCCGAAGCCATGGAAAAGGTCGGCAAGGAAGGCGTGATCACCGTCGAGGAAGCCAAGGGCCTCGAATTCGAACTCGATGTCGTCGAAGGCATGCAGTTCGACCGCGGCTACCTGTCGCCCTACTTCATCACCAACCCCGACAAGATGACCGTGGAACTGGATAACCCCTACATCCTGATCCACGAGAAGAAGCTGTCGAACCTGCAGTCGATGCTGCCGATCCTCGAAGCGGTGGTGCAGTCGGGCCGTCCGCTGCTGATCATTGCCGAAGACATCGAAGGCGAAGCGCTGGCGACCCTCGTGGTCAACAAGCTGCGGGGCGGCCTCAAGGTTGCGGCCGTCAAGGCTCCGGGCTTCGGCGATCGTCGCAAGGCGATGCTGCAGGACATCGCGATCCTGACCAAGGGTGAGATGATCAGCGAAGACCTCGGCATCAAGCTCGAGAACGTCACCATCGGCATGCTCGGCCAGGCCAAGAAGGTCTCGATCGACAAGGACAACACCACCATCGTCGATGGCGCCGGTTCGGCTGACGACATCAAGGCGCGCGTCGCCGAGATCCGCACCCAGATCGACAACACCTCGTCCGATTACGACCGCGAAAAGCTGCAAGAGCGTCTTGCCAAGCTCGCTGGCGGCGTGGCCGTGATCAAGGTTGGCGGTGCGACCGAAGTCGAAGTGAAGGAGCGCAAGGACCGCGTCGACGACGCTCTCCACGCGACCCGCGCTGCTGTGGAAGAGGGCATCGTTCCGGGCGGCGGCACTGCCCTGCTCTACGCCACCAAGGCTCTCGAAGGCCTGAAGGGCGCGAACGAAGACCAGACCCGCGGCATCGACATCATCCGCAAGGCGATCACCGCCCCGATCAAGCAGATCGCCCAGAACGCCGGCCATGATGGCGCGGTCGTCGCGGGCAACCTGCTGCGCGAGAATGACGAAACCCAGGGCTTCAACGCCGCCACCGACACCTACGAGAACCTGGTGAAGGCCGGCGTGATCGACCCGACCAAGGTCGTGCGCACCGCGCTGCAGGATGCTGCCTCGGTCGCCGGCCTGCTGATCACCACCGAAGCGGCCATCGTCGAGCGTCCGGATGACAAGCCGGCGGCCCCCGCCATGCCCGACATGGGCGGCATGGGCTTCTAAGCAGGCCCTGAGCCTGTCGAAGGGCCCAGACGGCCTCGACGTCAGACAACAGGAAGCCCCGGAGGTTCACGCCTCCGGGGCTTTTTGTGTTAGGCTATCCGCAATCGGGGGCGATCACGCAGAATGACACCAAAGGACGCCCACCATGAAACTCCCCCACAACGCCCACGTCGCTCTGGTTGACGGCGAGAACTTCACGCTGTTTCGCAACACCGGCCAGATGTTCGAACCCAGACTGTCGGAGGAAAGCAAGCCCGATCTCGATCCGACCAATTTCAGCGCCGGGGTGCGGCATCAGGATTCCGTCCGCAAGCCCGACAGCACCGATCTGGGCGAACTGGCCCACGGCGCAGCGGCGAGCGCATGGCTCAACGCCCGGGCCATCGCCGGGGACATCGACGCGCTGCTGATCATCGCCGATCCCAAGACGCTGGGCGAGATGCGCCAGCACTATCATGTCGAATTGCGGCAACGGCTGGTGGGCGAGATCGACAAGACGCTGACCGGGCAGCCGACCGCCGGCATCGAAGCGGCGATCGTCGCCGCGCCCTAGCCCCCGGGCGCGCGCCTGCGGGACGAGCCGCGCCCCCTGCCGGTCAGCGCGCAGGCGGCGGATAATGCAGGTTACCGGCCACCCCGCCTGCGCGTGTCATCCTCCGGGCTTATTCGCGGCGCGCCCCGCTTCCGCACCGCGCCACAGCCCCGGAGGACCCATGCGCCACGAAAACCCCGCCAGATGGCCCTATATTGCGCTGGCAGGCCTCGGCCTTGCCGCTATCCCCGTCGCAGTCGGTGCGACGGCTGCGCTCAAGCGACGCGAAATGCGGGGGAAGCACGACAGCGCCCCCGGCCATACCGCCCGGCAAAGCAATTTCGGCGATTATCACGTGGTCGGCCGCACCGTCACCATCGCCAAGCCTCGTGCGGAGCTGTTCGCTTTCTGGCGCGACTTCCAGAACCTGCCGCGCTTCATGGCCAATCTTGATCGGGTCGAGCCCGGCACCCAGCCCGGCCACGCCACCTGGCACATCCGCGCGCCTGCGGGGAAGATCTACGCGGTCGACACCCGCATCGCCCGCGAGGTGGATGGCGAGCTGATCGCATGGCGCTCCACCGACGACAGCGAGATCGACACCGAGGGCCGCGTCACCTTTGAGGACGCGCCCGGCGACCGGGGCACCCGCGTCGGCCTGATCATCGCCTACAAGCCGAAGGGCGGCGCGCTCGGCGAGATGATCGCCACCCTCGCCCGCCGCAGCCCCGAATTGCAGGCGCGGCACGATCTGAAGCGCTTCAAGATGCTCATGGAAACCGGCGAGATCGCCACCTCGGCGCGCACCCGCGCCGACCAACCGACAGAACAGGAGGCCCGCTGATGCGCGCTCTGACATGGCAAGGCACCCAGAAGGTCAGCGTCGAGACCGTCCCCGATCCCGAGATCGTCAACCCGCGCGATGCGATCATCCGCATCACCTCGACCGCGATCTGCGGCAGCGACCTGCACCTGTATGACGGAGTGATCCCGGCGATGCGCCCCGGCGACATCCTCGGTCATGAATTCATGGGCGAGGTGGTGGAGACCGGCAGCGACAGCACGCTTCAAAAGGGCCAGCGCGTGGTCGTACCCTTCACCATCAGCTGCGGCGGGTGCTTCCACTGCCGCATCACCCAGTTCAGCGCCTGCGAGAACAGCAATCCGGTCGAAAAGCAAGACATGTCGGAGAAGCTCTACGGCCACCCGATGGCGGGCATCTTCGGCTATTCGCACATGACCGGTGGCTATTCGGGGGGGCAGGCGGAATATGCGCGCGTGCCCTTCTCCGATGTCGGCCCGATTGTGGTGCCCGACCATCTCGACGACGACACCGTGCTGTTCCTCTCCGACATCCTGCCGACCGGATGGATGGCGGCCGAGAACGCCGAGATCCAGCCCGACGATACAGTCGCGGTGTGGGGCTGCGGCCCCGTGGGCCTGTTCGCGATCCAGTCGGCGATCGCGATGGGCGCTGCCAAGGTCATCGCCATCGATCACTATCCCCACCGGCTGGAACTGGCGCGGAAGCTCGGCGCGGAGACGATCAACTTCCGCCTCACCGACGTGCGCGAGGCGCTGATGGAGATGTCGGGCGGGATCGGCGTGGACGCGGTGATCGACGCGGTCGGCATGGAATCCCACGGCTTTGCCGTCGACAACGTGATCGACATCGCCAAGCAGAAGGTCGGCATCGGCGCCGACCGGGCGAGCGCGCTGAAACAGGCGCTGCTCGCGGTGCGGTTCGGCGGCAAGGTGTCGGTGCCGGGCGTCTATGGCGGGATGACCGACAAGTTCCCCTTGGGCGCGGTGATGGAGAAGGGATTGCAACTGCGCACCGGCCAGACCCACGTGCAGCGCTATCTGAAAGACCTGCTGGCGAAGATCGAAGACGGCAGCATCGACACCACCTTCCTCATCAGTCACCGCCTGCCGCTGGAAGAAGCACCCACGGGCTACAAGCACTTCAAGGAAGAACAGGACAGCTGGACCAAGGTGGTGCTGAAACCGGGAATGGCGGCGAGCGCCTAGGCCCCAACGGCAAGCCGCATCACCCCGGCTGGCTTGACGGCGCCAGCCGCGGCGGCAATCAGGCCGCGCTGGAAGAGCGTGCGATCCTGCCCGCTCGACAAAGGGGCGGCGCGCCGTGTTCGAGGCTCTCCTGAAACATTCCGCGTCCCTGCTCCCGCAAGCCGCCTTCGGGCAGCTCGGCTGGCTGCGCGGCACGATCGGGGCTGCGACCGCGATTGCCGTGGCAGGTCTGGCGACAGCCGGGCTGGTCGATGGCGGGACGGGGGATTTGCCCTGGCTGGTCGCACCGCTCGGCGCTTCGGCAGTGCTGGTCTTCGCCGTGCCCGCCAGCCCTCTGGCGCAGCCGTGGTCGGTGATCGGCGGGAACATCATTTCGGCCGTGCTCGGGCTTGCACTGGGCATGCTGGTGCCTGAGCCCGTTGCGGCGGCGGGCCTTGCGGTGGGACTGGCCATCGCCGTGATGACCTTCGCGCGGTGCCTGCATCCGCCCGGAGGGGCCTGCGCGCTGCTGTGTGCGCTGGGCGCGTCGGGACCGGACGGCTGGAGCTTCGGGCACCTAGTCCCGATTGCCGCGAACGTCGTCTGCCTGGCTGTGGTCGGCCTCGTCTACAACAACCTCACCGGCCATCGCTGGCCGCATGTGGTGGTGCCCGCAGCCCCCGCCCCGCCGGGAGAACCCGCCCTGCACACCCGCGAGGATATCGAGACGGTTCTGGCCCACTGGGACGAGGTGCTCGATGTCGATATCGACGATCTCGACCAGTTCTGCCGAGCCCTCGGCGAACATGTCGCGCAGCGGCGGCACGGCTGAAACGGCCGCGCCGGTTGTCGCAGGGCCGCAGGGCCCTCACCCGATGCGGTGTTCGCCCCTGATCCACCTGACCGTGCCGCTCGATGCGCGCATCACCACGCTTTCGGTGGTCAGGATCACCTCGCCGGTCGGCTTGCGGCGGCGCTTCACCCCGCCCAGCAGTGAACCGTCGGTCACGCCGGTGGCGGCGAAGATGCAGTCGCCGCTGGCGAGGTCTTCGAGCTTGTAGATGCGGTTCAGGTCCTCGATGCCCCACTTGGCGGCGCGGGCCTTTTCGTCCTCGTTGCGGAACACCAGCCGCCCGTTGAACTGCCCGCCGACGCAGCGCAGCGCGGCTGCCGCCAGCACGCCCTCGGGCGCGCCGCCCTGGCCCATGTACATGTCGATGGTGGTGTCCTCGTCGGTGACCGCGATCACCCCGGCAACGTCGCCGTCACCGATCAGCACCACCCCGCAGCCCAGCTTGCGCAGCTCGGCGATGAGATCGGCATGGCGCGGGCGATCGAGCACGCAGACGTTGATGTCGGCAGGCTTCACGCCCTTGGCGTTGGCCACGGCCATGACGTTCTCGCTCGGCGACTTGGCGAGATCGATGATCCCTTCCGGATAGCCCGGGCCGACCGCGAGCTTGTCCATGTAGACGTCGGGCGCGTTGAGGAGGCAGCCTTCTTCCGCCGCCGCCAGCACCGCGAGCGCATTGGGGCCGGCCTTGGCGGTGATGGTGGTGCCTTCCAGCGGGTCCAGCGCGATGTCGATCTTGGGGCCTTTCCCCATGCCGACCTTCTCGCCGATGAACAGCATCGGGGCCTCGTCACGCTCGCCCTCGCCGATCACCACGGTGCCGTCCATGTAGAGCGTGTCGAAGGCCTTGCGCATCGCCGCGACCGCCGCGGCGTCCGCCGCCTTCTCATCGCCGCGCCCGATCAGCTGGGCAGCGGCGACCGCCGCCGCTTCGGTGACGCGCACCATTTCCAGCACCAGCACGCGCTGGATCGCGTTTTCGCCCGCGGCTTGTGCTGCGGCAACTTGCGAGTTTTGGGCAAGCCCGGTATCGATTGCGGAGTTCATGTGCAATTCAGCCCTTCTTCGCTTGTGTGGCGGCCCTGCCTTGGATCACCCCGGCGCTTAAGCGGATGGAGACGGGTTTGTCGAGCAATGCCATGCCTCTCCCGCCGGGTTTTCGCATCGTTCTGGCCGGTGTGGCCACCTTTCTGACGCAGCAGCCCTTGGCAGCACAGGATGACAATGGCGCGGCAGGCACCCCGCCGGCCGCGACACCCGCACCCCCGCCCCGTCCGCCGCGCATCAACATGATGGTCACCAAGCCCCGCAACGAGCCGAGCGAGGCGGACCTGCGCGAATGCCGCGCGGACGAGGAGGCAGCCGCGATCAACGGCGAGATCGTGGTGTGCCGGGTGGTGGGCAATGACGGCACCGGCCTCACCGGCACGCGAGAGGAATCGCAGAAACGCTACGCGCAGGAGACCGCCTTCAAGGGCGCCCCGCCGCCGCCCGACATGTTCGGCATTGCCGACAACGGCAAGGGCATCGGCTTCGGCAAGCCCCCTCCGGTCGCGATCACCGTCGATTTCGACGCTCTGCCCACGGCTCCGGCAGGGTCCGACGCCGATCGCATGGCGCGCGGATTGCCCCCGCTGGAGAAGGAGGGGGAACTGTCCGAGGAAGAGGAGCGCGCCCGGCGCGAGGCGGCCGGGATCAGGACCACCGTGCCGCCGCGGACAAGGAAGAAGGGCGGGTAAGGCGGCGGGCCGGTGCTGTTCCCTTTGCTCGCCGCCGCATCGCTGCTGGCCGCGCTGGCACAGGTCGGCCCGCAGTTGCCGCCCCAGCCGCAGCTGCCGGATATCCGCCTGCCGCTGCCTCCCGCTCCCGCGCAGCCCGCTCCGCCCAAGCAGGAACGCGTGCCGATCGACCTCGGCCCCGATGCGCCGGTGGCCGAGCCGCCCCAGCAGATCGACATCCTCGCGCCCCCGCAGACCTCCGAGGCCGCCGATGCGGTGGAGTTGAAGGACTGCGCCGACCGGACCGAGCGCGGCGTGGTGTCGGGCGAGATCGTGGTATGCCGCGAGCTTCCGGCGGACACCTCGCAGATCTACAGCGGCAGCCGCGAGGCGTGGCTGAAGGACTATGCTGAGCGCACCCAGAACGCCGGCACCCTGCCCCCGCCCGATGTCGCGGGGCCGGGCATCTTCCGCGGCCCGGCGACGGTCAGCGGGCTGTGCTTCATCCCACCCTGCCCCAAGGACGCGGCGCTGATCGTCGATGTCGAGGCGATCCCGCCGCCGCCGCAAGGTTCGGATGCAGAGCGCGTGGCGCAGGGGCTGAAGCCGGTGGAGGACGACAATGCGCCGCTCTCGGACGAAGCGCGCCGCAGGGTCGAGGCCGAACTGGGGCTGCCGGAGGTGGCAAAGGCGGAGGGGCCTGAAGAACCCCGGTCGCCCTGACGCAGTCAGAGCGGCAGGATCGGCAGCACCAACGGCTCGCCCGAAAGGCTCTCCGACCCTTCGAGCAGCGCAAGCGCCTTGGCGACGCAGCGTTCCGGGCCTTCGTGGGTGACCATCGCCACCATTACCTCGCCGCCCTCACTGCTGCGGCCCTGCTGGATCAGGCTCTCTATCGAGACGTCGCCATCACGCAGCGCCGCGGTGAGTTCGGCGAGCACGCCGGGGCGGTCCTTGACCATGAAGCGGATATAGGTGCGCTCGGTCCGGTGACCGGGCTCGGCGGGCGGCATGGCGGCGAGCTGGGCGACCGGGATCGAGAAGGGCGCGCCCACCTCGTCGCGGGCGATGTCGATAAGGTCGGCGGCAACCGCGCTGGCGGTCGGCCCGTCCCCAGCGCCCGCGCCCTGGAACAGCAGGCGGCCCGAGAAATTGCCCTCGGCGACGACCGCGTTGGTGGGGCCGTCGACGGCGCTCAGCGGGTGGCCCTTGGCGACGAGGCAGGGGCGCACGCGCTGAAGCAGGCGTTCGCCCGCGGGGGTGTCCTCGACGTCGGCCTCGCCGATCAGCCGGATGACGAAGCCCAGCGCATCGGCCTGGGCGATGTCGGCGGCGCGCACCCGGGTGATGCCCGACACCCTCACGCCCGCAAAGTCGATCCGTGTGCCGAAGCCGATCGCGGCAAGGATCGCCAGCTTGTGCGCGGCGTCCACGCCCTCGATGTCGAAGGCGGGATCGGCCTCGGCAAAGCCCAGACGCTGCGCCTCGGCCAGCACCGCGGCGAAGTCCGCACCTGTGGCCTCCATCTCGGAGAGGATGTAGTTGCAGGTGCCGTTGAGGATGCCGTAGACCTTGGTGAGCGCGTTCGCCGAGGTGCCCTCCCTCAGCCCCTTGATGACGGGAATTCCGCCCGCCACCGCGGCTTCGAACTTGAGCGGCATGTTGTTCGCCTCGGCGATGCCGGCCAGCTCCAGCCCGTGATGCGCGATCATCGCCTTGTTGGCGGTGACAAGGCCCTTGCCCGCGTTCAATGCGGCGCGCGAAAGGGCGAGCGCCGGGCCATCCGATCCGCCGACCAGCTCGACCACAACGTCGACATCCGCGCGCCGGGCGAGCGCGATCATGTCGTCTTCCCAGGCGAAGCGCGCGATGTCGACGCCGCGGTCCTTGCCGCGATCACGCGCGCTGACCGCGACGACCTCGATCGCGCGCCCGGCACGCGCGGCGATCAGCTTGGCGTTGGTGTCGAGCAGGCGGATCACGCCCGCGCCCACGGTGCCGAGCCCGGCAATCGCGATGCGCAGGGGTTGGGTAGCGGTGTCGGCCAAGCGGTCCTCCATGAGTGGCGGGAACCGGCGCTTAACCGTGCGCGGCGCGCGGTCAAGCGCGGATGCGCCGGATCAGCCTTGCGTGATGCGCCGTTCGCACGGTCCCAGCGCCTCGCGCACGAAGGCAAAGTCCCCGGCCGCCAGCCGCCGCTCGGCCGCATCGCGGGCGAGGTTGGCGCTCGACGGCAGCTGCGCAGGCAGCGAGCAGGCGAGGCGATACCAGCGCAGGGTTTCCGGCTGCGGCGGGAGGGCCGCCGAATCGATGATCTCGCCCCACGAGACGCCCCATTGCGGGCGCTGTCCCGGACGGCGCAGCACGGTGATCGAGACGGGCGAGCGGTTTTCGGTTGCCAGAAAAATCTGCGTCTCCGATTCGCCCGTCAAGGTGCCCGCCACGGCCAGCGCATCGGCGACCCCGGTGATGCGCGGCGGCGCATCGGCGGCGTAAAGGCCGGTCAGGATCGGGCGCAGCCGCGCCTCGAGCTCGGGCGTCCGCTCGATCTGCGCCTTCGGGGCGATCAGCTGGACCTCCCCCGGACGGCCCGCGACCGGGCGCGCGAACAGCAGAAATTCGCGCTTTTTGAGCTTGGGGACCTTACCCTTGGCATCGAGCGGCACGTCGACAAGATAGGAAAAGGCCGTGCCGATCCCGCTGCGCCCGGCGAGCAGCGCGGTGGTCTGCGCCTCGACAAGAAGCCGCGCCATGCCGGGGGCGAGACCGGGCGCGCGCTCGGGCTTGAGGGTCGTCTGGCGGCGAATCTGTGCACAAATCACCAGCTCGGCAGCATCGGAAAGGGTGGCAAGATCGGCATAGGTGGGCCCGGCAGCCGCACCAGAGGCGGTTGCTGAAGCACCGCCTGCAGGGGCCTGTGCCTGCCCTGCTGCAGGCCCTGCGCCGAGCGCGCCAAGCACCGCCCCGAAGATAGCCAGATTCTTGAAAACCGTCATTAATTCACCTTTTACCTTTGCGCCGATTGCAACACCGGATGCGCCGCGGTCATGCCGTCTCGTAGCAGGGCGCATTGGACATGGCATGGTGTGAATTGCCACTGAACCGCAAAAGCGTTTGATCGGGTAGGGGTTGCCCGTTAAGACCTCGGAAGCTGATCGAGCGGGCCTGGGGACACAAGCTGCTCGAAAAGATCAGGTGGCGTGCTGGACTTTTGCGTCCAGTGCGTGCCAGCCGGGGCAAGATCGCGGCCGCGCAACATGCTTGCCCGGCTGCGATTCCCGGCGTGGGAGGACCGAAATGACCGGGATCTGCCCGTCGGCTGCAAGGCCGGGGGTGGGGAGTGTGCCGATCGAATGATCGGCGAGTATTTGGAGAGAAAGCGCTGGATGTCCTACGCTAGCCAACAACAAGGATTGACCGGGCCCAAGCTCGTGTCGCTGATCATCGCTCTGTCGATCGTCGGCCTCGTGGGCACGGGCATGGTCCTGTTCCTTGCCGTCGACGCCGTGAAGGAGATGGTCGAACGCGTGACGACCGTTAACGTCGAGGAAGAGCCGCCGCCACCCGAAGAGGAGCCGCCGCCGCCGGAAGAAATCCCGGAGCCGACGTCGCCGCCGCCGCCGGTCGCACCCCCGCCGCCGTTCAACATCGCGCCCAATCCGCCGCAGATGGAAACCCGTCAGGACCCGCCGCCGCCGGCGCCGGTGTTCCGTGAGCCGAGCACGGCCCCGTCCGCGCCTCCGGGCCCGCCGCAGCCGCCAAGGGTATCGAAGGCGCGTGGTGTTCAGCCGAAGAACCAGCGCAGCTGGGCCGCGCGCATTCAGGAAAACTATCCGCGCCGTGCCGCGCAGGAAGAAATCGAAGGCACCGTCGGCGTGCGCGTCACCGTCACCGGTGATGGCCGGGCGACGGGCTGCTCGGTGACCTCCTCGAGCGGGTCGAGCATCCTCGACGAGGCCGCCTGCAAGGACCTCGAACGCTATGGCCGGTTCGACCCGGCGCTCGATGTCGACGGCAATCCGATCAGCGCGAGCTGGTCGACCCGGATTACCTACAAGCTGAACTGACGGAACAATCGGGCCGGCAGCAGGGCTGCCGGACCCTCACCCCAATCATTCAAAAGGACTTTCGCAATGAACCTTTACCTCCTTGCCGCCGCCGCCGGCGAAGCAGCACCCGAAAACAAGTTCGGCTTCGTCGAAGCGATGAAGGAAGGCGGCCCCGTCGCCTGGTCGATCCTTGCCGTGATGATCATCATGTCGGTCGGCTCGTTCTACATCATGTTCACCAAGCTGTTCGAGCAGAACAAGATCATGAAGCAGTACGGCATGGTGCAGAGCCAGTTCTGGCGCGCCGCCAGCCTCAAGGAAGGCGCCACCAAGCTCGAAAAGGACAGCGCCTGGCGCCAGCTCGCCGATGATGCGGTGAAGGCCCAGGAAGATCACGGCAAGATGACTGACGCCCTCGAATCGCACGACTACATGCACGGATCGCTCCAGCGTTCGGAAGATTCGATCAATGCGGTGCTGAACGGCGGCCTGGCCTTCCTCGCCACCGTTGGTGCGACCGCGCCGTTTGTCGGCCTGCTCGGCACCGTGATCGGGATCTACCGCGCGCTGATCAACATCGGCATCGCCGGCAACGCCTCGATCGACAAGGTCGCCGGCCCCGTCGGTGAAGCGCTGATCATGACCGCGATCGGTCTGCTCGTCGCGGTGCCCGCGGTGCTTGCGTTCAACTGGCTGCAGGGCCGCAACCGTCGCATCGCCGCCATGCTGAGCACGTTCTCCAACGATCTGCTCGCCTACATGAACTCGAACGGCGCCGTGAAGCCGACGGTTCAGGCGGCTCCGGCGGCCAAGCCCGCCGCAAAGCCCGCTGCCGCTCCGGCCGCGAAGTCCTGATCGTCATTGCCGAAAGGTCGGCGGGGGCGCCCGAAAGGTCGCTCCCGTCGCTGCCCGGCACCAGGCCCTCTCGGGGGCGGCCCGCCGGGCCAGCAGTTCAAGTCAAAGTTTTGACAGGCTAGGAATTCACAATGGCGATTTCTACGGGAGGCGGGGGCGATACCCCACTGTCCGACATCAACACCACGCCGCTGGTGGACGTGATGCTGGTGCTCCTGATCATCTTCCTCATCGCGGTTCCGGTGGCGATCCAGACGATCGAGAAGCTGGAAATTCCGGTGTTCGAATCGGTCGAGTCGAAGGACAAGGTGGAAAACCTGCAGCTCACCGTCAGCACCACCGACGATGCCGGTCGCAGCGCCGGGGAGCCGGGCTTCGCGGGCGCATCGCGCAATGGGGAATGCCGGGTCTACTTCAACAACCTCACCCCGGTGAACTCGGAAGAGCTGCAGAAGCGGGCCTTCGACCGTCTCGACGCGATCGTGAAGCGGGCTGGCGGTGCCGAGCAGCTGATGAAGGACCCCGAGCAGGTCCCGCAGGTCCACATCCGCGGCGACGTCAACGCCCCGTGGAAGTGCGTTGCGGGCGCGATCTATAACATCCAGATGGCGGGCTATCCGATCGTCGGGTTCATCTCGAACCCCGTCGATCCGAACGGCTGACGGTCCAGGCTAACTTAAGGAGTAACTGACATGGGTATGTCTGGAGGCAAGCTCGACGGCGAGCCTATGATGGACATGAACATGACGCCGCTGATCGACGTTCTGCTCGTTCTGCTGATCATGTTCATCATCACCATCCCGGTAGCGACCCACTCGGTCGACATCGACCTGCCGCAGCCGCAGCCGAACGATACGCCGCCGCCGATCGATCCGGTCAAGAACAAGATCGTTCTGACCCCGCAGGACCAGATCCTGTGGAACGGCACTCCGATCAGCGAAGGCCAGATGGTGGAGACCCTGCGCCAGACCACCGAGATGGCGGTCGAGCCCGAGCTCCAGTTCGAGCCCGAACCCCTCGCCAGCTATGCGCTTTCGGCCCGTGTGCTGCAGGACATCAAGGCTTCGGGCGTGACCAAGTTCGGCTTCGTCGGCAACGACAAGTACCGCGAATTCGGCAAATAGGCGCAGCATCGGTCCAGGGGTGCCCCAGGGTACCTCCAGACCCCTGCCAAACCATTCCAGAGGGGGCGCTGCGAGGTTATCGCGGCGCCCTTTCTGCATGATCGGCGCAATGCTTCTGCACGAACATCAATCCCCCTCGAGCGGCGCGTCAGGCCGCATCGCGGCGGCGATCAGCCCCTCGGCCTCCAGCAGCAATTCATCGTCCACCGCCCCCTGCGGCACCGCCTCGCGCCCGATCATCGTCATCACCGGCACAGCAAGTGGGGAGACGCGGTCGAGCGTGACGTGGACCAGCTCGCGCTCCGAGCGTTCGAGCAAGTCGGCCAGACGCCCCACATCGGTCATCCGCGCCCGGGCATCGGCCCATGCCGCTTCGATAAGCACATGATCGGGCTCATATTTCCTCAGCACATCGTAGATCAGGTCGGTCGAGAAGGTCACCTGCTTGCCGGTCTTCTTCTGCCCCGGATGCTGGCGCTCGACGAGGCCGGAGATCACCGCGACCTCGCGGAAGGCTCGGCGCAAGAGGTGGCTTTCGGTCACCCACTCGACGAATTCGCCGGTGAGGATGTCGGGTGACAGCAAGGGCGCAGGGTCGGTGACGGGCTTCAACCCCCACACCGCGAGGCAATAGTCGTTGGCCACGAACCCGCCGGGCAGCAACCCCCGGTCCTCCATCCGCCGGGTGATCAGCATCCCCAGCGACTGGTTCGCATTCCACCCTTCGAAGGTGTAGTAGGCGGTGTAGTGCTTGCCGCCGTGGGGGAAGCTCTCCACCAGCAGTTCGCCCGGCGCGGGCAGGCGCGAGCGGTAGTCCTGCATCTCCAGCCATTCGCGCACATCATCGGGGAAACGCCCCCAGCCCGCGCGGTCGGCCAGCAGTGCCTGCACGCGGTTGGACAGGTGCGTGGTAAGGGGGAGCCTTAGCCCGCCATAGCTCGGGATCGTGGCCGATTTCTTGGCCGCCCGGACAGTGACGTCCATGTCCTTCACACCCTCGACTTCAAGGCTCATGCCCGCAAAGAAGAAGGTGTCGCCGGGGGAAAGCTGCGCGGCAAAGCGTTCCTCGACCTTGCCGAGGCTGCGACCGTTTTTGAATCTGACGTTGAGCATCTCGGAATCGACGATGATCCCGGCATTCATCCGGTGTCGCTGGGCCTGATTGGGGTGCGCGAGCCGCCACACTCCGTCCCTTCCGCGCACGATCCGCTTGAAGCGGTCATAGGCCTTGAGCGCATAGCCCCCGTCAGCGACGAAGTTCAGCACGCGGCTGAAGGTCGCGGCATCGACCCAGCTATAGGCCAGCGCCGATCGCACCTCGGCGAGCAGCGCATCCTCGTGGAACGGCCCCGCACAGGCGCAGGCCATGACATGCTGGGCAAGCACATCGAGGCTGCCGGGGCGGAAGGCCTCACCATCACGCTGGCCCTCGTCGACCGCTTCCTTGGCGGCGATGGCTTCGAGGAATTCGAAGCGGTTGCCCGGCACCAGCACCGCACGGCTCGGCGTGTCGAGCCGGTGCCCCGCCCGCCCGATCCGCTGGAGCAACCGCGAGGAGCCCTTGGGCGCGCCCATCTGCACCACCAGATCGATATCGCCCCAGTCGATCCCCAGATCGAGGCTCGCGGTGCACACCAGCGCGCGCAGCTCCCCGCGCGCCATCGCCTCCTCGACCTTGCGACGCGCTTCGACCGAGAGCGAGCCGTGGTGGATGCCGATGGGCAGGTGATCCTCGTTCGCCTCCCACAGGCACTGGAAGATGAACTCGGCAAGAAAGCGCGTGTTGGTGAAGACCAGCGTGGTGCGGTTGGCCTTGATTGCCTGCATCAGCTGCGGAACGGCCCAGCGCCCCGCGTGCCCGCCCCAGGGGACGCGTTCTTCCTGGGGCAACAGGATCTCGACCTCGGGCTCGGCCCCCTCCTCGCCGATCACCAGCGTGGCGGCGGCGATCTCGCCATCCTCGCCCGATTGGGGGCTGAGCCATTCCTGAAAGTCGCGGGGGTTGGCGAGCGTCGCCGAAAGCGCGACCCGCTGAGCGGACGGGGCGAGCGCATGGAGCCGCGCCAGCGATAGCGCCAGCAGGTCGCCGCGCTTGTCGGTGGCGAAGGCATGGACCTCGTCGATCACCACCCGCTTCAGCCCCGCGAACAGATCGGCGCTTTCGGGATAGGAGAGCAGCAGCGAGAGGCTCTCGGGCGTGGTCAGCAGGATGTGCGGGGGGCGTTCACGCTGGCGCTTCTTGCGGTCCGAAGGGGTGTCGCCGCTGCGGGTCTCGACCCGGATCGGCAGGCCGATTTCCTCGATGGGGGTGAGGAGGTTGCGCTTCACGTCCTGCGCCAGCGCCTTCAGCGGCGACACGTAGAGCGTGTGTAGGCCGTCCCGATCTTTGGCCCCCGGCGCACCCTCCCCGGCAAAATCGCACAAGGTCGGAAGGAACCCGGCGAGGGTCTTGCCCGCCCCCGTATCGGCGACCAGCAGGGCATGCGCCCCCGCCCGCGCCTGATCCAGCATCGCGAGCTGGTGCCGCCGCACACGCCAGCCGCGGCCCTCGAACCAGTCGGCGATGGCGGGGGGAAGCGGGGTTTCGGCAGGCGCAGGGGCAATCACGCGGGCAATGTGGAGCCTTCGCCCCGCCCCCACAAGCCTCGCGCGGGTTAAAGCGCGCGCAGCAGGTCGGCGGGGACCTTGCCCGGTTCGCGCAGCATGACCTCCAGCATGGCCAGTTCCAGCGCACAGCGCGAAGGGTGCTCGGGATCGCGCAGTGCGGCGCTCACGGTCGCAGGCGCAAGGCCGCTGCGCGCGGTGGTCTGTTCGATCACCCATCCGGGGACGGCGAAGCTGCCGCCGCCCTGCTGGCCCGTGCCGCTCAGCGCGCGGGCATCGAGCAGGCGCTTCATCAGCTTCTGTTCCTCCCGCCGCGCGGCATCGCCGAGCGTCAGCGGCTGGCCCGCGAAATCGCCGCCGAGCACCGCGCGGCACAATTCGGGCGATCCGCGCGCGGCGCGCAGCCACAGGAGCCGCAATTCGCCGCGGGTCACCAGCGCGTCGAAATCGGCCGCTGCGCCCGATTGCAGCGCCTTCAGGCGGCCATAGGCCAGTACCCCCTCAGGGTTGTAGCCGACTGTCCTGACCATCTTGCGCAGGTCCCCCGCAAAGACCGCATCGGCGGCCTTCACGTCGTCCATTCCGACACCCTTTCCGAAGAGGTCGGCGGCGGCGAGATCGCTCTCGACCTGTTCGACCGCGGCGACGCTGACCGGGCCGGGCTTGTCCTCCCCCTCGTCCGACATGACCGGCACCAGCACGCGGAACACCGCGACAATCGCGATGAGGACCAGTATCCCGCTGCTGAACCCGCCCCCGCGCGTCCGGCCCTCGGCGGCGCTGGCGCTCTCGCCTTCCCACGAGGCGACGCGCTGCGGATCGAGATGGCTTTCGAGTTCGGGATAGCGTTCGCGAATGCCGGTCAGGAGCTTGTGCACATCGAGCCGCTTGACCCGCAGCCGGTCGATCACACCCGCCCGTCCGGGGCGCGAGAGCTCGGTCCATGCCTTGTGGAGCGGGTGACCGGGCTCCTGCACCTTGTCGTGGAAGCGCATGCCCTTCAGGCGCTGGTTGAGGAAGCGTAGCGCGGGGCGTTCCTCCAGGCTTCCGGATTCGTCCAGCCAGTGGAACGCGGCGTTGGCGGGTTCGACAAACGGCGCCGAGCGCGGCCAAGTGCGCGCGAACAGCTCGCCCAGCGCGCCGTCGAGCGCGTCGTGCTCGGCAAGGTCGGCCTCCTCGGCGTGGGCGATCAGGGTGGCGAGGGCGTCCGCCCCCTCGTCCAGCTCCTCAAGCGTGACCGCCTCGTCGCTCGACTCGCCGGCGGGGTACATGATGGCGAGCAGCCGGTTCCACGCCTCTTGCGCGCGGCGCTGCCCCTCGGTCAGATCGGCGGCCGGTTCGGCATCGGGCACCTCCTTCCGCCGGTCGGAGCCCTTCAGGGGGTGGGAGGGCTGCCACCTCGCCTCGTCATCGTCATCCCAGTGAAGGTCGAGAAGATCTTCCCCAAGAACGTCGTCGTCATCGCGGCTGCCGAGGCCATAGGCGGTGCCGTCATCCTCGTCCTCATCCTCATCCGCCAGATCCTGCGCCCCTTGTGCGGCCAGCCACAGCGCCTGATCGCGGGCGCGGCGCAGGTTGGCATAGCCCGCGATGTCATCATCGATATCGGTCGCGCGCAGGGCGTCGGCATAGGCCTTGCGGATCGCGGCCACATCCCTGGTCGGCTCGATCCCGAGACGGCTCCACGGGAAGGTGCCAGCGGTCATAGCGGGGCCATCATAGCGGAGAGTGGGCGTCGATCTCGTCGAGCAGCCGCGCCAGCCCGTCGCGCGCGTCGGCGATAAGGCGCGGGTCCTGCTTGTCGAGCGCGCCCTGAAATTCGGTCAGCCCTTGCCCGATGATATTGCGCATCTCGCCGGTGAAGCCCTCGTAGGCGCGTTCGGCCCGGGCCAGCAGAGCGACGTTCTCGGCTTCGTCACGAGGGTGGACCTTGAGCCTTTCCAGCTGCTTGCGGCTCTCGGCGATGTCCTTCTGGGTGCGCTTGTCCTCCTCGTCGACGATCACGAGGTTGCGGGTGAGGCCGGTTTCGGGGACAGCAACATCGACCTCCAGCAGCCCGCTGGTGTCATAGGTGAAGCGCACGTCGACCGAAATCTCGCCCGCAGGGCGCGGGGGGACCGGAACGGTCAGCTCGCCCAGCTTGACGTTCTTCTTCACGTCGCGCGCCTCGCCCTGATAGATCGCGAAAGTGACCTGCCGCTGATTGTCGCCCAGCGTGCTGAACCGCTCGATGCGGCTGACCGGCACGGGGGTGTTGCGCTCGATGATCGGCGCGAAAATGTCGTCATGGAAGCGGCCGTGCTGATCGCGGGTGGCGGTGTTGACCCCCAAGGTGAAGGGCGCGACGTCGGTGATGCGGATCTCTTCCAGCCCCTCCCCGCCCGACAGCAGCCCGGCCTGGATCGCCGCGCCCAGCGCCACCGCGTGATCGGGGTGGACGGTGGTGTTGGGGAAGCGCCCGAACATGCGGGTCAGAGCCTTCCTCACCACAGGCATCCGTGTCGCCCCGCCGACCAGCACGATGTCGGAGAGCGCCTTGACGTCGATGTGGCTGTCGCGCAGCGCGCGGATCACCGGATCGCGCAACCGCTTGACGAGGGCGGCGGCGGCTTCCTCGAAGGCCTCTGCGGTGACGCGCGCGGTGAGCGGGTCGCCATCTGCCACGATGCTGAACTCGGCGTCTTCGGCAGTGGTGAGCGCACGGCGGGTGCGCTCGGCGGCGAGGGTCAGCAGCGCGCGGCGGCGGTCGGCAGGGATGCGGTCCAGCGTGCTCGCATCGAGCAATGGCTCTACCAGCCTGACCAGCGCCGCGTCGAAATCGTCGCCCCCCAGCCGGTTGTCCCCGGCCGAGGCGCGCACCTCGACGATGCCGTCGAACATCTCGACGATCGACACGTCGAAGGTGCCCCCACCGAGGTCGAAGACGAGAAAGGGCTCGCGGTCGCCACGGTCGGCCAGCCCGAAAGCGAGCGCTGCCGCCGTCGGCTCGTTGATGAGGCGGCGCACCTCCAGACCGGCAATCTCGCCCGCCCGGCGCGTGGCACGGCGCTGGCGCTCGTTGAAATAGGCGGGCACGGTGATGACGGCGGCGGTCGGCCGCTCTCCCGTCGCCGCTTCGACATCATCGGCAAGGCTGCGCAGAACCATCGCCGAGAGGTCCTCCGGCGTCAGCGTGGTGCCCGCCAGCGTCACTGTGGAGGCAGTGCCCATCATCCGCTTGAAGCTGGTGACGGTGTCCGCCGGATGGGTCGCCATGCGATCGAGCGCGGCCTGCCCGACGTAAGCGTGCCCGCCCTTGGCAAGGCTCACCGCCGAGGGGGTCAGCTCCTTGCCCAGTGCATTGGGCACCAGCTGCGGCGCACCGTCCTTCCACAGCGCCACGGCGCTGTTGGTGGTGCCAAGATCGATCCCGACGAGCATGCTCCGTCATAACGCGGGGCGCATGTCAGGCAATTGGAATTGCAGCGGGATCAGTGCCCGACGCTTTCCCCGCGCTCCAGTCCAGACGCAGCCAGCTGCGCATCGATCTGGCCGAGCAGCCGGGCAAGACCTTGCTCGCTGTCGCTCTCGGCGCGGGCGACCAGCACGTCTTGGGTGTTCGAGGCGCGCAGCAGCCACCAGCCATCGGCGGTGTTGACCCGCACGCCGTCAGTGGCGTTGACGCTTTCGACCTCGGGGCCGGGAGCGGTGGTGAGGCGCTGGGCGATCTCCTCCATCGCCGCGAACTTGCGGGTCTCGTCGACCTGGAACCGGAGCTCGGGGGTGTTGAGCATCGGCGGGATGGCGCTGCGCAGCTCGGTCACCGACTTGCCGAGTCGCGCGGCGGCCGCCAGCAGCCGGACCCCGGCGTAGAGCGCGTCGTCGAAGCCGTAGTATTCGTCGGCGAAGAACACGTGGCCGCTCATCTCACCCGCCAGCGGCGCGCCTGTTTCCTTCATTTTGGACTTGATCAGCGAATGGCCGGTCTTCCACATCAGCGGCTCTCCGCCGAGCGCGGAGACGTGATCGAACAGCGCGCGGCTGGCCTTCACATCGGCGATAACCATGGCGCCGGGGCGGGTTTTCAGCAGGTCCTCGGCATAGATCATCAGGAGCTGGTCGCCCCAGATCACTCGCCCTTCACCGTCGATCGCACCGATGCGGTCCCCGTCGCCATCAAAAGCCACTCCAAAATCGAGGTTCTTTGCCGCGACGAGGGCGCGAAGATCGGTCAGGTTGGCTTCCACAGTCGGATCAGGATGGTGGTTGGGAAAATGGCCGTCAACTTCGGTAAAGAGCAGATGGTGTTCCCCCGGCAGCCGGGCCGCGAGCGCTTCCAGAGCGGGGCCGGCGGCGCCGTTGCCGGCATCCCAGCCGACGCGCAGGCCTTCGAGCTTTCCGGGCTCGACACCGGACAATCCCTCGAGCAGGCGCTCGACATACTCGCCAAGGATGTCGCGCGTGGTCACCTGGCCGGTGCCGCTGGCGAACGCCCCGTCTGCTGCCAGTTTCCCGAGCTTCTGGATATCGGCGCCGAAGAACGGCCGGCCAAGAAATACCATCTTGAAGCCATTGTAATTGGGGGGATTGTGGCTGCCAGTTATCTGAATGCCGCCATCCACCTGTTCATCTGAGGCTTCCGCGTAATACAGCATCGGGGTCGGCCCCATGCCGATCTTCACGACGTCGCAGCCGCTCGACGTCAGCCCTTCGACCAGCGCATGTTCGAGCATCGGCGAGCTGACGCGCCCGTCATACCCCACCGCTACGGTCCTGCCGCCCGCCGCGAGCAGCAGCGTGCCGAACGCCCGCCCGATCGCGCGCGCATCATCCGCGCCGAGCGTCTCGCCGATGATCCCGCGAATGTCGTATTCGCGCAGCACGGTGGGGTGGAAGACGTGTTGCATGATCGAGAGGTTCTCCTTGCCGCTTCATTCGGCGGTTATGGGCGGTGCCAGCCATCCGACTGATACGGGGGCATGAGCTTGTAACGGTTCAGGGTGCCCGATCATTCCCGTGCCGGGCTTTCTTTCCGGACAAACCCCTGCCGCGCCATTGTGTCAATCCCGCGATGCGGCGCCGGAGGCTCAACGCTCCGGCCTGTCGCGGGAACCGGGCAGTTCGCCGAGCAGCAGATCCCGGGCCGCATTGACCTCCTGCATGGCGGCGTCGGAGCCGCCCTTGTCGGGATGGACCTCCTGCGTGAGGCGGCGATGGGCGGCAATGATATCGTCCCGTCCGGCGCTCGCCTCCACGCCCAGCAAGCGGCGAGCGCGATCCAGCGTGCGAGTGCGTTGTGCGGCGGGGCCGATCAGCTGCCAGGGCCAGCGCCCCACCCCCCAGCGGCACAGCAGGCTGATGGCAACCGCGACAAAGAGCAGCTTGAGCAGCATCAGGCGATCGCCAGCCTGCCCTGTTCGTGGGTGAATTCCGGCAAGTGCAGCGCCTTGATGAGCGCCCGCAGTTCCTGCCGGGCGACCAGATGGCTGGTGCCGAGCTCGCCCAGATGCCCCTTGTCGAGCAGTGTCAGCCCCGAAGGGAACAGCTCGCGATAGATCACGCGTTCGCTGAGGCCCTGAGTGACGCGGAAGCCGACCCGCTTGGCCATTTCACCGAGCGCCTTGTGCAGGCGTGCCTGATTCCTCGCCTCGACGTGGCCGGTGCGGTTCCTCACCACAACCCAGTCCATCTCCGGGCGCTGCTGTTCGATCGTCATGCGGCTGCGCCGCATGCGCGCCTCCCAGATCAGTTCGGCGAAGAACGAGAGTTTCTTGACCTTGAAGGTCTCGGCATCGACCTGGCCGATGAGGTCGAAATCGACGAAGCTGTCGTTCATCGGCGTGACCAGCGTGTCGGCATGTTCGACCGCAATCCTGGCATAGGGATCGTCGCGCCCGGGGTTATCGATGATCAGGAAGTCGCACGCCGCCTCCAGCCGACGGATCACCGCCACCAGAGCGCCGGTGCCGGTTTCGCGGAACACCTCGCAGGCCGGTGTCGGCAAGGTCAGTCCGCGTTTCTCGAGTGTTGCCAACCGGTTCTCGATATAGCGGTGCATGGTGCGCTGGCGCGGATCAAGATCGATCGAGGCGACCCGCGCGCCGAGATAGGACAGCGCCACGGCCACATGCACTGCGGTGGTGGACTTGCCGGTGCCGCCCTTCTCGTTGGCAAAGACTATCCGGTGCGCCTGACCCTTGCGCAGGCGGTTCGCGACGGGAGCGGGGTCCGGAACGGGTGCGCGCGAGGCGGGCGGCATGGCGGGTCTCTCGGTTGCATCTCGAGGGCACGGTTGATCGAGGCCCAAGCGGCTTGAATTGGGACAGGCAGCACCGCTAGGGCGCGGTTTTGCATTATCCTTGGAGGCGAGAGCGTGCAAACGGTCAAGACGTTGCAAATGTTGAGAACCGCTTTGGCACAGCTACGTGGACCTACGGAGGCACGGATCGCACTGGTGCCAACCATGGGCGCGCTGCACGAAGGCCACCTCACGCTGGTGCGCCGCGCGCGGGAAGCGGCCGATCACGTGGTCGCATCGATCTTCGTCAACCCCAAGCAATTCGGCGCGAACGAGGATCTCGATGCCTACCCGCGCCAGCTTGCCGCCGATGCCGCGATGTTCGAAGCCGAGGGCGTGGCGTTGCTCTGGGCACCGGATGTCGCCGCGATGTATCCGGCAGGCTTCGCCACCAATGTCAGCGTCGCCGGGGTGAGCGAGGGCCTGTGCGGCGCTGCACGTCCGGGCCATTTCGACGGGGTGGCCACCGTGGTGCTCAAGCTCTTCAACCAGGTTGCCCCCGACATGGCCTTCTTCGGCGAGAAGGACTTCCAGCAGCTCGCGGTGATCCGGACGATGGCGCGCGACCTCGACCTCACCCGGCCGCATGTCGACAGCATCATCGGCGTGCCCACCATCCGCGAGGCGGACGGGCTGGCGATGTCGAGCCGCAATCGTTACCTGACGCCCGATCACCGCGCGGCGGCGGCCGCCCTTCCCCGTGCGATGCGTGCGGCGGTGACTGCGATCGAGCGTGGGGCAGACGTGTCTGCGGCCCTCGGCGAACTACAGGCGGCGATCCTCGCGGCAGGCTTTACCGGGGTGGATTACGCAATGCTCGCCGACAGCCGCTCGCTCGCTCCGCTGGATGCGCTTGGCCCGGAGCCTGCCCACCTGCTGGTCGCCGCAAGGATCGGCGGCACGCGGCTGATCGACAACATGGCGGTCAATCCTGTCAGGTGAAGCGCTATTCATTGACGCGGGCGCACCAAAAATGGCATGGGCGCACCCGGAGCCCGAGCGGGTATAGCTTAGTGGTAAAGCTCCAGCCTTCCAAGCTGGCTATGCGGGTTCGATTCCCGCTACCCGCTCCAGCCCTCCCTTCCCAAACAGCCCCAGAAAGTCTATAAAACCCTTGGAAATCCGAGGGATTTAGGCCTTCGGTTGTCCGAGAATGTCCCTATTCTTCCCGCTGCATCCGGGGTCCTTGGGGGCCACATCGCGGGGCCAGGGCATTTCGGGCAATTGGACTGGCCCCCACGTGGGGGCCACGAGCTGGGAAAGGACCGAGGGCCATGCCGCTGACAGATGTTGCGATCCGGAACGCCAAGCCGCGCGAAAAGCCTTACAAGGTGGGCGACACGCTTGGTCTGTTCCTGTTGGTGCAGCCTTCCGGCGGCAAGCTCTGGCGGGTCAAATATCGCATCGACGGCAAGGAGAAGAAGCTGGCGATCGGCATCTACCCTCAGGTCGGCCTAGCGGAGGCGCGGCGCAGGCGTGATGCCGCCCGCGAATTGGTCGCGGCTGGCAAGGATCCCGGCCGCGAGAAACAGCGCGAGAAGGTGCGGTCGCAGATTCAGGCCGAGACAACCTTCGACGCTATCGCCGCCGAGTTCTGCCAAAAGCGTAGGCGCGATGGCCAGAAGGCCTGGGCCGTCAGCACAGCCACGCGCAGCGAATACCTGCTGTCGCTACTCAAAGGATCGATCGGCAAGCTTCCCATCACCGATATCGAGCCTGCCGATGTGCTGATTGCTGTCCGCAAGATCGAGCGCAAGGGCCAGCTGGAAAGCGCCCGCCGCACCTTGCAATTGGCCGGAGCAGTATTTCGCTATGCGGTCGCAACCGCCCGCCTTGCTTCGGATCCGACCCGCGATCTGCGCGGCGCGCTGACCGCGCCGACTGTCACCCACTACGGCGCGATCATCGACCCGGCGCGCGTGGGTGAGCTGCTTCGCGCCATTGATGGCTATGAGGGCCAGCCAATCACCAAGCTGGCGATGCAGCTGGCCCCACATGTCTTCGTCCGCCCCGGCGAGCTGCGCCACGCCGAATGGAACGAATTCGATCTCGAGGGCGCGCTGTGGACCATTCCGGCGGGCAAGACCAAGATGCGCAAGGATCACCTTGTCCCGCTCTCGCGCCAGACCATTGCAATCCTCGAAGACCTCCGGACGCTGACCGGCCCCGACGGCTACGTTTTTCCCTCGATCCGCTCCCGCAAGCGCCCCATGAGCGACAACACGATCAACGCAGGCCTGCGCCGTCTCGGCTACTCCACCGATGAAATGACCGCCCATGGCTTCAGGGCTATGGCGTCCACCCTGCTCAACGAAAGCGGCAAATGGCACCCCGACGCGATCGAGCGTGCCTTAGCCCATGGCGATAGCGACAGAGTCCGCGCCGCGTACCACCGCGGAGCCCACTGGAAGGAGCGCGTGGCGATGGCGCAATGGTGGAGCGATCACCTCGACCAGCTGCGCAAGGGGGCCGAGGTGGTGCCGATCAAGGCGGGGAAGAGGTGATCGTGCACGGGAATGCGCAAGTCGTCTACGATCCGCGGGCGACTTAAGAATTGCCATGACATTTCAGATACCTAGAGCGGATCGACTTGCCCACAACTCGCCGCAAACCCGCATAACTCGTAGGCGGGTCATTTGTGCACAAACCGTGTTTCCATCGAAATATCAGAGAGATGCAGCCCAAATTCGCGGGGTAGGGTGTGCTCACTGTTCCCCAACTGCGGGTTCGGATTCAATGCCTCGGACGCTTTCAGCATGGCGCTCTTTTACATTCGCCTAGAACGGAGCCACTGGCAGGCGGGGCTATAAAACCCTGGATCGGGTTCTGGCGGTTAAACAACACGCAAGATGTCCACCATTGACCGTTTGTGGAAAAGAATGCTTGGGCGAACAATTGCGGAAAACAGCAGCCCGATCAGCCGCTCGAAGACGGCAGCTCTCGACCCGATTGTATTGAAAAACTCCAAGACCACTATTGGAGGCTAAATTTCAGTAATTAAAAATGGTCACTCCCATAAACGTATATTTCTTGCTGTTATGTGGCGCAATGAGAAACTAAATTACGAGGCGAATTGCGCCGGAGAGTTTTTCAACACCATTGACCCAAAGTCAGGCATGCCCGTTTTACAACGGGAATGTCTGCTTCCGCCGAAAGCCGCAAGGCGACTTTCGGGATCGAGCCCTGCTCCCGCTGATCAGTGCAGCTGGGTGGAAAGTTTCCAGTCCGCTTTCAAGAGGAAAAGCCGAGAGGGCCGATGTTGAGGTCGCCAAGCTTTCAAGCAGCTACGATCTGATTATGGCCTGTTTTTACATGCTAAGGCGCTTGGGCGCGTTCACCCGCTTTCCTGACGATGGCCGCGTCTGCATGACCAACACGCTCATAGCCACCAATCTGTGAAAACCTATCTTGGCCATCCTTTCGATTGAGGGGGGCAGTCGACGGTCCTTTCATTTGCCCGCCATCTCAAGGCGTTTAACCGGCAATTTTGTAAACAAGCACGTTGATTAATGTCTTTTCATAGATCAAGTCGCCTGTAATTTTTGCCGTTTTGATGGCAAGCGACTGCAACGATTACCAGTAAGCGATAACGTGCAGGATGCGGCGCAGCTTGTCAGGTGTCGTCAACACTGTCATTGACAAATCTCCTTTGGGTCTGCACGTGGAGCATTGTGTCGCCCGAACGAGACCGCCATGCGGGTTGGCAGGATCGGAGTGTTAATATTTGCCGCATGTCAGAGAGTGCCGTCTGGAGGTGGGGGTTGCGCATCGCTTGCGTTCGGGCTGGTTGGTTTGGCCCGATCAGATGACGTGCGGCTGACAGCGTTGGCCTTGGGGGCATTCAGAGTGCGGCGCGGTGTTGTTACATTCGGCTTCGAAAGGGCGAACTCTTCCGGGCTATTTCTGTTGCTAAGGTTAAGTGAACTATTCTGCGGAGAGCTGCCATGCTGACTGAACCGTCCATTTTGATCACACGCGATACTCCGATCGGATATGAGTTGCAGCCGATCCGAAAAAGGGCCGTCATCCAGCTGATGGGATCACGCTTATGGGGTCGATTTAATCCAAACCACTGGGATCCCGTCTACGCCGCTGAAAGTGGCCTAGCCGCACCGATCCAGACGGGGGAGATGTCGTCTGCGTACATCGCGGAAATGTGCGTCAATCACTTTGGAGCGGCGATGTTCAAAGGTGCCAGGATCGTTGGCAAATACGTCGGTTCGGTGCTGGCCGACGAGGTGATAACGACCCACGGCGTAGTCCGCGAAAAACAGCCGAAGGGGGATGGTTTCCGCTTCGTGGTCGACGTCTGGGCCGATAACGAAGCCGGAGAAAAGAAGACAGTCGGCTGGGTCGAAGTCGATGTCGGTGTGCAAGGGAGCGGGGTCTGATCACATGACGAACACTACGCAAGGAACCGGCGATTTGCGCCCGGTCTCGCCAATTCAGGAAGCGCAGACCCGGCGCTTTATCGCTGGGTTGCAGCAGGGCGCGCAAACCTATTGGGACATGGTGGAAATCGGGGACGAACTGTCGCGCGACCTGCATCTCTCGCCGGAACTGGTGGTCCTCTACGCCGACGGGGTCGAAGATTTCAACCCATGGTACGAAGGCTGGAAGATGAACACATGGCAGATTCCGGGCGAATCGCCATTCGGCGGCGCCATCGTCCCGCCGCTGCTGGTTTCGCATTTCGTGCTTTCGGTGCAGTTCGATCACACACGGCCGTTCGCCATCGGATCGATCCACACTTATCACGATTCCGAGATCGTCGCGCCGATCCCGGTCGGGGCGACGGTACGGATCACCACGCGCGCCGCCGACAAGTTTGAAAAGCGCGGGCGCCGTTATGTCCGTCACGATGTTACCGTGACAGACACCTCCAAAGGCACCCTGTATTTTCGCGAGACCCGGGACATCCTGTCGCTATGACCGCGGCCGAGCCTGAAGCGATGCTGCTGCCCGTGAACGGCCACGTACCGGTAGTCGCAGGGCTGTTCGAAGAGGGCGAGAGCGGTGCGCGGCTGATTGGTGCACGTTGCGCTGGGTGCGATACGCTCTATTTCCCTGTCGCTCTAAGCTGCCGCAATCCGGCCTGCACGGACAAGCGGCTGGCACCGGCGCCGCTCCCGCCACGAGGCACGCTGCTGAGCTACACCGTCCAGTATTTCCAGCCACCGCCGTTGTTCCGGATGGATGATTGGGCGCCCTATCCGATCGGGCTGGTTGCACTGGGCGAAGGTGTGGAAGTGATGGGCATGATGACCGGGATCGCGCTCGATGAGATTGCCATCGGAATGCCGGTAAAGTTGACCATCGAAACCTTGTTCACCGATGCGGAGCGCGGGCCAGTGGCCACATACAAATTTGCGCCATGTACTGAAGAGGCTGCAGCATGAGCCGGTCGGTATATGTGCTGGGCGCGGGCGCCCATCCATGGGGCAAGTGGCCCGACAAGCCGCAACTGCAACTCGCCATCGAAGCAACCGACGCCGCGCTGGCTGATGCCGCGCTCGGCTGGTCCGATGTGCAGGGTCTGGTGGCCGCCAGTTCGCGCTTTGAAGGCGGGATGGGCTGGGGCCTCCATGCCAATGAATTGGCCCAGGCGGTATCGGAACACGGCATGGCCTGCGTCAACGTGGGCGGAGCCTGTGCAGCCGGTGCGATCGCGATTCAGACTGCCTATTCCATGGTCGCCAGCGGCCAGTACGACGTGGTGTGCGCCATGGGAGCAGAGCGGATGCCCAAAGGTTTCATCCCGCGTCCGCCGGGCAGCCAGGACGATATTACCGACAGCGATTACCTGCGCTGGGTAACGATGGGTGCGACCAATCCCTCATACTGGGCAATCGAGGCGAACCGCCGCAAGCACGAGGTCGGCACGACCGATGAGACCCTTGCGCAGGCGGCAGTGCTGATGCGTTCCAATGCAGCCGGCAATCGTCTGGCGCGGTTCCGCGCACCGACCACAGTGGAAGAGGTTCTGGTATCGCCAATGGTTACCAATCCGCTGCATCTGTTGCAGATCTGCCCCGTCAGCGATGGTGCCGCCGCAGTTATTCTGGGCAGCGAAGCCTTCGCTAGGCGCGCGGGCAACGCGATGGTCGAGGTTGCCGGCGTAGCGGTAGCGACCGGTTCATTCGGCGATCCGGGCCGCCGGATCCCCACCGTCTCGTCGACGGTCCGCACAGGTGTCACCCACACCAGCGAAGTCGCCAATGCCGTCAGCCGCGCGTTCGAGATGGCAGGCATCGGGCAGGACGATATCGACCTGCTGGAGATGGCGGACAACACCGCTTGGCACATTCTGGCCTGGCCGGAGCAGTTCGGCTTCTATGAGCAGGGCAAGGGCGACTGGATGCTGCGGAACGGCCATTTGGCCATCGAGGGAAAGCTGCCGATCAACCCGAGCGGGGGCTTCCTTTCGTTGGGAGAAGCCACGACCGCACAGGCCGTGTTGCAGGTATGCGAACTGACGTGGCAATTGCGCGGACAGGCCGAAGGTCATCAGGTTCCGAACGCGCGGGTAGGCATGTCGGCGGTGCTCGGCCTTGGCGCCAATGGCGGGTCGGTTATCCTCAAACGCTGAAGCCGCCCGGAAAAAAGGTGCCAAAGCGCCGCCTGTTTAATTGGATACAAAAAGATAGCCCGGCAATCTCGTCTTTTGGCACGCGGCAATTGTGCTGCCAAACCGATGCACGGCAAGTGCCGAATTTGGGCAGCAATCTTGGCTGTTGCCGAGCCTTGATCGCATATGTCCGCCGCTCCGTTTTGCGGATCCTTTGGGCGGTAAATACGACATTGGGCGTGGGTGCGGATCGGGTCTGCAAAGTTCGGGTATAGGCCCGCAAGGGCGAATCTGTGTGTGGAAACGTCCTGACTTGCCTGACCGGTCCAGAACTCGATTAAGCGGCGGTGGCCTCGGCCCGGTGCATCGACATACCCGCATAACCCTTGGCTGCCGTATCTTCGAGAAAGCGGCGATAGCCCCTTACACCGCCCGAATAGGGCATGAAGACACGAGGTTTGCCCGGCATTTCCGCGCCGAGATAATAGGACGGCGTTTTCAGGTACAAGGTTTCCTCGGCGCGTTCGTTCACATGCGCAACCCAGTCGCGTTCGGCTTCGGCAGTTGCCTCGACGGCGTCGATCCTGTTGTCGCGGCAATAGGCAAACAGGTCGGCCAGCCAGTCGATCTGCTCTTCCGAAGAAAGCAGGACATTGCTCAGCAGCGAGGGACTGCCCGGGCCCACGATTATGAACATATTAGGAAAAGCGTTGACCGCCATACCGAGAAAGCTGACCGGCCCAGCAGCCCATTTAGCCTGCAAGGTCATGCCACCGCGTCCGCTGATCACGGGCTTCAGTAGCGAACCGGTGAATGCATCGAAACCGGTCGCATAGATCACGATGTCGAAAACACGCTCGGCATCCGCTGTGCGAAGGCCGCTGCGCGTGAAGCCCGTAATCGGCGTTTCGTTGATATCGACCAATTCGACATTCGGACGGTTGAAGGCCTTGAAATAGCCGCTGTCCACCGATGGCCGGCGCGTACCGAACGGAAAATCCTGCGGGATCAGCTTTTTGCGCAAGGCAGGATCGACGATCTGCTCCGCAATCTTGCTGCGAACGAAGGCAGAGGCGGTGTCATTCGATTCTTGGTTTAGCAGGATGTCCTTGAAAGTCAGCGCAAAACCGAAGCCCAGACGATTCCACGCCGCTTCGAAGGCGGCATTGCGTTCGTCCTCGGGTACTTCGATCGCCGAACGGCTGTCGGGCGTGAAGCCAAGGCCGCTGGGCGAATTGCGGGCTGCCTCGCGCCGCTCCCGGTAGCGCGCCTTGACTGCGCGATCTTCCTCGTCGCTGACTGGGGAATTGGCAGCCGGGATCGAATAATTGGCCGTGCGTTGAAACACCGTCAGATGCGCCGCCTGTTCGGCAATCACCGGGGTCATCTGCACGCCGGAAGAACCGGTGCCGATGATCGCTACGCGTTTTCCTGCGAAATCGACCTCTTCGCGCGGCCAGCGGGACGAGTGGATGATCCGGCCTTCAAACTGGTCTTGATCGGGGTATGTCGTGTTCTTGGGAGCCGACAATTGGCCGACTGCAAGGATGAGCCTTTCCGCCTCCCACTCGCGGCCATCGGTGCTCGTAACCCGCCAGCGCAGGCTGTTCTCGTCCAGTGTGGCGGTCTGAACGCGGGTATTCAGCTCGACATCGCGCCGCAGATCGAAGCGATCCGCCACATGATTGATGTACTTGAGGATTTCCGGCTGCGTGGCATACCGTTCGGTCCACCGCCATTCCTGTTCGAGCTCGGGCGAAAAGCGATATGAGTAGTCGAAGCTTTCCACATCGCAGCGCGCGCCGGGGTAGCGGTTGAAATTCCAGACCCCGCCGATCGCATCGTCAGCTTCGAGCACGACGGTATCGAGGCCAATGCCGCGAAAGGTGTGCAATGCCCGCAGTCCGGCAAAACCGGCGCCGACGATCAACACGTCAACGGTCCTCATAGATTCATCTCCATTCCTCTAAGTTCTGCCGCAACGGCACTGAATCGTCAACGTCTATGTTGAAAAAACTCGTCTTGGTCATGAAGTTTCGGGCGTGTAGTAGCGGGAAGACCCAGCAGGAAGGATCAACGATAGCATTGACTAGCCGGGGCTTTGGTCGCAAGCTTGAATTGAAATAAGTATGGGGAGAGGCCGTGATCAGGACACCAGCCTGCCGGAGCGCCGCGATGGCCGAGGCTGCGCGATGATATTGCAGTCGGTCGCACATCGCCAGGCCGCTCTGGCCGAGCGTTTTTCGCCATGGACGCCCATGACCCTGCACGGTGTCCTCGATGCCGCCGCAGCTGCCTACCCGGACCGGCCGTGCGTCATCACCGACGACCGGAACTGGAGCTATTCAGAAATGGCCGCATGGTCGCATCGCATAGCTGTGGGTCTGGCAGCCATCGGTTTGCGCGCCGGGCAGAACGTGGCCATCATCATGTCGAACCGCCCCGAATTCGTCGCGCTCAAATATGCAATATCGCGGCTAGGCGCGGTGGCTGTGCCCATCAACATCCTCAATCGCCGCGATGAAGTGGCCTATTTGCTCGGCCAATCGGAGTCGGTTGTTCTGATCACCATAGACAGTTTCCGGGATATCGACCATCTCGAATCGCTGGACCAGATTTCGCCGAATTGGGAACGGGCAGGCGGCGGTGATGCCCTACCGTTGTTGCGCCAAATTGTCGTGCTTCCCACCGAAGGGCCGGCGAGACCCGGCGCCATGACATTCAGCGAACTTGATTTCGATGGCGCGCCAATTACCCTTTCAGTCGAGCCGTCGACACCTTGCGACATCCTCTACACCTCCGGGACCACCGGGTCGCCCAAGGGCGTGGTATTGACGCATGACATGTTGACCCGAACCGCGTTCGGCAGCGCCTATGCACGCGCGTTTGAAGAGGGACGGCGCGTGCTGTTCTCGCTGCCGCTATACCATGTGTTCGGATACGTCGAAGGGCTGCTGGCAGTCCCCTATGTTGGCGGCGCCATCATTCCGCAGCTTCGTTTTGATGCTGCCGCGACGCTCGCCGCAGTTGCGCGTCACCGCGCAACGGATGCCTTGCTTGTCCCCGCAATGTCGCTGGCGGTGCTCGACGCCGCAGCGACCGATCATTATGATCTGTCCAGTTGGCAGGCCGTGCTGGCATCGGGCGGGCGCGCGCCGCAACGGGTGTGGCAGGCGATCCATGACGTGCTGGGTGTGGCCGAGATCACGACCGGATACGGCATGACCGAAACCACCGCGTCCACCACGGTGACGCGACCCGACGACCCGATGGAGCGGCTGCTGACGTCCAACGGCAGGCAGCGGGATGTCGGCCCCGCCGGCGATCCCGCTCTGGGGGGCAAGCTGGTGGTCTACCGCACTGTCGATCCGGTCAGCGGTGCGTCCCTGCCTGAAGGCGAGGTGGGCGAACTGGTTGCCAAAGGGCCGGGCGTGACCGTCGGATACTACAAGAAACCCGAAGCCACCGCTGGCGCGTTCGACAGCGAAGGCTGGCTCAAGACTGGCGATCTAGGATGGATCGACCGCGATGGCTATATTACCCTCGTAGGCCGCACTAAGGAATCGTTCCGGTGCGGCGGGGAGCAGGTGCTGCCGACCGAGATCGAGGACCTTTTGACCGCGCACCCCGATGTGATGCAGGCCCATGTCGTCCCGCTTCCGGATGAAAGAATGGGTGAGGTCGGTGTGGCCTTCGTGGTGCCGCGACCCGGAAGAACGCTCGATCCCGTCGCGCTGCGCAAGCTCGTTGCCGGCCAGCTGGCCCGGTTCAAGGTGCCGCGCCATGTGCTCCTCGTCAGCGAGGCAGAAATCCCCACGACCGCCTCCGGCCGGGCGCGCAAGTTCCTGCTGTCCGAGATGGCGGCTACCATGCTGGCTGGCGCATGACCGGTTTCGCTCCCACTTTCGCAGGGGCAGAAACGCGCGTCGCGATCGTGACAGGAGCGGCCCGCGGCATCGGCGCTGCCATAGCGCGGCGGCTGGCCAGCGATGGTCACGATATCGCGGTGCTCGATCTGGACCGGGGTGCCTGTAGCGAAACCCTAGAGGCCGTCACGGCCATAGGGCGCAGGGCATTTGCGGTGGCGGCCGACGTTTCGCAGGAGCAATCCGTGCGCGCAGGCGTCGCAGCGGTGGCTGACGCTCTCGGGCCGCCGACCATCCTCGTCAACAATGCTGGGGTGCTGCGCGACAGGACAATCGCAAGGATGACGCTGGACGACTGGGACATCGTCCAGAACGTCAACCTGAGATCGGCGTTCCTGATGTGCCGGGAAGTGCAGGCTCACATGCGCGCCACTGGCTGGGGGCGCATCGTCAACCTGTCGAGCATCGCGGCATTGGGCGCCCTTGGCGAGGCGAACTATTCCGCAGCCAAAGCTGGCATCCAAGGACTGACCCGGACGCTTGCCATCGAACTGGGCCGCTATGGCATTACCGCCAATGCCGTGGCACCGGGCTTTGTCGTGACCGAGATGACCCGCGAAGTCGCTCGTCGTATGGATATGCCGTTCGAAGTTCTGGTTGGCAAGATGCTTCAGTCGATTGCGGTGGGCCGTCCCGGCGAGCCGGAGGATATTGCCCATGCCGTGTCGTATTTTGTTGATGCGCGCGCAGGTTTTGTTACCGGCCAGGTGCTTTACGTGGCAGGTTCGCCGCGCGGTTGAGCCTTGGCTGGCACCAGCGAGCATTGCGGGTAACTGGCGGCAGCTTCATCAGAAAGTGGCGTATGACCAAAGCGAAGTCACTGATCGGCGAGCGACGCTCCGCAGCGGGCAAGGATCCGCGCGCATCCTACCAAAACCGGCGCCGGGAGATTTCCGAGGCTGCGGTGAAGGTGTTCCACAGGCTTGGATATACAGCAGCAAGCGTCAGTGCGGTTGCGGCAGAACTCGGAATAGATCGCGCGACCCTGTATTATTACTTCTCGTCAAAGGAGCAGATGTTCGATGAGATCGTCCGCTCGGTTCTTGAACAGAACGATGAGCTTGCCCGCCGGATCGCGAAAAGCGGAATCAGCCCAACGCGCAAGATGCGCGAACTGATCCTCGCTCTCATGGCGTCCTATGCTGCCAATTATCCGCTGCTTTACATCTACATCCGCGAAGACCTAAGAAACGTCAGCGACAAGCGTTCGAGCTGGTCGGCGGACATGCGTGCCCTCAACAAAAGCATCGAACGATCGGTTATCGACATCGTGGAGCAAGGTTACGCCGATGGCAGTTTCCGAAAAGTCGGGACACCCAAGGTCGTGGCCTATGGCGTGCTCGGAATGCTCAACTGGACCCACCGCTGGTACAAGCCCGGCCATTCGGAAACCGGGGAAGATCCTGGGGCGACATTTGCCGAGATGATCATTTCAGGTCTTGAATCGCCTTACTGAAAGCCCGTGTCGCTGATCATGCCGCAAATGACTACGCATTGCGCTGGACCGCTACGCTGTCATGCGGTCGGGCCAAATGGCATTGCGTGATCGGTCGATGGGTGTAAAAATTACACAGATACCCCTTTGGCGCAGTTAATCACTTTGGCTTGCGTGAATTCCAGCAGCCCGTGCATTCCCATTTCGATCCCGACACCTGACATCTTGGCACCAGCAAACGGCGTATCGGGCCCGATATCGCCGTGTTTGTTCACCCACACCGACCCGGAATCAAGCCGTGCCGCGATAGCTTCGGCGCGGGCGGGATCCGCCGACCACACCGAATTGCCAAGGCCGAACCCGGTGTTGTTGGCGCGCTCGACCACGCCGTCGATATCTGCAAAGCGCATGACCGGCAACACAGGGCCAAATTGCTCATCAACGACAAGCCGGGCATCGTCTGCGATGTCGCGCACAATGGTCGGGTTGATGAAGTAGCCCTCGCCCTCGGGACAGTCGCCGCCAGCGATGATAGTGCCTTCGGCGCGGGTTTCCTGGATCAAGGCTTTCAGCTTTTCGAATTGGACGCGGTTCTGGACCGGACCAAGCTGCGTGCCCTGCTGCGATCCGGGCCCGACGACCGCAGCTTTAGCGATCTCAGCCAGTTTGGCGCAGACCGCATCGTATTGGCTTTCGTGGACATAAAGCCGCTTGAGCGCGATGCAGACCTGGCCATTGTTCGCGAAGGCGGCATCGAACAGTTTCTGCGAGACGACCTCGGGATCGCAATCATCGAGCACGATGCCGGAATCGTTCCCGCCCAGTTCCAGCGTCATGCGCTTGAGCGAGGCAGAACCCGCGGCCATCACTTTGCTTCCCGTGGTGGTCGATCCGGTAAAGCTGACCTTGCGCACGAGCGGGTGCCCAGTCAGCGCGTCGCCCAGATCGTTGGCATCGATCACGACATTGACGACACCGGGTGGCACGATATCCTTCCACAGCGCAGCAATCTCGAGTGTTGCCAGCGGCGTAGTGGCTGCAGGCTTCACGACCACCGTGTTGCCGGTGAGCAGCGCGGCACCAACCTTGTTCACGGCCGTCAGAACTGGGAAGTTCCAAGGCACGATTGCCGCCACTACGCCGAGAGGGCGGCGGTGCAATTCGATCCGGCGAACCTCGCTGTCCTCGATCACTTCCACCGGGATTTCCTGCCCAGCATAATACCGCAAGAAGTAGGCGGCCCCACCTATCTCGGCCTGCGCATCGGGGATCGGCTTGCCCTGTTCGTGTGTAAGCGTGCGGGCAAGCAAATCCATATTCGCCTCGATGACCTCGGCCATCTTTATCAGCAGGGCTTTGCGCTGCTCAGCGGTGGTCTGGGACCATTCGGGAAAAGCAGCCGCCGCGGCGGTGACTGCATCCTCGAAGTCTTCGCGCGAACCGCATGCGCAACTGTCGAACACCTGGCCCGTCGCAGGGTCAATCACATCAAGCTTCCGGCTTCCGCCGACTAACTTGCCACCGATCAGCATCTGCAAGCTCATTGGTCCCCCTCCTTCGCCACCAGCCGAGCGCGGTCGGCGACATAGGCACGGATGGCTTCAATGTCGTCGCGCGACATCCACTTGGCGAAACCGACCATGCCATTCTCCTTGAGGACGCCATCATGCACCACAGCTTGCCAGCTGGCCTTGTCAGCCAGCACGCCCGACCGGCGCAAATCGGGCAGCACGCCCGAAGAACGTGCGCCGCCACCGTGGCACACCGAGCAGGTATTGCCATAAAGTTCGGCGCCCTTTGTCACCGTTGCAGGCGACCAATTTTCCTGGACGATCACGGGCGGCGCCTGCGGTGCGCGGGCGATCTTGTAAGAAGCCTTGCCCCCTAGCGCAAAGACCAGCAGGCGGCCGTTGGGGCGTGGTCCCTGAAGCTCGGCAAAGGCAGCCGGCAACCCGTAGCCACCGCCGTAGCCAGCCATTACCGCGACGTATTGAACGCCGTCGACGGAATAGGTAATGGGCGGGGCAATGATCCCGATACCGGTATCGTAGGACCATAGTTCCTTGCCGCTATCGGCGGCATAAGCAACCAGCTTGCCCTTGGCATTGCCGGCAAAGACGAGTCCGCCCGCGCTTGTCAGCATCCCGCCGTTGCCGGGGCCGCCGAGGTCGACGCGCCAGGCTTCCTTCTGCTTTACCGGGTCCCACGCAATGACATAGCCGCGTAGCGAGGAGCGCACCGCTTTCAGCGCCGCTTTATCATCGGGCAGCGTGTTGATCGCGAGATTTACCCCGAGGTTCCAGCCACCCTGACGCGGAACGAAAGGCTTGTCACTGACGTATGCCAGCGGGACTTCCTGCGCCGGAATATAGGCTAAACCGGTTTGCGGACTGAAGGCCATCGGCTGCCAGTTATGGGCACCGTGGCCCGAAGGCGTCGCGACGAACAGGCCCTTCCCATAGCGTGCTTCTGGATTTTCAACGGGCCGACCGGTCTTCATGTCGACCCCGCTTGTCCAGTTGACCGGAACGAAGTTCTTCGCCGAGATCAGTTTCCCGTCGCTGCGATCGATGACGTAGAACAGGCCGTTTTTGGGCGCTTGCATCATCACCTTCCGATCGGCGCCGCCGATTTTCAGGTTGGCAAGAATAATTGACTGGGTCTGCGTGAAATCCCAGCTTTCGCCCGGCACGCCCTGATAGTGCCATTTGTACTCCCCAGTGTCGGCATCCAGCGCGACGACCGAAGATATGAACAGGTTGTCACCCTTGCCGTTCGATCGGACGCGGTGATCCCACGGCGAACCATTTCCGACGCCGATAAGAACCTGATTGAATTCATCGTCGTAGACGATCGAATCCCAGACGGTACCGCCGCCTCCGAACTTCGACCAATCGCCGTCCCAGGTGGCCTGCATTTTCGCGATGATGCTATCCGAGGCAGCGCCATCGGGAGCGGCGCCTTTTGCCGGGGGTACCGTATAGAACCGCCAGGCGAGCTTGCCGGTCTGCGCGTCATACGCGCTCACATATCCGCGCACGCCGTATTCGGCACCGCCATTGCCAATCAGCACGCGCCCCTTGACGACGCGCGGAGCCCCGGTGATTGTGTAAGGCTTGCTCTGGTCGACAGTGACCGTTGACCAAAGCAAAGAGCCGGTCTTGGCATCGAGCGCGATCAGGCGGCCATCGAGCGTACCGACATAGATTTTGCCATCGTGGAACGCAGCCCCGCGATTAACGACATCGCAGCAGGCCTTGAACCCCGTCTCGCCAGGGACCTTGGGATCATAGCTCCACAACTGCTTCCCGCTTACCGCATCGAAGGCATAGACTTTGGACCATGCGCTTGTCGTGTAGATTACCCCGTCAACGACGAGGGGCGTTGCCTCTAGCCCGCGTGCGGTATCGAACTCGTGGCTCCAGGCAAGACCGAGGTTTTCCACCGTGTCCGAATTGATCTCGGTTAGCGGACTGAAGCGCTGCTCCAGCGCCGTACCGCCATAGGTGAGCCAGTCAGCGGTTGCGGGCGTGGTGAAGCTGTCCGCCAGAGGCTGGTTGCAGCTGGCAAGAAGCAGTATGGATACGGCAACCGGATGAATCTTGAGCATGGAACTTGCCCTCTGGGGCTTAGATTGTACATGAAAAGAGGGCACCTGCAATGCAGGTGCCCTCATGCGGCTCGATTAGAAGTTGGCACTGATCTCGATGCCGAACTGGCGCGGTACAGCGCGAATTCGATAGTCACTGCCGTAGCTGCCCTCGACGTTGATCGCGTTCGGGTAGTATAGCTTGTCAGTCAGGTTCTTGACGAAACCGGCGATGGTGAAGTTGTCCGTTCTGTACGAAATCCGCCCATTGATCAGCCAGTACGGCGGCTGTCCCTCTCCCAGCGGGCCTCTCCCGGCATTGACCGAAGTGCCCTGCGGGCCGACGAAGTCGTAACTACCGAATACATCATAGAAGTATCGGCCGGTATAGCTCGTGTCAGCATGCAATGTGAGCGTCCCGTCTTCCGTTGTCAGCGCATCCCAATCCACCCCGAGGTTGCCCGAAACCTTGCTGGCATATGGAAACGGATTGCCGCCCACGTCGATCTTTCCACCGGCGGTCGAAATGCAGTTTCCGGCTTGAGGCGGCGTACCGCTGATCGGCGTGAGCGGGCATTCGCCACTGTCGAACGCGCTGTCGAGCACGCCGAGACCGGCATTCAAGCGCAGGTTGTCGGTCACCAGCACGGTAAGTTCCGCATCCAGACCGGTCACCTTGCCATCGAGATTGATCAGGAAGGTGACCGAGCTGGGATCGAGCAGCTGCTGCTGTTGGCCCTTGTAGATGTAATGGAACGCCGAGATATTGAACTGCACCCGGTCGTCGAAGAAACGGCTTTTCAAACCGGTTTCGAAAGCATCCACCGTTTCGGGCTCGACGAAGTAGACCTGCGCAGCCGACTGGAACGCAAGGCCGTTATAGGTGCCCCCGCGATAGCCACGGCTGTAGCTGGCATAGAGCAGCAGGTCATCGGCCGGCGTCCAGTCGACGATCGCACGGCCGGTGAGCGCGTTCGATCCGTCACGACGGTTGAGCGGCTTGATGCTCCTGTCGAGCGCAGGATCGTCACCGATGAAATACCGCGAGGGTACGCCGCCGGGCGCGTAGTCCGAAACGGTATAGAGGCGCGGCGCACCGGTATCGTCAAAGAACGTGGTGAGCGCATCGAGATACGCAAACTTGTCCTTGGTGTAGCGCAGACCTGCGGTGATCTTGAGCGTGTCGGTCAGCTCGTAACTGGCCTCCCCATAGATCGCATAGGACTTGCGCTCCTGCGTGTAGTCCTGCGTGGCCTTCAGCGCGGTAACCATGCCTGCTTCACGGCCAAGCCCGGCGGGGTTGAAATAGGTTCTGGGGTTGCCGATCGCCGCGTTCACGTCGCTGAGGAAGCCGTAGAAGTCGGGCGTGTTGTTAGTGACGATCTCGTCCCAGCCGTAATAGAGGCCTCCGATCGCCTTGAACCGGTCGTTAGCATAATCGAGGCGCAGATCCTGGTTAAAGCTGCGCGAAAGGGATGCGTAGCCGATCGCGCAGACATTGAAGGGTGTGCCGTCGCAATCAATGCGGGGGAGCAAGCCGTATCGCGTACGGTCGAAGCCGCTGATCGAAGTCAGATTGAGCTGATCGCTCAGTTCAAACCTGCCGTTGAGCACGATGCCGAAGGTCTTGGTTTCTGCCGTGCCAATCGAGTTGCCCTCGATCTCGCGATCGGTCAGCCCGCGGCCTCGTGCACTGTAAGCAGGTGGAAGGAAGTCAACGAGGTTTCTGCCGTTGCCGAACAAGGTGCTGGCAAGGGGCGTATAGAAGAAACCGAAAGCGGAATCCGCCAGCGAGATCGTATCATCGGTGAGCGACGGGCCATGGTTCTGCGGGGAATCCTGCCCGCCGAGCGACTGTGCGACATAGGCCTTTAGATTGAGATCGATCCTGTCCGTAGGCTGGAAACGAACCTGACCGCGCAGTGCCCAGGTTTCATGACCACCCGGCGAGATACCCGTGTTGCGGTCACCGAAAGCGATGTTGTCGGGCACGTTCGGGTTGGACTTGATGAGACCAACCGGCTGCACGTTGCGCACGAACGGATCAGAATCGACATAGCTCCCGGCGATGCGAACGCCCAGCCGGTCCTCGACCGGCGTGACTTCGACCGCACCTTGCACGCTGACGCGATTGAACGAACCGTAGCCCAGCGTGATCGCCCCGTTGCTGCCCTGCAATCTTGGCTTGCGCGTAATAAAGTTGATTGCGCCGCCTGTAGTGTTGCGACCAAAAAGCGTACCTTGCGGGCCGCGCACGACTTCCAGCTGCTCCAGATCGAACAATTGCTGGCCATGGCTGGCGCGGAACGACTGGTACACTTCGTCGACATAGATGCCGACCGGCGATGCAGCGTTAGAGTTGTATTCGGTGCCCACGCCGATTCCGCGCACCGTAAAGTTTGGCTGCGTCTCGCCATAGGCGGAGCTGACCTGAAGGTTTGGGATGGAGTTGTTGAGGTCGGCGGTCGAAAACACACCCCGCTCGGTAAGCTCGTCGGCGGTCACTGCGGTAATCGCCACCGGCACCTCCTGCAGGTTTTCGCTGCGCTTGGTCGCTGTGACGATGATCTCGCCAAGCCCTTCGGTGGGAGCAGCCTGCTCGACCGGGGGAGCGACCTGCGCATGCGCGGTTGTCGCCAGCGAAAGCGCACTGGTCGAAACGAGCGCAGCGCGAACAATGGTACGTCTTGACATCAAACTAGTCTCCCCCTGGGCGTTAACGGCATTGTTGCCGGCGTGGAGTCGCCGCCCCCTATCAACATCTTCGTAGATTAAATGTGCTGCATTCGTCAACAGGGGTGTGAAATTTTGGGGGTGAGATAAGTGGCTGGCTGACGCTATCTTACGATTTTTCGACCTAATCCGTAATTTAAATTGGCCAAAAAGGGAGCACACCCTAAGTTGACACTCATTCGTGATCAGCAACGCCGACAATAGCAGTATGACTTCAACATAGGTGTTGACTTTTCTCCGGCATTTGCGGATTGGGGAGGTGGTGTCGGACGGCAGATGTCTGCAGAGGCGGCATGAGAGGCAGCGGCAGGAAGCTTTGCAGCAAACTACAAATCACGATTGGCTAAGCGCGGCGCTCGAAGCTGCCAACGTTCCGACGCTGGCCTCTCTGCTGGTGCAACTGACTGGGGACCGCCGTTGGATCGAAGGCAAGTTCGTCCCATCCCGCACACGGGGAATGGATGACAATGACAGCGGCGGCCTGCCAGATGACGTGCAGCAAGAGATACGCCATGCCGCCCATGCGGCTCTGATCCGGCATTTTGCAGGCGAGCCGGTTGTCCTCGCCGATCCCTCCGACGAATTGTTGGTGGAAATGATGGGCGTCTCGCTCGGCGAGACGATCCCAGCTTGTTATGCGGCCATGATCCGTGCAGATCTCGGCCTGCCACAGCAGGAAGCGCCAGGCGTCCCTGTTGTCCCCGTTCCGCCAGGCTTTCGGGCACTGATCATCGGGGCGGGTATCTCGGGCCTGTGCGCTGCGGTCCAACTCCAAAGCGCGGGCATACCGTACACTATTGTCGAACGCCGGGGCAATCTGGGCGGCGTCTGGCTGGAAAATCGCTACCCCGGTGCGGCCTGCGACGTGCCGAGCCACTTGTATTCGTTTTCGTTCGCCCCTCATGACTGGTCGCGCTATTTTGCGGGCAGCCGCGAAATCCACGCCTATCTCGAAAAGGTCGCAGCGGACCACGACATCATGCGGTCGATCCGTTTTGGCCTCGAAGTGACGCAAGCGCGGTTCGACGAGGCTTCTAGCGAATGGACCGCGCAGGTCATCAACGAGGCGGGCGAGGAAGAGACCTTGCGCGCCGCGATCCTGATTAGCGGCGTGGGGGCGTTCAACAAGCCCCGCCTGCCCGACATTCCTGGGCTGGAAACCTTCATGGGCCCCAGCTTTCACACTGCGAGGTATCCTGACGAGGGTGTGTCGCTCGAAGGGCGCAACGTGGTTCTTATCGGCAATGGCGCAAGCGCGATGCAGGTCGCGCCCGCAATCGCGGACACGGTCGCCTCCTTGACGATCGTGCAGCGCACCCCGCAGTGGGCTGCGCCTTTCCCGAAATTCGGCAAGAGTATCCCGGAGCCGCTGCGCCGCCTGCTCGATGCAGTGCCGCTTTACCGCCGCTGGTATCGTATCCGCCTCAGCTGGGCGTTCAATGACAAGCTCTACGAAGCGTTGCAGCAGGATCCTGCGTGGGCGGACCATGGCCGCTCGATCAACCCTATCAACGACGCGCACCGCAAGGGGCTCGAGGCCTATATCACCGCCGAACTTGGCACTGCGACGCATCTGCTGCCGCAGGTCCTTCCGGACTACCCGCCTTTCGGCAAGCGCATGCTGCTAGACAATGGCTGGTTCCGCACGCTTGCGAAGGAAAATGTCACGCTTGTCACCGGTTCGGTGGTCGAGGCCCTGCCCAATGGTGTCCGCACCCAGGATGGCACGGTTCACAATGCCGATCTCCTGATCTGGGCGACCGGCTTCGACGTGGTCAACCTACTGGCTCCGATGAGGGTGGTGGGGAAAGGCGGGCGCGAGTTGCACAAAGACTGGAAGGGGGACGACGCGCGTGCCTATCTTGGCACCGTCGTTCCTGGTTACCCCAATTTCTTTTGCCTGTATGGTCCCAACACGCAGTTCGGACATGGCGGCAGCCTGATCACCGTGCTCGAGCGGCAGATGCACTATGTGATGTCGCTCATCCGTCAGGCATTGTCTGCGAACGCCGTGCAGGTGGAAGTGCGTGAGGACGTGCACGATGCCTACAATGCGCAGGTCGATGCGACCCACGCCGGGATGGTCTGGACCTATCCCGGCGTAGAGACCTACTACAAGAATTCGAAAGGTCGGGTGGTGGTCAACAACCCGTTCCGGATCATCGACTTCTGGACCATGACCGAAGCTGCCGATCTCAGCGAATATCGCTTGAGCGGGTGCAACCCCCTCCTGACCGCAGGCGAAGCCTGAGCCATGGATAGCCCCGTTCAGATCGAACAGCACGGCGCGATACTGGTCATCGCGATCAATCGCCCGCAGCAGCGCAATGCGGTAACGCGCGCAGTCTCGCTCGCCATTGCCGCGGCGCTTGACCGGCTCGATGTCGCCAAGGAATTGCGCGTGGGCATCATAACCGGGCGCGGCAATTCGTTCTGTGCCGGCATGGACCTTAAAGACTTCGCTGCTGGCGAGCGGCCCGAGTTGGAAGGCCGCGGATTTGCCGGGATCACCGAAGCGCCGCCGATCAAACCCGTGATTGCCGCGGTCGAAGGTTTCGCGCTGGCGGGGGGGTGCGAGCTCGCCTTGTCCTGCGATTTAATCGTGGCCGCCGAAACCGCATGGTTCGGCCTGCCCGAAGTATCGCGCGGTCTGGTCGCAGGCTCGGGCGGGCTGGTACGGCTGCCGCGCCGTATTCCGGAGGCGATCGCGCTCGAATACGCGCTCACCGGCGCGAGAATGGACGCGGCGACGGCGCACCGCTGGGGTCTGGTCAACCGGATTGTACCCGAAGGCGGCGCACTGGCAGGCGCGCTGGCGCTTGCCGAGGCCATCACCGCAAATGCGCCGCTGAGCACCGCCATGACCAAACGGATCATCCGCGAATCGCGCGAATGGCCCGAGTCCGAGATATGGGAGCGCCAGCGTCCGCTGGTCGACACTGTGCTCGCTTCTTACGACGCGGGCGAGGGGGCGCGCGCCTTTGCCGAAAAGCGTCCCGCGCGATGGACAGGACGATGAACGAGCCTTTGATAAAACAGCAGATCGCCGTGGTTGGCGGCGGCACGATGGGGGTCGGCATTGCCTATGTCAGCGCCATGGCCGGTGCCCGGGTGATCGTGGTCGAGCCTGACGATGCCCGCGCGCTCGCGCTGCGGGATACGATCGGCAAGACTGCCGCCTCCGCCATGACCCGCGGCAAGCTCGACACGGCAGGTGCAAGGGCGCTCGAAAGCCGGATCACGCGGATTGTCGCGTTGGACCTGCTGCCGGACGGGCTCGACCTCGTTATCGAGACGGTGCCCGAACGACTCGAATTGAAGCTCGACATCCTGGCGCGGATTGCACGCCGCAAGCCTGTGATGATCGGCAGCAACACCAGCGCAATGTCGATCGACCGGTTGGCGCAGGCCCTGCCCGATCCCGGAATCTTCCTCGGCATGCACTTCTTCAATCCGGTCTGGTCGATCCATCTGGTTGAATTGGTAGAAGGCGCAAAGACCCTGCCTAAGACGCTGGAGTCCGCTCGCGCCTACGTGACAGCGATCGGCAAACAGTCGCTCACCGTGCGCGATGTCCCGGGCTTTGCCACGAGCCGGCTCGATCTGATCGCCAGCCTTGAAGCGATGCGAATGCTCGAATCGGGCGTCGCCTCGGCTGAGGACATCGATCGCGCAGCCGTTGTGGCTTATCGCCATCCGGTGGGGCCGCTTCGCCTCAGCGACATCGTCGGCATCGACGTCCGGCTCGATATCGCGCGCACGCTGGAAGCCGCCCACGGGCCGCGCTTCGCTGCACCGCAAATCTTAATCGACATGGTCGCCGCAGGCAAACTCGGCGCCAAATCGGGCCAAGGCTTTTTCACTTGGCCGTAATGAATCCGTTTCAAGTTTGGAGTAATTTGAATGTCGTCTGATCTTTTCCAAACAACCTTGTGCGACACCGCCGACCATCATCGCGATCTGCGTGACAGCGTCAGCAAACTCGTCGGTAAGTTTGGCCGGAAATACTTCCAAGATGTCGTCAACAAGGGCGAGCAGCCGACCGCCCTTTGGTCGGCGTTGGGCGAAGCTGGGTTCCTGGGTGTGCACGTGTCAGAGGCATACGGCGGCGGTGGTGGCGGCCTTTCGGAACTCAATATCTGCATAGAGGAAACCGCAGCGCACGGCTGCCCGATCCTCTCGATGGTCATCTCCTCGATTACCGCGCCGATAATTGCGGCTTGCGGCAGCGAGTCGATGAAGCAGGAGTGGTTGCCCGGTATCGCTAGCGGCAAACGCAAGATGTGCTTCGGCATCACAGAGCCGAACGCCGGATCGAACACCCACAAAGTCACCACCCATGCGGTGCGTAAGGACAATGGTTGGGTGATCAACGGCGCGAAATACTGGACGTCTGACATCGACCAGTCGGACGCAGTCATGGTCGTGGCGCGTGATGGCGTGCCGGTGAACGACGGCTCGCGGCAGGGCCTGTCTCTGTTCGTTGTGCCCACCAACACGCCGGGCATTTCGATGACACAGATCGATTCAGCGCTGCGCACCTCCGAAAAGCAGTTTTCCGTGTTCTACGACAATGTAGAAGTTTCAGATGACGCGCTAATCGGGGAGCCTGGCGAGGGCCTAAAGCAGGTGTTCTCGGGCCTCAACCCCGAACGCATCGCCGCAGCTGCGATCAACAACGGCATCTCGCGCTTCGCCATCACACAGGCCGCGCAATATGCCAAGGACCGCTCGGTTTGGAACACACCGATTGGCGCGCATCAGGGAGTCGCCCACCCGCTGGCCGAAGCATACATTAACGTGCAAGCTGCGCGCCTTCTCAATGCCCGCGCCGCGCAGCTCTGCGATGGCGGGGAAGACGCCGCCGAAACCGCCAACATGGCCAAGTTCGCTGCAGCCGAATCCTCCTTGAAGGCGCTCGATCAGGCGATCCAGGTCCACGGTGGCAACGGGCTGTCGAATGAGTATGGCCTGTCCGACCTGTGGTTCATCGCGCGCCTCCACCGCACAGCGCCGGTGAGCCGCGAAATGATCCTGAATTACGTCTCTACCCACAGTCTGGGCCTGCCGAAAAGCTACTGAACAGGTGGAAACCAACCTTCTTGCCCTGCTGCGCCAGCATGCGGCACTGACGCCCGATGCACCGTGCCTGACGCTTGCGGGAGAAACCCTGGGCTTTCGGGAACTCGACATGCGAGCCAGCCGGGTGGCGAGCGCGCTGGCGGTGCACGGAGTAGGGCTGGGCGACCGCGTCGCGATCATCGCGCGCAATGGGCCGACACAGTTCGAGCTTTTCTTCGGCTGCGCCAAGGCGGGCGCGATCTGCTTACCGATCAACTGGCGGCTGGCCCCGCGCGAGATCGCCGGCATTCTGGGCGACAGCACGCCTGCGCTGCTCATCGTGGAAGAAGCCCTGCAAGGGCTGCTGGCCGAAACACTGACACCGTTGGCCACGATCCTGCTGTCGGAATATCCCGCTTGGCGCGATGCTGAAAGCCCGGATGACCCGGGCACCCTGCCTGCGCCTCAGAGCCCGCTGCTGATCCTTTACACCTCCGGTACGACCGGCCTTCCAAAAGGCGTCGTGCTGAGCCACCGCAATCTCTCGTTTCTGGCGCAGATGGCACATGAATTGTGGGACATGACGGCCAGCAGCGTCAATCTGGTGGCGAGCCCGCTCTTCCATATCGGCGGGATAGGCTACGGCCTGACGGCGCTAAGCCAGGGCGGCCACACCGTGCTGATGCAGCAGGTTGTGCCGACCGAAATCGTCGAGGCGATCCAGAACCACCGCGTCACACACGGCTTCTTCGTGCCCACTGTGGTCCAGATGCTGCTAGAAGTGCCGGGCGTTTCGGGCATGGACATGTCGAGCATCAACCGCATCGTCTATGGCGGTGCGCCGATCGGTGAAGCGGTGCTCAAGCGCGCGATCGCGGTGCTCGGCTGCGGTTTCATGAACACGTATGGCATGACCGAAACCGCCGGGACGGTCATCATGATGGCCCCTGAGGACCACGATCCGGGGGGCCCCCTCGCACATCGCCTGCGTTCTTGCGGGAGGCCCATGCCTTGGAACGAGTTTGCATTGGTCAATCCGGCAACGGGTCAGTCGGTTGCCGTTGGCGAGGTCGGCGAGATCCGCATCCGGTCCGAAGCCATCATGCTCGGCTACTGGAACAAGCCCGCAGAAACCGCGAAAACAATCACCCCCGATGGCTGGATGTGCACAGGCGACGCCGCCTATCAAGACGCTGACGGGTACGTGTATATCCATGACCGTTTCAAGGACATGATCGTCTCCGGTGGGGAGAACATTTACCCCACCGAGATCGAGAACGTGCTTTACGACCACCCGGCAGTCGCCGCAGTCGCAGTCATTGGCGTGCCGCATGAACGCTGGGGCGAAACGCCCAAGGCTTTTGTCGTCGCGCGGGCGGGGGCCATGCCCACCGAGGCCGAGCTGATCGCCTTCACCCGCGCGCGGCTGGCGCACTACAAGTGTCCGACGGCCGTCGCCTTCGTGGGGGCGCTGCCGCAGAACGCCTCGGGCAAGATCCTCAAGAAAGAGATGCGTGATCCGCGCTGGCTGGAAGAACAAGCATGACCCTCAGTCCCTCCGCGCGCCTGCTGCGCGGCTTTGCCGTCGATTTCCTGACCTGCCACAACGTGGCGGCTGTCGAGACGATCATGGAACCAGACTATGCACTCAGCATTGGCGGTTTCCTGCTCGCTGGCCGTGATGACACCTACTTACCGGCAACGGCCGCGCAGCTGGATCAGTTTCCCGGGCTCTGCGTGACGGTCCACGACACCGTGATCGGCCCCGATGCGATTGCGATGCGGTTTACCGAACACGGCGCATCAATCCGCCATGGCGGACGGCTTTCCACCTGGGGCGGGGTCACACTGTTCCGCATCCAGAACGGCAGATTGCACCGGGGCTGGGCCGAAGAGGATTACTATGCGCGCAAGCGCCAGCTCGCCGAGGGCTCCTGCGACATGATCCGCGCCCCGCATCCCGCCCCTTGGGATGCCCCTTGCGAAGCCCCGAATACGGTGGTGGAGACCCTAGCTAAGGCTTGGCTAACGACCGCCGCCAACTGGGCCGACAGGACCGTGATCGACGAAATCAGCGCCGAAGGGCCGCGCTTTACCGATCTGGTGGCAATCGAAGCCATCGCCATTGACCACCTCTTTTCCGCCGGGCAGCGCGGCGCGTTTCACCTCACTTGCACCGGCACCTATCGCGGCGGATTCGACGATATCGATCCGGCGCAGATCGGCCAGCCGGTCACGCTGGCGCTGGCTGGCATCTTCGACTCCGAGGGAGACCAGATTGTGCATGTGCAAATTACCGCAGACCGGCTCGGCCTCAATCGCGCGCTGATGCCGCCGCGATGAGCAAGGTCATCATCACTTGCGCTGTCACCGGCGGCGCTCACACCCCGACAATGTCGGACGCCCTTCCCTGCACGCCGTCCGAGATTGCCGAGCAGTCGATCGCGGCGGCCCAAGCGGGCGCAGCCATTCTGCACCTTCACGCGCGAAATCCCGTCAATGGCCAGCCCACTGGCGATCCGGCGATCTACGCGCAGTTCCTGTCGGTCATCAAGCAGCAGGCGGATGCCGTGGTGAACATCACGACCGGCGGTTCCGCGACCATGCCGCTCGCCGAGCGGCTGAAGGCGGCGCTGCAGTTCAAGCCCGAGATGTGCTCGCTCAACATGGGCTCGATGAACTTCGCGTTCTTCGGCGCAGCGGCGCGCATCAACACTTGGAAGCACGATTGGGAAGAGCCCTATGTCACGGGCTCGGACGACTTCATCTTTCGCAACACCTTCCGCGATATCGCAACGATCCTTGAGGTGATGGGCGAGGCTGGCACCAAGTTCGAGCACGAGTGCTACGATGTCAGCCATCTCTACAATCTGGCGCATTTCGTCGATCGGGGCCTGGTAAAGCCGCCATTCTTCATCCAGATGATCTTCGGCATTCTGGGCGGCATCGGCCCTGATCTTGAAAACCTGATGTACATGAAATCGACTGCCGACCGCCTGTTTGGCCGTGACAATTTCCAGTGGTCGGTGCTCGCGGCCGGGCGTCACCAGATGCCGTTCCTCACACAAGCCGCGCTGATGGGCGGCAATGTCCGCGTCGGGCTTGAGGACAGCCTGTTCATCGAACGCGGCGTGCTCGCCACCTCTAACGCGCAGCAGGTGGAAAAGATCGTGCGGATCATCCGCGAAATGGGCCATGAACCGGCGACCCCAACCGAAGCCCGCGCCATGCTGGGCCTCAAGGGCGGCGACAGGGTGGAGTTCTAGGCTATGGCGCGCACGATTGTAGACCTCTCGATCTACCTCGAAAACGACGTGATCTCCGATCCGCCGTCCTACCGGCCCAAAATCGCGTACATCGACCACAAGACCTCGATACCCGATCTAGTCGGCTTCTTCCCGGGGTTGAAGCCCGAAGACTTGCCCGATGGCGAGGCTTGGGCAATCGAGAAGATCGAGCTAATCACGCACAACGGCACGCACCTCGATGCGCCGTACCACTTCGCCTCGACAATGAATCGGGGTGAGCGCGCGATCACGATCGACGAAGTACCGCTCGATTGGTGCTTCCAGCCCGGCGTAAAGCTCGATTTCACTGCCCTGCCCGATGGCTATGTGGTGACAGCCGCCGATGTCGAGGCCGAGCTGGCGCGCATCGGCCACACGCTCTCGCCGCTGGAAATCGTCGTGATCAATACGGCGGCCGGCAAGCGCTATGGTCAGGATGACTACGTCACCGCCGGCTGCGGCATGGGCTATGACGCCACGATGTATTTGCTCGAACGCGGCGTGCGGCTGACGGGCACCGACGGCTGGAGCTGGGACGCACCGTTCGTCCACACGCGCGAGGCCTATGAGGCGACGGGCAACGCCGGGCTCATCTGGGAAGGTCACAAGGCGGGCCGCGATATCGGATATTGCCACCTTGAGAAGCTGCACAATCTCGAAGTGCTGCCCCCCACCGGCTTCACCATCGCCTGCTTCCCGATGAAGATCCGCGCCGCCTCGGCCGGGTGGACCCGGGCCGTGGCGATCTTCGAAGACTAGGGTCAGGACCTAGTTCAGACGATTTTCTCTTTCAGCTCGAACATCACCGGGGCCGTCGCGCGTACCGAGGGCCGGTCGCGGTGGAAGGCCTCGAACCGCGCGAGATTGGGGTAAAGCTCGTGCCAGGGCGCCATATCCGGCGCGTAGGCTTGCCAGAGCGGGATCATGCCGGTCTCGATCACGATATCCTGATTGCCGAGCAGCGCGATCACCGCGATGTCGGCCAGCCCGAACCGGTCTCCGACAATGTAGTCGCGCGCGCCCACCCGGCGATTGAGTTCGGTCAGCCCGCCCTTGACCTTGCGCAACTGCCGCTGGGCCCATTCCGCGCTGGGCTGGGGGCGCTGCATTTCCCAGAACAGGAGCACAGTCGCATCGAGCACGCCTTCGGCGATCACCTGCACCTGCTTGGCCTCCAGCGCCGCCTCGGGCGCATCGAGGAGCATCGGCGGCGTGGGATAGCGCCACTCGATCCACTCCATGATATGCGAGGATTCGAACACCGGGTCCGCATCATCGGGGATCAGCACAGGCAGCTGCTCGAGCGGGTTGTAGCGCGATGTCTGGGTGTCGGCGTGCCAGGGCACCTCGTTTTGCAGGGTGAAGGGCACGCCCTTTTCCATCAGGGCAATGCGCACCTTGCGCGCAAACGGGCTGGGTGTGGCGCTGATCAGGATCATCATGGGTTCCTTAGTTCATCCAGTGTCCACCGGTGACGTTGATCGCCTGTCCGGTCATGTAGGCGGCCCGGTCCGAGGCCAGGAAGGCGACGAGTTCGGCAATTTCACCGGGGGTTCCGGCGCGGCGCAGCGGGATGGCATGAACCCGCGTGGCAACATCCGGCAGGCCCTGCGCGCGGTTCATTTCCTCGGCTTCCGCACGCATTTCTGTATCGACGATGATACCCGGACACACCGCGTTGATGCGGATGCCCGAACTGCCGAATTCGCCCGCAAGGCTTTGCGTGAGGTTGATGATCGCGGCCTTGGTGGCACCGTAGGCTGCGTGGTTGGGGACGCCCTTCTTGCCGGTCCACGATGAAACGTTGACGATGGCCCCGCTCCGGCGCGCCACCATGGCGGGCAGCACCGCCTGCGAGCAATGAAACACTCCGTCGAGATTGATCGCGAACGTGCGCCGCCAATCCTCCTCGCTCACATCGAGGAACGCAGCCGTGCGCAGGATCCCGGCGTTGTTCACGAGGACATCCACCGGACCGAGATCAGCTACGATTGTCTCCACCCCGCGGATCACCTCGGCGCGGCTTGAAACGTCACCGGCGGCAACCACGGCCCGCTGTCCGAGCGCGGTGATAACTTCGGCAGTGGCGCTGGCGCTGGCTGCATTCGTATCGAAAATGCCGACGTTCGCGCCGCTCATTGCTAGCCGCAGCGCAATGGCCCGGCCAATGCCCGCGCCCGCGCCGGTCACCAGCGCCACCTTGTCTTTCAGATCATCCATGCCCATCGCCTTACCAGTGGGTATTGATTTAACCCACTGGGTTTTCTATGTTTCAACATATGTGTTGATTCGGCCAAATGTCGAGCGCAAAATGCGGCCCAAGCAGTGCCGAAAGAATTGATCGAAGGGATCTCAAGGATGTCCGAGCCTGCCAGCGCCAAAATCAAGGCAGACTACGATGCTGTCGTGGTAGGCGCGGGCTTTGCCGGGCTCTACATGGTCCACAAGCTGCGTGGCCTCGGCCTCTCGGTCCTCGCGTTCGAAGCGGGCAGCGGTGTCGGCGGAACTTGGTTCTGGAACCGCTACCCTGGCGCGCGCTGTGACGTGTACAGCCTCGAATACTCCTACTCATTCGACGAAGGGCTGCAGCGCGAATGGGTCTGGACCGAGCGCTATCCCGCACAGGCTGAGATCCTGCGCTATATTGAGCACGTGGCCGACCGGTTCGATCTGCGCCGTGACATCCGCTTCAACACCCGTGTTGCTTGCGCGCACTATAACGAGCCCGCGAACCTCTGGAGCGTCGAGACGGAGGCCGGCAAGGTCGTAACCGCTCGCTTCTGCATCATGGCCTCCGGCGCGCTATCCGCCCCCCGCAAGCCCGACTTTGCGGGCCTCGATGACTTTGGGGGCAACTGGTATCACACTGGGCACTGGCCGCACGAGCCGGTCGATTTTACCGACCAGACTGTTGCAGTGATCGGCACGGGCTCCTCGGGCATCCAGGTCACGCCGATGGTCGCCCAGCAGGCGAAGCGCCTGTTCGTATTCCAGCGCACCCCGAACTTCAGCATCCCGGCCTGGAACCACCCACTGCCCGATCACGTGCAGGACGCATGGAAACGCGATGCCACACAGCTCCGAGCCAAGGCCAAGGCGACGAAATCAGGCGCGCTCTATGAGTATGGCCAGCGCGGCGCATTCGAGGTGAACGACGAAGAGCGCCAGCGCGAGTTCGATGCACGCTGGGCGCGGGGCGGTGCGAATTTTACCCATGCCTTCAACGACCTGTTCAAGGACAAGGCAGCCAACGATCTCGCGGCAGACTATGTACGCGGCAAAATCCGGGAAATCGTGAAAGACCCGGCCGTCGCGGCCAAGCTGACCCCCACCGACCACGCTATCGGCACCAAGCGCATTTGTGTCGACACCGACTACTACGCGACCTTCAACCGCGAGAACGTCACGCTGGTCGATGCGCGCGAAACTCCGATCACCCGCGTCACGTCGGCGGGCATTGAAACCTCTGGCGGCCATTACGCAGTGGACAGCATCGTGTTCGCTACCGGATACGACGCAGTGACTGGCGCGCTCACCCGCATCGACATCCGCGGGCGCGGCGGCGTCTCGCTTGCGGAGAAATGGCAAGACGGGCCCAAGACCTATCTCGGCCTGATGGTCGCGGGATTTCCTAACCTGTTCACGATCACCGGCCCTGGCAGCCCCTCGATCCTGACCAATGTCGTCATGGCGATTGAGCAGCACGTCGATTGGGTCGGCGATTGCCTTGCCTATATGGCAAGCCACACCGCCGCGACAATCGAGGCGGAACCCAAGGCCGAAGAGGACTGGGTGAACCACGTGCGCGAGGTAGCTGAGGCAACACTGCATGTGCAGGCCAACAGCTGGTACATGGGTGCTAACATCCCCGGCAAACCGCGCGTGATGCTGCCCTACGTCGGCGGACTGGGCGTTTATACCGGTATCTGCAACGACATTGCAGCCGATGGCTATCGCGGCTTTGCCATGGCGCGCGGGAGCTGACATGCAACCGCCCACCAGCCGAACTTTCCCGGAACTCCTGCGCGAACTGGCTGCCGTTGCGCCGGATCGGTGCGCGGTCATAGATGGCGCCGTCTCGGTCACTTACGCCGGCCTCGCGCAACGCGCCCATTTGGTCACGAATGCGCTAAGAGCAGCAGGCGTAAAGCGCGGTGACCGGGTCGGTGTGCTCTTGTCGAACCGGATCGAATGGCTCGAGATCTTCTTTGGTGCGAGCGCGGCGGGCGCCGTTGTAGTGCCGATCAGCACCTGGTCCAAGCCCGCAGAGCTTGAATTCATTCTTAGCGACGGCGGTGTCTCGGTGCTGTTTGCGATGCCGTCTTCGGGCAAGGAAGACTTCTTTGCGGCGCTGAATATGCTGGTACCCGAGGCTTTCGAGCAGGATGAATGGGTCAGCGCGCGCCTGCCTGCTCTCCACCTGCTCGTTGCCATGGCACCCACCGCGCCCGGCGCGGGATGGTGCACCCACAACGGGTTCTGCGCCGCAGCGTCCGATGTGCCGCTTGGCGACGGACCAGACCCGGCCGACGATGCGCTCATACTCTACACTTCGGGCTCGACCAGCAAACCCAAGGCGGTCCGCCTTGCGCACGGCGCGCTGATCGAAAATGGTTTCAACATCGGCGGACGCATGGGCCTCGCGGCCAACGACAGGGTATTTGTCTCGGTCCCGCTGTTCTGGGCCTATGGCTCAGCCAATGCGCTCCCTGCCGCAATGAGCCACGGCGCAGCGATCGTCCTGCAGGACAGGTTTGAGCCAGGCGGCGCGCTGGCGCTGATTGAGCAGCACCGCTGCACGGCAATCTACACCCTGCCGACAATGACCAGCGCCCTGATCGCACACCAGGACTTTGCTCTGGCCCGCACGGCCAGCCTCAGAACTGGGCTCACGATCGGCAGCCCGCAGGATGTGATTGCTGCGGCCACAGGGCTCGGCGCGGCGCATATCTGCAACATCTATGGATCGAGCGAGACCTGTGGCAATTGCTGCGTCACGCCGTGGGATTGGCCGCTGGACCGCCGCGCAGTTTGCCAGGGTCCGCCGCTCCCGGGTGTCAGCTTGCGGCTCGTCGATGCTGAAACCGGGGCAAAGGCCGAACCGGGCCAGCCCGGGCTCATCGAGGTGACGGGCTACCTCATGGCCGGCTACGGGGGGCAGAGCTCCAGCCACAACGCCGCCGCTTTCACAGCGGACGGGTGGTATCGCACCGGAGATCTTGGTCAGTTGTCTGATGATGGAGACCTGATCTTCCTTGGTCGCGCAACGGAGATGATCAAGCGCGCCGGGATCAATGTCTCCCCCGCTGAAGTCGAAAACGTGCTGCTGCAGCATCCGGCAGTAGCGCAAGTCGCCGTCGTCGGCGCGCCCGATCCCGCGCGCGGCGAGATCATCGTCGCGTTCGTGGTGACAATGAAGCCCGTAACCGAAGCCGAGCTCATCGCGCATGCCCGGACGCTTGCATCGACCTACAAGGTGCCCGACCAGATCGTGTTCCGGACAGAACTTCCCGCAACCGCCACCGGCAAGTTGCAGCGCCAGCTGCTCAAGGCGGAAGCCGCGGCCCTCAGCGCAAAGGATAGAGCCCATGTCGCGTGATGCATGGGGCCGCTGGGGCGAAGCCGACGAGGTCGGCGCGCCTAATCTTGTCGGCACGAGCGAAGTGCTCAGCGCCACCGGCCTCGTCCGGCAGGGCCGGGTCGTCAGCCTCGCACAGCCGCTGTCGAAGAAGACCCCAGTTCCCAGCAACCGCACCGGCCTACTCCATTTCATGGACCGCGATGGCGGCGACTATGCGGCCGGAGCACGCGTTTCCAACGGCTTCCAATTCGCCGACGACAGCGTGGTCATGCCACTCCACATCGGCACGCATATCGACGCGCTGTGCCATGTGTGGACTGAGGATCAGCTCTACAACGGCCATCCCGGATCGGGCACGAACAGCACGCACGGTGCGAAAAAGTGCGGCGTGGAAAAGCTGCCGCCCATCGTCACGCGCGGGCTGCTGCTTGATGTGGCAGCGCTGCATGATGCACCACTACCCTTCGGCTATACGATCGGGGTGGACGAACTGAAAGAGGCCGTCAGCCGTGTAGGCGTGGAACCTGTAAGCGGCGATGCCGTGCTGATCCGCACCGGATGGCAGGAAAACCAGGTGGGCAAGCCCGCGCACGAGGTTGATTTCAGCGAGGAGCCGGGGATCGACGTTGAAGCTGCGCTCTGGCTTGCCGAGGCCGGCGTTTCGGTCGTCGGCGCGGACAACTATGCGATCGAGGCAATGCCTTTTCCCGCAGGCACAACCTTCCCCGTCCACCAACGGCTGATCCGCGACTTCGGCATTCCGCTGCTTGAAGGCCTCGTGCTGCAGGACTTCGCCGCGCTCGGCGTGCCCGAGTTCCTGTTCATCGCCGCGCCGCTGCCGATCGTCGGTGGAACCGGCAGCCCGATCACCCCACTGGCGATTTATTGATCCCATGGCCGCGGACGCTCACGAGCCGGATAGGACCGCACGGGAGGTCGCCGATGGGTTGGCGCAGCTTGTGCGCCATGTGATCCCCTCGGCGCAAGATATCGCCTTCACGGGCCTCACCCGCTCCGCCGGCGGCCTCAGTCGCGAGAACTGGTCGTTTGATGCCAGTTGGCGCGATGCGGAAGGAGGCCACACACATCGGCTGATGCTGATGCGCGATGCCAAAGGCACTCCGCTGAAGACCGAACGCTGCCGCGAGTTCGATGTGCTAAGGGCTCTGCATGGCAGCGCCGTGGCGGCACCGGCGGTGTTCTGGATGGATTCCGATGGGCAGTTCCTCGGCGCGCCCTCGCTGGTCATGGAGCGCGTTTCAGGCCGCTGCGACTATATGGTGCTGACTGGCGCGCTGCCATTGAATGAGCGGCTGGAACTCGCCCGTGCCTTTCTGCAATTGCTGGCCGATATTCAGACGATCGACTGGCAGACACGCGGACTCGGGCTCAGCCTCGGTGTGCCTGCTGGCTCGCCGGCCCAGATCGTACTCGATGAGTGGGAGGCGGAGTATCGCCGTGTGCAACTAGAACCCCATCCGGAGCTCGATTATATTTTGGCGTGGATGCGTCGCACGGCCCCGCAAGCGCAAGCCATTGTTCTCGTCCACGGCGATTTCAAACCGGGCAACGCGCTGATCGAGGGCACACGGATCACTGCCAAGCTCGATTGGGAGACCGCGCATCTGGGTGATCCGCTCGAAGACCTCGGCTGGATCACCAATCCCGTGCGGCGGCGCGAACACCAGATCCCCGGTCATTGGGAACGTGCGCAGATCGTCGAAGCCTATACCCGCCTTACCGGCCGCGAGGTGGGCGACGCTGCTCTGACATGGTGGAACGTGTTCTCGTGCTGGAAGCTGGCGGTGATCCAGCTGACCGCGGTAAACGAGTTCGTCTCGGGCCGCTACAACCGCGTGTTCCAGACTCCCTCGTGGCTCTTCCGTCCCATGCTCGAGATGATGGAGCGCGCGGCATGAGGCCCTCAGTCGAAGAGCAGCTACTGGGCACGTGCTGCATTCTAGAAACCGTCGTCGCGCCGGCTGTGGCCGAGCCTTTCGCACGCACCATTCTTGATAGCCTCATCGCGAACTTGCGTATGATGACCGACGCGCTGCCCGCCGTGCCCAGTTTCCTGCGCTGGGACAATGCGGCGACGCAGGACCTGCTGCAAAAGCTGCGCAGGGAGCTGCCTTCCGATCTCGCCGAGCGCATCGGCACTGTACTGGAAGCCCCCGAACCTGACATGCTCGACAGCGCTGCGCAGAACTTGCGTAACCACTTGCTGCGCACTTTGCTCGTTCAAGCCGTCTGCAGCCCGGATCTATCCCCCGATTTGCACCGTGCCATTCAGCAACACATGATCGCCCGCGCCTCACGCGTACCGATGCGCTACGTGCCGACCGCCGCTCCCCCCGTACCCACGCCTACCACGAGAACGTAAACCCATGCTTACCGCGCTTGACGATACGCTTTGGCACCAGTTGCCGACCACATTCGATCACGTTTGGACCAGTGACCCCCGGTTCTTCGACCGCTACTGGTTCGCGATCTATTCGGGCGATGGTCGGGTCGCTATCCAGATCACCATGGGCGCTTATCGCAACATGAACGTGCTGGATGCCGGGGCGGTGATGATCGTCGATGGCAAACAGTACAACCTGCGTGCCTCGCGTTCGCTCAATGGCAGCGTGGAGACCGTCTGCGGCCCGATCCGCATCACGCCCGTCGAGGCACTGCAGACGCTCGATATCGCGATCGAGCCCAGCGAAGGCGTGCTTCACGGCCGCATCCGCTGGGACGGTGTGGAGCCCGCGCACGAGGAGCATCCTCACTACACTCGCCTGCAAAGCCGCACGGTCGAGGACTATCGCCGCTTCGATCAGATCGGCGTGGCCAGCGGCTATCTGGAGGTCGAGGGCCAGCGTGTTGAGATCGACAAATGGTGGTCCTGCCGCGACCATTCCTGGGGCGTGCGGCGCGGCATGGGCGTGCCCGAACCAGTCACCGGCCCCAAGATTCCCCTATCCGAGAAGGGCCACGTCATGGCCTTCCTGTTCTTCTCCACCACTGCAATGAGCGGTAGCCTGCTTTTCTCCGGGCGCGGCGATGATACGCCTTATACCACCGGCGTGCTCACCTTGCGAAAGACTGAGACGGCGCACGATGTGACCCATATCGCGCTTGAGGTCGATCTTCACGAAGGCACCCGCCGCTTCCGCCGCGCCGCCGTCGTTGCTCAGTTGGAGGGCGCCGGCGAACTTCGGCTGGAGCTCGATGCGCAGGGCGCCTCGATCGCGATGCAAGGCCTTGGTTACAGCGGCGGCTTCAACGACGGACGGGGGCTCGGCGCATGGCGGGGCGAGACCTGGCTCGAAACGGATGTGTGGGATGTGTCGCACCCCGCCAAGGTGATCTATCCGGATGGTACGGAGAAGGTTCACTGGCACCGCATCCAGCCCGTCTCCATCGCGGCAAGCCTGAACGGGGAAACCAGCCAAGGCAGCGGCAGCATGACGCTGACCATCGCCGGGCAGCTTCCCGCGCATCTGCAAGTCCAGTTCGCTTCCATCTAAACCGCAGGAGACCCGCTTGTTCGCATCCGTGCTTGCCGAATTGCTGCGCCCCGGCGACCGCGTGATCGTGGGTCAGGTGACGAGCGAGCCGGTCGGCCTCGTGGAGGACCTATTTGCGGCAGCAGCGCATATTGATAATCTGTCAGTATTCTGCGGCTACTCGCTGAACCCGGCATGGAAGGGTGCAGTGCCGGATGCGCTGCAGATCATATCATATTGCGGGCTCGGCGCGATGGGCGCGCTCACTCGGCATGGCCGCGCCAAGGTCATCCCCTTTGCCATGTCGCAATTGAGCGCCGCGCTGGCTGCGCGCACACTGGTGGTGGATGTGGTGCTGCTGCAAGTCTCCCCCGCCGATGCCGATGGCTATCACAGCCTCGGACTTGCCGCCGACTATGTCTGGGAAGCGGCGCAACTGGCGCGGGTGGTTGTCGCCGAGGTCAATGTGCGCGTTCCGGTAACCCGCAGCCCATGCCGCCTGCACTGTACTCAGATCGTTATCGCACGCGAATGCGATACCCCGCTGCCCGAAGTGCGATCTGAACCGGTTGGCGAAGTGCAGACGCGTGTTTCGCGCGAAGTGGCAAAGCTGGTCCCCGATGGCGCGACCGTGCAAATCGGCATTGGCAAGCTTTCCAATGCGATAGCCCATGCGCTGCGGGATCGCCGCGGCCTCAAGGTGCGATCAGGCATGGTGGGGGACTGGTTCCCCTCGCTGGTGGCTGCAGGGGCAATCGACACTAGCAGGCCAGATGCCTGCCTCGCCTCGCTCGCAGTGGGCAGCAGCGCACTGTACAATTGGCTGGACCGCAGCAATCTCCTTGGCTTTGCACTGCCGGAACACTTAGCTGTGCCCGTCCCCGATTCTCCGTTTATGGCAATTAACTCAGCCATCGAGGTGGACTTGCGCGGCCAGGTCAACGCCGAATTCCTTGGGCATTGCTATGTCGGTGCCTCGAGCGGGCAACCAGACTATTTCCGGGCCGCGCGGCGTTCGGCGGGTGGCCTCGCAATCCTTGCTTTACCCTCGGCCAACGAGCGCGGCGATGTGAGCCGCATCGTCCCGCGCCTCGCCAGCGGCTACGTCACCTCCGCACAGAGCGACGTGGATGTGATCGTCACCGAACACGGCGTCGCCGATATCCGCGCCACCGATTTTGGCGAACGCCGCCGCCGGATAACGGCAATTGCCGATCCGCACCTGCGCGGCGCATTCAACCCAGAGGAATGAACTGCATGGCAACCGCATCACTGGCGCCCGTCCCTCCGCACGTTCCCGCTGATCGCATCATCGATTTCGACGTCTACAACCCTGTCGGTATCGAGCACGGTTTTCATCAGGCATGGATGCGGCTCCACGGCGATGGCGTGCCCGATCTGGTCTGGACCCCGCGCAACGGGGGCCATTGGATCGCGACACGCGGTCATCTCATCCGGCAGTTCCTCAATGAGCCGGAAAACTTCTCTGCCCGGGTGATGATCGTGCCGAAAGAGGCGGGTCTGGAACACAAGTTGGTTCCCATGAACATGGATCCGCCCGAGCATGGCCCCTATCGCCGGGTGCTTAATCAGGGACTTGGGCCGCGCGAAATCCGCAATATCGAAGGCGATATCCGTGCCGCTGCAATCGAGCTCATCGAAGCCTTCGCGCGGGACGGCAAAGTCGATTTCTGCGCCGAATACGCCAATGTGTTCCCGATCAAGGTGTTACTCGCCTTCTCGCGCCTGCCGCTCAGTGATGCGCCGCTGCTCACCCGCTTTTCCAATTCCATGCTCCGCCCCGAAGGCACGACACCAGAGGAGAAGGCGGCTTCCATGGCAAATGCCAATGCCGGGTTCTTTGCCTATATCGCGCCGATCGTGGCCGAGCGGCGGACTGATCCGGGCGACGACTGGATCAGCCTGATCATCCATAGCGAGGTGAACGGCCAGCCGGTCACCGAATACGAAACGGCCGCGATGATCTCGCTCGTACTGCTCGCCGGGCTGGATACCGTGGTGAACTTCCTGCCATTCTGTATGGATCATCTCGCACGCCATCCCGAACTCGTGGCGCTGCTGCACGCCGATCCAGCCAGAATCCCGGCGCGGGTCGATGAACTGTTCCGCCGCTTTCCGGTCGTCTCGCAAGCGCGGCTGGTGACGAAGGATGTGAGTTATGACGGCGTGACGCTGAAGGCGGGCGAGATGGTGCTCATTCCATCCACCCTCCACGGCACCGACCCCCGTGAAAACGCCGATCCGCTGACGGTCGATTTCGGCCGGAAAAAGATCTCGCACTCCACCTTCGGCAGCGGCGCGCATATCTGTGCAGGGATGCATCTCGCCAATTTGGAGATCATCATCACGCTGCAGGAATGGCTGAAGCGCATTCCCGAATTTCGGGTTGCGGAGGGCTTCCAGCTCGTCGCGCACTCGGGCGTTGTCGCGCAAGTCGAACGGCTCGATCTGGAGTGGAACCCGGCATGACGGCAACAGGAGCAGGCGGTGGCTGGGACGAGTTTTCGGGCCGAAAGATATTGGTGCTGAGCGCCTTTCTGGGCCTCACCACTAGCATGAACGCGATGATGATTTATGCCCTCGGCTCATTCATCGCGCCGCTTCAGGCTGAATTCGGCTGGGCCCGCGGCGATATATCGTTCGCAGTGTCTGTGCTCACCTTTGCCGTGTTCCTGTTTGGACCGATGGCCGGCCGCCTCTGCGACCGGTTTGGCGCGGCGATGGTGGGGGCCGCGAGCCTGCTTTGTTATGGCCTCGCTGTCGTTTTAATGACATTTATGATCAACAGCCTCGCGAGCCTGTGGGCCGCGTTCTTCATCGTGGCGCTGCTGGGCGTCGGCTCCACCCCGATCGTGCTGGTGCGGCCGATCACGGCAGGTTTTGATCGGCGGCGCGGCCTTGCGCTGGGTATTGCACTGACAGGAGCGGGTCTGGCCGGCTTCTGGGTGCCCAACCTGACAACCAGTGTGATCGCCAGCCATGGCTGGCGCGCAGGATACTGGGCCATGGGCGTGCTTGCGATTTGCGCTGCGCCGATTGTCTGGTTCGGCTTTGGCCCCTCGGAACGGCGCGCAGCAGTGGCTGCGCAGGCCAATACTCCCAAGACCGGCCTTTCATTTCAGGACGCGCGCCGCACGAGTGGCTTCTGGTTCGCCTCTGCGCTTGCCTTTGCGATGGCACTGGGAGTCGGCGGCATGATCGTGCATCTAATTCCGCTGTTTCAGGACATGGGCGCCGATGCCGAGGCTGCCGCTCGGCTGGCTTCGGTACTGGGCATTGCCAGCGCGGCGGGGCGGTTGCTGATCGGCCTGTGCCTAGATCGCTTTACCGCCGCATGGGTAACGATCATTGTGCTGATGATGGGCGCCGCCGGGCTGGCGATCCTTTATATTGGCAGCCTCAGCCTTAGCCTGCCAGCGGTGGTCCTGATCGGACTATTGCTCGGTGCAGAGCTTGATCTGCTTGCCTATCTCGCCTCGCGCCAGTTCGGGCAGAGGGCCTTCGGCGCGATCTATGGATGGTTCTATGCGATGTATTCGCTGGGTTTCGGCCTCAGCCCGTTCGTGATCGGCAATCTCTATGACCGGTTCGGCAGCTATGATGCCGCGCTTGTGGGAAGCATCGCCTGCCTTGCCATAGCCGCGCTGGCAGTGCTGGGAGTGCGCACGCCGCCGCAGCCGCGAGCCTTTACGGCCTGACACCTGCCATAGCGAGGATCAGGTTGGAAACCTCATCGGCCAGCGCTTCGAGCGAGAGGCGACCGTGAGGTCGGTACCAGACATAGGCCCAGCTCACGAGCCCGCCAATCGACAGCGCCGCGACATAGGGATCCTTAAGGTGGAACTCGCCAGTATCGGCTCCCGCTTGCAGCAGCCCGACCAGCTTCCGGTCAAAATCGCGCCTGAGCGCAATAAGCCGCTCGAAATCGGCTGGCTCGAGGCTTTTTTCCTCGCGCGTGAGGATCCCGATATAGCGTTGGTTGCTGAGCACGGCCGTCAGGAAGCCGCGAGAAAGAATCCGCAGCTTTTCTGTCGGGGATGCTTGGGTCGCGAGCGCAGCTTCCATCGCCACCAGCGAAGCGCTGACCCCGCGCGTGCAGATATCCGCGAGCAGTTCGGCTTTCGATTTGAAATGGTTGTAGATGAACGGCTTGGTGACGCCCATGCTATCGGCAATCGCCTCGAGCGTGGTTTTTTCGTAACCGCGATCGTAGAATAGCTGCGCCGCAGCCTCGACCGTGCGCTCGCGCTTCAGCGCTGTCACTTCATCCCGGATCGTTGCGAATTCAGCCATCTCAGACCGGTCGCTTAACGCCATTGGCGGCATAGTCCAGAGCGAGCTGCTTGCGGTAGCGGCGGGGATCGAGTTCAAGCCCATAGCGCGGGCTTTCGGGGAACTGGCGCTGCGCCCAAGCCCGTTCGACCGCGATTGCGGCGTTCATCGCGTCCTCGCTCGGCCGGCGGATCGCGCCAGATGACATAGCGGCGATGTAAGCGGCCTGATCGTCCATCATCCGGATGTTGCTGCCCCCGGTCACATCGAAATAGCCGATGAAATACAGCCCCGGCACGCGCGGATGCACCACCCGGTTATAGAGCGCCACATGGGTCGTCTCCTCTTCGACCGGCGAGATGTCCGGAGGCAGGAACGGGATCGCCGTGGTATAACCGGTTGCGGCAATGATCGCGTCGAACCTGTCCTCGGTCCCATCGCTGAACCTGACCACCTCGCCCTGCACCGCGTCGATCCCTGGCTTCACCGTGATCCGACCCCAGGCGATCTGCGAAATCAGCGTCGGATGGCTGATGGGATGCGTGCGGGTGCGGGGTGTGCGGAAACCCCACTGTTCCATCGGGCCATGGAACATCCGCGTCAGCGTGGTACGGATCCACACCCGCACTTTCCACGGCAGGAAAGGCCGCTCAAGCTTGAGCAGCGTGCGCGAGTTGGGCACGCCGAACATCATGCGCGGCATGATCAGCACAGGCGAACGTGCGGATAGCACCATATGCTCGGTCACCGGGCAGATATCGGCCGCGATATCGACACCGCTGTTGCCCGGCCCGATCACCAGCACGCGCTTGCCGGCATAGGGGTCCGGCACGCGGTAGGCATGGGCATGGACATAGTGCCCGGTGTAGCCTTCGACCTGCGGCGGGTGGCGCGGCACGCTTTGATGCCCGCTGGCGACCACCACGCCATCGAAGGTTTCGGCTGTCCCGTCCTCCAATTTGATCCGGAATGTGCCCTGCATCGGCGTAATCTGCCTGACCCGCGATCTGAAACGGATGCGGCGCGTCAGATCGAAGTGATCGGCATAGCGCGCGAAATAGCGGCTCATTTCCATGTGACCGGGGTAAAGCGGGGCATCGTCCGGGAAAGGAAAATCGGCCAGGCTGCTGACCTTTGCTTCGGAATTGATGTGCAGCGACTTGTAGGCCGGGCTCATCCCGCTGTCGTTATTGTAGACCCACAGCCCGCCAACTTGCGATCCGGCCTCGAACAGGGTCACTTCGATACCCTGCTGCGTCAGATATCGGGCTGCGCAAAGCCCCCCTGCGCCGGCACCAACGATGGCAAAATGACGGTTCATGCGCGCGACCTGATCCAGTCGCCCGCTGCTGCCATGGCTTCGTCGGCACGGTCCAGCGATCCGACCATCCCCATGAAACCATGGTTCAAGTCGCCGTAGTGGACGAAGGTGGTCTCCACCCCCGCAGTGCGGAGCTTGTCTGCAAAAGCCTTGCCTTCATCGCGCAGCAGATCATATTCGGCCGTGATGACATAGGCGGGCGGAAGGCTTGCGAGATTATCGACGCGCAGCGGCGACGCGAACGGGTGCGCCCGGTCGGCAGGGTCGGTGATGTATAGATCCCAGCCCCACCGCATCGCACTGGCGGTCAGCCCGCAGTTTTCGCCGCGCTCGGCATAGGAAGCTGGCGGCGTATCGGGATAATCTGTGACCGGATAGATCAGCAGCTGCGCTGAAATCGCCGGACCACCCCCGTCGCGCGCGCGCAGCGCGGTCACGATTGCCATCGTTGCACCGGCGCTGTCGCCTGCCACCACGAGCCGCGCCGGATCGCCGCCGAAACTGGCGGCATTGGCGTGGGCCCAGATCGTGGCCGCAAAGCAGTCGTCCGGGCCGGCAGGGAAGGGGGCTTCGGGGGCCAGTCCATAATCGACCGAGACCACGACCGCCCGCGATTGCAGGCACAGATGACGGCAAAGCACATCGTGCGTGTCGATGCTGCAGATCACGAAGGCACTGCCGTGGAAGTAGGCGATCACGGCATGACCATCTTCAAGGTCCGGCCGGTAAATGCGCACTCTCACCTTGCCGCGCGGCCCCGGGATCATGCGGTCTTCCACATGGGCGACATCCGGTCGCGGCGTCTTGGCGGCCTGCGCCTCGTAATTGGCACGCAGGACGGCAGGTTCGACGCTTTCCATCGGCGGCAGATCGGCAGAGGCGTCAAGGATTGCCTGCAACCGGGGATGCAAGGTCATGTCAATCTCCATTCACAATGCGAAATCCAGCGTATCCGCTGGCTGCGACCTCGTCGCAGATCGCCCGGTAACGACCGATGCCGCCAACAAAGGGCAGGAAAACGCGGGGTTTTCCGGGAATATTCGCGCCAAGGTACCATGAGTTGGCCTGCACGAAGAGCGTGGCCGCAGCCGCATCGTTGACCTGCTCGACCCACACGTCCTCGGCCGAGATTTCAGGTTCGATCCGTGTGGCGCCGGTGTAGGCAAGATGCTGGATGCAGTCTGCGATCCAGTCGATATGCTGTTCGATGCCGACGATCATGTTGACCAGCACCGAAGGGCTGCCCGGCCCGGTCACGATGAACATATTGGGGAAGTCCGCCGTCATCAGTCCCAGATAGTTGCGCGGTCCGTCAGCCCATTTGTCGCTTAGCGCCACGCCACTTCTTCCGCGGATATCGATCTGTGTCAGCGCACCGGTCAGCGCATCGTACCCTGTCGCACACACGATCACGTCGACCGCGAAAACCGCCTCCGTGGTGCGGATCGCTTGCGCCTCGATCGCCACCACGGGTGTAGCCTGCAAGTCGATGAGCGTGACATTGGGACGGTTGAAGGTCTCGTAATAATCCGATCCGACGCAGATGCGCTTGGCGCCCAGCGGATAGCCGCGCGGGCACAGCTTCTCGGCTGTCTCGGGATCATCGACCAGTTCGCGAATGCGCGCGTGCACGAAATCGGCGGCGGTCTGGTTGGCTGCCCGATCGGTCATGATATCGTTGAAAGCATGGACAAAGTTGACGCCGCCCAGCTCCCACCGACGACGATACTCCGCCTCGCGGGCTTCGGCGCTGACCGCATGGGCCGAAGTCTGGCTGAAGTCGTACAGCGTGCCCACCTGCCGTGCCTGCGCGCGATAATCGGCATAGGCTGCCTTCCATGCGGCCTGCTTTTCCGCAGCTAACGGCTGGTTGCGGGCCGGCACGACGAAATTGGGTGTGCGCTGCAGAACGACGAGCTTCTCTGCGGAACGGGCGATCTGTGGAATGGCCTGCACGCCGGATGATCCTGTGCCGATCACCGCAACCGATTTGCCGGCAAAGTCCACCCCGTCGTGCGGCCAGGTCGCTGTATGCAGGATCGTCCCTGAAAAGGTTTCGATGCCGGGAATGTCGGGCAGGCGGGAAGCCGACAGCGAACCGCTCGCCATAATGCAGAAGCGCGCGATGGCTACGTCGCCACGATCGGTTGTCACGTGCCAGCGGTCTGCTGCCGCATCGAAATGCGTAGAAGTGACCCTTTCGCCAAAGGAAATCAGTGGCCGCAGTTCGAAGCGGTCAGCCACATGATGAAGATAGGCGAGAATTTCGTTCTGCTGCGCATAACGTTCCGACCAGACCCATTCCTGCTGAAGCGCGTCATCGAAGGAATAGCTGTATTGCAGGCTTTCCACATCGCAGCGCGCGCCCGGATACCGATTCCAGTGCCACACCCCCCCGACATCGTCGGCCGCCTCAAAGGCGTGGACAGCAAGACCCAGGCCCCGCAGTTTGTGCAGCGCATAAAGCCCGGCAAAGCCAGCCCCCACGACGATCACGTCCAGTTCGCCCATCACGCCCCCATCTCCTCGCGAAGCGGCGCGCGCGGCGCAGTTCGCTGGCCGTTGAAGGTCGCAGGAAACAGGGTCTGCAATGCGCCATCGGCGCGGCGGACAAACCCGCGGTCGCGCACCTGCTGCGATGACAGCGCTTCGCCAAGATCGAGCACAGGCGACAGGCAGCAATCTACACCGGCGAATTGTGCTTCGATCTCTGCCAGACCGCGGCCGGCAAAAAACGACGTCAGTTCCGCGATTAGGTCCGTTTGCGGCATTGGATCGTTCTGCCGCGACGCCCAGTCCGGGCGGCCCGCTGCCGCGCAGAAATTCTCCCAGAACCGCGGCTCGACCGCGCCCAGCATGACGTGCCGGGCATCGCCTGTCGAGTAGACGTTATAATACGCCGCTGCCCCGTTGAGATAGGTTGAGCCTGGCGTCGGCACGGTGCCGTTTGCACCCCATTCGGCCACCTGCATCGATTGCAACGGCATCAGGGTATCGGCAAGACCCAGTTCGATATGCACCCCTTCGCCCGTTCGCTGCCGGGCATTGAGCGCGCCGAGAATGGCAATCGCGGCATAAAGCGCGCCTGCCATATCCGCGATTGGCGGGTCATAGAACACCGGCGCGTCGCGCCCGTTGCGATGCAGAATGCCGCTTTGCGCTAGATAATTGCCGTCATGGCCCGCCGCTTCGGTAAGCGGGCCCTCGGTGCCATAGCCACTGATCGAGCAATAGATTAGCGCCGGACTGCGTGCGGCAACCGCCGCGTAATCGAGTCCCAGCCGCTTCATGACGCCCGGGCGGAAGCCCTCGATCAGGACATCTGCATCGGCCAAAAGGTCGTCGATCATCTCGCGCCCGCTTGCGGATTTGAGGTCGATCCGGCGCACCGCTTTACCGGCATTGAGGCTGGCGTAGAACACTGGCTCTCCGTCCGACCCGCGCGGCCCCAAAGACCGCATGCCGTCTCCCGAGGGAGGTTCGATCTTTATCACCTGCGCGCCCATGTCAGCCAAGATCTGGCTTGCAACCGGCCCTGAGACGTAGTGCGAAAGATCGACGATTTTCATGCCCGAAAGGAAGGAACCAACATCAACCAAAGCACTGACCCCGGCGGGTCAGACGCCCGCTATCCAGAAGATATTTCTGGTCAGACTTAAATCATACCGACTGGTAATTGGCAAGCGTGGTTTGGTCAGTTCGACCAACCGCCATCAATCACATGGCATTGGCCTGTGATAAACCGGGCTGCGTCGCTGGCGAGGTACAGCGCAAGACCGGCGATCTCTTCTGCCTGCCCGAATCGCCCAAGCGGTTGTCGTGCAACGAAGGCCGTGCGGGCCTTTGCGTAATCGCCGCTCGCCTGCATCCGCGCCTCCAGCGCAGGAGTCTCGATCGTTCCGGGGCAGATTGCATTTGCGCGAATGCCTTGTGCAGCGTGATCTGCCGCAAGCGCTTTAGTCATGCCAATGATTGCCGCCTTCGTCGCGGCATAGGCGAACCGTTCGGGTACACCGCGAACGGAACTGGCAACCGACGACATCGTGATGACCGATCCGCCGCCTTGGGCGATCATCCCCGGCAGCAACCCGCGGATCATCCGAAACATGGCCGTAACATTGAGAGCGAACGCCCTATCCCAGTCAGCATCGCTGCAGTCGAGGACCGTGCCATAGGGTACCAGGCCCGCACAAAGGAACAGAACATCCACTGGCCCTGCCGCGCCCACGAAGGCTTCGGCCGCGGCGGCATCCGTCAGGTCGAAGGCAAACGGCTCACAGGCGCAGGAGACCTCAAGCGATGCGAGCGCAGCCGCATCGATGTCGACGGCCAGAACGCGGGCGCCTTCGCGTGCGAAGCACTCGGCGCTGGCTCTGCCGATCCCCTGACCGGCACCGGTGACGATGGCTGTCTTCCCGCGTAAGGTTCCCGGTCCGGTCAATAGGGCGACTCCAGTCCAGCCAGAATCATCTCGGCATAGATCTTGCCGATTTCCTCGGCGTTGACGCTGCTTTCCGCCGGGCGGAACCAACGGTGCGTCCACCCGACAATGCCAAGCACGCCATAAGCTACGACCCTTGAGGAACCGACATTGCGGAACGACTTGTCGGTATAGCCTTGCTCGACGATCGCGATCACCGCCTCGGACATCTGCCTGTTGAGTTCGCGCATGTAATGCGACCATTCGGAGCGTCTGTCGCTGACATTGCTGAGGTTTTCTCGAATGTAGATATACATCAGCGGATAATGTTCGTCATAGGACGACATGAGCGCAATGATAAGGTCGCTGAGCTTGCGCCGGGGGCGCATGCTGCTCGCCTGAATCTTCTTCGCCAGCTCCACGTTGCGTTCCACTACGGCACAAACAATCTCGTCAAACAATTCCTCTTTCGACGAAATGTAATAATAAAGAGAGGCACGATCCATATTCAGTTCGGCGGCGACGGCAGTCATGCTAGCGCGCTGGAACCCCATACGATTAAAGACCCGAATAGCCGCAGCGGAAATTTCTTTGCGGCGCTGCTGGTGCGAGGCACTGGAATCCTCACGCGCAGCAGTACGCCGCTTGCCAATGCCACTTTCGGAAGATGTCGTCATGGAATTGACTTTCCCATAAAGCGCAGCCGATGTTGCAAACAAACTGGCTTTTTTAGTCTATACATGGTCTGCGTCCCGCTCGAGCAACACAAATGCTCGCTCCCGCATGGGCTTGGGAGGGCGCCTGCCGCGATCGGTGAAGCTCATGGGGTCAAAAGACAAAAGGTAACTACGATATCTCTAAATGACGCCGTAAATTAAGCTACTAACCTAATGCGAAGCGCGCCTGAGTCAACGTCTATGTTGATCCTATTCCAAGCCGCGTCGCGACCTGAAGCGGCTAACAATCAATAATTTAACTCTCCATGCGCATTCCTGACCTGTCACGACATGGCGCTTATAGTACGGCTGCATGGGTGCGCCCGACAATCTGCGTGGCTGGAGTCGGCAAGTAGCGAGCGGCGCCCTATCCGTCCAGCGGCCAGACGGTCAGTATAGACCTCTATCGCCGTGACGTGGCGCCGTACGAGATGACAAATTGAAGAGAGGCTCTCATCGACCCTCTGGCGCCACCAATTCCTGTGGAGCGGCACGAACGCTATCGAACAGCCATTGCCTTGCCACTCTCACACGAGCGAGATTGTGCGTATCGCGGTGGGTCACGATCCAAAAGGTGCGGAGGATTGAATGGTCGGCACAGACTGTCTCTAGCGCCTGGTCTCGGTCACCAATGAAGCAGGGTAGAACCGCAATTCCGACTCCTTCCGCGGCCATTCGATGCTGAGCATTGATGCTTGAAGAGCGGAGCTGGGCCTTCAAACCTGGGCTCAGTTCCTCCAGATAATTGAGCTCGGGCGCGAACACGAGATCTGGGACATAACTGATCAGCGTGTGGCCTTCTGAGAGGTGCCCCGGCGTGCTGACGGGGGGATGGCTGGCGATGTAGCTCTTCGCCGCGTAAAGCCTCAATTGATAGTCTGCTAGCTTCTGGCATATCACAGGGCCAGTTCTGGGGCGCGACAGCATTACGGACAGGTCAGCTTCGCGGCGGGAAGGATTCAGGAAACCGCTGTTTGCAACGAGGTCGACGACCAGCTTGGGGTGCTGCATCGCCAAGGTGCGCAAATGGCGCGCGAGAAACTGGCTGCCGAAACCTTCTGCGACGCTGAGGCGCAGGTTGCCGGCGACGCCGTAGGGCGCGCTGGCGTCATCTCCAATTTCTTCGGCCGCAGCAGCCATTGTTTCGGCCTTGGCGAGAAGCGCTTCTCCCGCCTCGGTCAGTTCCTGCCCGGTACGCTGTCGTTCAAAAAGCGCCGCGCCGAGACGCGCTTCAAGTCGCTTGAGCTTTCGCGCAACGGTGGTGGCGTCTTGTCGTAACAGGACGCTGGCTTTGCCGATCTGCCCAGTTTGCGCGACAGCAATAAAGGCGCGGATATCTTCCCAGTTGAGACGCTGCATATTTGCAGGTCATACCTGTGATCTATCTCGTTGTCTGCAGAATTCCTTGGAGTAGTTGGGGGGGATAAGAACCGCTAGTAGGATATCTGCATGCGTCAGATCGACCATTTCATTGTCGGCGACAGGCCCGCGCCGGTGCGCAAGCACGCCATCTGGAACCCCTCGACCGGCGAAGTGCAGGCCGAAGTCGGGCTCGGCGATGCGGCGTTGCTCGCACAGGCCGTCGCGACCGCCAAGCGCGTCCAGCCTGCCTGGGCCGCTACCAACCCGCAGCGCCGCGCGCGGGTGATGTTCGCCTTCAAGGAACTGGTCGAGGCGAACATGCAGAGCCTCGCCGAGATGCTCTCCAGCGAACACGGCAAGACCATCCCCGACGCGCGCGGCGACGTGCAGCGCGGGCTGGAAGTGATCGAATATGCCTGCGGCCTGCCGCAGATCATGAAGGGCGAATACACCCACGGCGCGGGGCCGGGGATCGATGTCTATTCGGTCCGCCAGCCGCTTGGCATCGGGGTCGGCATCACCCCGTTCAACTTCCCGGCGATGATCCCGATGTGGATGTTCGGCATGGCCTGCGCGGCGGGGAACGCCTTTATCCTCAAGCCCTCGGAGCGTGACCCGAGCGTGCCGGTGCGGCTTGCCGAACTGTTCCTTGAAGCGGGCGCGCCCGAGGGGTTGTTGCAGGTCGTCCACGGCGACAAGGAAATGGTCGACGCGATCCTCGACCACCCGGATATCGCCGCAATCAGCTTCGTCGGATCGTCCGACATCGCGCAATATATCTACGCGCGCGGTTCTGCGAACAACAAGCGGGTGCAGGCGTTCGGCGGGGCGAAGAACCACGGGATCGTGCTGCCCGATGCGGACCTCGATCAGGTCGTTACCGATCTGACCGGCGCGGCCTTCGGCTCGGCGGGCGAACGCTGCATGGCGCTGCCCGTCGTGGTGCCGGTAGGCGAGGAGACGGCGGAACGCCTCAAGGAAAAGTTGCTCAAATCCATCGCGGCCCTGCGCATCGGCGTCTCGAACGATCCCGACGCGGATTACGGCCCGGTCGTGACCGCTGAACACAAGGCGCGGATCGAACAGTGGATCACCACCGCCGAGGAAGAAGGCGCGAAAATCGTTGTCGATGGGCGCGGGTTCACCTTGCAGGGGCATGAAAAGGGCTTCTTCGTCGGCCCGACGCTGATCGATCACGTCACCCCGCAGATGAAGTCGTACCAAGAGGAAATCTTCGGCCCCGTCCTCCAGATCGTGCGCGCCAAGGACTTCGAGGAAGCGGTTCGCCTGCCCAGCGAGCATCAATATGGCAACGGCGTCGCGATCTTCACCCGCAATGGCCACGCCGCGCGCGAATTCGCGGCGCGGGTGAATGTCGGGATGGTCGGCATCAACGTGCCGATCCCGGTGCCGGTCGCTTACCACAGCTTCGGCGGGTGGAAGCGGTCGGGCTTCGGCGACATTGACCAATACGGCACCGAGGGGCTCCGGTTCTGGACCAAGAACAAGAAAATCACCCAGCGCTGGCCCGACGGCTCGCCCGACGGCTCCAACGCCTTCGTCATCCCAACGATGGGGTGAGCGCCAGACTCGCTCCCCTTTACGACATTCCGCCCTGGTGTCCGCCCGAACAATTTGCGGGCGGACACCAATTTTTGCCGGAAAGCTTTCAATGACAAACCAGTTTCAACTTAACGACGATCAGCTCGCCATCCGCGAAGTCGCGCAGCGCTTCACCGCCGACCGGATCACCCCCCACGCCGCCGAGTGGGACGAGAAACACATCTTCCCGCGCGACATCATCAAGGAAAGCGCCGAGCTGGGCTTTGGCGCCATCTATGTCTCGGAAGAATCGGGTGGGATTGGGCTTGGGCGGCTGGAAGCGGCGCTGATCATGGAGGCGATGGCCTATGGCTGCCCTTCGACCAGCGCCTTCATCTCGATCCACAATATGGCCGCATGGATGATCGACCGCTTCGGCGGGGAGACCGTCAAGGCGAAGTATCTGCCTGACCTCGTCACGATGGAGAAGATCGCCAGCTATTGCCTGACCGAACCGTCGAGCGGGTCGGACGCCAGCGCGCTGCGCACCACCGCACGCCGGGATGGGGATCACTTCGTTCTCAATGGCACCAAGCAGTTCATCTCGGGCGCGGGCGCTAATGAGGTTTACGTGGTGATGGTGCGCACCGGCGAGGATGGGCCGAAGGGCATCTCCTGCCTCGTGATCGAGAAGGACATGCCCGGCGTCAGCTTTGGCGCGAACGAGAAGAAGCTCGGCTGGCATTCGCAGCCGACCGCGCAGCTGATCCTTGAAGACGTGCGCGTGCCGGTGGAAAACCTCGTCGGCGGCGAGGGCGAGGGCTTCCGCATCGCGATGATGGGACTGGATGGCGGGCGGCTGAACATCGGCGCCTGCTCACTCGGCGGCGCGCAGCGATGCCTCGACGAGGCAGTAAAGTATACCAAGGAACGCACCCAGTTTGGTCAGCCGGTGGCTGAGTTCCAGAACAGCCAGTTCATGCTCGCCGACATGGCCACCGATCTGGAGGCGGCGCGCGCGCTGCTCTATCTCGCGGCCGCCAAGGTGACGGACAACGCGCCCGACAAGACGCGCTTCTCCGCCATGGCCAAGCGGCTGGCGACCGACAATGGATCGTCCGTGGTCGACCGCGCGCTCCAGCTGTTCGGCGGGTATGGCTATTTGCAGGATTACCCGATCGAACGCTTCTGGCGCGATCTCAGGGTGCACTCGATCCTCGAAGGCACCAACCAGATCATGCGCATGGTCGTGGGCCGGGACCTGCTGCGGCAGTGATAGCGCCGGCAGAACATTACATAATCAGGCCATGCCTGACCTTGCTAAATCGCACAGGTCCGGCGTTGAACGTCGAAAGAACTGCATCATGAAAATTGCCTTTATCGGCCTCGGCAATATGGGCGGCGGAATGGCTGCCAATCTGGTGAAGGTTGGCCATGAGGTCCGTGCCTTCGATCTCAGCGATTCCGCGCTCGCCGCCGCCCGCGAGGCGGGGTGTTCGACCTTCGCTACGGCCAAGGAAGCCTGCGTAGAGGCGGAAGCGGTCGTCTCAATGCTGCCCAACGGAACAATCGTAAAACAGGTCTATTGGGACGACGTCATCGGCCACGCCCCCGAAGGCACGATCCTGCTCGATTGCTCGACCATCGACGTCGCCACTGCGCGCGAGGTGATCGAAGTGACCGGGGCTCATGGCTACCAGATGGTCGATGCGCCTGTATCGGGCGGGATTGCCGCAGCCAATGGCGGGACGCTGACCTTCATGGTCGGCGGCTCCGACGAGGCGTTCGCCCGCGCCCAGCCGATCCTAGCCGCGATGGGCAAGGCGGTGATCCATGCAGGCGACGCGGGTAATGGGCAGGCCGCCAAGATCTGCAACAATATGCTGCTCGCCATCCATATGATCGGCACCTGCGAAGCCTTCGCGATGGCGCAAAGGCTGGGGCTGGACGCGCAGACCTTTTACGATATTTCAAGCGTCTCAAGCGGCCAGTGCTGGTCGATGACATCCTATTGCCCGGTTCCCGGCGTCGGCCCGATGACGCCCGCTGACAACGACTACCAGGGCGGGTTCGCCGCCGGGCTGATGCTCAAAGACCTCAAGCTAGCAATGGAGGCAGCCGACGGGGCAGGGGCGAAGGTCGAACTCGGCGAGCACGCCCGCGCGATCTATGAAGCTTTCGCCAAGGAAAGCGCAGGATTGGATTTTTCCGGATTGATACGTGGCCTTAGCTGATCTCCAATTGTTATGCGCTGCCGCGATCAATCGACATGATCACAGAACGCCTGCCATTGAATGATCGGGAACGCTTATTCATCGAGTTTTTGAAATAGCTAAACTGGCATTTACGGCACAGCGATGGTCGCGATTTCTCAGCCAGTTTCGGCCATGAGCCCGCTGCCAGCCCAACAGCCGACATGCGGCTTCAGCCCCTGCTAGCTAAAACTCTCCGTTCCGCAACCGGCTGAGATGCAGTCGATATGTCGGTCCGTTTGTGCGAAGACAGATTGTCGGCCTCTGGCAGAACTGGCCGTTGGACACGCCGTGCGCGAATGACAAGGAAGTCCAGAAAGAGCTACACTATGGCAGGAAGTCATGCCATTCCAATGATGGCTATTTGGTCCGCAATCGGGAACAAGTTTAGTACATCTGGACTAGGGTCCGGACTCATAAACGGGATTCACAGCGGCGCCGGGTTGTGATTCAACTGCCTCCAGCGAGGAGGTACGGTGAATGGCGGATTTCTTCTGGTTTTCTGATGAGCAGTGGGCGCGGATCGAGCCGCTCCTGCCGCAGGATACGCGTGGGATGCCGCGGGTCGATGACCGGCGGGTGCTCTCCGGCATTGTCCACGCATTGAAGAGCGGCGGTCGTTGGGGCGATTGCCCCGAGCACGTCTACGGCCCGAAGAAGACGCTCTACAACCGTTTCCGGCGTTGGGCCGAGCGCGGTGTGTGGGAGCGCATCTTTGCTGACCTTGCCGGGCTCGAAGGCGTGCCGTCGAAACTGTTCATCGACAGCTCGTGCATCAAGGTTCACCGCACTGCTGGTGGCGCAAAAGGGGGGCCTTGGCTCATGGTATCGGCATCACCAAAGGCGGGCGCAACACCAAGCTCCATGCAGTCTGCGACGAGAAGGGCCGCCCGCACGTCCTCCTGCTGACCCCCGGCAACACGCACGACGCAAAGGTCGCCGTCATGGCGATCAATGCCGTTCCGCCCTCGGAATATCTGGTCGCTGACAAAGGCTACGACAGCAACGCCTTGCGCTCATGGCTGATCGAGCGCGGCACAACACCGGTCATCCCCTCAAAGTCTAACCGCAAAGTCCAGATCCAACACGACAGGCAGATCTACCGCCAGCGTAACGTCGTCGAGCGCATGTTCTGCCGGTTCAAGGACTGGCGCAGAGTAGCAACACGGTTCGACTGCAACATCAAGACCTTCATGGCAACCATCGCCATCGTAGCCTTCGTCACGTGGTGGCTCTAATGAGTCCGGACCCTAACTATCTCTTCGGTATCTCTGGTCTATGAGTAGCTCGGATCCCGCTCAAAAGGCGTGAACTCTGTTGTAAATCATAAGCATGGCAGGGATAGTCATGCAGGCTAGAAGGCAGGTCTCTGTCGGAAAATCTGAAACCGGCTTGACCGGCACACCGTACGCGACGGGTCGCAATTATATCACTCTGATTTAAAACTTGAAAACGGCAAAAAATGGATATGGCAGCTTCTCAATCAAATCCGACTTGCCAATCGGATCCGATAAACTGGACGCTATATCGCTGAAAAAGCGTCACAACTCCATCAAGGTTGGCTATCTGAATCTGATTGACGATTCCCAACTTCGAATCAGAACCGGACTGTTCCAAGTTTTCCAAATGCATCCAGCAAATTTAGGGTGCCGGTTGAGGGCCAAGAAAATTTGGTGTGCATAACGTTCTTATATATTTCAGATAGATATGCCAATTTTTGGCTTCCCGCTACCCGCTCCAAAACTCCAGCAATTGCCGAAAGCCCTTCACGGCGCGTCAGGTCAGGCGGGCCAAACCGTTTCGCCTGTTCAGAACCCGTATCTCAGGCCGAGCCACACCGTGCGCGGTGCGGCGAGATCGGTGGAGCCGCCCTGGTTGCGGGTGATGACGGCCTCGTCGGTTAGGTTTTCAGCGCGCGCGATCACGGAGAGGCGGGGGAGCAGCGGCGCTGAAATGAAGGCGTCGAGCGTCGTCGCCGGGGCAAGGCGGTCGGTCTCGCGGTCGTCTTCGAACTGGGCTGAGACATGGCGCAGCGTGCCCGCCACCCGCCAGCCCGGCGCAGGCGTCCAGGCGAGGGTCGCGCTCGCGGCCAGCTCCGGCGTCTGTGCGGGGCGGTTGCCATCGAGATCGGCGGATTGCCCCGCCCCCCGCACCTCGGCGTCAGTCCAGGCAAGGCTCGCATCGAGGCTGACGGCACCCACCTTGGCCGCGACGCTCGCTTCGATCCCGCGCGCCTTTATGGCGGGAAGGTTCGCCCGGCGGCGCAGGTTGGGGCCGATGGTGACGTTGGCGATGGCGTTCTCGACCTCGTTGTCGAAGGCGGTGACCGAAATCACCACTTCGTTGACCGGCTGCCAGTCGAAGCCCACTTCGAAGCCCTGCAAGCGCTCGTTCGCGAGCTCCGCATTGGCCTGTGTGGTCACGGGGAAGACCACGAACGGACGGTAGAGTTCGTTCAGGGTCGGCAGTCTCAGGCCGGTATAGGCCGCCGCGCGCAGGTCGAGCCGGCGGGTCGCGTAGAAGAGCGCGCCTGCGCGCCAGCTCAACGTCCAGTCGGCGCGGTCCTGCGCAATGACTTCGCTGACCACCGCGCCAGCCGGGTTGACCGCGCGGTAGAACCCGCCCGTTATGCTGGAGCGGTCGGCGCGCAGACCGCCGTTCAAGGTCAGCGGCCCGATCTGCCAATCGTCCTCAAGGAAGAAGCCGAGGTTCTCGGTCGTCCCGCCCGCACGGCGGCGCTCGGTGATTGCGCCTGAGACGGCGTTCAGCGCCTCCTCCTGCAATTCCCCGTCGGCACGGCGATAGTCGGCGCCGATGCGGATGTCGTGTCCTTCAAGGATCGGCGGACGCAGCTCGAACTTGCCGCCGATGCCGGTCGACGGCGTGCGGCGCTGGTCGAGGGTCGGGGTGAAGCGGGTCGAGGAGATCACCACGTTGCCGAAGTCGCGCGCCTGGACATAGGCGAGCGCATCGAACTGCCAGTCGCCCCGTCCGACGATGCGGATCGAGGCATCCTCGCCGCTGCTGAAGGAATCCGCGCCGTTGAACCTGAGCGTGCGATCGTCGCGGAACACCCCGACGCGCGCCTGCACCTCGATCTCGTCCGTCAGCGGCGCGACCGCGCGCAAGGCGGCGTTCCAGCTATCGAAGCCCGCCCGCGCGGTGGCGGGGACACGCTGTTCGGCAGGCGTGGTGAAGAAGCCCTGCCCGCGGTCCCAGCGCCCGCTCGCCACGGCAAAGCCTTTGCCAAGCTTCTGGGTCAGCATGCCCGATGCCTCGGTCTCGGCCCGGTCGTTGATCGCCGCGCTGCCGAGGAAACTGCGGGTCGCCCCCGGCTCGGCGCTTTCCAGCTCGATCGTGCCCGCCAGCGCCCCTGCCCCGAACGGCCCCGACCCGCCGCCGCGCGTCACCCGGATCGTGCCGAGCGTCTCGGGCGCGATTGCCGACAGGGGGATATAGCCGAAGAACGGGTCCGCGAGCGGCACCCCGTCGAGAAGCACCAGCGCGCGGCTGGTGGCATTGCCGCCCAACGCCCGCAGGGTGACCCCCTGCGCGCTGGGGTTAGACGAACGGCTGTCCGAGCGGCGGAACTGCTGGAACCCGGCGACATTGCGCAGCACGTCCTCGATCCGTCCCGAGGCACTCGCCACGATGAGGTCGCGCTCGAGCGTCGTCGTGGCATAGATCCCGGTGGACAGCGCCGGATCGAGACCGCGCCCGGTGACGAGGATCTCCTCGGCCGCGGCAATGGGCTCCGCAGCCTCCTCGGGGGCCGCCTCCTGCGCCGCCAATGGCGCGGCGAGCGGCAGGGCGAGGAAGCAGCAGGACAGGCGCAACAGGGTCTTCATGATCGGCTTTCCGGCAAGGGCGGGGGTGGCGGCGGTAGTCGCTTCAGAGCATCCGTTCCAGCACTCTGTCGCGCAGAATGAAATGGTGGCGCAGCGCCGCCGCGATGTGCAGAACCGCCAGCGCGGCGAACAGCCAGCCGAGCAGCTCGTGTGCCTCGCGCCCCACCAGATAGGCGGGATCGGTGCGGGTAACGGCGAGCTTGGGCAGGTCGAACAATCCGAACCAGGTAAGCGGGTACTTGCCCGCCGAAGCCATGATCCAGCCCGACAGCGGCATCGCGAGCATGAGGCCGTAGAACCCGAGGTGCACGCCGCGCGCAGCAACCGCTTCGGTTCGGCCCGTGCCCGCCGGCATCGGCGGGGCGCGCCAGGTGAAGCGCCATGCAATCCGCACCAGGGTCAGCGCCAGCACGGTCATCCCGACGGATTTGTGCAGCGGAATGACGTTGATCGTGTCTTCCAGCGCTTCGTTCAGGAGGCCACCCGCGATGTTCCCGATCACCAGCACTGCGATGATCCAGTGCAACGCCCGTGCCCCGCGGTTGTAACGATGATCGGCGGCAATGGTCATGTCTGTCCTCACGCGGCTTGGGACCCAAGGGGCGAAGCGGTGTTCCGAGCCGCTTTTCGCTGCCCGGAACACCGTTTCTGCCGTCACCCGATAGCGGGCGCGCGATCAGAAGAACAGTATCGCGCCCAGCGCAATGCTGCTGCTTTCCGCCTCATTGCCTCCGTGCGCCTTGCTCATTGCGCGGGTGTATTCGGCGAGCAGCGTCACCCATTCGGTGAGGCCGTAGCGGACCTGCCCCACATAGCTCGAGTTCTTGCGCACCAGCGTGTTGCCGGCCGCGGTCTCGGTGGCGGTCAGATCGAGGTTGCTCTCGCCGTAGCTGCCGCCCACCGAGACTTTCCCGAAGGTCGCAAGGCCCTGAAGGTAGAAGCCGTCGCTCTTGCGCGCATTGCCGAGGGCGTCGGTGTCGAGCAGGTTGAGCACCGTCGTCCCCAGCCCGCGCGCGGTGTACCAGTTGGCCACCGCCGTGATCGGCCCGACCGTGATCTTGCCGCCTGCGTCCATCCCGCGCCCGGTGTAGGACACGAGGCCGCCCGTGCCTGCACCGATCGTCTCGTGCTTCTGGGTCACGCCCGAAGCCCACAGCCGCAGCGCGACATCGCCGAAGGTCTTGTCGTAGGTGACCTTGCCCTGGAAGCCGGGCGCGGTGTTGGTCTGCGCCGGCGCGGTCAGCGAACGCAGCGGCTGGAACACCCCGGCTGCGACCTTGAAGCCGGCAAAGTCCGGGCTGGTATAGGTGATCTGCGGCTGGAAATCGGTGTAGATGTAGCCCGATCCGATCCGCCCGAGGCTGGTGTTGGCCGGCGCAACGTTGCCGCCCGACGGCCCGACCGCGAGCAGGGTGATGTCGTTGAGGATCGCCTCGGAGCTGAACAGACCGATGTCGCGGCCCAGCTTCACCGTGCCGAACTTGCCGCCGATGGTCATGTAGACCTGACGGAAGTCGATCCCGGCCGTCGCGAGCGCCGTGGGCTGGCCACCGTTGTTGGCGCCGAGCGGGCCCAGATTGGCCGAGTTGATCCCCGGATACATCCCGAAGTGCGCACCGATGTCGAGCCCGGCCTGCTTGGTGGTCACGTCGATCAGCAGGTAGCCCGGCAAGAGGCCGTTGCGCACCGCATTGGAACTTTCGGTGCCGACCGTGGCGATCCCGCCGCCGACCGTGGTGGTCGCGGTGGGGGTGTCGGGGTTGTCGTTGACGTAGAAGGCGTTGATCGAGCCGGAGAACTTGATCGTCGCCGGACCCACCTCAAGCCCGATGCCCTTGTCGGTCATGCGCACCATCCGGCTCATGTCGAGCCCCTGCGCGGCGGCGTCCTGCGCCGCGACCTGGGGGGATGCGGCGGGTGCGGCGGGCGCTGCGGGCGCGGCGTTGCTCTCGGCGAGGATCTGGGCGTATTCCTCGTCGGTGAGGATGCCCTTTTCGTGCAGGCGCTTCAGGAGCTGCTGGGTGGCGCTCACCTGCGCCTGGGCAGGCGCGGCGGCGGCTCCCAACGCCAACGCGGCCACAGCTGCATGCAGCAAAAGTCTGGATCTCATGTCCTTCCCCCTTCGTATGTTCTCGTTGCCGTCCGATGCGGCTGCGCAAATGCTGCGCCCGCGCGGCCCGCGCCGAAATTGGACTTTGGTTCTCGTTCCTTGGTCTAAGGCAGGGGGGTCACGGTCGAGGAGGACGACGAAGCTGAAGGCGCGCGCGGGTCCTTCGGCCCGCGCGTGCCTTCAGCTTGCCCGGTCGGGGATGTCGTCAGCCGTCGAGGCGGGGGAAAAGTTCGGTCTCGAGCCGCGGGTAGAAGTGCGAGACCGAGCGGGTCAGCTCGTACCGCGCGGCTGCCATCCCCGAAAAGCGCGCCGGGATCGGCAGGTTCGCCGCCTCGGCCATGTCGAGCCCGCCCGCCACCGCTTCGCGCAAGCTCGTCTCGAGCCAGGTCAGCCAGTCGCGCGTCTGGGCGATCGCCGCGCCGGTGCGGCACAGGGGCCCGTGGCCGGGAACGCATTGGCGATGCGGGGTCGCGGCGAGCCGATCGAGCGCGGCGTGCCACCGAGGAAAGTCGGCATGGGGGGTCGCGGGCGCGCGGTCGTGGAACACGAGATCGCCAGCGATCAGCGTGCCGGAAGCCGTATCGACTATGGCAAGGTCGCCCTCGCTGTGCCCCGACAGCGCCATCAGGCGCAGGCTGCGTCCGCCGAAGACGACCTCGCCGTCTGCCGCAGCCGCAGTTGGCAGAACCACCTCGGTCCCCGCCATCCAGCCGTGCAGCATGCGGTACATCGCATCGGAAAAGCCGCTGCCGTCGCGCTCGATCTCGGACCGGGTGGCAGGCAGGGCGAGGATCTCGGCTGCCGGGAAAGCGCCGCTCCCGAAGCTGTGATCGGGGTGGAGGTGGGTGATGTAGACCCGCGCCACATCGCGCCCGGTCAGCCGGCGGGCGAGCGCCCCCAATGCTTCCCCGAAGCGCAGCGAGGGGCCGCTGTCGACCACGATCGCGCCCGCATCGCTCGCCATGATGACGCTGTTGGCGATCGCTCCGCCATTGGCAAATCGCAGCGCCTCGTCGGCGCCGCGCACCATCCACAGCCCCTCGCCGATGGGGGTCGCCTCGGGGGCGTAGGTTCCGGCGAATTGCTGAGCCAAGGCGGCAAAGGGGGCCGCCATCAGCGGCACGGCCAGCGCACCCAGCAGGACCCCCCGGCGCGCGATCATCGCCGCAACGCGGCCGCGATCCTCGCACCGCCTTCGAAGCCGAGCGTGCCGGCGAAGTCGTAGCCGCCGGTATCGCGCGCCGCCACCGCCAGCGCGCCGGACAGTCCGGGGGCGAGCATCAGCGTGAAGGCCGGGTCCTCGCTGACCGAGGCGTGGATCGTCATCCGGGCGAGCGTCCGGCCCGCCGCGTCGGAAAGCGTCAGCCGGTCGATGTTGTAGACCGGGATGTTCTCGACAAGCCCCGTGTCCATGGGGTGCCTGAGCGACAGGCGCACGCGGGTCGCATCCCCGCCGCTCCACGCCGCGCCGCGCAGCTCGCCCAGATGATCGGCCCAGTCACCGCGCACCCGGCTCAGCGGGGGGGCCGAGCACCCGCCGCCTGCCGCATCGACCCACTCGCCCGCGACATGCCACACCCCGTCAGCCGTCAGCACCGCGGCACGCACCGGGGTGCGCTGGTCGAGCTTGATGCGGGTGGCGAGGAAGGCCTGAGCGGCGAGCGGCTCGTACTCGACCGCGACGGGGATGGGGTTGAGGTCGGCGAAGATCACGATCCGCACCACATCGCCAAAGGCCCGCGCATCGACCGTGACGGGCAGGACATGCTGGTTCTCGGTCAGCACCGGCAGCGCCACCTGCACCCGGTCGTCGAACACGACTGGCGCGTCACCGAACAGCTTGCCCGCATGATAGGCCCACATCGGCGAGCCCAGCGGGTCCGCCGGGGACGTTTGGGCAAAAGCGGAGGCCGGAGCCGCCAGCAACGCCAGAGTGAGGAGGTTGCGCATCATACCAATGGCCAATGTATTCCCTCGCGGCGGGCAGCGCATATTGTACCATGGAACAAGGGAGGACCAGATGCGGGTAGCACGCGTGCTTGCGGGATTGGCCGCGCTGACGCTGCTCGCAGGCGCGCGGGCCGAAGATCCGCCGCGCCCGGCCGAGCCCGCGCTGTTCGATGCCGAGGGCTACCGCACCGCCCGCTACCGCGCGCCGGTGAAAGCCGATCCCGCCCCCGCCGCCGCCATTTCCCTCGGGGCGACGCTGTCGCTGGAGCCGGGGCGCGATGCGCTGTTCATCGACGTGACGCCGGTGGAAAGCGGCGTTCGCGATCCGGTGACCGGGATGTGGACGCTGAGCGATGCCCACCTCACCATCCCCGGTGCCTTATGGCTCCCCGAAACCGGGCGCGCACCGGTCGATGCGGCGCTGTGGCAGGCGCTCGAGGCACGCATTGCCGCGGCCCGCACCGCCGCACCCGGCCAGCCGGTGATCCTGTTCTGCCGCATCGATTGCTGGATGAGCTGGAACGCCGCGCGGCGGCTCGCACAAGGCGGGATCGGCAATGTCCACTGGCTGGCCGAGGGCACCGACGGCTGGCACGCCGCCGGCCGGGCGTTGGTTCCCGCCGTGCCCGTCACCGTCCCCGCATCACCGCAATCGCAACAGGAGAAGTGAGATGGCCAGTCTGGTCGTGAGTTACCCGCAAAGCGAAGGCGCGCGCTTCGATGCCGCCTATTACCGTGACACGCACATCCCGCTGGTCGAGGCCAGCTGGGGCGCGTTCGGGCTGACGGGGGCAGAGATTCTCTGGCCTGCCGACGCTGGCCAGCCCGCTGCCGCGATGGTGGTGCTGCGCTTTGCAGACAGCGCCGCGATCGACGCCGCGCTCGGCTCGCCCGCCACGGGCGCGGTGATGGCCGACATCGCCAACTTCACCGATATCCAGCCAAGCATCTACCGCACGGTATGAGAGGATGCGGGGCGCGGTCGCAGGTCCGACCTGCTCTCGCGTCCCGCACCGCTCCCACGACCCTCAGCTCTGCTGCTTGAGGTAGTCGATGATTTCCTGCCGCTTGGCCACATCCTTGATCCCTGGAAAGCTCATGCGGTTGCCGGGCACCATCGCCTTGGGGTTCTCCAGCCACTTGTGGAGCGTCGCCTCGTCGAGGACCAGGCCGGCTTCCTTGAGCGCGGGCGAGAAGGCGAAGCTGCCCTTGGCCGCGGGCTTGCCATAAACGCCGTAGAGATTGGGGCCGAGCTTGTCCTCGCCGCCCTTGTCTGCGGTGTGGCACACGGCGCAGCGGCCGAAGCTGGCAGGCGGCGCGACGACCGCAGCGACCTTGACCACTTCAGGCGCGGCAGCGGGCTTGGCTGCGGGAAGCGGAGCGGCGGCGGCGGCGGCCTTGGTGGGTTCGGCTGCCGGGGTTTCCTCTGCTGCGGGCGCCTCGGCCGGGGTGGCCTCGGCGGCGGGTGCGGCATCGGGTGCTGGCGCTGCGGTGGCGGCGGCCTCGGGCGCGGCCGTATCCTCGGCGCCGGGCTCTCCGCCGGAACATGCCGTCAGTGCCAATGCCAGCAGCGCGCCGGCAGAAAGTGAACGAAGGGCCATGGGCCATCCTCCCGTCAGGTTTCTGTTTCTATCCAAGCAAGACTGCCACAGCCGCCGCCCCTGCGACATTGCACCTTGGGACGATGACCCGCCGCCCGTGTCAGAAGCGCACGCCGATCCCGACAGTCAAGCGCCGCGGCGCGCCGGGGCCGAAGGCGCGCGGGTCCGAGGCGTTCGGCGCTTCCTCCAGATCGACCTCGTCGACCTCGCTGAAGGTGCCGAAGGTCGCGAAATCGCGGTCGAACAGGTTCCTCACCTCGCCGAACAGCGAGACTCCGGGCACAACCTCGATCCGCCCGCGCAGGTTGACCACGACATAGCCCGGCACTTGGGGGTTCTGGTTCGCCTCGTCGCCCACCAGCCGCTGACCCGAGCGCGCGATCATGTCGCCGCCGATGGCGAAGGCGCGACTGCCGATCCGGCCCTCGTAATCGGCCGTCAGCGTCGCGCTGTGGCGCGGGATGCCGGTCAGCCGATCCCCGCTCGCGACCGCGATCTCGCCCTCGTCATTGGCTTCGGGGTTGGCCGGGCTGCTCAGCACCACCGGCAGGCGGAAGGTCGCGTCGATGAAGGCATAGCTCGCCCCCAGCCGAAAGCCGCCGCGCTGTGCCCTTACGCTCGTCTCGAAACCCTGCCGCCGGGTCCGCCCGATGTTTTCGAAGAACCCGCGCCCGCGGGTGCTGGAGGCGATGAACTGGATGTCGTTGATATTGGTCGCGCGGTAGGCCGAGACGAGCCAGTCGATGCTCCACCCGCCGGTACGGTGCCGGCCCGATGCGCCCAGCTCGAAGGTCTTGGCGACCACCTGTTCGAGCGGCGGGTCGGCGATGAAGAAATTGGTGAGGCTGCACGGCGCGTTCTCGTCGGCGCAGGACAGCTCGGCCTCGGTGGGCACGCGGTTGCTCTCGGCATAGCCCGCGCGCAGGGAGACCTCGGGCGTCACAGCCCAGTCGAGTTCCACCCCCGGGTTGAGCCGGCGGAAGCTGTGATCCCCATTGAGCGCTGTGCCGAGCTGGTCCTCCAGCACGATCCGCGCATGGTTCCAGCGCAAGCCTATCTCAGCCGTCAGCGTGTCGCCCAGCGGCAGGGTGTCGCTGGCGAAGACGCCCCAGAAGCGCGAGCGGGTTTTCAGCTCGACCGGGGCGATGGCGTTGTCGGGCTGGTCGATGAACACGCCGAGCCCTTCGACGCTGCGATCCCCGGTCAGCGCGCCGAGTTCGGTCGAGGCGGCGAAATCGTTCTCGCTCGCATCGTAGCTGACCCCGAAGGCGAGGCGGTTGGCGCGCGCGCCCATTGCCTGTTCGGTGATGATCTGCGCGAGGAAGCCTTCCGAGCGCGAGCGGATGTTGCCGCGGTTGAAGACGCCGTAATCGCCGCCGCCGAGCACGTCGTCGATGGCATCGCCGTTGCCGTCGGTCAGCAGCGCCTGTTCCTCGTCCCCGTCATCGCCGACGCTTTCAAGGCAGAGCAGGCCTTCCAGCGCCGGATCGTCCTCGCATTCCTCGATATCGGCGGCATCGCCGTTGAGGAGCGAAGCCTTGCGGCGCTGGCGATACAAGGTCGCCTCGAAGCGCACGCCATCGCTGATCGCCGCCCATGGGTGGATGCTGATGCGACCATATCTGTTGCGCTGGTTGTCGGGCCAGGTGAACACCGATTGGCGGCGGGCCGCGAGCAATTCGACCGGGGCAACGCCATTGCCGGTCAGGTCGGTATCCGCGCCGATGAACTTGACGTGGACCCCGGCGCGCTCCCCGTCATAGCCCAGATCGACGAAACCATTGACAAGGTCCGAGGGGCTGAAGTCGCGCCACCCGTCCTCCTCACGGTATTGCACTGCGCCAAACCAGCTGAACCCGCCGCGCGCGCCGCCAGCGGACAGCGCAAGATCGCGCTCGCCGTATGATCCGAGCGCGGCGGTGCCCTCCACCCCCTGCTGGGTGCGGCCCGTCGCGGTCTCGATCACCAGCGCCCCGCCCAATGTGTTGAGCCCGTAGACCGGGCTTGCATCGCGCAGGCTGACGGTGCGGATCGCGGCATCGGGGATCAGCTCGAAATTGACCGTGTCGCCGAACGGCTGGTTGAACCGCGCCCCGTCGACATAGGCGGCCAGCCCCTGCGCCTGCCCGACCAGCGGCGAGGCGACATAGCCGCGATAGACAAGGTTGGGCTGCCAAGGGTTGTTCTGCGCGTCCTGCGCGGTGACGCCCGCGAAATTGCGCTGGAGGGCGGCGAGGAAGTCGGGGGCACCGGCGACAGTGATGTCGCGCCGTTCCAGCGTGAGCGCGTCGTCGAGGTCGAGATCGCCGCCGGGCGCGGTGACGATGATCGCCGCCCGCGGGTCATCTTTGTCCGGTGCGGCGGCGTCCTGCGCCTGCGCCGCTGCCGGTGCGGCCAGCGCGGCGCCTGCCAGCATCAAACTCCGTAGATTTCGCATAAGCCCCTCCTGTCGGGGCCGCTCGTGCGACCCTCGTCCTTTATCGCGTTCCGTGTGACGAACCAGCCTACTCCGCCAGCACCACCCCCCACGGGCCTTCGCCGGCAGGAATGCGGGAGACCACGCTTGCGCTCGCCAGATCGACCACCGCGACATCGTCGCTGGTGCCGTTGGCGACCACGGCACGGCTGCCGTCGGCGGTGATGGCGAGGTGCCAGGGCCGCCCGCCGGTCTTTACGTAGCCCGTCACCTTGCGGCTCTCGACATCGACCAGCGCGATGCTATCGGCCCGCCCAAGCGCGACGACCGCCGTCTTCCCATCAGGGGTGAAGCGGATGCCGCAGGGCAGCACCTTGTAGGCCATCGCCCCGGGCGGCGCGAAAGCGATGGTCTCGACGATCTCCCGCGTCGCGACGTCGATCACATGGACGGTCTGGCCGATCTCGGCGGCGACCCACACGTGGCGCCCGTCGGGCGTGAACTCGATGTGGCGCGGGCGCGCGTCGGTTTCGGTCTCGGCAACGGTTTCGCGGGTGGCAGGGTCGATCCAGCTGATCGTGTTGTCCTCCTCGCTGGCAACGAGCAGCCACTTGCCATCGGGACTGGCGGCGATGCCTTCGGGCTCCTCGCCGACCGCGACCTGCCAGGCGACCTTGCGCGCGGCGATATCGATCGCGGTCGCCGCCGCATCGTCCTCGTTGGCGACGAACAGCGTGGTGCCATCGGGCGAGAGGAAGAACTGTTCCGGATCATTGCCCGACGGCATGACCGCGACCAGCGCGCCGGTTTTCGCGTCACGGATCTCGACGGCATTGTCGAGGCTCGCGCAGATGTAGAGATACCTGCCGTCCCGGCTCAGCAGAATGCCGCGCGGGCGCTGGCCCACGGCGAAGGTGCCTGTCACCGCGCCGCTGGCGACGTCGATCACGCTGACGCTGTTGCCGCGTTCGTTGCTCACATAGGCAGTTTGGGCGGCGGCGGGGACAACCGGCAACGCGGCGGCGGTGGCGGCGCAGAGGGCCATGGAAAGGCGAGGAAATATCATGACCGGCATCCTACCTTTCCCGCTTGCACCCGCGATTGTACCAAAGTGCAATGGGGATTCGGCAGGCGTGGCGTAGTTTGATGCCACGGGAGATTGTCGCTGCATCTCGTCGGTGCGGCACCTGAGGTTTGAAGGGGTTTGTGCAATGAAGAACTACGCCGGACGCATCCTGCTGGGCGCGGCGATCGCCACCCTGGCAATGACCGCCGGGCCGCAGATCATGGCCCATGGCGACGTCACGCCGCAGGCGGTCGACACCTCCGACCTGCCCGATATCGGCGAGGCGTGGCTTGAGGCCAATCCCTACAGCGGCAATGCAAGGGCGATCGAGATCGGGGCGTCGGCCTACAACCAGAACTGCGCGCGCTGCCACGGGCTCGAAGCGATCTCGGGCGGCATTGCGCCGGACCTGCGCTATCTCGAACTCGGCGCATCGGGCGATGCCTGGTTCATGGAACGCTATCGCGGCGGCGCGGTGCGCGACGAGAAGGTCTACATGCCGGCCTTCGAGGAAGTGCTCGGCCAGAAGGCCGGTTGGGCGATCCGCGCCTTCCTCGAAACGAAGTACACGGAAGAATAAGGTGACAGGCAATCGCAGGGGATTCCTCGCCGGCATGGTCGGTGCAGGCTGCGCAATGGCCTTGTCGGGACCGCTCGGCGCGGCACCGCTTGCCAAGGTCAGGGAACTGGGCGTGCTGCGCGTCGGACTCTATGCCGACAACCGCCCCTGGTCGTGGGATATGGGCGGCGGCCGGCCTGCCGGGATCGACGTCGACCTTGCCATGGCGATTGCCGAGCAGCTCGGCGTGAAGGCGGACATTGCCCTGTTCCCCGCAGACGAGGACCTGTCGGACGATCTGCGCAACGTGATATGGCGCGGCGGGCTGCTGGGTTTCCGGCGCTGCGATCTGATGCTCCACGTGCCGTTCGACATGCAATTGTCGGCGCGCGAGGATCAGGTGGTGTTCGTCGCCCCCTATTACCGCGAGGAATTCACCGCCCTGTGTTCGGCCCAGACGCGCGATTGCGACATGCCGCCGCAGCGTTTCGTCGGCAGCAAGGTCGGGGCGGAGCTCGATTCGATCCCCGATTTCTACCTCGTCGGCGGCTTCGGCGGCATCCTGCGCGGCGATGTCGAGCACTATCCCACCGGCCATGCCGCAGCCCATGCAGTGCACAAGGGCGAGGTCGAGATGGCCGTTGCGACCCGCGCCCAGATCGAAGCCTCGATTGCCGAAAGCGCGGGCAGCGGCGCCAAGCTGCGCAAGAGCCCGCTGCCGATGTTGCCCTCGGAAGGATGGGATATCGGCATGGCAGTGCGCGAGGACAGCCGTTCGCTGGGCTTCGCGGTCGAGGATATCGTCGCGAAGATGACCGCCGACGGGAGCATGGCGGCGCTTTTCGGCAAAGCCGGCGTCACCTGGCAGCAGGCGGCCGCGACCCGCACGGTCGGCTAGGCGGTCAGGTGACTAGGCGGCCCGCCGCCTAGTTCCAAGGTTCAATTGTTGGCGCTGTCGCCGAGGGTAGGTTCGGATTTCCTGTTGGGGGTATGCCCCGTTCGGGCCTGACAGAGGCCGCGGGACACGAAAGAACAAGACGAGGAGGGTATCATGAAGGGCTTGAGAAACATTCTGGCTGCAAGCGCGGCGCTGGCAGGGATCGCGCTCACGGGTCCGGCGATGGCCGAAGATGGGCCGACGATGGATCAGCTGATGACCGATGCGGCCACGACCGGCGACGTGCTGACCTACGGGATGGGCCCGCAGCAACAGCGTTTCAGCCCGCTCGATGCGATCAACACCGAAAACGTGGCCCGCATGGTCCCGGCCTTCGCCGCATCGCTCGGCGGGGAAAAGCAGCGCGGGCAGGAATCGCAGCCGATCGTCTATGACGGGGTGATCTACGTTACCGGATCATACTCGCGCCTGTTCGCCTTCGACGCGCGCTCGGGCGAGAAGCTGTGGGAATACAACCACCGCCTGCCCGATGGCATCATGCCCTGCTGCGACGTCGTCAACCGCGGTGCGGCGATCCACGGCGACAAGGTGATCTTCGCCACGCTCGATGCGCGCCTCGTCGCCCTCAACCGCAAGACCGGCAAGGTCGTCTGGAACAAGATGACCGCCGACTACAAGGCCGGCTACTCCGCCACCGCCGCACCGATCATCGTCAAGAACATGATCATCACCGGCAACTCGGGCGGCGAGTTCGGCGCGGTCGGCGAAGTGCAGGCGCGCAATGTCGATACCGGCGAGCTGATCTGGACCCGGCCCGTGATCGAAGGCCACATGGGCACCTTGAACGGCAAGGACAACGGCATCACCGGAACGACCAATGCCTCCTGGCAGGGTGACATGTGGAAGACCGGCGGCGGGGCGACCTGGCTGGGCGGGACCTATGATCCCGATACCAACCTGATCTTCTTCGGCACCGGCAACCCGGCCCCGTGGAACAGCCACCTGCGTCCGGGCGACAACCTCTACACCGCCTCGACCGTGGCGCTCGACGCCGATACGGGCGTGATCAAGTGGCACTATCAGACCACCCCGCATGACGGCTGGGACTTCGACGGGGTGAACGAGTTCATCCCCTTCGATGCGACCTTCAAGGGCAAGCCGATGAAGCTCGGCGCCAAGGCCGACCGCAATGGGTATTTCTATGTGCTCGACCGGACGAACGGCAAGCTTCTGAACGCCTCGCCCTTCGTCATGCAGCCCAACTGGGCGAGCAAGATCGACCTCAAGACCGGGCGTCCGGTCTACAACGAGGCCAACCGCCCCGGCGCGCCGGGCACCGGCGAGAAGGGCACATCGGTGTTCGCCAGCCCCAGCTTCCTCGGCGGCAAGAACTGGATGCCGATGGCCTATTCGCCCGATACCGAGATGTTCTACGTCCCGTCGAACGACTGGGGCATGGACATCTGGAACGAACCCATCGCCTACAAGAAGGGTGCGGCGTACCTCGGCGCGGGCTTCACCATCAAGCCGATCGCCGAGGACCACATCGGCGCACTGCGCGCGATGGACCCGAAGACCGGCAAGATCGTGTGGGAGTACAAGAACAAGGCCCCGCTGTGGGGCGGCGTGCTGACGACCCGCGGGAACCTCGTCTTCACCGGGACGCCGGAAGGCTACCTCAAGGCCTTCGACGCCAAGACCGGCAAGGAACTGTGGAAGTTCCAGACCGGATCGGGCGTGGTCGGGTCGCCCGTCACCTGGGAACAGGACGGCGAGCAGTATGTCGCGGTGATGTCCGGCTGGGGCGGCGCGGTGCCGCTGTGGGGCGGCGAGGTCGCCAAGACCTTCAAGGAAATCAGCCAGGGCGGATCGCTCTGGGTGTTCAAGCTGCCCAAGTGAGGGCAAGCACAGTCGGGGGGCAGGGCATCAGGTCGTGTCCCCCGCTGTTGCCAAACCGCCGGTCGTTCGGCGATAAGGACAGGCCATGACCGAGGCTCCATCGCTCGAACGCGTGCTGATCGTCGATGATCACGGCCTGATCCGCGATGGCCTGCGCGCCATTCTGCTGTCGAGCTTCCCGGATTGCGACATCGCCGAAGCCGCGAGCTTCACCGAGGCGCTCGAACGGCTTGAGGCGATGCCCGATCCCGACCTCGTGCTGCTCGATCTCAACATCCCCGATGCCTTGCGCTTTTCGGCGCTGGAACAGATCAGGGTCGATTTTCCGAGCCTGCCGGTGGTGATGGTCTCGGGCTCCTATGACCGGGTGACGGTGCGCGACGCACTCGCCGCGGGCGCGGCGGGGTTCCTGCCCAAGACATTGGACCGGGCGACCATCCTCGATGCGATCGGCCAGGTGCTGGCGGGCGAAATCTACGTGCCCGGCGAACTCCAGAATGACGCGATCGCCGAGCAGGAAGACAAGATCAGAAAGCTGATCGCCAGCCTCACCCCGCAGCAGCGCGTGGTGCTCGGGCATCTGGTCGCCGGGCGGTTGAACAAGCAGATCGCGCACGAGCTCGACATCTCGATGACCACCGTCAAGGCGCATGTCTCGGCGATCCTGTGCAAGCTCAACGTGTTCAGCCGCACCCAGGCGGTGATCCTCGCCAATCAGGTCGGGTTCGAAGGCTAGAGCAAAAGGGTCTCTAACCCGCCACCGCCATCTGCCGCAGCAGCGCGCGCAGTTGCGCAGGCTTGACCGGCTTGGTCAGCACCGAAAGCTCCTGCGCGGCGAGGCTCGCTCGCACTTCCTCGCTGCGGTCGGCGGTGACGATGGCGGCGGGCAGGCTGCCCGCGTGCACCGCGCGGATGCGGGCGACGGCCGTATCGCCGGTCAGCCCGTCTTCAAGGTGATAATCGGCCAGCATCAGCGCCAGCCCCTCGCGCGCGGCGGCATGGGCATCGGGATGATCGGGGCTGACGGCGGTGATCGTGCGATAGCCCCAGTTCTCCAGCAGCGCGCGCATCCCGGCAAGGATGGATTCGTCGTTGTCGATGACGAGGATCGCGCCGGCCCCGGCTGCCTGCCGGTCCATGGCAAGATGCGCCGGGTCGGGCACCGGAACGACAATCGGCTCGGCTGCACCAAGCGTGATCGAAAAGGTCGCGCCCGCACCCACTTCAGACTGCAGCTCGACTGCGTGCCCGAGTTTGAGGCAAGAACGCCGCACGATGGCAAGGCCAAGCCCGTGGCCGGGTATCTTGCGCGTCGCCTCCAGCCGCCGGAATTCCTCGAAGACGCTGCCCTGCAATTCGCGCGGGATGCCGGGGCCGGTGTCGGCGACCATGATTGTCACCTGCTCGCCAACGCGCTGCGCGGTGACCGCGACCTGCCCCACGGCGGTGTAGCGGATCGCGTTGGAGACGAGGTTTTGCAGCACCCGGCGCAGCATCTGCACGTCGCTGGCGACGAACAGCCCGGTCTCGGCAATGCGGAAAGTGAGCCCGCGCGCGGCCGCCACCGGCGCGAACTCCACGCGCAGCGCCGACAGCATCCGGTCAAGGTCGATGGTGCGGAACTCGGGCTGGATCGCGCCGGCATCGAGCCGCGAAATCTCGAACAGGCTTTCCAGCAGATCCTCGACCGAATCGAGTGCAATCCCCGCCTGCCCGACCAGCCTGCGGGTGCTGTCCGCCAGCCGCTCCTGATCGAGCGCGGAGACGAACAGGCGCGCGGCGTTGAGGGGTTGCAGCAGATCATGGCTGGCCGCAGCGAGAAAGCGGGTCTTGGAAAGGTTCGCCAGCTCCGCCTCGTCCTTGGCCTCGGCCAGCTGGCGGTTCACCTCGACCAGTTCGGCGGTGCGCTGCTTGACCGCGCGTTCGAGGGTGTCGGCGACTTCGGTCAGGCTTTTCTGGAACCGGATGCGGTCGGTGACGTCGTCGAAGGCGAAGGCCATGCCGCCGCTCGCCAGAGAGACCGAACGGATCACGAAATTGCGGCTGCCCATCATGCATTCGGTGCTGATGCGCGGCCCCCGCCCGCTGCGCCATTCGACCGCCTGGGGCCGGTCCAGACGGCAATGATCGAGGCAATGGCGCACGAAATCCGCGTGCGTGCCGATGGTGGCGAAGATGTCGCGATTGAGCCGCAGCATGTTCGCGAGTTCGTCGTTCCACGCCTGAAGCTGGCCATTGGGTCCGAACAGGCACGCGCCTTCCGACAGGGTATCGAGAGTCGATTGCAGCGCGAGGTTGCGCTCGGCCAGTTCGCGCGCGCGCTGGCGGGCGTCGGCGGCCTTGACGCTGGTGATGTCGGTATAGATGCCGACCGTCCCGCCCTCGGAGGTGCGCAATTCGTTGATCTGGAGCCAGCGCCCGTCGGCGAGCAGCTGGACATGAGCGCCGGTGTTGCGGTGGCGGGCGAGGCGTTCCTGCTTCCAGCGTTCGGGCGCGACGAGCGAGCCGAGGGTGCTGCCGTGCCCGGCGAGCAGGTCCACCAGTTCATCGAAGGTCGGCTGCCGCGCGACGACATCGCGGAACTCGGGCCAGATGTCGAGAAAGGCGGTGTTGCTCATCACCAGCCGGTCCTCGGCATCGAACAGGGCGAACCCGTCGGTCAGGGATTCGATCGCGTCGCGCAGCCGCGCGCGGGCGGCATCGGCGTCGAGATGGGCGGCCTCGATCTGGGCGTTGGTCGAGGCGAGCTTGACCATGGCCTCTTCCAGTTCGGCCGTCCGGTCGCGCACCATGGCTTCGAGGGTGATGGCGTTCTCGAACATCGAGAACGCGCCGCCGTGCAGGTCGCTGGCGCGCTCCACCCGGTCGATCAGCGCAGCGTTGATCGCCTCCAGCTTGCGCACCTTCTCGCGCAGAGCGACGACTTCGTCCGCGTCCGCATCCAGCGCAGTCGCCATCAGCGGCCGATCACCAGACAGCTCAGGGTCTGATTCAGATGCGCGGCGCGGAACTGCTCGCCATAGGTGTTGAAGCCCGCGACGTGGTTGGCGGCGTAGAGTTCGGACACCGGGCCGGTGATCTGGCGGCTTTCGGCATCGATGCGGTTGAGCACGCAATCGAAGCCGAGCACATGATCGACCTCGCCCACCTCCTCGCGCAGCCGGGCGAAGAACCGCTCCATCCGTGCGATCCGGTCAACCGGTTCGCCCACCGCGAGCACGATCCCCCGGTCGACCGCGCCGTAGAAGGTGAGGCTGCCGTCGGGATTGGCGGTCTGGACGGCGCGCACGTGATAGGTGCCCCCGGCGCGCACCATCGGCGGGTGGGCGGCGAAGAAGGCGGTGTCGAGCTCTGCCCCCGGGGCGCCCGCGAGGCGGCGGTATTCGTCGGCGGCGGGCGCGGCGTTGATCTCGTGGACGATGCGCCGTTCCGGATCGGCGGCGGTCACCACCATGCGCACCGCGCCGGGTTCGTAGAAGCACTCCGAATAGACCTGCATCGGCCGCGCGCTGGTGAGCATCACGATCGCCGCTGTGCCCGAGCGGAAGGCGCCGTCGCACAGCACACCGGTTTCGGAAAAGATCAGCCCGTCGCCGCTCGACCCGCCGATCAGCGGGATATCGCCGAGCGCGTCCTGCACCGTCATGGTCAGCAATTCCTCGCGGTGGGAGAGCCCGTCGACGAGGAACAGCGCGACCTCGCTCGCGCCGTCGCCGAGGATGCGGGCTTCGTGGCGGGCATTGGCGGCAAGGTGACGGATGCGGCGGCGCGCGTCTTCGGGGTCGAAGCTGTCAATGTCCGAGACGTGCAGCACGCGGAATGTGAAGTCCTTGGCCGGGAACCCCATGAACAGGAGGCTGTCGGCATCATAGCCGCGCCCGGTGATCTCGCCCGCGCTGGTGCATCCGGCAAGCGGGACATGGCCGAGCTTCTCGCCGATTGCCGCGGCCAGCACCTCGCGCGGGTAGCGGCTGGAGCAGAAGATGATCCCGCCCGCCAGCGCGCGTTCGCCGATCGCTGCGGCGATTTCGGTGACCGCTGCGATCGGGCATGCTGCGTGCGAGCTGGCAACGACGAGACCGCCAGCCGCCGAAGGGCGCGGTGCGTGCAATGGCCTCTCCCGTGTATCCCGAGGGGCGATACCCCCTTCCCTTGTGTCATAATGTTGCAAACACGGGCGGGCGGCAAGCAATTTCGGGTGCATCGCCATGGCCTCAGCCGAGAGAAAGAGCATCACCTGTCGGCGGCGGCCCGGCGGCATCAAGCAGCGCAGCCTCGGCATCGTCGAACACGCGGCTGCGGGTGACGAAGCGCACGCCTTCAGGGGCCTCGAGGCTCATCCCCGCCCCGCGCCCCGGAACGACATCGATGATGACCTGGGTGTGCTGCCAGTACTCGAACTGGCGCGCGCCGATCCACACCGGGGTATCGCCCGCGACAGCCCCAAGCAGCACGTCCTGCCCGCCGACCCGGAACTCCCCGCGCACAAAGCACATCGGCGCCGATCCGTCGCAGCAGCCGCCCGACTGGTGGAACATCAGCGGGCCATGCGCGGCGGCAAGGTGGGCGATCCAGCCTTCGGCCTCGGGCGTGGCGAGCACCCGCGGGGGCAGGTTCGGTCCGGTCATGCGTTCTCTCCTCGTCAATCATGCGAACAAAGCGGGGCGGACGGCCATCTGGCCACCCGCCCCGTGGGACGCCGGAACCCGCTCAGGGAGAGAGGTTTGCTGCGAGGCTCCGGCCGATCCTGTCAGAAGAAGCCCAGCGCCTTGGGGCTGTAGCTCACCAGCAGGTTCTTGGTCTGCTGGTAGTGTTCGAGCATCATCTTGTGGTTCTCGCGCCCGATGCCCGACTGCTTGTAGCCGCCGAAGGCCGCGTGCGCCGGGTAGGCGTGGTAGCAATTGGTCCACACCCGGCCCGCTTCGATCGCCCGGCCAAAGCGGTAGCAGGTGTTGGCATCGCGGCTCCACACCCCGGCGCCGAGCCCGTAGAGCGTGTCGTTGGCGATGGCGAGCGCGTCCGCATCGTCCTTGAAGGTGGTCACCGAAAGGACGGGGCCGAAGATTTCCTCCTGGAAGATGCGCATCTTGTTGTGGCCTTCCAGAACGGTCGGCTTGACGTAGTAGCCTTCGGCGAGCTCGCCGTCCTGGATGAAGCGGCTGCCGCCGGCCAGCACCTTGGCGCCCTCGCCCTTGCCGATCTCGATATAGCTGAGGATCTTTTCCAGCTGATCGTTCGAGGCCTGCGCGCCGATCATGGTCGTGGCATCCAGCGGGCTGCCCATCTTGATCGCGTTCACCCGGGCCAGCGCCTTTTCCATGAAGCGGTCATAGATCGATTCGTGGACCAGCGCGCGGCTCGGGCAGGTGCAGACCTCGCCCTGATTAAGCGCGAACATCGCAAAGCCTTCCAGCGCCTTGTCGAGAAAGTCGTCATCCTCGCGCATGACGTCGGCAAAGAAGATGTTGGGGCTCTTGCCGCCCAGTTCGAGCGTGCAGGGGATGAGGTTTTCCGACGCATACTGCATGATCAGGCGGCCGGTGGTGGTCTCGCCGGTGAAGGCGATCTTGGCGATCCGCTTGTTGGTGGCGAGCGGCTTGCCCGCCTCGATGCCGAAGCCGTTGACGACGTTCAGCACGCCTTCGGGCAGGAGGTCGCCGATCACTTCCATCAGCACCATGATGCTCATCGGGGTCTGTTCGGCAGGCTTCAGCACCACGCAGTTGCCGGCGGCCAGCGCCGGGGCGAGCTTCCACACCGCCATCAGCAGCGGGAAGTTCCACGGAATGATCTGGCCGACCACGCCCAGCGGTTCGTGGAAGTGGTAGGCGATGGTGTCGTGATCGATCTCGGAAATCCCGCCTTCCTGCGCGCGCAGGCAGCCGGCGAAGTAGCGGAAGTGATCCACCGCCAACGGCAGGTCGGCCGCCATGGTCTCGCGGATCGGCTTGCCGTTGTCGATCGTCTCGACCAGCGCCAGCATGTCGAGATTGTCCTCGATGCGCTGGGCGATGCGATTGAGGATATTGGCGCGCTCGGTGGTCGAGGTGCGGCCCCACGCGGCCTTCGCCTTGTGCGCGGCGTCGAGCGCGAGTTCGATGTCCTCGGCGCTGCCACGCGCGACCTGACACACACGCTTGCCGTTCACCGGCGAGATGTTGTCGAAATACTGACCCTTGACCGGAGCCACCCAGCGGCCGCCGATGAAGTTGTCGTACTTGCCCTTGATCAGGGCTTTGCCTTCGAAATTGCTAAGAGCCTGTTCCAGCATCGTGCTTCTCCTCTCGCCAAGGGTCTCTTGATGAGGGAATGTGCGCCCCTCGGCGGGCGGGGCCAATTGTACCTTAGGCTGAGACGGCCCGGCCGCGCGCGCGCGGGCTCAGTCGCCGACGAAATCGCCCGGGGTGCCCTCGTGCGGGGCCTCGTGGGTCGCCCAGTCCGCAGCCCCGGGAGGAGCGGCAGGGGCTCCGGTGGGGCCGCCTAGCGCCCCCGGCTCACCCTGCCGCAGCCGGTGGAGGTGCACCTTGGCAATCATGTTGGCGCTGATCGGGGCCGTGACGAACAGGAACACCGACACCAGCATCTCGTGCGTGGTCCATTGGCCAAGACCGAGCTGGAACCACGCGACCGAGGCGACCAGCATCGCCCCCAGCCCCAGCGTCGTGGCCTTGGTCGGGCCGTGGAGCCGCTCCATCAGCGAAGGCAGGCGCACCAGCCCCCAGCTGCCGATCAGCGCGAAACTGCCGCCGACCACGATCAGCCCGGCGACCAGCCATTCGGTGAAGGGGGCCGGGTTGCTCATTCGATGATGTCCCCGCGCAGAGCGAACTTGGCATAGGCGACCGTGCCGACGAAGCCGACCATCGCCAGCAGCAGCGCCGCCTCGAAGGAGGTGCCGCTGCCGCCGGCGATGCCGGCGAGGACGATCAGCCCGATCACGTTGATGACCATCGTGTCGAGGGCAAGGATGCGGTCCGCCAGCCCCGGCCCCTTGAACAGGCGCCACAGGTTCATCGCCAGCGCCAGACCCAGGCACGCGAAGCCGAAGGCGAGCGCCGCCTCGAGAACGCCGCCCATCATGCGAAGACCTTCTTCAGGCGGGCCTCGTAGCGCGTCTTGACCTTCGCGATCTCGCGCGCGGGATCGGGGGCGTGGAGTGCGTGGACCAGCAGGAAGTTGCCGCAGGCCGAAACGTCCGCTGACACCGTGCCCGGGGTAAGACTGATCGTGCCGGCGAAGACGGTGATCGCCTCGGGGGTGTCAAGCTCGAGCGGTACCGTCAGCCACGCCGGGCGCAGCTTGCGGTTGGGCACGAAGAGGATGATCGCGGCGACCTGGAAATTCGCGACCACGATATCCCACAGCACGATGCCGCAATAGGCGAAGGCGGGACCGAAGCGCACGTCAGGCCGGCCGGGCCACCACGGCGCGGTGAAGATCGGCACCAGCACGCCGACCACAAGCCCCAGGAACAGCGTACCGAAGGTGAGATCGCCGACCATCACCATCCACATGGCGACCAGCAGTGCGGAAAGGCCGGGGTGGGGCAGGAGGCGGGCGATCATCGCGCGGTCTCCGTCAGCACCGCCGCTGCGCTCGCCGCCGGATCGAGCACCTGTGCGGCGGCCGCAGCGGCAAACCCGCTCACCGGGCCTGCGCCCGCCGAAAGCGCCGCCAGCAGACCGAGCGTCAGCGCCGGGGCGACAAGGTCGCGGCGGCCCGCGGGCGCAGGCGCAGGCGCAGGCGGGGCATCGCCGCCGCCTTGCGCCGTTTTCCAGAACACGGCGCTCCCCGCACGGGCGAAACCGATCACGCCGATCAGCGTCGTGCCGAGGATCACCCCCCAGGCCCAGCCCCAATCGGGCAACGAAGCGACCGCTCGAAGGATCAGCAGCTTGCCGATGAAGCCCGAGAGCGGCGGCAGGCCGCTAGCGGCGATGGCGGCGGCCATGAACATCATTGCCGCGATCCCCCGCCCCGCGAAGGCCGGGCCCGGCGCGGCATGATCGGCATAGGCCCCGCGCCGCCGCGCCGCCACGTCCGCGACGAGGAACAGCGCTGCTCCGGCCAGCGTCGAGTGGACGAGGTAGTAGAGCGCCGCCCCGAGGCTCGCCGCGCTCCACCCCGCGACCGCGATCAGCAGCGTGGCTGTGGACCCGATGACGGCGTAGGCGGCCTGCTCGGACAGGCTGCGCGCGGCGAACACCCCGACAAAGCCGATGACGGCGCTCACCAGCGCGGCCGGGAGCAGCCAGGGCGCAGGCACCCAGGCGGCCGCCCCCGCGCCCTCGCCGAACACCTGCGGCACCACGCGGATGATCGAATAGACGCCGACCTTGGTCATGATCGCGAACAGCGCCGCCACCGCCGGGGTAGCGACCGCATAGGTGCGCGGCAGCCACAGGTGGAGCGGCGCCACGGCCGCCTTCAATGCGAATACGCTGACCAGCAGCAGGCCCGCGATCCGCAGCATCCCCTGATCCTCGGGCGCGACCACCGACACCGCGAGCCCCATGTCGGCCATGTTGAGCGTGCCGGTCAGCGCATAGAGCATCCCCAGCGCGATCAGGAACAGCGAGGAGCCCACGAGGTTCACCACCACATATTGCACCCCCGCCTTCAGCCGCGCAGGGCCCTGCCCGTGGAGCATCAGGCCATAGGAGGCGATCAGCAGCACCTCGAAGAACACGAAGAGGTTGAACAGGTCCCCGGTCAGGAACGCGCCGTTCAGCCCCATCAGCTGGAACTGGAACAGCGGGTGGAAATGCCAGCCCTTGCGATCCGCGCGGGTGAGGACGGCGTGCAGCAGCGTGACGATGGCCAGCACCGATGCCAGCACCAGCATCAGCGCCGCCAGCCGGTCCGCCACCAGCACGATCCCGAAGGGCGCGGGCCAATCGCCGAGCGCATAGGCAAGGATTGTCCCGTCCGAAACCCGCGCCATCAGCACCAGCGCGCAGGCGAGCTGCGCAAGGCACGCGGCAAAGGCGATGCCCAGCGCCAGCGCCCGCCGCCGCCGCATCGCCAGCAGCGCGACAGGCGCGGCCAGTGCGGGGATCGCCACCGGCAGGATCGGGAGATGGTCGGCCAGTGTCAAAGTCTGGTCTCCTCCCCCTCCGCCGGCCCGTCGGCGCGGCCCTCCGCCAGCCCGTCCTGGGCATCGCAGGGCACAGGGGCGCCATCGACATGGTCGCTCCCGGTTTCGAGGAAACTCCTCAGCGCAAGGATCACCACGAAGGCGGTCATCCCGAAGGTGATGACGATCGCCGTCAGCACCAGCGCCTGCGGCAGGGGGTCGGTATATTCGGTCACCGCCTTGTCCCAGATCGGCGGGCGGCCCAGCACCAGCCGCCCGCTGGCGAACAGGAACAGGTTCACCGCATAGGAGAACAGCGTCAGGCCCAGCACCACCTGAAAGGTGCGCGCGCGCAGGGCGAGGTAGATCCCGCCCGCCACCAGCACGCCGATCGCGCTCGCCACGAGGAATTCGTAGGTGATCACGAAGCCTCCTCCCCGGCGTGCGCCGCGGCATGGGCGCGGGCGGCGCGCTGGCTGACATGGCTCAGCTGCGCCAGCGCCAGCATCACCGCGCCGACCACGGTGAGGAACACACCGGTATCGAAGGCCATTGCGCTCGCCAGCTCGAACTTGCCGATCAGCGGCAGGCTGAAATAATCGAACCAGCTGGTCAGGAACGGCAGGCCGAATGCCATTGCGCCAAGGCCCGTCGCCATCGCCACCAGCACGCCCCAGCCGATCAGCTTGTGCTCGCCGAAGGGCTTTCTCGCATCCGACCAGTCAAACCCGGCGGCAAGATATTGCACGAGGAACGCCGCCGCCACCACCAGCGCGGCGATGAACCCGCCGCCCGGCTGGTTGTGGCCGCGCAGGAACAGGTAGATGCCCACCGCCAGCGTGAGCGGCAGCACGATCCGGCTCGCGGCGACGAGCATCATCGGATGGCGCTCGGGCGAATGGACCATGTCCGCACGCCACGCCCTGAGACGCGCCCCCGCAGCCCCCACCGTCGCCGTATCCAGCAACGCGAAGATGCCGAGGCCCGCGATCCCCAGCACGATGATCTCGCCGAGGGTATCGAAGGCGCGGAAATCGACGAGGATCACGTTGACCACATTGGTCCCCCCGCCCCCCGGTTTGGCGTTGGCGAGGTGATAGGCGGCGATGCTCGGCCCCGGCTCGCGGGTCAGCATCGCCCAGGACAGGCCGCCGATAAGCACCCCGCCGGTGACAGCCAGCGCCCCATCCCGCCACTTGCGCACCGCGCTCGACAGCAGTGGCGGGGACTTGGGCAGGAGGTTCAAGGCCAGCAGCAGCAGCAGGATCGTCACCACTTCGACCGAAATCTGCGTCAGCGCCAGATCGGGGGCGGAGAGGACCGCGAAGGCAAGGCTGACGACGAGGCCGATCACGCTGATGTAGATCAGCACCCTGAGGCGATTGCGCGCATCGTTCACCACCGCCGCCGTCGCCGCGATCAGCAGCACCCAGGCGATGATCGCGGGAGCGTTGGCCGGAAGGCCGGGCCGCGTGCCGGTGAAGGCCCCGCCGCCTGTCGCCGCGCCTTCGAGGATCAGGAGGACGATGACGGTGAAACTCGCCAGCAGCATGGTCTGGAGCGAAGGCGTGTGGGTGGCGATCATCGCCTTCCTCGCCCCCGCGAAGGCGAAGCCGAGCGCCCCCTCGAACATCCGCTTGGCATCGGGCAGCCGCGCGCGCTCCCACCGGGCGAGAAGCGGCTTGTGCAGCCACAGCAGGACGAGCCCGCCCGCCACCGCGATCAGGCTGAGGGCGAGCGCAAGGTTCAGCCCGTGCCACAGCGCGAGTTCGACCAGCGGCGGGGCGCTCCCCGTCACCGCTCCGGTCGCAGCGCCGACCAGCGGGGCCGCCAGCAGCATGGGGATCAGCCCGAGCAGCACCGCCAGCACCGTCAGCAGCGCCGGGCCGCCCCACATGCCCACAGAGGGATCATGGGCGCGGGCAAAGGGCTCGGACTCGCGGGGGGCCCCGAAGAACAGATGGATGGCAAAGCGCAGCGAATAGGCGACCGAGAACGTCGCGCCCAGCGTTGCCAGCACCGGCAGCAGCCACGGCAGGCCCAGTAGCGCCAGCTTCGGCGTCTGGTAGAGCATCAGCTCCTTGGAGATGAACCCGCCCAGCGGCGGCAGCCCCGCCATCGAGGCGGCGGCGATGGTGGCGACAAGGGCGGTGATCGGCATCGCCTTGGCGAGCCCGCCCAGCCGCCGGATGTCGCGCGTGCCGGTCTCGTGCTCGACTATTCCCGCCGCCATGAACAGCGCCGCCTTGAAGGCGGCATGGTTGAGGATGTGCAGCACCGCCGCCATCGCCGCCGCTTCAAGGCTGAAGCCGAGCAGCATCACCAGCATGCCGAGCTGGCTGATGGTGGAATAGGCAAGGATCGATTTGAGATCGTGCCGGAACAGCGCCACGCCCGCGCCCAGCAGCATGGTGACAAGCCCGGTGGTGGTAACGATCAGCGTGTAGGCATCCGTCCCCGCCAGCACCGGCCACAGCCGGGCGAGCAGGAACACGCCCGCCTTCACCATCGTCGCCGAATGGAGATAGGCGCTGACCGGAGTGGGCGCGGCCATCGCGTGGGGGAGCCAGAAGTGGAACGGGAACTGCGCCGACTTGGTGAAGCAGCCGATCAGGATCAGCGTCAGGAGCGCGGGGTAGAGCGGCGAGGCCTTGATCGCATCGCCTTGCGTCAGGATCGTGGCAAGGTCGAAGCTCCCCGCGGCGATCCCCAGCAGCACCATCCCCCCGATCAGCGCCAGCCCCCCGCCTCCGGTGACAGCCAGCGCCATCCGCGCTCCCTGCCGGGCTTCGGCCTTGTGCTGCCAGAAGCCGATGAGGAGGAAGGAGGCAAGGCTTGTCATCTCCCAGAAGACCAGCAGCAGCAGCACGTTGCCCGCGATGACGATCCCCAGCATCGCCCCCTGGAACAGCATCAGGCTGGCGAAGAAGCGCCCGGTGTCCTCGGTGGGGTAGAGGTAGAAATGAGCAAAGATGATGACGAGGAGGCCGATGCCGAGGATCAGCAGAGCGAATAGTAAGCCGAGCGGATCGACCATCAGCGTGAGGTCGAGCCCGAGGGCGGGGACCCATTGCCAGCTTGCGGTTGGCGCAGCGCCGGCAAGGGCCGGGGCGGCGAGGCTCGCCAGCAGCGCGAGGCCCAGCGCGCTCGCTCCGCCCGCGATGCTGGAATGGACGAGGCGCGGCGCGCCATGGGCGAGTGCGATGGCGAGGGCCGCGACAGAGGGAAGCAGGGCCAGCGTGAGAAGCGTCAAGGCGATAGCCATTGGCGGCCCCGGTGGTCCTTTGCATGAGAGTAGCGCGAAGGTGCGCCCAGGCGCCCGGCAAGAGGCATAGACGAGAGGGTTGCACCAGCACAACCCGGACGAGGCTTTGAGAGTTCCCGGCGGGGCGGGTTTTGCGGCGGTGCGGGGGCTGCCGGTAGATCGCGAAAGGGCGGGTGCGGCACCGATGGCCGTCTGACCCTGGCCAGCCTCGCCCAGACCCAGTGCAGACCCCTCTCAGACCTATGTCAGACACCGTCCAAGGTGACGCTTGCGGCCGTGTTTCACGTGAAACATTCTGCGCGGTCTTCGCCTATCGGGGCACCGGATCAGTCGCCCTCGAACTCCATGAGAGCGCTTACCGTGATGCCCGCCTGCCGCAGCCGCTCCGCCCCGCCGAGGTCGGGCAGGTCGATCACGAACAGCGCATCGCTGACCACGGCGCCGGCCGTACGCAGCAGCTCCGCCGAAGCGAGCGCTGTGCCCCCGGTGGCGATCAGGTCGTCGACGATCACCACCTTCTCGCCCGGGGACACCGCTTCTGGATCCATCTCCAGCCGGTCGGTGCCGTATTCGAGCGCGTAGTCGATGCCGATGGTGACGATCGGCAGCTTGCCCGGCTTCCTCACGGGAACGAAGCCGATCCCGAGTTGGACCGCGACCGCCGCGCCGAAGATGAAACCGCGCGCTTCCATACCGGCGATCTTCTCCGCCCCGGCCTGCGCCGCCAGCAAGGCGAGGTGCCCGACACTGGCGGCAAGGCCCTGCGGATGGCCGATCAGGGTGGTGATGTCGCGGAACTGGATACCGGGATGGGGGAAATCCGGCACGGTGCGCACCAGCGCCTTGAGTTCCTCGGGAGAGAGATGCGGCCCGGAAAGATTCTGCGCTGTCATGTCGGAAATTGCCCCTTTCGATGCCCTCAAAGCAGAGCGCCCCGCCAACCGCAAGGGATGACGGGGCGCCGGAGTGCCGTCTGGAAGAAATGCTTACTTCTTCTTGGGCTTAACGCCCGCCCAGATCTGCTTGTAGCTGAGGAACGCGAGCGTCGTCGCGAACAGCAGGAAGCCGAGCACGAACCAGCCGGTCTGCTTGCGCTGGATCAGCGAAGGCTCGGCCGTCCAGGTCAGGAAGGCAGCAACGTCGGTCGCCATCTGCGGGATCGTCGAAGCGGTGCCGTCGGCATAGGTGACCTGCCCGTCAACCGCCAACGGCGGGGCCATGGCGATGTTGACGTTGGGGAAGTGCTTGTTGAAGTAGAGGCCATCGGGCGTCTCGAAGCCGACCTTCGCCGCCTTCGCGGGATCGGGTTCGCCATAGCCGGTCAGCAGCGAGTAGACGTAGTTCGATCCGTCATGCCGCGCCTTGGTGATCAGCGAGAGATCGGGCGGAATGGCGTTGTTGTTCGCCGCCGCCGCCGCGATCGCATTGGGGAACGGCATGGGGAAGTAATCGGTCGGCTCGCCCGAACGGGTGGTCGTCTCGCCGGTGGCGGGATCGATGCCCGGGACGGTCCAGCTCGCGGCTTCGGCGTCCACTTCAGCCTCGGTGTATCCGAGCTGCTGGAGGTTGCGGAAGGCGACGAACTTCAGGCTGTGGCAGGCCGAGCAGACCTCCTTGTAGACCTGATAGCCGCGCTGCAGCTGGGCGTAGTCCCACTTGCCGAACGCCCCATCGAACGAGAAACCGCCCGCCGGGCCTTCACCGTGCTCGTAGAAGGCATAGGAAGGCTGCTTTTCCGGCGCCGGGCCGAAGGCATAGTTATAAGCACCGGGCAGGAGCGACCACAGCACCAGCACCAGCGTGATGGCGAGGCCTGCGAGGATGCCTCCGAGACGAATAGACATGTCCGAACTCTTTCTCGTTGTCGGTTCAGATTAGCGCGGGCGCTGCCCCCGGCCGATCACTCGGCCGGTTGCAGCGAACCATCGGTGGCGGTGCCGGGCAGACCCTCGACAACGCTTTCAGGATCGACCTTGCCGCCGCCCGAGGTGCTCCCGGGCTTGGTCCCGCCGAGCACCGCTTCGGTGATCGAGAAGGGCAGCGGCTTGGGCACTTCAATCTGGCTGACGATCGGCAGGATCACCAGGAAGTGCAGGAAGTAATAGGCCGTCGCGACCTGGCTCAGCACCACGTAAGGTTCCTCGGCAGGCGCCCCACCGCAGATGAACAGGACGATCATGCAGGGGATGAAGCCGAACCAGAAGAACTTGCGGAACATCGGACGGTAGTGACCCGAACGCACCGGGCTCTTGTCCAGCCAGGGCAGGATGAACCACAGGAGGATCGAGCCGAACATCGCAATCACGCCGAGCAGCTTGGCCGGAATCAGGGTGATGCCGGTGAAGGGGATGGCGAGATCGCCGGTGAAGGCGCGCAGGATCGCGTAGAACGGCCAGAAGTACCATTCGGGCACGATGTGCGCCGGGGTCGAGAGCGGGTTCGCCTCGATGTAGTTATCCGGGTGACCCAGCGCGTTGGGCAGGAAGAAGACCATGGTGGTGAACAGGATCAGCACCACGCCGAGGCCGAAGCCGTCCTTGGTCGTGTAGTAAGGGTGGAACGGCACGGTGTCCGATTCCTGCTTCACTTCCACGCCCGTCGGGTTTGACGAGCCGGGGATGTGCAGCGCCCAGATGTGCAGGATGACGACGCCCGCGATCACGAAGGGCAGCAGGAAGTGCAGGCTGAAGAAGCGGTTCAGCGCGGCATTGTCCGGAGCAAAGCCGCCCAGCAGCCAAATCTGCAGCGGCTCACCCACCAGCGGGATCGCGCTGAACAGGCCGGTGATGACTTGCGCGCCCCAGAAGCTCATCTGGCCCCATGGCAGCACGTAGCCCATGAAGGCGGTCGCCATCATGAGCAGGAAGATCACCACGCCCAGCAGCCAGATCATCTCGCGCGGGGCCTTGTAGGACGAATAGAAGAACCCGCGGAAGATGTGCAGGTAGATCACGATGAAGAAGAAGCTCGCGCCGTTGGCGTGGGCGTAGCGCAGCATCCAGCCGTAGTTGACGTTGCGCATGATGTGCTCGACCGTGCCGAAAGCGACCTGCGCGTTGGCCGCGTAGTGCATCGCCAGAACGACGCCGGTGACGATCTGCACCACCAGGAAGAACCCGGCGAGCACGCCGAAATTCCACATGTAGTTGAGGTTGCGGGGCACCGGATAACCGGCACCCACCGCGTTGTAGACGAGCCGCGGAAGCGGCAATTTCTCGTCCAGCCACTTGGTGAAAGCGGACTGCGGTTCGTACTGCTTGGCCCAGGCGAAACTCATGGCGTTCTCTCGGCTTTTTCGAAGTTGAAGATGGATGCGATTATCGTTGTCGCTCAGATACGGACGATCAGCCGACGCGGACGACGGTGTCGGACGTGAAAGAGTATTCCGGCACCATCAGGTTGAGCGGCGCGGGGCCCTTGCGGATGCGGCCGGCCACGTCGTAGTGCGATCCGTGGCACGGGCAGAAATACCCGCCGAACTCGCCCTTGTTCTCGCCCTCGGCCGCACCCAGCGGCACGCAGCCGAGGTGGGTGCAAACGCCCATGGTGATGAGAATGTCCTCGTGGCCTTCCTTGGTGCGCTCGGCGAAGGTCGCGGGATCGCGCATGTCGGCGCCATCATCGGCCTTGGCCTTGGCGATCTCTTCGGGCGTGAGACGCTTCACGAACAGCGGCTGCTTGCGGAAGCTCGCCTTGATCGACTGGCCGGGCTGGATCGCGCCGACATCGATGTCGGTGCTGCTCGCGGCGAGCACGTCGGCCGAAGGCGCCATCTGGCTGACCAGCGGGAACAGCACGGACGCGGCACCCACGCCCGCGGTGCCGAGCGCGGCAATGTGGATCCAGTCGCGGCGACGCACGCCGTCCTGGGGGCTGAGTTCACTCGTCGCGGCCGTGTCAGTCGCCATTTCGTCTTACCCTGCTCGTTTTGCCGCGCCGGAGAAAAGCCTGCGCGGCATGCTGTTACAGTCGGGGCGCATGGGCCCCGCATCCATTCCGTCGATTAGTCCCTGTTCAAGGCCCGGCGAGCACCCTGGCGCGCGCCTCACCTGAAACTTGCGCGGGGCAATTAACGGCAATCCTGCGAATTTCCAACCGTGTTTTAGTCAAGGCGCGTTCGCCGCCGTGCAAGGAAAACTCAGGGCAGCGCGATCATGCTGATCTGCCGACCATAATTCGCCTCGCGCGCCTGAGTGGAGCGCCTGTGGGAATGGTAACGCGCGATATGGGAGAATGTATCCCGGCCGATATCCGCAATTTTCGCTATGCCCGCCGCGCCGAGCCTTTCCATCACGAATCCGGGCAGATCGAAGTGCCAGCGGGCTGTTCCCTCACGATCGGGTGCGGGAGCGAAGAAGCGGTCGGCCGCGGCGGGGAAGCGGTCGCGGAACGGCGGGTCGACCTCGTAACTGGCCTGCGCGATGGTGGGCCCGAGCACCGCTGCAACCCGTTCGCGCCGTGCCCCCAGTGCCTCCATCGCGGCAACGGTGTTCTCGAGCACGCCGTCAACCGCGCCGCGCCAACCGGCATGGGCAGCGCCGACGACACCCGCCTCGCGGTCGGCAAACAGGACGGGTGCGCAGTCGGCGGTGACGATCCCGAGGACGATCCCCGGAGTCGCGGTGACGACCGCATCCGCGACGGGGCGTCCTGCCGCGCTATCGTCCCAGGCGTCGATCACCGTCACCACATCGGGCGAGTGCACCTGATGCGGCGCGGCAAGGCGGCCGCCCGGCAGAATCGCAGCCGCCGCCGCAGCGCGCAGGGCCGCGACCTGTGCCCCCTCTCCCGGCCCGCCGAAGCCGAACTGGTGCACGCCTCCCTGGCTGCCGAAGAAGCCATGCGGCATGCCTTCGAGAAGCGCGTGACGTTCGATCTGGAAGTCCACGCGGCTCAGCCCTCCAGCGAGCGGCTAACCTGCTCGAAGGTGTCGCGCGAGAGGTTGCCTGATGCGAGGATCCGCTCCAGCTCCGCCTTCATCATCGCCGCCCGCCCCGGCTCGATCCGCCGCCAGCGGCCGAGCGCAGGGACGAACTTCGCCGCCGTCTGCGGGTTGATCTTATCGAGCGCGAGGATCACGTCGGCGACCATACGGTACCCCTCGCCTGTCGCCTTGTGGAAGCCTTTGGGATTGCCCGCGAAAGCCATGTAGAGCGAACGCACCCGGTTGGGATTCTTCATCGTGAAGTCGGGATGTTCGGCAAGCTTCCTGACATGCGCGATCACGTCAGGGTGGAGCGACAGCGCCTGAAGCGTGAACCACTTGTCGATCACCAGTGCGTTGCCGGCATAGCGCTGGTAGAACGAGGCAAGCCGCGCCTCGCGCTCGGGCGTATCGAGCCCGCACAGCACCATCAGCGCGCCCTGCCGGTCGGTCATGTTGTCAGCCATATGGAACTGCTCTGCCGCAAGGCGCGCCGCCGTCACCGGTTCGGCCGCCGCGATCAGACCGAGCGCGATGGTCTTGACCTTGCGCGCACCGCGGCCCGCCGGATCATCGAGCGTCACCTCCGAAGCCCGCGCGTGAAGCGCCTGCAACTCGTCCGCCAGCGCGGTGCCGATCGCAGCCTTGAGCCCTTCGCGCGCGGCGTGGATCGCGCCGGGATCGGCCTTGCGCTCTCCGGTCGCCATGGCCTCGAACAGATAGGTCTCGCTGGGGAGCACCATCAGCTCGCCGCGCATCGCATCCTCGAGCGCTTGGTCGGCGAGGCTGGACCGGAACGCGCCGATGATCGCCGCCACGCCCGCCGCCTGCTCGCCAGCCGAAAGCGCGCCGCTCGCGGTGCCGACGAGGTGGCCGACGGCAAGCTCCTGCAAGGCCTCCGACCGGGCAAAGGGATCATCGTCATGCGCAGCGAGGAACACCAGATCCTCGCGCGCCAATTCACGCTCGATCACGATCGGAGCGGTGAAGCCACGGTTGATCGAGACCACCGGATTGCCGCCCGACAGCGGCAGATCGAAGGCCTGCTCCACGTCCTCGAGCACGACCAGCTGCTCCGCGCCCAGCGCGCCGGAGCGCGAATGGACCGCGAGCTTGAGCGGGGTCGGCATCGGCAGCTTGTCGGGCTGGCCCGGGGTGACGGGGACGGTTTGCTTGAGCGTAAGCTTCAGCGTGTCACCCTCGACCGCCTGCGACACGGCGACGCGCGGCGTGCCCGCCTGGGCATACCAGCGGCGGAACCGGGCAAGATCGATCCCCGCCCCGTCCTCGATCGCCTTTACGAAGTCCTCGCAGGTCGCAGCCTCGCCGTCGTGGCGGTCGAAATAGAGATCGCAGCCCGCCCGGAAGCGCGCCTCGCCCACCATGGAGCGCATCATGCGGATGACTTCGGCGCCCTTGTTGTAGACCGTCGCTGTGTAGAAATTGCTGATCTCGCGGTAGGAATCCGGCCGGATCGGGTGCGCCAGTGGCCCCGCGTCCTCGGGGAACTGTGCAGCGCGCAGGATGCGCACATCCTCGATCCGCTTGACCGCCTCGCCCCGCATGTCCTGGCTGAACAGCTGGTCGCGCAGCACGGTGAAGCCTTCCTTGAGGCTGAGCTGGAACCAGTCGCGGCAGGTCACGCGGTTGCCCGACCAATTGTGGAAATACTCATGCGCGATCACGCCTTCGACCGCGTCGAAATCGGCGTCCGTGGCGGTGTCGGGATCGGCCAGAACGTACTTCGTGTTGAAGACGTTCAATCCCTTGTTCTCCATCGCCCCCATGTTGAAATCGCTGACCGCGACGATGTTGTAGAGGTCGAGATCATATTCGCGCCCGAACACCTCCTCGTCCCACTGCATCGAGCGGTGCAGCGATTCGAGCGCATGGTCGGTGCGTTCGAGGTCTTCCTCGCGCACCCAGACGTTGCACTCGACGACGCGGCCCGAACGGGTGGTGAAGGGCTTGCTGTTCGCCACCAGATCGCCTGCCACCAGCGCGAAGAGGTAGGAGGGCTTGGGCCAGGGATCGTGCCATTCGGACCAATGGGTGCCGTCGGCGTTCTCGCCTTCGGCCACGCGGTTGCCGTTGCACAGCAGGATCGGGAACAGCGCCTTGTCCCCCTCCATCCGCGCCGTGAAGGTCGAGAGCACGTCCGGCCGGTCGGGGAAGAAGGTGATGCGGCGAAAGCCCTCCGATTCGCACTGGGTGCACAGCATGCCGTTCGAGGCGTAGAGGCCCATCAGCTGGGTGTTGGCGGAAGGGTTGATCGTGGTGACGACCTCGACCTCATGCTTCGTCCCCGGCAGGGTCACGACGAGGTCGGGCCCGTCCATCCGCCATTCCGCCGGTGCGCCGTCGACCGTCACGCTCTGCGCGGTGAGGCTGTCGCCATCAAGGCGCAGCTCGGGCGAGGCTTCGGCGGCCGGGTTGCGCTCGACCGTGAGGGTGGCGGTGACGCGGGTCGTCTCCAGCGCCAGCTTGAAATCGAGGTGGGTCGTCGAGACCGCCCATGGGAAGGGCCGGTAATCCTCGCGCCGGATCACCGGCGGCTCGTGCGGGGTGGGGGCGGCGTCCGCGATTTCGGGGTTGCCGTCGGGGGTGGTGGGAGTGGTTGCGATGTCCATGCCGCCCGATTTAGGTTGTATTGCGCGCGGGGCCAATCATTAGGTTGCAGGCATGGCCCATTTGCTGATCTTCGGCCTCGGCTACACCGCCGGGCGCATTGCCACCGCCATGCAGGCGCAGGGCTGGCAGGTGCGCGCGACGGGGAGCGCGGGCGACATTGCCTTTGCTGACCGGGACGCCGTGAAGGCAGCGCTGGGCGAGGCGACACACATCCTCTCGTCCGTGCCGCCGGAGCGCGAGCACGGCGATCCGGTGCTGACGGCATATGGCGAGGCCTTTGATGGCAAGGCGTTGTTCTACCTCTCCTCCACCGGCGTCTATGGCGACCGGGCGGGAGCCTGGGTCGACGAGGCGACGCCGACCATTGCGCAAAGCGGGGAAGGCCGCCGCAACGCCCGGGCCGAGGCCGACCTCGCGTGGCTCGGCATGGGCGCAAGGGTGTTCCGGCTGCCGGGCATCTACGGGCCGGGCCGCTCTGCGCTCGACCGGGTGAAGGAAGGCAAGGCGCGGCGCATCGACCTTGCTGGGCAGGTGTTCAGCCGCGTCCATGTCGAGGATATCGCCAGCGGGGTAATCGCGGCGCTGATGCAGGATGCGCCCGCAGGAGCCTACAACCTCGGCGACGATCTGCCGTGCAGCGGCAACGCGGTCACCGAACACGCCTGCCGGTTGCTCGGCCTGCCGCTGCCGCCGCTCGAGTCGCTGGAGGATGCCAATCTTTCCGAGATGGCGCGCGGGTTCTACATGGAGAACCGGCGCGTCGCGAACGGGAAGGCCAGAAGGGTGCTGGGATGGCAGCCCAAATTTCCGACCTATGTCGAAGGGCTTGCGGGGCTTCTCTAGTTCGGTGGGGCTTACCTCCTCAGCGCGCCCGACTGCTGCACCTGCACCGCCTTCACCCGCCGCGCGCGCAGGGCGAGGCCCATCCCCAGCAGCGCCAGCACCATGCCGCTCGCCGAGAGCATGTCCCAGCGGAAGCCCTCGAACAGTGTCGACAGCAGCATCGCCACGCACACCGTGACGATGCCGTTATAGGCCGTTTTCCCAGCGCCGATCTCGCGCACCAGATTGTAGTGCAGCGGGAAGGTCACGACCGATCCGATGATGGCAAGATAGGCGGTTCCTGCCCAGTATTCCCATGCCGTCGGCAGCTGCGGCGGGCCTGCGGTGACCAGCGCGAAGCCGAAATCGAAGACCGTCCCGTAGAGCATCGCCCAGGCGAGCAGGCTCACCATCGGCACCCCGCGCCCGGTGGGGTTGGCCTGCGCCACATTGGCGATCGAGGCGGCGAGAATCCCCCCCACCGCCAGAACGATGCCAAGGCCGACATCGCCTCCCAGCGGTGCGGCGTTCCATTCATGCACCAGCAGCAGCCCAACGCCTGCAATCGCCACCAGGCTGCCGCCGATGAAGCCGCCCTGTACCCGCTCGCCGATCAAAGCCCGCGCCAGAAGCGCGTTGGGCACCATCAGCAGCGCGAACATCACCGCGACGATCCCGGAAGTGATGTGCTGTTCGGAATGGTAGACGAACAGGAAATTGCCCGAGAACTGCGCGATCCCGACGCCGAGCGCGAGGAAGTGCTCCTTGCGATTGAGCCGCAGCCGGTTGCCCATGATCGCAGCGAGCAGGAACATCGCCGGGGTGGCGAGCATGAAGCGGAAGAACACCCCCCAGGCGGCGGGAACGTCCGATATCTGCCCGGTAATGACGAACCAGGTCGAGCCCCAGATCGTGCCGGTCAGCAGGAAGGGGATCAGCACCCGGGGGCTGAGCATCGACGGCGCGGACCCATCGCTCATAGCGAAGCAATCGCCTTGCCGAGCGCAGCCGCGTCCTCGGCACGGGTGTTCCATGCCGTGACGAACCGCGCGCTGTCCGCACCCCAGTCGTAGAAGGCGAAGCCTCGCGCGCGCAGCGCCTCGCGTTCCACAAGGGTGAGGCGCACGAACAGCTCGTTCGCCTCGACGGGATGGAGCAGCCGGTCGCCGCAGCCCGCCGCCACTTCGCGCGCGGCGGCATTGGCATGAGCGGCGTTGGCGAGCCACAACCCGTCCTCCAGCATCGCGAGGATCTGCGCGGCGAGATAGCGGCCCTTGCATTGCAGGTGCCCGG